>ERZ1026780.42-NODE-42-length-104206-cov-9.167833_pt1 | contig 104206 bp, 72 predicted proteins | sample MGYA00380126_ERZ1026780 | MGnify/ENA primary metagenome ERZ1026780 (study PRJEB33269, sample SAMEA4719762) | human gut metagenome | biome: human-associated habitat; feature: organic feature; material: feces | place: Cameroon | collected 2013-10 ... | reverse complement strand
AGATTAAGCTGTCTAAGAATTTGAATAGAGTGTCTACTTTAAGGTTACCAGTGCAGAAAACGCGAGACTAAATTGAGACTTTGTTAGAAAAGTGCTATACTAGAAATGGTAAATTCATATTGTGAGGTGATTCAATGCTTCAAATAAAAAAGATGCAAAATGTGTTTGGCATATCAGGCGTTGAAGGGGCAAACAATTTAAAGAAAATTAATGTTATTTATGCTCCAAACGGTACGGCCAAAACATCTATTTCTGATGCGCTGAGTCTTATTGGGCAAAATAGGTATAACGACATAGTTGATGTTTACGATAAAGATAAAAAAGCTTCTTTTGAATTAGAAGTCGATGGACAAGATTATACCGAAGAGAACTGTCCTAAGTTTTGTCTTTTGAAATATTCGGGAATAGAACAATATGATTTAGTGGAAAATTGTTCAAACCTTGTAATATCCATTCAAGCAAAGGAAGAGATTTCGGAATATTTAAAGGCTATAGATCACTCAAAAGAAGCTATTAAAGTTTTGATTGAAGGAAAGTTTGGTAAGAAAAGCAATTCACCCGCTTTTAAGAATGCACTTAGCGCGATTGCAAAAGTAGAGAACTTTGACGATCAAGATTTATATATCAAACTAATTAATAAAATCAACTTTGATGAGCAACCTTTACCAATTAATGTAGATGAAAACATATTTTTAAATTTAATTAATCAAAAAATGCAACAGTCTAGTGACACCCCGGAGTTTAAAACTGGAGTTACCGATTATTTTGAGACTATAAAAAAGTCTTCTAATGAAGCCGGGAGACACGAAATCTTCACAAATAGCTTTACTATTGAAAGCCTAATTGCATTTCAGGAGAACGCAAAGAAAACAGGCTATTATAGCGAAGATAATCCAACCAGAAAGTTGTTTATCGACAATAAGATTTTAGGCGAAAAAGACATCGATAATATTATAAATGATGAGATTAAAAGAATTTTTGGTAGCGAAGAAGCAAAAGAAAAATTTGATTGTCTTAAGAAAACATTAAAAGGAAACGCTAAAGCAATAAACACTTTGGAAAAGAATCCTTTATTGATCCCACTATTGAAAGACTATGATTGCTTTGTCAGCAGCATATTCGTGACACTTTTTTCAACAGATTTGCAAAAATTTAAAAATGAGTTAGAAATCATAAAAAAAGCCCAAAGCAATATTCAAGCTATAAAAGATAAGGATCCTGAATTTGATAGCAAGATAAGTGAAATATGGAATAGGTTTTCCTCAAGATTTAAATTAAAGAAATTTGATTTACGTATAGATAACAAATTCAATGCAATGATAGGAAAGGAAATTCCATCTTTTTCAAAGTATATTCCAAATACCAATCGCAAAATTACTGACCCTAAAGAATATAGACTTAGTACTGGCGAAATTAAGATTTATAATCTAATAAACTTTATTTTGACCGTTGAAACTTTGTTGCTAAAAAACGAAAAAGTACATATTGTTCTCGATGATGCAGTTGATTCGTTTGACTACAAAAATAAGTATGGGATTATTGATTATCTATTGGAAATCAAAGATAACCCAAATGTTCAAATAATTGTTTTCACACATAATTTTGACTTCTATCGTTCTTCTATTTTGGCGTTTGGAAAAAAAGAAATTGGTCAGTTTTTTGCCTATAGAGACAAAAACAATTTGATCACTTTTTACGATTCATCAAAGCAAAAGTATTATCTTGAAGTTTCGAACTTTAACTCATGGAAAGTAAATCCGACTCCAGAACAGTTTTTTGCTTTAGTTCCTTTTGCTAGGAACCTTTTGCAGTTAAAAACTTCAAGCAAAAATGACGATGTTAAACAAATCGATGATTTTCTTCATTTTGACAAAGGCTTAACTGATAAAACTATTGGCGAATTGCACATTCTTCTTGAACGGGCTATGGGAGTTCAATTGCCACGCAACTTTAAACATGACGATATTTATGTTGTAGAGTTGAGCAAAGCTATTGACGATTTAATCGATAAAGAAGCAACTTTGGTTGAGACTGATCTTGAGGACAAAATCTTATTGGGCATCTATATTAGAGTGTACTTAGAACGCTTCTTATACATAAACTACCTTTCACAATCTGGTTCGAAACCTGATTTGGCTGATAATGTTTATGCGAGAACTTCAAATCTTATAAGAATTAATCGCCAAATTTTAAGCGAAGACGATTTGGATAAAACCATTGAAGCTAATTTGATTTCACCATGCTATTTGCATGCCAATAGTTTTATGTATGAGCCGTTGGTCGATGTTGGTTTAACGGAACTGATTGAAATGGCCAAGTGGATTAGAGACAAAAACAAGGGATTAACACTATGAATTATGACTACAAAACAATGATTATTACATTAAGAAACAAACTCATATTAACTCAAGAAGAGTTTGCGGAATTACTAGGTGTTTCTTTTGCATCAGTCAATAGGTGGGAAAGAGGACATCATGAGCCAACTACTAAAGCAAAAAGAAAAATCGTCGAACTTTGTAAGAAAAACAAAGTAGAGCTAATTACGAACAAAGAGGTGAAATGAATTATGGCAAAGAAAGAAAAGAAACAAAAACCGTTAGAACAGGTTTTGATGGAGGCGTGCAATAAACTCAGATCCAACATGAGCGGAATCAACTATATGTATTTCGTCATGGGATTGGTATTTTTGAAATTCGCTTTCCTAAAATTTGAGAAAAGACGCGAAGAACTATTAAGCGGAGAGGATTCTTTTGCTGCCGATATGCCTTCTTTTTATGCTGAGAAAAACGTTTTCTATATTCCGGAGCAAGCAAGATGGAGCTTGATTAAAGACAATGCAAAAAATAGCAAAATCACTCTAAAAGTAATGGAGAATGGTGAGCTGAAGAATAAGGATTTCACCATCGGGATGTTGATTGATCACGCTTTAGAAGAATTGGAAAGATGCAATCAGCAATTGAAAGGTGCGCTACCAATAGGAATTTACTCCAAAACGACGCTTCCTTCATCTAACTTTGCTTCGCTAATCGATGAGATAGATAAAATCCATGAAGACGCTGAGCATCCGATGAACGACCTTATCGGTAAGACCTATCAATATATGCTCAATGCATTCGCTATTAAGACGGCCAATGAAAAAGGTGAGTTCTATACGCCTGACAACATTGTGGACTTGATTACTACTTTGATTGAGCCGTACAAAGGGAAGGTGTACGACCCCTGCTGCGGATCTGGTGGGATGTTTATTCAATCGTACAAATTTGTGGAAGCGCATCGCGGAGACGTGAATTCAATTTCTGTTTATGGACAGGAATCCAATCCCGACACGTGGAAACTAGCAAAGATGAACCTTGGAATTCGTGGCATCCCAGCAAACTTAGGCAAAAAAGAAGCGGACACATTCAGTAACGACCAGCATAAAGACGAAAAATTTGATTTCATAATCGCCAACCCTCCATTCAATCTCAAAAACTGGAGAGGTGAAAAGGAACTGGTCGATGATCCAAGATGGAAGGGCTATGGTGTGCCGCCAGTTTCCAATGCCAACTACGCCTGGATTCTTCACATGCTTTCAAAACTATCACTTAATGGCGTCGCGGGATTTTTGTTAGCGAATGGCGCATTGGGAGATACCGATACAACAGAAATCAGGAAGAATTTGATTAAGAACGGGAAAATAGAGGCCATCATTGTCTTACCTAGAGAAATGTTCTACTACACCGATATTTCGGTGACTCTTTGGATTATGAACAATAACAAAGGAGCTCGAAAAGTAATTCAAGATGGAAAAGAAGTTTTGCTAAGAGACAGAACGAACGATGTGCTTTTCGTGGATTTAAGGACGAAAGGGCACAAGACTTCGGAGGGCTATGTGGAACTTGATGAATCCGATAGATTGCAAGTCAAAGAAACACTAAACGCATGGCAATCTCCAAATTGGAAAACAATTTACAAAGACGTTCCTGAATATTGTCAAAGCTGCACGATAGATGAGATTAGAAACGGGATGACCGACAAAAAACAAAAAGAAAATGGCACAAACGTTCAAATTTCTGAAATTGATTCTCTTTGGTCTCTTGTTCCCTCTAAATACATTGAATTTATTGATCATGATTTAAACATCGACTTTGAAAAGGAAATGAGCCGTATTCAAAAAGAAATGAAAGAATTGCTTAAGGAAGAAAAAGAATCTCAAAAGCAATTGGAAGATGCGTTTCGAGGTATTGGATATGGCATTGAGTAGACTAAAAATCAGAGACATTATTACGATCTCGGATGAAAGAAACAGCAATGGTGAAAATTATCCATTTTATGGAATAAACATATTTAAGGAATTCATGCCAAGCGTAGCGAATACGCAAAATGTTGATAAATCCAAATATAAAATCGTAAAGCATAAGCGTTTTGTTTTTTCTGGCATGCAAACTGGAAGAGATAATTGCATACGCATCAGTATGTATGCAGAACACAATCCAATCTTGGTATCTCCTGCTTACACAACCTTTGAAGTAACAAATTCAAACGTTTTGCCAGAGTATTTTTTTATGATTTTTCAATCCAAAGAAATGGATAGATATGGTGCTTTTTTAAGTGATAGTAGTGTTAGAGCAAATTTAGATTGGGATAGATTTTGCAATATTGAACTTGAAATTCCTTCATTAGAAATTCAAAGGAAATACGTTGCAATATATGAATCAATGCTTGCAAACTTGCGTTCATATGAAAAAGGATTAGATGATTTGAAACTGGTCTGTGAAGGGTATATAGAAAAACTACAGTCGACTACTAACAAATCATATTTAGGAGATTTGATAGTTAGAGTATCTAGAAAAAACATTAATAACAAAAACGTAATGGGTGTGTGTTCAGACAGTGTATTTACCAAAACAAAGGCGAATATCTCAAATGTTGATTTAAGTACATATTCTTTAGTTAAAAAAGGAGATTTTGCTTACAATCCATCACGTATAAATTTAGGCTCAATAGCCTTATGTGATGAAGAATGCATCGTTTCGCCAATGTATGAAGTTTTTTCAATTAAAGATTCAGAAATTTTGGATTGCGGTTATTTACACCTTCTTTTAACAAGAAAAGAATTTTTAAGATCTACTTCATTTTTTGCGATAGGGTCTGTTAGGGACACATTTGATTTTGATTTGCTTTCCAAGACTAAAATTCCTCTTCCCAATATTGATGTCCAAAAAAGAGTAGTTGCCATTTATGAACAAATTAAGCTTCGTAAGTCAATTTTGGCTCAAATTAAGAATCTCATGAATAATTTAATACCTGTTTTGATTCGTGGGTCGATTGCGAACTATCAAGGAGGCAGATGAAATGCTGTTTTCTGAAAAATATAAAAGCAAAATTTTTGGTGACAATGGTGAGTGGGTCGACACGATATCGAATGATGTGACTTATCCGTGCAAAAAGTGGCTGGTTGAGACTATGGTCGAATTTGACGAACCAAAAAAGATTAAAAAATCAAGATACTCGACCGATACTGTTGAGTATGGAACTTTATACCTGATTTTAGCGAAATACTGTCATGATTTTGGTCGCTTAATGTTTGACAGTTTTATCTATGGATACGATTCAGAATACAATGTCGAGCAAATTGCGGCAATATATACACCATTTCTTTTTGATTTAGTTGAAATGCAGTATGCAAATTTGTCTAAAAAAGAGCGTGATAACTTCAAACTTAAAGTAAATTCCGTTTTTGATCAGTTTGAGCTTCCTTGGATCTTGGCTGATGGACAAATGATTAAGATTGATTCATGCCAATTTGAAATGGACTTGAAAAATAAAACTAATGCAATGATGCTAGAGCTTAAAGATTGCAACTCTAGTTTTCAGCCTGCATATGATGAATTAATGAAATCAATAGAGCAATATGAAAAAGGCGAATTTTCCGAAAGCATAATCAATGCTTGCAAAAGCTATGAAAGTGTTTTGAAAGTCTTTTTAAACGTAGCAAAAGGTAACGCAAACATACTTACTGAGAATTTTAGTAAATCAGTCGTTTCAGATGTGAATGCTAATTCTAAGGGCTTTGCAGATAAAGTCCTAATGTCTTTGCCTTATATTAGAAACAACATTGCCGCCCACGGCTCTGGTTCGACTGAAATTGGCATTATCAAAGAAACGGCGAACCTATCAATTAATTTAGCGTGTTCGTTAATTACTTTTGTCGTTTCTGAATACGCCAAAAAGGAGGCGAAATCTAAATGAATGGATATAATTTTTCGGAATCTTCATTTGAAAATGCTGTAATTGATTTGTTTAAGCAGCAAGGATATGAATATTCATGTGGGTATGATCTTCATAGAACAAATGAGGAAGTCATCCTTATTAATGACTTTAAGGACTATATATCAAAAAGATACTCTTCTTTAAATTTGCAGGAATCGGAAATAGACTTCGTTTTGCATAGTCTTTTGTCTTCTAGGGGAACTTCGCTTTATTCGACGATGAAAGAAACCCTGGCAGCGCTTCGAAACGGCATAACATTGGATAGAAGTGCTTACGGCCTGAATAACGAATATATTGAGTTTTTTGATTATGATAGAAGCGAAAATAACATTTACAGAGTTGTCAATCAGTTTGAGGTGAAGGGCCTTTCTACTAGAAGGCCAGATGTTGTGATCTTTATCAATGGCATCCCTGTTTCTGTGTTTGAATTGAAAACAATAAGTGATTCTGGCGTTAAGCTCTATGAGGCTTATGAGCAATTGCACATTCGATATACGAGAGACATTGAAAACCTCATGCGCTTTTCTTTTATATCCGTTATATCCGATGGCGTAAATACGAAATGCGGATCCTTATTTGCCGATTACAAGCATTTTTTTCCATGGAAATCAACCGACGGAAAATCCTATGCAAATGATGGCATAGACAGTCTCGTGACGATGGCCCAAGGCCTATTCGATCACTCAACGTTATTGAATGTTTTAAAGAATTATGTGTACTTTCCTGATACGCCAAAGCACGATTTGATGGTCTTGCCAAAATATTCTCAATATTACGCGAGCGAGTTATTGTTTGAAAACATTAAAAAACACATGAGGCCAAAAGGCGATGGTAAGGGTGGAACTTATTTTGGCGCAACCGGATGTGGAAAATCGTACACGATGGTTTTCTTGGCTAGAAGATTGATTACTTCGCCGGATCTTAATTCTCCAACGATAGTTCTTCTTACGGACAGAACCGATTTAGACGATCAACTTTCCAAAACGTTTGAGGCATCTAAAGAATACCTAATTGATAAGAACACGATGAATGTTCCATCGAGAGAAATCCTCAAAGAAAAAGTTAAAGGCGTTACTAGCGGTGGTGTTTTCTTGATGACGGTTCAGAAATTTGACGAAAACGTAAAATTGCTTAGCGATAGAGATAACATCATTTGTATTTCCGATGAAGCTCATAGAACCCAAGTCAATCTAGATGCCACTTTAAAAATCGAAGATGACAGAATCAAAAAACACTATGGGTTTGCCACATATTTGAGAAACTCATTTCCTAACGCCACCTATCTCGGATTTACGGGCACGCCAATTGACGCAACAGTAAATGTTTTTGGCCCAATTGTTGCTTCTTATAAAATGAAACAGGCGGTAGATGACGGCTCAACGGTAGGAATTGACCTTTTGCCGGGGCCTTCAGCGGTTAGGCTCGATGACGCGAAGATGGCTATCGTGGACAAATACTACGAGGACCAATTAAAAAACGGAACGAACAAGTATGAAGTAAATGAATCAATTAAGGAGATGTCGAAAATCAGGACGATAATCGACAACGACTCTAGACTTGATTTAATCGTTGACCACTTTATTAAGCATTACGAATTGAGAGTTAAGGAAGGATCGACCGTCAAAGGCAAGGCGATGTTTGTTTGCTATGACAGGAAAATAGCATTTAAGGTCTATAAAAAGATAATAGCAAGGAGACCAAAGTGGAATGTTCCTTCTAAGACGCAGGAAGATGAGTCAAGCCTTTCTTATGAGCAATTAAATAAGCTTAGACCAGTAGAGATGGTTAAATTAGTTGCTACTAGAGGGGAAAATGACGAACCTGACTTATACAATCTTTTAGGAACGGATAAAGACAGAAGCGATTTGGCGGACCTTTTCAAAGACGAGAATTCAAACTTTAAGATTGCTATTGTTGTTGACATGTGGCTTACCGGATTTGACTGCGAATGCCTGGACACTATGTATCTCGACAAACCATTGGAGAAGCATAACTTGATTCAAACAATATCACGGGTTAATCGGGTTTTCGAAGGAAAAGACAAGGGGCTGATTGTTGATTACATCGGCATCGAGGCTTCTTTGGCAAAGGCCATGCAACTTTATAGTGGGGACATCAACCCTGTAAGCGAAATTGAAGCATCCTATGTTATTTTCAAAGATCAGATGTCTTTGATTGATGATTTGATGAACGGATTCGATTATTCCAAATTCGAGAGCGGAACCGATTTGGATAGGCTACTCACTTTGCAAAAGGGGATGGAATTCGTCCAAATGAAAGAGGAGAGAGAAACTCGCTTCATGGGGTTAACCCAAAGAATGAAGAAGGCATTCGACATTTGCGTTGGAGATCCTAGGATCAAAGATGTGGAAATGTTCAAACTTCATTTCTATTGTGCAATCCGTTCCGCAATCATGAAAATAGGCCGAGAGGGAACGCCGGATTCGACGAGGATGAATGAAGAGGTTAAGAAGCTTGTCGATGCTTGCATTTTCGCTTTAGGAAATCAAGACGAGGGTGAACTAACGAAAACCGAAATATTCAGCGAGGAGTACCTTAAAAAGATACAGGGGATTCCATACAAAAATACAAAATTCAAAATGCTCCTCGAGATGCTGAGGAAAGCCATTTCAAAATATTCACACACCAACAAATATAAAGCTGAAGAGTTCTCTAAGCGTATGAGAAACTTGGTTGACAAATACAACAACAGAGATGGTGAAATATTGGTTTCCAACGATGATGTCATCAATGATTTTATCGATTCTCTAAGCGAAGAAGCACAAAAAATACTTGAAGACATTAAAAAAGATGCTGATGAATTTAAAAAAATGGGGATAACTTTTGAAGAGAAAGCTTTTTACGATATATTGAAGGCCATTAGGGACAAATATCAATTCGAGTATTCCGAAGAAAAACTTATCGAATTAGCAAAAAAGGTTAAAACAATTATCGACGATAAAGCAAAATATACAGACTGGTCTTCAAAATCAAACATTAAAGCCAGCCTTCAATCGGACATCATTCGACTTCTGAATCGAAACGGATATCCACCAATGACCTTTGAGGATGTTTATGAGAAGGTCTTGGCCCAAGTCGAAAATTTCAAAAAATACGAAGTTTAAGTCTTTTGCTGCAACTTTAATTGATGAGCTGAACAAATTATTGAAAACATGATGTATTTATAGACACAAAAAAATATAAGGGAGGTGAGTACATATGAAATCGATTATTGCCAAGATAAGGCCACCATTTTTGTCATTGATAAAAAGCGGTATAAAGAAGCACGAATACCGCCTTGCCTCCTCGAAATACACTTCATTAAATGTAGGCGATAGACTGATCCTTGTCTCAAATCAAGATTCAAAGGAGTTTGCTATTACACGAGTTAATAAAATAACGAAGTTTTTCGATTGGAAGAGTGCATTACAAGAACATTGGAGAGACGATTTTAAAGGGCTTTATTTCGATTTCGACGAATTGTTAAAAGAGTGCCACAAGTTTTATACAGCTGATGAGATCAAAGAATATGGGATTGATGTTTTCGAAATTGCTTTAGATGAACCGGGATTTCAAAACGCAAGATTTCTTTTAGATACAAACATTATCGTCCAAAGGGAAAGCTTGAATAATTGTTGTTCCGAAATCAATTTGGTATACCAATCAATTGATAAGTTCAAAGGAACAAAACTATATCATCCCATTACCGCAAAAGAATTGGATGGATATAGGGATAAGCTGATAAAGACAGCGATGATGGCAAAACTTAATTCATATGAGAAATTAAGCGAGACTACAATTTGTGATGATTATTTCAAACAGATTGTCTCGCCTTTTGGAAGTGACAAAAACAGCGAAAACGATAATGAGATTCTCTATCAGGTATATAGTGGAAGAGTTGATTTTTTAATTACCGAAGATCGCGGTATTCTAAGAAAGGCAAAAGAGCTTTATTTACGAGATAGAGTAATGAGCTCGAATGAATTTCTAACGACGATTGAAAGACAAAACCCAAGCTTGATTGATTACGATGCGTTGTCCGTTTCTTTGGCTAAGATTGGTTCGCTGAATATTGACGATCATTTTTTCGATTCTCTTCGTGAAGATTATGGTGGGATAGCATTTAACCAATGGTTAACGAAAAAATCAGAGAACGATGCTTACGTCTTCAAGAACAATGAAGGTATACAGGGATTTTTATATTTGAAGACTGAGGAAAAAGACGAAGACTATTCTGACTTTAATCCTCAGCTTATGCCGAAAAGAAGGCTCAAGGTTGGAACGTTCAAAATTAATAGCACTGGGATTCGTTTGGGTGAAAGGTTCCTTAAGATTATCTTCGATAACGCTTTGAAACGCGATGTGGATGAGATTTACGTCACAATGTTTAGAAATAAGCGCAAAGAAGTTGCCGGTTTGAAAAGCTTGATGGAAAAATGGGGATTCGTCGAAAAAGGCACAAAGAAAAATGGCGAGATTTACCTTGTAAAAGACATGCGGAATTATGATGATGCAAAAGATTCAAAGTTTAACTACCCGCTCATAAAAAACGATCCATCCATTTCTTTTTTACCGATTGTTGCTAGATACCACACGAAATTATTTCCTGACTTACATTTGAAAAACGAAGATGCCACGTTTTTCGATGGTGCATGCAGCTATGCAATTGAAAAAATTTACGTCACCGCATGGAATAACGTCGATTTAAAACCGGGCTCTCTTTTGTGCGTTTATTGCATGGCGGATTATAATAAAAGATACCGCTCAACCATAACTGGAGTGTGCGTCCTCAATGAGGTGATTAAAACTTCGAGTGTCGATGAGCTTGTGGAGAAGTGCCAAAATAGGTCGGTATTCACGGAATCTGAATTGCGTGAGCTCTATACCAAGAAAAGTTTCACGACTATTGTAAAGGTTCTGTATTTGAAGCCGTTGGAACATAAGGTGAATTACAACTGCTTAGAAATTAGAGGCTTGCTTGGCACAAGAGGGGCTCCTCAATTGAATTCAAAACTTTCTCATGAAGAATATCTCGAATTAGTCAAACTAGGAGAAGAACCAATATGAAAAAAATAATAATCTCAATAAATCCAGAACATGTGAACAACATCATAAATGGGACAAAAAAATACGAATATCGCACCAAGGCAGCCAAGAAAGATGTCAATAAATTGATTATTTATGAAACCATGCCAATCAAAAAAGTGGTGGCCGAAGCTGAGATTGTCGAGGTTCTTGCCCTTGATCCAAACGCTCTTTGGGAAAAGACGAAAGAGTATTCGGGCATAACGAAAAAATTCTTCGACGAGTATTTTAAGAACAGAAAAATCGCTTATGCTTATAAGCTTGGGAAGATAAAAGTCTACGATGAGCCAAAAGCTTTGGCGGAATTTGGATTGAAATCAGCCCCACAATCATTTGCTTACGCAAAATAGTCCTATTTCTTCTAAAGGGCTAATTTTTGACGCTTCAACTTACCTATTAGGTGAGGGAGGCGTCTTTTTCTTTAACCAGAACTCCGTGAAGAACGACTTCTCGCAACGTGGAAACGACGCTACGCCCTTATTCTTTATTTACATACACAGTCTAAGAAGTAGCCGAGAATGGAAAAGGAGAAAAGAGAGTGAATTTCATTAGACCGCAAATCTATTTCACCAAGAAAGATGAGATTGAGAAGTTGGAAGATGGCTTTAGGAAGAGCAAAGAGAAAAGTGTATCGGATTATCTAAGAAACCTGATTTTGCTCGGATACCAAACGAAGATGAAAGAGGATTCTGTGTCTATAAATTCTGAGCTTAGAAAACTTCGAATGGAAATGGAGTCTTCGAAACAAGATCTGAATCTTATAAAGGAATGCGTGTTTGCAATGTATAAGCTTTTGGAGAAGAAAGGAAATGAATGATCTTTTTGTGTCCATTTCCGTTTCGTATTTCCCGAGAAACTTGAAAAGGAAAAGGATGTTCTCTTCGATAACGAAATCGTCTCTTGCATCCTTCAAGTCTTCCTTGAAGCGCGTCGGCTCCTTCCGAAAAGGAATCTACGACGCGCTTGGGAAAGTGTGGCTTATCAAAATCAATGCAACAAAGGACAACTTAGCTTTTCATTTTTCGCAGCCGAAATCGCTTTTCTATGTGATTAAGGAAAGGCTCAAGAGCTTGCTTGGAAAGATGGATTTGACCTATTCGAATGTCTCATGGCTCATCGGGGTGAATCACGCCGATGAGATATTGATCGCATTCTATGAGAAGGAGCCTACGTTCTATAGCATCCGGAAGAAGGAATACGAATACAGGAAAGGAAAGATAGCTTTGGATGCCATCTTGGATTTCAAGAAGAAGGTGGCGAAATCGCTGAGGAGATTGGCGGAAGTGGAGGAGCTTTTGAGCTGAGGAAAACACGTATTTTTGTAAACAAGATAAGACGGGCCACAATCTGCCACAGCGGCTTGCTTTGGGCCCGTCAACGCTGTGCGACTGGGATACCCAGCTCGCGTCAGGAAAGGAGGAAAATTTATAACGGACAAGGAAAACGAATTGGTCATGGCTATGTATTCGGCATTGAAAAGAGGCGATATGAGCGAATATCGAAGGCTCAAAGAAGAGAAGGGGTTATCCAGAAGGCAGAGGAAAAGAATCAAGGATGAAGCGATAGCAAGAATCGCCTCGTCGCCATTGTCGAACGAGATGATTGAGCCAAAAGCCGTGGATACGAATGCGTTGGATTGCGTCTTGGAGATTGGGATGCTCGCGAAGATATTCCAAAGCGGGCTGATTGATGAGGGCGTTTATTCAAAGACTAGAGAGGATGTGCTCAGGCGGTATGGCATGCCTCAGCCAATCGTTTCTTTGATAGGTGCAAATTCCATGGGTTCAAGAAATGCTCCCGTGTGGGATGAGTAGGCACGTCACCATGATATAATGGGCTTGGAGCACGGCTTCAAACTCTATATATCGGCAAAACAAGGAGGAAAACAAAATGCCTGATATCAAAGTTATAAAAGCCAGCGCCATCCCCGGCAAGAAAGGCCAAGGGAAAACGAGGAGACTGAGAGTGGCGGCCTATTGCCGCGTCTCCACGGATGGCGCGGAGCAGATAAGCTCCTACAACTCCCAACTCTCGTATTACAGGGAATACATCGCCAAAAACCCCGAATGGACCATGGTCGACATCTACGCCGACAAAGCCATCACGGGAACAAAAGCCGACAAAAGGCCAGATTTCATGAGGATGATTAACGATTGCCTGAACGACGAGATTGATATGGTCGTCACAAAATCGATCTCCAGATTCGCCAGGAACACCGTCGACACCCTCCATTACGTCAGGATGCTCAAGGAAAGGGGAGTGGCAATCTTCTTCGAGGAAGAGCACATCAACACTCTTTCCATGGATGGCGAGCTGATGCTTACTGTCCTCTCTTCCGTTGCCCAGCAGGAAGTCCACAACACTTCCGAGCACGTCAAGAAGGGGCTGAAGATGAAGATGGAAAGGGGCGAGCTCGTCGGTTTCCAAGGTTGCCTTGGCTACGATTACCACCCGGAAACCAAAAGTGTGTCCATCAACGAAGAGGAGGCGGAGATCATCCGTTACATCTATCGGAGATACCTCGAAGGCGCTGGATGCACTATCATCGCCAAAGAATGCGCTCAGCTTGGCTTCAAGACGAAATGCGGCGGAATCAGGTGGCACGATTCCACGGTCAGAGGAATCCTTAGGAATGAGAAATACTGCGGCGACATCCTTATGGGGAAGACCTTCACGGTCGATCCAATCACCAAAAGAAGGCTCAGGAACTTCGGAGAGGAGGATAAGTACTATCTGGAGAACCATCACGAAGGAATCGTCTCCAAAGAGGACTTCATGGCCGTTCAGACTATCCTCGATAGGCGTGGCACGCCTCGTAGAATCGTCGATGGGAAACGCCAGGAGAAGCTCACGAGGCAATACGCTTTCTCGTGTATGGTGAAATGCTCATATTGCGGCAGTACCTTCACGAGAAGGACTCGACACATCGGGAAAAACAACGATAAGGTCATCTGGCAATGCGTGAACAACACCAAAGGCGGTAAGAAGTGCTGCGAACATTCCAAAGCCATCCCTGAAGAGGTTCTGGAAGGTGCGTTCGTCGATGCCTACAACTACCTTTGCAAGAATAAGAAGGTGTGCTTCGACAAGCTCTACGAAAGCCTCAAGGCCAATATGAAAGACGAGGATCTAAGCTCTCTCATCGAGAAGAACGAAAGAAAACTGTCGTCACTCGAACTCAAGAAAAAGAACTTGGTGAATCTAAAATTGTCGGACGGGATCGACGAAGCTACTTACAAGGACGCCTATGATGGACTCATCGGGAAAATCAATGCGGTAAGTTCCGATTTGGAGCGTCTCAAAGCCGATAAGGAGGCCTTCGATTCCAAGGTGGAAAACATCAAGAACATCGAATCTGTGATCAAGGAGGGGAACGAGATTACGACGTTTGACCGCTATCTATTCGAGATAGCTGTTGAGCGGGTTGCAATAGGGGAAGGAGACGACCCTTATAGGATCAAGTTTTTCCTCAAGACCAAACAGGTTTACGAGGTCAATGCGATGGAGTACATCCTGAAGAAGCAAAAAGGCACCTTAATCAATGGCGTTTCGTATCAACATAATGCAGACACCATTGGTCAAAGTGGGCTGGGGAAACACGCCTACGCACCTAGAATGGTTACGAATTATTTGGACAAAGGGAAGGAAGCAAAAAGAAGGGTCTAATTCATGTATGCATATCTAAAAATCGCAAGGACGAAATTCATCAAAAAACGACTAGATATAGTAAAATATCTTTTGGAAGAAAAGAGGTTAGATTCCTGTTTCCGCTCACGCTTCCCGGACCAAATTGGTTTCCACTCAAAACGGTCAATAACAATTGGAAAATAGAGTAGAAATTCATCTCCACATGTCGCTTCCGCTCTTTCGGAAGGAACGCGAAACCAAAAAGGGCTCTTCCTGTTTCCGCAAGGCTCAAAAGTCGATTCGCCGAAGGCTAGCAAGCATCGGGATATTTGGTAGTTCCAATCCGCGCCCCGTTGTGGTTATTTTGCCATCCAGCAATAAAGATTCAGTTGCTTGCAATTTGTAGATAACTGTTGTGCTTCATGATAAAATGCTAGTGGCAATAATATGTCTAGAAAAACCTCAATAAGGTACTTTAATAAAAAACCCGTAAGATCAAGATGGGATGAAGAATCATCATCTTGGCTTGTTTGTGCTGTCGATTTAATAACGGCAGTAGTTGAAACGTCAAATCCCAGAATCTACTGGTATACACTCAAAACAAGGAATAGTGAGCTATTAGCAAATTGCAAGCAACTGAAAATGACCGCTAGAGACGGTAAGGTTTACGATACTGATTGTTTGTCGATTAAAGGGTTGGATATTCTTTTGGACATCCTTCCAAAAAAACGCAGGGGCATTTTAAAAGAATGGTTAAAGGGGAATAATGATCCGTTAGATGAGCAAAGCAAAAAGAAAGCCTATGATTTAATTAATTCTGGGGTGATTTCCGATTTAGAAGTTGGAACAACGAGGGGACTGCAGCAAATTCACTCCTATCTATTTGATGGGCTTTATGATTTTGCTGGGAAGATTCGAACCAAAAACATTTCGAAAGGCGGATTTTTGTTTGCGAATGCTTTGTGCTTGCCGAACGTATTAAACGGTATCGATAAGATGCCGGAAAACACAATTGAACAAATAGTGGATAAATATGTTGAAATGAATATTGCTCATCCCTTCATGGAAGGAAATGGCAGGGCAACAAGAATATGGCTAGACCAAATATTAATCCGTTCTTTAAAGAAATGCGTTGATTGGTCAAGGATTGACAAGAAAGAATACTTAGATGCCATGCGTATTTCCCCATCATCGTCTCAACAAATACGTGCGCTTATTAAGGGTGCTTTGACGAGTGATTTTCAAAATAGAGAATTGATCGTAAAAGGTATCGATTATTCTTACTATTATGAAGAAATAGACTAAGAAGATTGTTCTATTTCAAACGATGTAAAGCAAAGCCTCTGATAAGCCCACCAAACCTCTTCGGGTCCATGGAAGTCTGCTTGTGCAATTTCTAGATTAGGCTTTCTATTATCGGCATGCCCTCCTTGACAGAGTGGAAGACGAGACGAAAGGGGAAGCGCGGGAAAACTTTGAGAATAGCCCCTAATTCCTAATTGATGATAGATGTTTAAAACATTTTAGACGTTCTCACGAAATGACATAGGTTTGAAAACACTAAGGGCAAGGGCCATTTCGATGTAAATAGGGAAGAAGAGACGCTTGGCGAGAACCGGTACTTATGCTTACATCATTTGGCGCATGCCTCTATCAAGAACGACGCACATGAAAAAAGGATCTTTTTGCCAGTTTCCTTCCTTTTCTTACATTTACCAAAACGGAAAAGAATAAGGAATTGCATGGATTTCATCCTTCCCTATTCTTTCCTAATGTAATCCAATCGCTATTATTCTTTGATTCTATGAGCAGCGCGGTACTTTCCTGGTGCCATGCCATAGTAGTGTTTAAACACGTTTGAGAAGTGCGACAAGGAAGAGTGGCCGATAACGTCACAAAGCTCTGCAAGAGACATGTCGCTATTGACCAAAATGTCTCTGGCGTTATTGATCTTCACTTCTTGGAGATATTCCCCAATGGATTTCCCCATCTCTTCTTTAAAAAGCCTTGCCAAATGAGTCTTGGAGTAGTGGGAATAAGCGACGGCGTCGCTTACATCCCAGCTCAAATTCTCCGGATTGTTGATTTCGATAAGAAGGTCGTTGAGCCATTCTGGCCTTTTTCCCGCTTGGAGGAATTGGCTTTGACCAATCATCGGTTCTAAGAGGTTAAATAATAAGAATCTTGTGGCAATCCCTCTTTCGTGGAGATTATCCTTCGATTCCCGGATTTGGTTCAAATAGGAAATGATTTTCTTCATTCTCGCTTCGCTTAAGGTGAAGAAGAAATGGCCTCTTTCGTCGAGGCGAGAAAGGAAATTGGAATCAATGAAGTTGCTAAAGGCTTCGAAATCCTCTTTTCGGACGGCCACGGTATAGTGGCTTGAATCAGGCGTCGTCTCATAGATCTTGTGTTTGGAGTTTAACGCCATTAAGCATCCTTCCAAGCGGTTGAAATGCACTTCTTGGTCGTTAATGACGTTTCGATAGCCACCTTGGCTACAAAGAAAAAATTCATAGTAGTCGTGTCCGTGGTAGACGGGGTAATCGTGATAGATGTGATGGAACTTAATCGACCCATAGGCGATATCGGGTTCTTTGTTCCAAAGCAAAGTGATTCCTTTATCCATAATTGTTTCCTTATGATAGTCCATTATAGCATCTAGTTTTTTTAAAAATACTAGTCATTAACGCAAAAAATATTTCTTGACGGCACAAAACCGCACAATATCTTGGAAGTGTGACAAAAATAAAAGGGACTTTATCGCACATTCTAGTAAGAGAAGGACAAGAAGAAGGATTCCAAAATAGATAAAATGGAAGGGATATCGGAAGACTTTTATGAATAAGAAACTCGCTTTATGTTTGACCTCGTCTTTCTTCGCTTTGTCGTCCATTGTGGTTTTAGGAAGCAAGAACGTCTTTCTCGCCTATGCTACCCCCGAAAGCGAGAAATGGATGCATTACGCAAAAAGGGAAGCGACGAATTCTACTTCTGGCATTCGTGAGTATTGGTCTTTATGTGGTGGTGCTCGTTATCAATTCGTTAAGCCGAACGCCAGTCATATTGAAGAAGCTTCCCACTATGATACCTCGGAATTCTTAGAGAATGATCCTCGTTGGATTAAGTGGGTAGGCGAGGAGAAGCTTGCTTTCTATAGCGAAAACGATAAGGTCTTCGATTTCTCGGAAGTCGGGAGTGCCTTAAAAGAATATGCGCCTATAAGCTTCCAAGAGGGAGAAGTGGGTAAGCGAACTCGTTATGAATTTAAAAAAGACGACTTCTCTCCCCTTTATAGCGTGTCCACCCTTATCGTCACCGATACCATTGGATCGAATGAGGATTTAAAGGTATTTTGCGATTTTATCGATTCCAAAGAGACGAATGGCTATTACGTTTTAACAAGTGATTTAAACGCTCCAAGCGCCTTCGTGAATAATACGACTGGCAAGAATGTCTTTTCTGGGACCTTCGATGGAAGAAACCATACCATCACGAATCCTTCCTTCTGGGGGAAGAGGCTTTTAGGAACGGTAAGCGATGCTACAATCAAGAATATTTCCTTTAAAGATATTCGCGTCTATTCGGTCTTAGGAGATGTCCTTGCCAATGTGACCGTTGAGAATTGTTCCTTCACTTTGTCCGATTCCTTAAACCAATATGCTGGAACAGGCGTCCTTTGCGATAACCTCGAAGGGAAAGCCACCTTTCGTAACGTCACTATCGATATGGGGCAAAAGAGCCTTAAGTGCCAATGGGGAAACTTCATTAATGCCGCCATCGCTGGCTATAACCTCGCCGAAGAAAATGGCATCACCTATGAGAATGTAACCCTTCGCTCTCTTAATTCTCAACGAGTCTATATCCAAGACGCGGTGGGGAGAAGTCTCCGCCCAAGCGAGATCAACTATGTCAGCACTTATATGCTCCTTAAGGATGGTGTCTATAACTATCAGATCCGTTATCAAAACGGAGACGATGAGATGCTAGAAGCGGCAACACTCATCAAAGCAGAGCTTCAGAATGCGACAGGGCATGATATCGAAGTGCTCTCTTATTCGAGTTCCGATACTTTCTCTCTCGATTCCCCGAGTATCCTTTTAGGACAAAATGATTTAGCGGCTTCTTTTGGAGCAACGATACCAAGCGAAGTTGGAAGCTTTTCTCTTTTTAGCGCTGGGAAAGCGATTCTCTTAAGTGCTTCGAATAAAGAAGGCTATCACAACGCCGCTATCCGATTCCTAGAGGAACTTGTTGGCTATCGCTATATCGGGGATGGCATTACTGACTATAACATTCCCGATAAGAACAATATCGACCTTCCTTTCTTTGATATCGCCTACGCTCCTTCCTTTGGCTACCGCAAATGCGATTGGAGCGATGATAAATCGGCAGGTTGGTCTGATAACGATTGCTACCGCTTCGGCTATAACGCCGGCTTTGGCGCTCGTGGCTATTACTTAGGGACGCCAGCGGTAGGAACCTTATCGAGTCCTGAAACCTTCCACACCTCTCTTCATATCCTCTACCCAGGAACTTATTATTCAACCCATAACAAGTGGTATGCCGAAAACGAAAAAGGTGCCAACTATGGCGACAATTACCGCTTATGGCAACTTTGCTTCACCGCCCATGGCGATGAAAGCGAGTACCAAACGATGGTGACGGAAGCCGCGAAAGGTATTGTCTCTGCTTTTAAGAGCGACTCCAACAAAAAGACCCGCTCTTTGATGTTTGGCACGGAAGATAACTATAACTATTGCCATTGTACGACATGTACCGAGAAAACAAAGACCTATGGCTCTATCACCGGGACTGTTGTGAAGTTTGTCAATGACGTCCGCGATAAGGTTTATGAGAACGTTTCGGAAACAGGGAGAGACTCCATCGATCTCGGTTTATTCGCCTATCTCGCTTATAAAGCGGCCCCTCTCATAAACGGTTCTCCAACCATCCAACTAAAGAACAACGTCTACGTCTTAGCGGCTCCTATCGAAGCAAACTACACTCTCCCATTAACCGACGCTAAAAATGCCTCATCGAAGGCTGTTATCGATGATTGGTCGAAGGTCGGTACCGTCTCTGCTTGGCTTTATGACACAAACTTTAGCTATTACCTCTATCCTTTTAATTCCTTTAAATCCAACGCCGAAAACCTTAGTTATCTAAAGAGCAAAGGAGTAGGGATGGTCTATCTCCAAGGACAACATAACGCAGTGCAACCGCGCACAGGTTTCATCGCCCTTAAGAAATACCTTGCCTCACGTCTTATGATGGATACTTCTTTATCGTATGAGACGCTTCTTGATGAGTTCTTCGATAGCTACTATGGCGAAGGTGGAACTCTCATGCGTTCTTTCTTTGACGCCATGGTTGCTCGCTTAGAGACGATTGAAAGTACTTCGAAGTTCCAATCCTCCCTCTATGACCAAAAGCAAGTGAGCATCTATCAAAGCATCAATAACCGGAATTTCTGGAGCTATGACGAATTAAAGGGGTGGGTGGATGCTTGCGATAAAGCGTACTCTCTAGCGAGTACTGAAAAAGCGAAAAAACATATACAAATCGAGTCTGTTTTCCCTCGCTTCGCTTTAGCGGAGCTCTTCACTAAAAAGACGGATTGGGGAAGCGTCTTGAACGGAGCAGAGAAACTCCAGGCATTCCGCCAGGAACTAAAAACCCTTATGGATTCTTTAGGCTTCAAGATCACTAGAGAGTCTGGTGTTGAGACCTCTTACTACTTCAAGGAATGGGGAATTGAATAGCAAAAACGTCTTCTTTTTGTGTTCACCTTATTTTTTAGACGTTTTTTCTTAGACTAGCAATTTGTTCGGCCATTTTAACGGTCTCTATGTATCGCTTGAGTCGTTCAACAAGGTATTTTGCGAATAGTTTTACCATCGCTTTTGGAGTTCCTTTATCCGAATAAGAATCGAAGGCGTTGTAATAAGCGTTTCTATCTGTGAATTTGATATCAATAGGAGGATAACCGAGCTTCATGAGCTCAAGGTTGACCAAAAGACGACCTGTCCTTCCATTTCCATCGATGAAAGGATGAATGGACTCAAAGCGGAGGTGGAATAAGGCGATTTTTGTGAGGAAGTCGTTTTCCGTGTCATTTCGATACCATTCCAGGAGTTCTTGTATTTTCTCCGGAATCAATATAGGTTCGGCCGTCTGGGTTTTGGCACCGGAGATATAGACTGGGAAATTACGATAAACACCTCGGTTTTGAATGTCTCTTCCTAAGACCAAGAAATGAATTTGCTTGATAATGGACTCCGAAAGAGGTTCCTTGTCCTTCACAAGTTGGGAGACGAAATCAAACGCCTCTTTGTGACCTACGACATCTAGGTGGTCTTTCAAAGGCTTCTTGTCGATGGTCAACCCACGAAGGACGAGATCTGTTTCACGAAGGGTCAAGCTATTGCCCTCTATTGCGTTGGAATTGTAGGTGTATTCGACTATGAACTGTTCGTTCAACGCTTTGACTTCGCCTGGAGTAAGTGGTCGAAGCGAATCTAACTCTTGTTTGAGCTCTGTAATTGTCGAAAGCACACCAACAACAGATTCTCTGCCATCAGTCGGCTTCTTCGAGTCACTAGGGATTCGCCATGTCTTGCCATCCAAGATTGCTCCATCAATCTTACCGTTTCGACAAAGCACTCTAATTCGTCTTTCCGAGACTCCCCATCGCTCTGCTACGTCTTTTGTTCCGATATACATAAAAGTAACCTCTATCGGTACTATTTTAATTGACTATCGGAACAATAACAATTATCGGAACGATTGTTTTTGCGTTATCGGAATAATAGTAATTGCTGTTGCTAGCAATTTACTTTGTGAAACGGGTTAGAAGACTTCACCTTAAAGAAGCCGATGTCACTGGTTTATAAGGGAGCGATCCCTCATAAGAAGAGATCGCTCGCTTTATAGATCTTACAAGACTCCCGTATCTTCTTAATGTCTGAGAAAAGAAGGATGTTTTTCTCTTTTAGCTTCTCGACCATCTTATAGAAGAAGTCCCTGTTCTTAATAAGGATATCCTTCGCATGGAAGAAATATCTTTCAAGTTCGGCAGTGGCTACACCTTCGGCGAGGAGTCGTCTTTCTTCCGATAAGTATTCACTGTGTGCATCTGAGGAATCGATTGTCTGGAAGCCACATGTCCCACTTTCACGAATGCCATGTCCGATTAAGGTCATCGCACGAGAGAGGTCTTCTTGGCATCCGGAAGCACATCTTCCCTTAAAGAAGAGTTCCGACGCCGCCTTACCCCCCAATTCGGTGAGTACAATTTCGCCTCTCTTATCGAATTCGTGGCAAAGCTTCGTATAACCTCCAACGGCTTTCTTTTGGCCCGGGGCAATGGTAACGAGTCCTACACTCCCTTCTTTTAGGGATTCTGCCATAACCGCATGTCCAACTTCATGGTAAGCGAGGCGATCAATCTCCTCTTCATTGTAATTGGAATTTTCTTTCGGATCGCAATAACATTCTTGGCATGCCGAACGAATGAAATCATCAATATCGATAGATTCCTTATGTTCGTAGGCGGCTAGTATCGCACTCTCGTTGATGATGGTCTCAAGATCCGCACAATTGGTGTAGTGGATCATCTTGGTCACGTCCTCATAATTGATGTTCTTATCGACGTTCTTGCTTTTAAGATAGTATTCGATAATCTTGGCAGCATCTTTTTCATTGGGGCAAGAAACCTTGATTTTGATATCAAAACGTCCTTTCCTTAGAAGAGAATCAGGGAGCTTCTCCACTTTATTGGCGGTCGCTAGAACAAGGACGTTCTTCCTTTTGACGTTATCGATATTGGTTTGGATAGCGACGAAAAGCTTATCGTCGCAATTGCGGTCTTTTTCTTCGCTAAACTTATCGATATCGTCGAAAAAGATAATAGCCTTCTCATATTTCGAGGCTTCGATAAAAGAGCTATTTATCTCTTTCAAAAGCGAAAGCGTATCCTTGTTCGCTTGAAGAGTGATGGCCTTGACGTTTGCTTCCCTTAAGAAGGCTTGCGCCAATATGGTTTTCCCTAAGCCTGGTTCCCCATAAAGCAAGACGCCTTTTGGAAGAGTGGCACCCATCTTGATATAACGTTCTTGGTGCTGGAACATATCGATAACGTGATAGAGTTCCGTCTTGATGGATTCATAGCCGATGATGTGATCGAAAGATTTCATGTCCTTTTGCTCCTTTGCTTATTAATGACTCGTTATGGAAGGGATAACGAGCCTTATGCTAGGAGCTTCTAAAAGAAAAAAGCCCCCAGCGAAAGGAGCCAAGTAGAAATATTATCTACATCGATTAGTTGGATAGCTCCCGCATCTTACGTAGAACCACCTTTCTAATCGCAGGTTGGTGTCACTTCATGAAGCTACGCGCTTTCTGTGAACTCTTGATGCAAGAAACATTGTAAGGTTGGGTATCTATTTGTCAATGGAACATGCTGTTTATGGCCGAATATGGTGGTTTAAGATGATGCTATTGTCTATAAAGACAGTGAATCGTCTAAATTACAAAATAGAATTATTCACCTTTAAAGCGGTATAAACGTGAATAATGTTCTCTTAATTTGGCAATGATGATCGGTTTGTCATTTCTTTAGAAATGTCTTTATTTCATTGATGCAAAAATTGTCAACAAAAGACATATTTTTTGTTTTTTTGATTAGCCGGTTAGAAAGCATGATTGACCCATATTCAAACAATGGAGGAGTTTCTTTTTCAGAACGAGATACTTAAGAGATTGAATGTTCATTTGGATCAAGAATCAAAGTCCGAAAGAGTGGGTTATTCATTCTTTCAGAATTGTTCAAAATCAATAAAACCTATTTAAAACCCCTTTCTTTTCTTGCGGACGAAACTGAATATCGTTTGTTTTCTTTAATATCTCATCTAAAAATAAGTGAAATGCTTAGGAAATCTAGGCTATAATCACTAGGCCGAATTGGACGAACGCGGACGGCTAGGGCAATGACGAATAAAAAGTATCGTTATTCCCTAATGAAATAGATGTCCTGGTGGCGAAATAGGTACACGCGATAGACTTAGGATCTATTGGAGCAATCCATGCAGGTTCAATTCCTGTCCAGGACACCATCGTTCATATGGCCCCTGATTCTAGAAAGGAATCGGAGGCTTTTTCTTATCAGGAACCGATTTGACGGAGTTTAGGAAAGAAATATTTAATAATCAAGAAAAAATAGAATTACTCAAATCAATTTCGTTATCAATCAGCAAATGTGGTTTTTATTATGACGAAATTATTGAATTATTTGACACCGTTGATTGGTCCTTTGAACGCGATCAATTTAATGACTTGCTAGTGAAATTTAGGAATATTGAACCGGATTTGGCTGCTGAACTGCTTAGTGCCTATAAAAATAAATATTGTTTAGGCCAAAACACTAAATTGGCCAAAAATCGCTGAATTTTATTGTCTTTTTGCTTCTTTTTTTTCGGTTTCAATTTTTCTCGAAAAGCTCTAGTTTTTGAACATCTTCTAAAGAAACGCTACTCTTGAAGTCTTTGGCAATTTCATAGACGTCTTGCATGGTTATCGATTCTTCTTTCGCTTCTTTTATGCTTTTGTTGATTACTTTCATCTTCAGTCTTTCAACGAACTCAGTAATGTCCGCGCCATTATAGTTTTCTGTTATTTTGGCCAATACATCAAAATCTAAGCCATCCGTCGGAATTCCTTTCAGTTTGAGCTCAAATAATTTCTTCCTTGCTTCGAAGTCTGGCAAAGGTATATAGATTCTTTGATCAAATCTACCAGGGCGAAGGAAAGCGCTATCGATGGCCCAAGGCTTATTTGTTGCGGCTATTGTAACGATTATGGAATCGGAAGAGTAAGAGCCTACGCCTTGCATTTCAGCGAGTATTTCCGGGACGAGGTCGTTATTGCCGTTGCTATTATCGTCTGTTCTTTTTGAGCCGATCGCCTCGAATTCGTCAAAGAAAATAATCGCCTTTTTCGTCTTTGCTTTTCGAGCCTTCTCGAAAATGGATTTCACTTGTTTTTCCGATTCGCCATACCACTTTGACTTGATGTCGGAACATTTAACTGGAATAAATAGGGCATCCGCTTCATTGGAGCAGGCCTCCGCAAACATTGTCTTTCCTGTTCCAGGAAGGCCATAAAGCAAAATGCCTCCTCCGGCTTTTTTGCCGAATTTCTTAAATAGTTCTTGGTGTTCGAAAGGTAATATAACTTTTTCTCTAAAAGCCTCTTTGGCGTTTTCGAGACCTGCAATATCCTTAAAAGTAATGGCGTTTTTCTTGCTGCTAACCTTTTTGGATTTCTTTTGTTCTTTTGCTTCTTCCTTTTCGGCTTCTTCTTTCTCTATCTGGGCTTTATTGAAATTATAGATGGCGTCTACCATTCCGATCTTGCTGTAGGATTTCACTTTTACGCCGTACGCATCGCAATAATAGGCCAACGTTTTTGTGGTTTGCGACATGAGCAAATCTTTATTGTTGTCACAGGCGTTTATTTTATCAACCGCTCTCATCTCCGCCCTATCACGAATGGAATCCTTGATCGTGTCTAAGAAGCCAAGATCGAGGTTTTCCGTTAAGACTTTGACTCCACTTGCAAGCAAGCACAAAAGAACTAAAGAGGTAACCCCTATGAGGGCGATGATGTAGGGGAACCAATTGTTTATTGAAGATATAAAGTTTATGACTAAGGGTATTAGCACGATGGCTCCGAGGCCAATCCAAGAACCGATGCTTTCGAAAACATCCTCTATGTCTAAATCCATGATGACAACAATCAAAAGATAGATTAACGCTATCACGGGAACGGCAACGATGATAACAATCCACCAAACGAGGTATGTGTCCCAAAGATTGTCATAGGAGGCATGCCAAGATCTATATCGAATTTCGTCTATTTTCCCATAGCACGTAAAGTACCAATTATCCGAATCGCTTTTGCCAGGCGCGATGGACGCAGAGTAAGAGATTTTAACGGGGCCTCTTACTAGGGTGCCACTCTCATAAAAATCAAAAGAAAAAGTAATTCCATTTATCCTATATATGGTGTTATTTGCGATAGGAGCCGACCAAACGACCTTTGTTTCATCTGTGCCTTCGTTATATACGCAAGAATATCGAAACTGATTGATACTAACGTACGCTTCCTTTTGGTCCACGGATGTGCAAGAGCCCAAAAGAAATAAGAAAAGAATTAAAGGAAAACAAAAACATGCCTTTTTTGCAAAGATTTTTAATATTTGCGTTATTTTTGAGTGTGGAAGAACATTCATATTCGGTCTCCTTTTGCTATATGTACCACTCTTTCGGGAGGCGATGTGTTTAAGCCTTTCAACACGACCGTTTCAAACGAGGGCCCGAGCATTCAAAGATTTCCAAGTCTTTGCCACAAGCACTAAAACGTTAACGAATGCGGCTTAAACAAGAAATCGTTAAGATAACATCCAAGAGTATATCAAAAGAAAATTGAATAGTTGAAAACCATTTTAATGACCTCGCTGATGTTATGGGGAAGGGGCACTTATGAGACCTACTCGTTTTGTAAATCATCTTTGCCGTTCTTGAAATTTCTGACATCTTTTTAGTTTTAAAAAGGAATTAGATTGATTTCATTCCATTCCTAAAATAACCCCAATTTTGCTAGTGTTTTTCATTTTTAGAAGTGCAACCATTCATGGCGTATACATAAATGTGAACAATTTACACAACAATGACTGTAATTGAATTTACAAAAATGTAGACAAACATCAACATCGGGTCTATGATGCTCTCGCATTGAAGGAAGGAATGCTTTGCATATCGAAGCTATGGTTACTCAACTAGGAAAGATATTAAGAATTATTAGGATTAACACCGGCGATAGCATGCGGACGATGGCCAATAAATTGAATTTATCTGTATCGTATTTATCCGCCATCGAGAATGGGAAGAGAAATGTTCCCGCGGATTTCGCAGAAAGGATTTCTTCGAAATACACCCTTTCGGATAAAGATAAAGAGAATCTAAGCGATGCGATAAGCCAAACGGCGAGCAGGATCAAGATGGATATAACGGAACTAAGCGAAAAGCAAAGGAAACTGATCTACGCTTTAAGCAAAAACCAAATCGATGAAGAAACGATTGATAGGCTATGCGAGATTGTCGACAAGAAAGGTGAAAACAAATGAGAAATAAGATTAGCTTGTATCCAACGATTGCGAGTAACGATGTTTTAATCCAATTCACGAAACCCGTCATATTGGATAAACATGTTGTGGTCACCGTTCCTGCTGAGTTTTTCGCCATCATCTATATCGACGAGAAGCCCCTTGCCAGGATGGAAGCGTGCGACGATAGCAACATCCTCAAATTTGTTGGAAAGACGTTTGCCGGGAAAAACGTCAAACTTGCTTTTGTTTGTAAAAACGACCTCCCATACATCAATTGGGGATTTGGCAACATCGATGTGAAAAATGACAAATTGAAGGAAACCTATAGAGTGGGGGCCAATGGCCAATATTTGCTTAGAATCTCGGATGCCAGCAAATTCATCAAGTCTTTTGGCACGGATCAAAACATCGATATCGAGATGCTTACGTCTAAAACGAAGCTTATTATCACGACCGTTGGGAAGCCTTTACTTAGCAAATACTTTGCAGGTACCCAAACATCCGTATTCGAAATCAATTCTCTTGCCGATGACCTAAGAAACAAGATGTTTGAAGCCGTTAAGAACGAGATGCTTTTTAAGGATATTGGCGTTGAATTAAGGACGCTCACCTTAAATGGCATCCACGTTAACGAAGAGGATGTGGAACTCATTCGTTCAAGAATCAATTCAGACGATGGCGCTACGAAAATCGATCCATCGGAACTCGATAAACTCAAACAAGAGATTATCGAGACCATCAAATCTGGGTCTAACGATGAGACGAAAGACGAACTCTTGAGGCTTAAAGAAGAGGTTTCGCGCATTGCCGATAGTCAATCGAACGACGCCGTCTTAGACGAAATCGATAACTTAAGAGTCGAGACGATGAAGGCGATACAAGAATCCAAAAATCCGAATATCGATATGAAACCCATCCTCGATGAAATAAACGGATTTGAAGACAAGATGAACAAAAAGATTGACGATTCCATTGGCCTTATTAAGGATATGCTAGAAAACAATGCCGATGAGAATCATCAACAAGATATCCCATTATATGAAACAGCGAAGGAAGAATGGCTTAAGGAACTAAAACTCACTACCGATCTCCAATTGGACAAAGCTCAAACGGATGATGATTATGCAGGAGTTGCAGGCCTTATCTTCTCAAATGTGGAGCATAACCTCATGGAAAAATTCAAAATTCCACATAGGGGCAAAAATTTCTATATGACCAAAGAGGAGTTTGATGAATTGAAGTCCACATTGAAAGTGGGTGACAAGTACGTATTCAAAAACGCCTTTCCTCCTAAGCCGGTCGATAACGAAGGAAACGTTGAGATGCCCCTCGAAGTTCGATTCATAAAATCGGGACTCACCCCTGAAGCAGCCTTCCAGGCAGCTAAGGATTGGACTGTACTAAACAAATTTAGACACCGGTCCGATGAAAATACCGAAAAACTTAAGAGAATTCTGAATGACAGAAAGATGACGAAAAAAGAATTCCTTCAGTACATCATTAATTCCTATAGAAAGCTAGGAATCTACACCAGGGATTAAAAGAGGAGAGAAACATGTCAAAATACGTTCCATCTATCGCAAAGAACAACGAATTGAAAGAGGAATTTTCAAAATCGTTGAACGCCTTAATTTATAAGGCTGAGAGAGGGAAGATTAATTCTCATATCGATGAGAAAGCCATCAAACCGATCATCGCCTCTTTGAAAGACTGTCTCGATGAATTCCAAAACGCATTGGGAACGGGACAAGAAAACGTTTATGCTCTCTACACGGAGTCCACAAATTGCCTAAAGACGCTCGAAAAGAAGCTTAATCAAGAATTGATTTCTGAAATCGAGGAAAGCGCCGATGAACTGATTTATGCGGTCAATTCGTGGGAAGACGTTCTAAACGGCAATGTCGATTTTGGGGCGGAAGACCGCGAAAAAGCAAAAGCTAGCTGGTCCAAGAAAAGACTTCTTGCTCGACTCAATGAACTTGAACTCATCAAAGACCAATTCGCCGAGAACGAGAAGCGCCTCGAATCGGAATTGGTTTCCTTGGAGAAAAGCGAGGATGAAATCAATAGCCTCATCTTAGAAGAGGACAACGAAAGAAGAATCAACGAGCTTTACCGCAAGATAACCACGTTAAAGAGCAAAAAAGACTCCTTGAACGTAAGAAGAAGCAACTACAGCGCTTGCTTCAATTTGCTGGATCTTATCTATGCAAACGCCAAGGAAATACTCGCGGCAAGCGATTATTCCAACGTCGATCTTGGAAAGGCGAAAGCCTTCTTGAATCTTGGAAGGCTTAAAGCCGTCTTGGGCGATCCAGATAAAGCCATTTCAATCTTAAGGGGAATGGACAAGGATATTTCCGATATCGCCGAGAAAACTAGACTCATCGATTCGAGAGTCTTCAAACTCGACAAAGATACGACAAGTATCAATAGCGACGCCTTGGCTTATAAAGAAGAGCTTATGCGTAAAAAACGAGAAAAAGAAGCGATGGCGAATCTTGATACAGGAGACATCGCCTCGAAAGAAAAGAAAGACGAAATTAAAGGAGAAAAATGAGTATGGCATTCTTTAAGACGAAAGAAGAAAAACGAATCGAACAAGAGATGGCCAGAGAAGAACAAATGCAAGTTTTCTCCGAGCAAATTAACGAACTCAAAAAGAAAAGAGAGGAATACGCCACGATTGCTGCCGAAGCAGAGGTCAATGGCGATACTGGCACATATGATGTTGCACTCAACAATTTGCTTGAGCTTAATGACGTCATCTCCTCTTTGATGCAGACAAAGGCCAATTTCGACATCATCAGCGTTTCCAATAGCATCGCCGTCAATATGGCTATGGCCGTTAATGCCTTGAGCAACATGGCAAATGGGTCAACGAAGATGCCAAATCTTAGAAAGATCCAAAAAGTCAACGTCAAGGTGGCCCGATATATGAGACAAATCAAGATCTCCAACAAGGCCATGGGGAACATGATGAGCAGAACCAATCCTGCCAATAAAGCGAGAAGCGCCGCCGAAATTGCGTCTGTGAAACCAATGATCGATGCGGCGAGAGCGAAGATAACGCATCAATCTATGCCTGCATCTTCGCCACTTGACTTATCCTCAGAAATCGAAGCCGAGAAAAACAAAATCATCTGATTGCGCCAAGATAAGCGTGAGAAGAGAAGCGAGGACCCTCAACTCTCTTTAGAGCGTTTGACCTTCTCTTGAAGAATCGAATATAAAAGGAAGCAATATGAACAGCACGGCGAAAATAGAAGCGTTCAAATCCTATTATCGGCAAGCCAAAGAAGCCTATGAGGCCGAGGACTTTTCTAACGCCCATGAACTGTTCATAAAAGCGGCTTCTCTAGCAAACGAAATATCGTTAGAGACCACTTCCTACGACGTCAGGATGGAATATCACTCCTTGGCCGAAAGGATCGTCACCTTCCTAAAAAAGGATTTCCACAAAGAGCCTATCAAAGTAGAACAAAGCGAAAAAGAAACGAAGGCGTTCGAGGAAATCCAAACAGACGAGAAGGACAAGATCACCTTTGCCGATGTGGCAGGATTATCAGAGGTCAAAAACGAGATTATATATAACGTCATTGAGCCTCTTAAAAATCCAGAATTGGCGAAGGCCTACGGAATTAAACCCGGAGCAAAGATTCTTTTGTATGGACCTCCTGGAACGGGTAAGACCTTTATCGCTAGAGCGGTTGCCGGAGAAGTCGACGCGAAATTCTACTCGGTCAATTGCCAAGACCTCATTTCGAAGTACATGGGGGAATCCTCAAAGCAAATTGACACGCTTTTCGAGGAAGCTCAAAAGAACAAAAGGGCGATAATTTTCTTCGATGAGTTCGATTCCCTTGCCGCCAAACGCGAATCCGATAACGGCTCGGTGGATGGCGAGATGGCTCGATTCGTCGCCACCTTCCTTACAAAGGTCGACGGCTTTAAAAAGGCAAAAGACTGCGAGATGCTCCTTTTGATCGCGGCCACTAATAGGCCCTGGGCCATCGATCCAGCCATGCTTCGCGGCGGTAGATTCGACATCCAAATATACGTTGGGCTTCCCGATGAGGAATCAAGGAAGTTTCTAATCTCCAAAGAGCTTAAAAACGTTGGCATCAGTGATGCCGACATTGATTCTATTGCCTTCTCTTTTAAGGGATTCGGCGGAGCTGACGTAGTTTCTGCTTGCGGAAAGATAAAGCAACTTGCCTATCGTCGGGCCATCCAATCGAAGAAATTCGAAGAAATCACGATGGACGATATCCATAGAGTCGTGATTAACATGCATCCTTCGGTAAGCGAAGAAGAGCTCGCTCAATTCGAAAGCTTCAAGAAAGGAGTTCTCTAATATGGATTACAAATACAATAAATGCCCGATTTGTGGCTCTTCCTATATTGAGGTTACATCCACCCAAATATGCGATGGAGACACAATTCACGATTATAAGTGCCTATCCTGTGACCAAAAGTTCTCAAGCCTTCATTTGAAGGAAAAAGAAGCTATGAGAGCAGTTCCCCACGAAGTGAAAACCTATGAACCTAAAATCGCTAGAAACGACATAGAAAACCGGGAATTGACCGCAAAAGACATCTTTAAAAAGAATGAGAATTCCGTTTTGGAAATAATCTGCGCCTTCTCTAATGGCGAGTATTCTTATGGGACTGGGGTGGTTTTCGAAGATGGTTTGATACTCACTAACGCCCACGTCGTGCGCCCTAAAAGCAAGAAAGTTGGAACGGCTCTTTCGTATCGCGCTCGTTTCAATAAGTCCAAAGTTGAATACAATTTGCATTTAATCTATTGCGATGATTCGAAGGATCTCGCTGCCTTCAAATGTGCTTCGTTAAGGGCAAAACCCGTATCGATATCGAAAGAATTCTTGGAGACAGGGGAAAAATGCTTCGCTTTAGGGAATTCTAAAGCGCAAGGCATATCCATTGTCGATGGCATCGTCTCGGACAATAGACGTTACGTCAACGGAGAGCCGTTTATCATGTTCTCGGCTCTTGTGACGACAGGGAATTCCGGAGGCCCTTTGTTTAATAGCAAAGGAGAACTCGTTGGTTTAGTAACCATGGGAAGAAGCGACGCTCTCGCTATGAATTACGCCATACCGAACGATGTGGTGAATGACTTCATCGATGTGCTAAATGAGCATTTCGGGGGATAATTAACGAAGTGCAGTCTTTTGTCATTGTATGGGCATCGTAAGATAAGTTGTGTATATTGGTCGATCTTTTTACGAAGCTATCGGGGGTATAGGAAACTAGTATGAATAGATCTATTTGTAACATATGCGGTGGCAATTTGATAAACAAGAACGGGCGCTGGGTTTGCGAAAACTGCGGTGCTTTTTTACCCGAGGAAATCACTAACGAACAATTGTCCTTGCTTTATGATGCAAATCAGAAACTGAGACTTGCCGACTTTGATTCGGCCGAAGAACTATATTCTGACATCATCAGAAAATACAACGACTGTTCTGATGCCTATTTTGGCAGGGCATTGGCGCATTACGGAATTAGGCTTGAAAAAGACGTCGATGGGCGAATGGTTCCGACGTGCTTTTTCCCCGAATATCAGTCTTTGCTCGAAAACGGCGACTTCAAGAAGGCATATGATTTAGCCGATTCGAAGCAAAAACAATATTTAAAAGAAAAAGCGGATGAAATAGAAGCAATCCGCAAAGAGTGGGTGGACAAGGCGAAAAAGGAAGGGCCTTACGATATTTTCATATCCTTCAAAGCGACGGAGCCGGGCGATGGCACCAAGGAGACGGAGGATTCGAGAGAGGCGTGGGATATCGCTAGAGAACTGGAGAAATGCGGTTATCGAGTTTTCTTTTCGAAGGATGCGTTAGCGAATAAGACCGGCGATCAATACGAACCGTATATTTTTAATGCTTTAAATACTTGCCACGTAATGCTCGTATATGCATCGAAACCCGAATATGTGGAATCCGTCTGGGTGAGAAACGAATGGGCTAGATACTATGAGAAAATAAAGAATAAGGAAGATGGTAAATTACCGAATTCATTGATTTTGATTTATAAGAATTTCAATCCTTCGAAGGATTTGAGAAGACCGTTTTCTCATAGCGAAAATATTAATAGAAATGACATCGATTTTTTAGACCGGCTTAAAAATCGATGTCGCTTCTGTCATTTCGGAATCCAAAGTAATCACTCCGAAAGTCATTCCAGATAAGATTGAAAGCTATGTTCCTCCGAAAAACGAAAGGCTCAAGGGCGCTAAGAAGAAGACGGCGGGGAATTCGATTGCTCCAAGCGGAAGCTTTGTTCCAACGGTCCAAATCCGAGAAAAAACTTTCGGAAAGTATTCCACACAAAAATTAACCGGAACGGCCGAGTCTGAACTTTCAAGAGGCGAGGTTTTATTGGGAAAGAAACTCTATAATGACGCTTTAGAGTGCTATAAGGGACTTTTGCTCAACAACAAAAACAATGCCAAGGCTGCTTTAGGGGTCCTTTTGGCATCGGGCCAATGTTCAACCTTCAAAGACTTTATTTTCAATAAATATGTTGGATCTGATAAGCAGAACGAACTAATTAATACTGTTATCGAATATTCGAAAAAAGACGTTACGAACGAAATATTCGAACAAATGATCGCTTTTATCAAACTTGAAATTGAGAAAGCGGACAATGTTGAACTAGCCTATAAGGCATACAAAGAGATAAAGGACTTTAATTCGTCCGAAGCCGTTAGAAAATGCCATAAAGAAATTTGCGATAAACTGCTGAAAAAGAAATGCTTCAGTAACGATGCTTGCTTCGCTTTTATTGATGATATTCTTTTGAACTGCCAGGCGGGATATGACACCTATGTAAGTGCTTTGTTGGCTGTGATTAACGCCTTGATCGATGCTTCGATGTTCGAAAAAGCGGGTGCTTATCTGAAATTATTGGAAAAAGTCGCTTTTGGAACGGAAGATTATTATTCTTGTCTGTACAGAATAAACTCAAGGCAAAACACTTTTGCGGGCGCGCTTTTAGCGTATATAAATGGCAGGAACATCAGAAAAATAGCTGACGACATCGATAACACGAACACCGATACAGCAAATTGGATACTAAATAATCTGATAAACACCATCCTGACTTCCTATACAAAAATCAGTATCGATGTGCTTTCTGATGCGTTTTCGGTTTTGACGTGCTATGCGAATCCGAACATCGATAGACTAACAGAGACGCTGGTGGCGTATTGCATATCCGAGCCGAGTCCAGAAGCCGATAAACTCTTCGAGACCATCCTTCAGTCTTTCTCGGAAAGCCGAAAAGACGAATTCATCGATTGCATTTTTTCCTATGCGAAAGCGTATATGGAACGTTCGGATTTCAACTCCGCGAAAAAATACCTGAATTGCGCTTTGAAATATGACCGGACGAACGCCAATCTATTGAATTATTTGTTCTATGCGTCAATTGAATCTATCGACGAAACGAATGCCTATAGGAATCTCTATAAACTGAAAGACTTCGGGATCATCGAAAAGATACTCGGCTTGCAAAAGAACGATGACGGAATCGCCAAAACCAACGCGAAATTTGTCGAGGAGGCGATTTCATACGTCTCCGAGTATGGAAAATCCTCAGACAAAGGCATTTTCTCCGTTTTCGAGCAGCTTATTAAATATTATCCGGCCGATTGCACCGATCAGCTAATCAAAGACCTCTATAACATGGCGGATGCGTGCAAAGAGAGCTCTTTGTTTGAGGAGGCTGAGAAATATTATGCGCTCATCGTGGGAACGGACTCATCCGAGCACGCTGCGTATTGGGGACTATTGCAAGCGAAGCTGAAATGCAAAAGTGAATCCGAAATGATCAAGCAAGATGTCTTGATTAACGCGTTCCCCGAGCTCAACAATGCCATCACGTCCGCAGGCAACAACAAGCCTGTCATCGAAAAGTATATCGATTGTTCCATAAAGCAACAGAAATACCTCGAAGCCAAAAAGAGAAAGCGAAAAAACAGAAAGCTATTTGTTGCCGTTTCCGCTGTTACAGCAAGCGTTCTACTTGTGTTCTGCTTGGTTTTCAGCCTGGTTGTTAACGTTTTTATTCCCAACAGCAAATACGAAAACGCAGTGTCCTTGATCAACAACCGTGAATACTATCAGGCTTATGAGCAATTGAAAGATTTTGACTATGCGGATTCTTCGTCCCAATTGTCTATCGCAAAAGCGGGCATGGCTTTCGATAGGGGAGATTATGAAGAAGGCATCAATTGCATGTACAACGTCGGTGGTGTTACCAACATCAATTATGATGGCAATGGTGGCAAGGCCCCAACCTCTAGCCAAACCATTAAAAAGCTCAAAAGCTGGGTCAATAACGAACCGCTTTATGCCGGCTATAGTTTTTACGGATGGGTCATCGATTCTTTCTCCATTAAAACGAAGAAAAACAGCTATTCATGCGATTTGAACCTGAAGGCAACATGGAAATTGGTCAATTACTCGATTTCCTATGCTTTGAATGGATCCACTTTGAAAAATAAAGTGGAAACATATAATTGTCTAAGCCAGGATTTTTCGCTAGGGCAACCAAAAAAGAAGGGTTATACCTTCGATGGCTGGTCTGGGACGGGCTTGTCGGAAATAACCAAGGATGTTGTGGTCTCCCAAGGCTCTGTTGGGGATAGGACTTACGAAGCCCACTTCACCGCCAAGAACTACAACGTCACATACGATTATGGATATGACGGCGTGACTTTAGAAACAACTGCAACATATGATTCGCAGTTCAATGTAAAAGCACCATCAAGGGATGGTTATGACTTTACCGGGTGGACATATAACGGAAAGGGATTTACCGGCGGGATTTGGAATATCGATTCCGATGTCACTTTGATCGCACACTGGAAGGCAAAAAAATATAAGATTTCCTACGATTTAAATGGTGGGGACAATAGCCCTGCCAATTTGTCCGTATATACGATCGAAACTCCTACTTTCACATTATCGGATCCCACCAAAAGCGGCTACGATTTTGTTGGCTGGTCAGGGACCGGAATCAGCGGGAATTCAAAAGATGTTGCCATCGAAAAAGGTTCTATTGGAAATAGAAAATATACCGCTAATTGGAAGGCGCATACTTACATCGTGAATTTTGATAGCAATGGCGGCGAATGCTCAACTTCAAAGATGAGCGTGGATTACGGTAGCAGATTAACTCTTCCTCAGCCCACCAAAACAGGTTATACGCTTGCCGGGTGGTTTAATGCTGAAGATAACGCTGAAGTTACCGATTGTACGTGGAAGTTCCTTTCTGATTTGAATCTATACGCCAAATGGAACATAAACGCTTACACGATTACGTATGTTTTGGGCGGTGGCGTTAACGATGAAAGCAATCCGACCGCCTATAACGTAGAAAGCGACGATATAACCCTCAATAATCCAACTAGAAGCGGATATACATTTACCGGCTGGAATTCGAAATTGGGGAACAAGCAATTCAATCCCACTATTTCTCAAGGGAACGTTGGAGACCTTTCCTTTGAGGCTACTTGGGAAGCCAATCTAAACACCATAGTTTTTATGGGCAACGGATATACGGGTGGGGACACAAAATCTCAACAAGCGCATACGGACTCTGAGCTGAACCTGAATGCGAACGGATATACTAGGGATGGATATACTTTTGCCGGCTGGTCCGAAGCACCCGGTGGGATCGTTAAATATTACGATCAAAGCGAAATAACTGTTCCTACCAATTCCATATATAACCTTTATGCGGTGTGGTCGCCGAATTTAAACACGATCGCATTCAACGACAATGGTGCTGATTCGGGGGCGATGGACGCTCAACGTATGCACACTGACTCAACCGAAAATTTGGCGACAAACGGCTTTACAAAAACTGGTTATCATCTTGCTGGCTGGTCCACGACTCCGACGGGTGACGTGGAATACGCTGACGAGGGCGCATATAAAATGGGCCCCAACTCATCATACGATTTATACGCAAAATGGGAGCCCAATCAGTACACGTTGACTTATGACGTTAACGGAGGGACGGTTAGTCAGATGTCCAAAGAAATTACATTCGACCAGCGATATGTTTTAGATGTTCCGAACAGAAAAGGCTATTCTTTCGATGGCTGGTATATGGGCGATGCCCAAATAACCGACTCTAATGGGAATTCGCTGGAAGCGTATCGCGTTTCAGGCAATATAACGGCAACTGCGCATTGGAACGCCAAAGCTAGTGTGTTGGTGCTAATTGATGGCTCTTCTCAACAGACGATTAAGAGCTCTACGGATTCATGGATTTCATTGCCCGGGAATGATGAAACAAAAGAGAATTTTATTTTTGCTGGATGGTCCAGTTCGCAAAACGGGGACGTTGAATATTATGACCGCGATTTATATTTAATGGGTCCGAATTCCTCCTATACTCTTTATGCCATTTGGAAAGATGTGAGCGACTATAAAGCTATTTCGACATTTCGTGATTTGCAAAATATTTCATTGAGTGGCAAATACTATTTGGCAAACGACATCGATTGTTCGATCAAAACGCTTGAGACGATTGGTCACGCAAACTCTTCACTTGATTCCGTGTCTAATTTCACAGGATTTTTTGACGGGAATGGGCACACTTTGTTTAATTTGCTAATTAAAGCGACTAGCCCTAATAGATATCCATATTTATTTGACTATTCTAATGGTAATGTTTACACGACCTCGTGCGGTGGGCTGTTTGGGATAAATAGAGGAACGATAAGGAACCTTAATGTTTCGAATTTTTCATACGATTTAAGCTTATGCACAGGGAAGCACGAATATTGGAGCTCGCACTTTGGAATAAAACAAGCAACGCTCGGAGCAATTGCAGCTGTAAATGATGGGACAATAGAGAATTGCAAAATTTCAAATTTTTCCACTATAAACACGGACAAATATTACGATTTTTATATCGGATCGATTTGTGGCTTCAATAGATCCAGCGGATCCGTAACTTCTTGCTCTGTCCTTGATAGTTCCACTATCTCAGGGAATATACTGGGATGCTCTGGTAATATTTCCTTTGATCATGGCTGGAGCATCGGCTCTCGCGGCCGCTATGGACTGGCTGCTGGTGCGAACCAAGGGAAAATCTCCAATTGCCGGTTATACTACAACGGCATTAATGTCTGCAAAGTAGGATGGGATGATGGGGATTTTAAAGATTTGAAGATATATTCCAGCACGGCCGATAATTATGGCGAAGTTCGTAATTGTTACTGTGGTTCCTCGAACGCGTTAAGCCTTACAGGACATAATGAAGGCAAATTGGAAAATAATGTTGAAAACGATGACTTCGGTTTCTATGACAAACAAGACGTGAAAATACTTTATTGCTGTGACGATTCTAGTATTTTGCAGTATGGGAAAGGCCATCAATCGTTGCGAATCAAGTCGTTCTCTTTGAAAAAAGATGGGTATACATTCATCGGATGGAGCACGCATCCAAATTCTTCGAAAGCTGAATATTCACCTGATGACTATTATGCCTTTGAGGCAAACGTTAATACCCTTACTTTATATCCCGTGTGGGAACCCAACGCTCAGATAATCACCTTTGAAGCGGATGGTTGTGAAGAAAGCATGGAATCCATAGCAACGGAAACGGGAGCTCAGATAACTTTGCCTGAATGCAAATTTACAAAGTATGGATATCACTGCAACAAATGGGTAGCGAAAGGAAATATTTCTGAAGTCTACAATGTTGGTCAAGCCATCACCGTTTCAAAATCGATGTCTCTTTCTCCACTCTGGGAGCCTAATGAAAATAGCATTAAATTTAATGCGAATGGAGGTTTCGGAAAAATGGAAGATCAACGTATTGATACCGACAACACAATTCCTTTGAACGCATGTTCTTTTACGGCTCCGAATGGATACTATTTTGTTGGCTGGGCTTTTTCTCCTGATGGCGAGGTGGAGTATAACGATTGCTCGAAGATAATCTCGAATGGCACGAGCGTTATTAATCTGTATGCCATATGGAAAACAATCGAATGAGGGCTGAATAGTTACTCAAATCAGCTTAGCTTTTTCGATACATTGTTTTCGATTGAATTAACTGGCTCGCTTTTGAAATTACGAAATTTAATTCGTATTAATTCTCTACTATTTTTGTCATTTCGCTCTTGGCTTTGACAAAGAGATGGTGATTTATTTTTCTTTTTTCTTTTTCGGAAATACCATCCGTAAAAATATAATCCCGATAACAATTCCGGCGATTCCTGGAAAAATCAAATAGCTAATTGGGTTCATCTGCGAATCCCCGTCAACGACGGGAGTGAACGCAAGGCTGATTGTTAGTAAAATGATGCCAAGTATTAAAGCACTCATTCCTATAATGAATTTGCTTTTCTTGCTGTTGCCTTCTTTGCTTTGCTTTTCTTTTTCCAAATCGAGTTTTTTGGAGGCTAAATCAACTTCCTTTTTTCTTGCTTCATCGATGATCTTGATGGTTTTTTCTTCTTTTTTGAACTCTGTGTGATCGAACGTTTGCACTTTGCATCCACATGATTTGCAACTCGCAAAGCCTGTTTCTTCGTTCACTTCCATCTCGTATCCGCAAACTGGACAATTAATTTTTTTCATTTTTCTGCGTCTCCTCAAAATTTCTTTATTATTCTCTTCTTTGCGAGTCTATTAACAAGCGAAAAAATTGGGCACAAATTTGTAGAAATATCTTTTGGAGCTGTTTTTAACGTTTTCTGTTGTTTTTTGGCCAGATATTCGAAACTTGTTGCGGTTTTTTAATTTGAACAAAAAAATTTTTTTCGTCGTTTAAGCCGTATTTAGAACACTAGATTATCAAAAAATGTTTCTGCTAAGCAAGATTTCTCGGAACACTTAAGAAACGTGTTCATTCTTTTTGACGTTCTACCTGTCGATACATGTTTTTATCAATAAATTCGAATAGGTTTTGCTTATGTTTTTTTAGATTTTCACATATCGCACCGACAATTTAACTAACGATTCAATAATTCTTTTTCTTACGTAAGCGGTATTTACCATTCATGAGACTTATGACTAATAATGTTCAATTTTGATCAAAATCTATTTCGCGAAATGGTCTAATTGTTTTTCGAACGATTGTTGTCTCTCGAAGAATAATTCAAATGTTCGAGAAGCTAATAACATTGAAAAATGTACTTATCCGCAGTCTTCGACAAGCCTTAGAAGGGCGTGCCTAGATATTTTCTCATTATTGAAGGCGGCGCTGATGTACAGAGGATCTTGGAAGACACCAGAAAGCAATGGATGTATTTTATAGAGCAAACAATCCTTTGGAACTTTTGTCCAAGAACGTTCGCTCGATTTTGATATTGTTCTAAAACTATTTTTATGAGCTTTACTAAAATGGATTAATAATTGATAGATTTTTATAAAAATAAACTTTATATTGATTCGTTTTATATAAAACGCAGAGTTCGATTCATTGAAAAACCATATAAAACGCAGAGTTCGGAATGCCAAAAAATACGACAAAACGCGTGGTATCAATTGTTCAAAATATCCGATTTTGATGCAAAAAAACTTCCTTAGCAAATTACGATTTGATGCATATTTCTGCTTTTTGATGTGCCGATTTGATGTATCTATGTTCTTTATAAATAATAAAAATAATCGAATATTACAAACAATTTAGTATAAACGTATACCAATAAAAATAGTAAGACGTTTTACCGAAGCGGAAGAAGCTACATCATGACGATTATCCAAAGGGAATTTTGCTATTAAAAGAGCTCGTTCCTTTGATGGAGTTTTTGTAAAAACGAATTGAAACTTCTACAGAAATAAATCTTATAGAAAGATCGTCACTCTCAATATTCTTTTACTTTCTGTATTAGTAATTCCTACTTTGCCAAAACGCTGATTTGTCTATATAACGCAAAACAATAGATAGATGAAATAAAACCCAAGACATTCTTCCTTCTTTTCTCGGTAGAATATTTCTATCTTGATACATAGGAAGGTCCTTTATGCTACTTGATAACGTCCGAGCGTCCTGGAATCGGGTAAATAAGCGAATCGATTCTTTTATTGAAGGAGAGGAAGAATGTTCCTTCCGTCTTCTTTTTATCACCGACGTCCATATTGGCGGCCCTAACGCACACCATATCAAGCAACTTCGACTCCTTAAGTCTCTTTTACCTAGAGGCAAGGTCGACCTTGTCGTTAATGGTGGCGATATTGGACTTGATGTAGGGGAAGACGACCAAGAAGCAAAGAGAGTCATTGCTCTAACGGAAGAAGCTACGAATTATGGCGATATGCCTTATTTCTTTTGCAAAGGGAACCACGACAATAAGCCAAGCGTCTTGGGAAGAGAAGGACTTAGTCCATATCTCAATCGTTATTTTCTTTCCAAAGTGGATCCCTCGAAAGGGAAGATCGTAATGAGTCAAGATAATGAAGGCGGCTATGGCTTCTATATCGATCCAAGAAGCGATACCAAGTTCCTTTTCTTAAACACTTCTGAGAACATTCGAGGCTTTAACGTCTCGAAGGAACAACTCTCTTTTGTTATTCGTGAGCTTCAAGAAGCCAACCAAAAGAAGATTGTTATTATTGGCCACTATTGCATAAACACCTGTGGCGCTTGGAACCGTTATCCTGAAGTTCTTAATGAAAGGATGGAAGCTCTTAAAAAGATCGAAAGAGACTTCGCTTTAAAGGGAAAAGGGGAGTTCCAAGAGCTCTCTTGGGACTTTAGAAAGAGCAAAGGGAAATTAATACTTCATCTTTGTGGAGATTCCCATTTCAATAGCTCTTCCCAAAGCGATGGCTACCTTATAGCGACCCGTCAAGGGTATGGAGGTGTAGATAAAGAAGATCTTCCTATGGGTGCTTCTTTCGATAAATTCGATAAACATGAGGAATGTAATTTCGATATCCTCGTTCTGACGAGAGAACATGTGAAGCTCTTTCGTGTGGGTGTTGGCGAAGGAAAAAGAGATATCGATATTCTTTAAGCTTTTATCCCAAAGAAGCGAGATTTGAAGAGATATCGAAATATTTAAAACCTTTTTCAAAGGAATGGAAGCGGTTGTCTGTTGAGTAATCTCTTTGATGAGTTTCAAATTATTGTTCACTACTACTGAACACTTTTGATTGCTCTTACGAAAACGTTCTATGGCGGCATCCATGAAAAGGGGAGGGGACTAATAGATGGCTTTCGAATAAAGCTATAGATATTTTTGAAGATTAGGAGATAGATAGGGGAGGACACTCGCATTTAACATAAAGAGCTTACTCTTTGAAGCGCTCTCATTAGAGAAGAGGATTCCGTATTTCACAAAGCGGTTCAATATTTTTAAGGCTCCTTGCTTGGTGACATCGATCTTGGCCATTTTCTCGAAGTCTTGATAAGTGAACTTCCCTTTGTAGGAAAGCAAAATCTTTCGGAAATAGTTCTTTTCCGTTTCGCTTAGAAGAATCCCTTTGTTTTGCAAGGTTTGTGAAACATCCTCTACGTTTTCATAACACAAAAGAGATTCGTTAAGTGTTTCATAGACGTATTTAAAGAAGTAAGTCAAATCGTTTTGAGAGTCGCGTGTATTCTCTAAGGCGAGGTAATAATTGCTTTTCCTTTGATTGATTGCTTCAGAAAGAATGGGTGGAGCTTTCTCTTCCATAAGCTTTTGTATCCAAAAAGAAGACATCCTGGCGATTCTGCCATTGAAATCGAAATAGGGATGAACGTAGAGCAAATAATAATGCACGATATGAGGCAAAAAAGGCTTTAAGACGGTGTCTTTCATATTCTTTTGAACGAAAGAAAATAAAGAATCCAAACACGTCTTGATCTTCTTCTCGGGACAGCCGGAGTAACCATCCACGAGCACACCATCATAACGATAGGGCTCCCCTTCTTGAAGCTTATTTTCTTCCGACAAGCACTCTTTGCTTAGAATGCCATAAAGAATATGGAGGTTTGTTTCGTTAAAGGAAGGTTTGCTTAAAACGAAATCGATGCCTTCTGACATATTCTTGACGATGATGTCGTTTATCGATTCCGGTTCCCTTTTGCCAGAAGTGATTTCGGCTACTTTTCTTCGGGTGGTGGGGACTTCTTCGATAGAAAGACTTCCTTCGATTTCCGAGTAGATGCGGGAGCGGAGTATTTCTTCATTTAAAGAAGGGGAGAAGTCTTCTTGCGCCGTCTTCCTATAAAAACGATAGGATTCCTCTAAATCGCTCGAATGGCTAAAGAAGAGAGGCTTTTCATCCCATGCATAGAGATCAAGCTCCGTTAGATTTGGATTCTTTGCGTCCAAAAGAGCTTTTTTATAATCGAGAAGCAAACGATAGTCATATCCCGAAAGAAAGAGATTTGCTTTCTTCCCATAACGGAGCTCTCGTTCCGAGAAGTATTCCTTATGAAGCATAAGGTCGAATATCTTTTGCATGTTTTCCATAGCCATTCCCCAAGGCTATTGTAAACCGAACCGTAAACCTCATAAAGAAATATTGTAAACCGAACCGTAAACTTTTATGGCAAAAGGCTATCTAGAGACGATAGAGGTCTTCTAACGTCAGAAGTTTGGCGTCTTTTGCGTTTTCCTTAACCCACGATGTGAAACCAGACAAAGAGAACAACAAAAATGGAGCAACTCGATGGTATTTGGTCGGTATAAGAGTGCTCCTTCGCACCAAATCGTCATAGTTTCCTTTATCGAACTCTTCGTTTTTGAACTTGCACTCGCCAACAAGATATTGCTTTTCGGAAGTAGAGAAGGCTACGACATCGATGTCGGTAGGTTCGTATCTCTTCTTTCCTTCCTCTTCGATTAGTTCATTCCCCCACCAAGAACCGACTTCGTTGATGAAAGGACCGAATGCGCCGAGGATTCCCTTTTGAAAGGTGAAATATCGACACATATTTTCAAAGATAGAGCCCATATATGAATGAAGCTTTGGCTTGACGATTTTATTGTAGTAAAGCTCTCCCTTTCCCATTTCGATCGCGCTTATGGCGGCTGGGATAAACTCATACCAAAATTTGAACATTGTGTCTTTTAGGACATATTGGGTTTTCTTCTTGTTCTTCTCTTCCCCCATGCATCTCTTTTTTGTGACGATTTCTACTTGTAAGAGCTTTTCGAGCGGATAGAGAACGGTCGTTTCTCTTTCTTTAAGCTTCGTGGCGATATCGCTTATGGTATTCTCCCCATGGGCGACTTGCTCGATGATATTGTTGACAAGAGAAACGTCAGAGAACTCTTGGACAAGAAGATTCTTCGTTTCGTCATAGAGATATCCGCTTGAAGTAAAGAAAAGCCGAATGATGTTTTCATCTAAGCTAAGGTGGGGATCAATAAGAGAGAGGTACTTCGGAACGCCTCCTGTTATCCCATAGACAATTGCCTTATCTTCAAAGGAGTAGTCGGGGACGAAGAGAGCGGAATCGAGATAGTTAAACGCATCGACCCTCATTTGCGAATCTCTTCTTCCGAAAAGAGGGCTCTTTTCACTTAGAACTCTCTTTTCCATAAAGCTTAGCGAAGAACCGCAAAGAATGATTTTGATATTCGTATCTCTCCAGGAAGTATCGATATATTTTTGAAGGATGGAAAGGAACGATTCGTCTTTCTCTGCCCAATATGGGAGTTCATCGATAACAAGTATGATTTTGTCTTTCTTCGCTTCGATGGCGATGAAATCGAAAAGCCCTTCGAGAGAATCGAATTTGAGATGCTCGTTTCGAGGAGATAAGGTAAGGAGGACTTGCTTTGCGAATAGTTCGGCATTTCTTTCGTTGCCTACTTTAGAAGCGGTATAGAAAATAGCTTTTTTATCTTTTACAAATTCGTTAATAAGAGTACTTTTCCCGATGCGCCTTCTTCCATAAACAACGATCATTCCTATCCCTTCTTTTGAATAGAAATTCTCGAGTGTGCGAAGTTCTTTTTCTCTTCCGATAAACATGTCTCAAGCTCCTGAAACTTAATTCAAAATGATTTGATTCAAATCGATTCGAACTATTTTACCACATGAGCGAGAGCTTGCTAATATTTATTCGAAAAGATTTGATTCAAATTGATTCGAACTAAAGTAAAGATTTCAAAATACGGGGAGCGAAGAATCTTTTTTCTTAGAGGAAAATAAAGTGTTTCAAAGACTCAGAGGGGAGTTTTCCTCCTGCTCTTTTTTATTCTAGGACCGCTTATGACGTGATGCGTTCGACTTCATAAAAAGCCTTAAATTGCATAGGAAAAATAAAATTTCCCCGCAAATCTAAGGCTTTTAGAGAATTTATCTTAAGAGACGACACATTGAATGTGTAGTTTCTTCCCCTTAGGAGGGACGATGTTTCCTTCTACTTTCTTGCCATCAATAAAGAGCTCACAAGGTTTTGTCTTTTTGCCTTTGAAAAGTACTTCGATTTCGTATTCGCAATCACGATATTTGCGTACGATCTTAGCCTTTTTGATATGGCTTGGAAGAGTGGGGTCGATATAAAGACCTTCTTCCATAGGACGAATGCCAAAGAAATATTGTTTGAGAGCAGTATCCATCCAAGTGGCGGTGCCAGTGAGCCAACTAACGGCCGCTTCGCCACCGCGAATGGTATAAGGAGCGCGGACATTCGAAGAATAGATATAAGGTTCGGCATTATAAGCATCGACACCGATCTTCGAAATGATGCGGTCGGGGAGAAGCTCGCTATAAACGTGATAGGCGTCATCCGCTCTATTAAGCATGCATAAGGCGATGATGGACCAGGTGTTGGCGTGACAGAAGATGCCACCGTTTTCAGCAATGCCAGGGGTTGCCCAAGAGATCTCTTCTTCGGGAGTTGGGTAATTTGGTCTTAAGGGCGGATTTTGGGTGGCTAAGCCAAAAGAGGTGTCACAATTCTTTAAGGTCGTATCCATGATGAGATTGGCACGGCTATTATCCGCAACACCAGCAAGAACGGCCCAAGCGTTCGAGTTAATCCACACTCTTGCGCAGGGTTCCTTTTCCCCACCGACTCGGACGCCAGAGTCCGTTGTTGCACGGATGTAGTGGTCCTTTTCGAACATGGTTTCATTAAGAATCTTGGTTTCTTTTTCAGCGATTTTATCATAGAAAGAAGTGGGTTTCCCAAGCCTTTTTTCGATTTTTGATAAGATTTTAAGGGCTAAGACGAATTGTTCCGCAACCATGACGGATTGTCCTTTCCCTTTTTGGCAAATGGTATTAAGGCAATCGTTCCAATCGCTTCCTAACATCAAAGGAATGTTGTCTTTTCCCATATGTTCATAGGTGAATCTTATAGCGGCTTCCAAATGCTCGAGGACCGTTCCTTCACCACCATCGTAATAAGGGACTTTTTCTTCTAAGAAGCTATCGTCCCCCGTTTCTTTAAGGATTTCATCAACGGTATAGATCATCCAAAGGTGATCATCGCTTCGATCACTTACATCGGAAGGCCTTTTTTCAATGTGATAAAAGCGATGCGTTGTTTTGCCACATTGAAATTGTTCCGTCATGATTTCTTTGATGCGTTCTTTAACGCGAGCGGTATGCGCTAAAACCTGCGATAAGGCATCTTGTGAAGCGTCGCGCACGCCAAACCCACGAATAGTGCCTGTTGCATAGAAGGAGATTTCGCGACAGACCAGGAAGTTGATATAGGCTTGGTATGGCGTCCATATATTGGCCATGCGGTCAAGTTCCTTATCGTTAGTCGACACCTGGAAATATTTATCGACGTCTTGCCATTTTTGAAGCACTCCTTGATAGAGCTCATCAAGATAAGAGAGATTCTTAAATCTTTGAATGGTAGAAGGAATGTCTTCTTTCTTGTTCATCGTCCCTAATACGAAAGCGAAGTCTTTTTCTTCGCCTTTCTTGAGTTTTAAGGAATACGAGAAAGCGAGTATGCCTTCGCCTCCTAAGAGCTCGGTATTGGGGCAAGCGCCTTTCTCAATAGCAAGAGGATTCGATAAATCGCGATAAGCGCCTAAGAAATCCTTTCGAATGGCGGTGAAGGACTCACTTTTGAGGGTGGAAGTCAAAAAGACATAGGGAGTCTCTTCTGGACGCGCTTGCGCATCGATAAAGTAGTCATAAACAAGGGCATCCGCTTCTTTGTTATAGAAAATGTTATTGCTTTGCTTGGTGTAGCATTGCCATTGCACTTCTCGAAGGTATTCCATGTTTCCCATTTCTTTGGCGACATAGATTTCTAAGTCGGCGGGATGATCGGAAGTGACCTTCAAACGATACGTTAAAGCGTTCTCTTTCCCGACAAAGGCGATAAGGGAAACGGTAATGCCATCCTTTTTGGCGTAGTACTTGCTATAGCCTCTTCCATGTCTTGACTCAAAGAAATCAAGAGGGGTGTTGGTTGGAATAACGGAAGGATTCCATACTCTTCCCGTTTGTTTATCTTTGATATAGACGAAAAGCCCTTGAGCATCCGTTGGTGTTAAAAAGAAACCATAACGGCCAATTCTCCATATTTCAGGAGACTTATACCAGCTAAGGTTTCCACCCGCTTGTGAAATCATCGTATAGAAAGTCTCGTTGGTGAGATAGTTCATCCAAGGAGAAGGCATATCATGACGATGGAAAACAACTTCTTTGTTTTCATCATCAAACGTATAAAAGGATTCTTTTTTGTCGCGTGGTTCTAACATCGTTTGTCTCCTATGATATTCGGTAGCTAGATATTACAAGAAAAACGGATAGAAGCGGTCTTTCCTCGCATTAAATGTAATATTTTCATACAAGAGAGATAGATTTGCATATTTTGGTGATGGCGAAAGGGATTGAAAGGCGCCGCTTGAATGAGCGTTTTATTGAGGGGTCGTTCCTATTTACGGAGCTTCTTTTGACAAAATGAATTGCTATTTTTCTTGTTGTTTGGAATTCAGAATAGAAAAACAATCGGATTAAAAATGGCAAATCTTTCGGAATGAAAAAGGCAAATCTTTCGGAATGGAATTGCCTAATCTTTCGGATTTCTGTCGAATCACAGCAGTAATTTGGCTCTAAATAGCGCTGGGACAAACAGGATTAAAGGTCGTTTATCGATGAAAAAGAAACACGATTTATTGATATTTCATCTCCGTGACTAATTTTTAAAATCGAAATATCCTTGCAATTTCGGCATAAAATTATTGAAAAGCTTAGCAAAAGCCGTCTTTTTCTATTGATATATTAGAAGATACACGCAAAACGATGGAGAGTTTGCTACTTTCCTTTTGCCTCTTTTCTGATTTTATTAGGCGTCGTATACATGGTGTTTTTGAAGAGCTTAAAGAAATAAGAGACGTTGAGAAAACCAATCGCGTCACAAATATCCTCAATGCTTACATCGGTCTTCTTTAATAGGAAATAGGCATAATTGATTTTTTGCTTATTGAAGTAGTCGGTCATCGTCATATGAAAATGCTTCTTAAACATTCGACGGATGTAATCGGGTGTGAATGGCAAGTCCTTAATAAGCTCAGACAATTCGACTTTGAAGTTGTCGTAGGTGGAAAGCCTTGTGGCGAGGTTCGAAAGCCAATCGGGTATATTTGTGGAAGATTGCCTTAAATCATAGGCAATCATAAGGTTAATAAGATAAGTAACAAGCATCTTCGCGGCAAAAAGATATTCCCTAGAATCGGGGTCTAAGAAGAGAAAAGGGACATAGCTTTCAATGGATGATATTTCCTCGGAAGAGAGTACGAGGTGTTTTGAATATTTGTCGTTGGATATGTCTAAGAACAAACTGGGCGAAAGGAAGTTACAAGTCTCCTCAAAGAAAGAAGTGGAGATAAGAATGTCTCTACGAAGGAATAAACCATCGATCGTTTTGTGGAACTTATGCGCGTCGCCTAAAGTAAGTAAATAAGCCTCGCCACGCTGCAAGACTTTCTCTTTACCATTGAGCTCTTGTACCCCTTTTCCGTCGAAAACATAAAAGAATTCAATGTAGGAGTGCTCGTGTAAAGGGACGTCTTCGTTGCGGGCACTTTGAGTGAAGACTGGAGCGCCGTTGGGAATGGTGTTATCTAAATCAAAAACTAAATGCTTTTCCATCTGGCTAAATTATTACTCAAAAAGTTCTATGGCAACATAAAAAAGTCGGTTTAGAACATTTTTATACCTTTGTGGTTCATTGTTTGATGTATGTAAGCGCTTTACCATAAACCTAAATTTAAAAGCAGAGGTGCTCTAAACCCAAAAAGTAGGAGGCTACTTATGAAAAAGAAGCGAAATGTGTTTCTCTCTAGGGCGTTGCTTGGCATGCTATGTTCTAGCGCCATTGCGGCAACCATAGTCAATGCGTCTGACATGACTATGACTCACGCAAGCGCTGATAATGAGATTTCTTTGACGGGAATCCAGATGCGGGGCACGGCAAATGGCTGGTATTACTACCTCGTTTTGCTTTCCGATAGCTACACAGGTGGAACTTCGACGGAAGTTATTGAGAATTATTCGAATTACCTTTCGGGTGATAAGATTCGTTTGTACTTAAGCGAAACGGATACGACAGGGAAATCTTTATCGGAATTAACCCTTCAACACGTTGCTCAAAATCAATGGGGTGAGAAGGGCTGTTTCATTAACTATGCCGAATATGATTCCACTTATGGTGGCCATCAAGTTTATAAAGTGACGGTTGAAAAAGGTTGCTCTCTTCCATTCGAGAAAGATGGTACTGTGAGCGCTTATTCCGTCGATGCGGATTATACCTTTATCAATAGTAGCTATGGCGATGAAACAAAGAAAATAGCTTCCTACGATTGGACGATGAGCGCGGAAACAAAGGAAACTGTTTCTTTGAATGGGGTGCAACTTCGTGGTGCCCATGGTGGCGATCTCGATACGAATTCGTGGTATCACTATTTGGCCATAAGTTCTCCTTCTTTTAGCGGCATGAGCGTTATCGAAAGCTCGGTCGAAATGGGAAGCTATAGTTCCACACTTAACAAAATTCGACTCTATAAAGTTGGAAGCGATGGGGAATTAGTGTCCAAAACGCTTGCGGAATTAGGAGTGAACCATTCGGAACGGAATAAGTGGGGGACGACTTCCATCATGTTCGCCTTCGATGAGTTCAAGAATGGCTGGGATGGCATCTCGGTCTACAAAGTCGAAATCGAAAAAGATTGCGTCCTTGTTGCCAACGTTTCCTCCTACACCCAAAAGTTTGTCGTTGATAAAGACTATGTTTTCTATAACTCGAACTTTGGAAAGACAAGCGACGACGATCGATTTGGCGCTTTGAGTTGGACGAGTTCGCCAACCCTTCAATATGCCGTCGATGAAGAAACCATTTCTTTAAACGGCATCCAACTCCGTGGATATGCGAACCTTCCAGACAATAGTTGGTATCACTACTTGGTATTAAAAACAGATGCTTATCAATCTTTCTCCACGCAAGATTCCTTGACGGATAGCCTTAAATGGAGCGATTTTTCGGGCGTTAAGCTCTATACCAAAAATGAAAATGGAACCTTAAATGAAAAGGGCATTACTGCGAATCACGTTGGTACGAATCTTTTAGGCGAAACGGGTGCTTTTATAGGCTTTGACGAATACAAAAACGGCTTCGATGGAACAAGCGTCTATAAGGTCTTTATCAAAGCCGGAACCAAGATTGCCGCTGGTCTAAGCGAAAATGGCGAGAAGGCGCGCGTCTTTGTTACCGATAAAGATTACACCTTCTATAACTCCTCTTTTGGTAACCAAGATCAGAAGTATGGAGCCTTTGATTGGACAAGTGCTCCTACCCTTCCCTACGCAAGCGAAGAAACCATGATTTCCATAAGCGGCGTGCAACTTCGTGGCGTTCCAGGGGATGATAGTTCTTCCCATTATTTGGTTTTGGGTTCAAACGCTTATGACGATTTGCCATTAGAGGTCGAGTCGCTTGATGGCTACGAGTCATGGAGCGATTTCTCGGGCATAAAGATGTTTATTTCTCGAGATGGTTCTTTAGTTGAGAAAACCATTACCACCAACCGTATTGGAATGAACAAGTGGGGCGTAAAAGGCGCTTTTATTGGATTTAACGAATACAAAGATGGCCTCGATGGAACAAGCGTCTATAAGATGATGATCCCTGCTGGGACAAAGATATATGCGGGACTTGATGGCGAGAAAGCGCGCGTCTTTGTTACTGATAAGGATTATGTTTTCTACAATTCTTCTTTCGGAAATGCGGATGCGAAGTTTGGATCCTTCGCTTGGACGAACGACCCAACCGTTCCTTATACCTTAGATGAGACAAGCATTTCCTTAAGCGGCGTGCAACTCCGCGGAGATGCGAGTCTTCCGGACAACAGCTGGTATCACTATCTCGTTCTTCTCTCCGATGCGTTTAAAGACCTTCAAAAGGGTGTCGACTTTGGGGCGTCCGCTTTAAAGTGGTGCGACCTTTCTGGCATCAAGCTCTATACGAAAGGGGCCGACGGATCCTTGGAGGCCCATTCTCCGACTTTCAATCACGAAGAGATGAATAAATGGGGTGCAGAGGGTGCCTTCTTGGCTTTCGATGAGTACAAAAATGGTCTCGATGGAACAAACGTCTATCGAATTGACATCGCTTCTGGCACGAAATTCGTAGCAGGAATGGGCGAAAAGGCCAAGGTGTTCGTGGTGGACAAAGATTATTCGTTTATTAACAAAGAATATGGCAAAGAGACGATAAAATTCGGAGCCTTTAATTGGCTCGACTATGTTCCAGAAGAGACGGCTTTCTCCATCTCTGGTGTGCAACTCCGTGGCTTTAACGACAATTCCTGGTATCAATACCTTGTCTTGCTTTCCGACGATTATAAGCAAATCGAAGCTCGAGAAAATTCCACTGATACTTCCGATTTCTTCACTGGCGATAAGATTCGACTTTATTTAAACGACGAAGACGAAGGAAAGACTCTTAGCGAATTGGGCGTTCAACATATCGACCAGAGCTTCTCGAATTGGTCGACTGGCGCCTATATCAATTTCAAGGACTTTGAGCACTATAACGGAAATACGGTTTACCGCGTGAGTGTTGAAAAGGGTTGCCAAGTTCCAGTCATAAAGGATGGGAAAATTGTCCTTTTAAAAACAGATAAGGACTACTCTTTCTATAACGTTGGATATGGCGACGAGAGCAAGGCTTATGGATCTTATGCTTGGTGGACCTCTCCTCTTCCAAAAACCGTTGAAACGACAGGCGATATCAGTATTCGAAACGTTACCAATCAATCTGATGGCGTGTCTCGTTGGATTATCCTCTATTTCAATGAGAAATTCGTAGGCACTACCGATGTCACTTTCTACGACACGAGAAAGTTCTCGAATATCTTAGATTGTATCTACTTATATAGTGGAAATGACCTCAGCAAAGAACCGATTAAATTAAGAGATGTTTTTGCGGGTGCTATAACCATTGGACAGTTTGGCTCTCCTGATGCCATTGGCTTCTTAGTGAAAAACGAAGAAGAGATTAATGGCTCCAATCTCTATGCGACGGTCATTAAAGAAGGTTGCGAAGTTCCATTTACAAAAGATGGCGAATTCAGTAAGCGTACGGTCGGCCAAGAGATGGTTTTCCTTAACGATAACTATGGCAAAAAAGGCGAAATCCCCGGCGAAACGGGCTCAGATTCTAGAACCTATGAAAATTGGGCGATTAGTTCAACCAAGTCAGTTTTCGTCGATTACAAAGTCGTTGGCATCGAAAAGAGCTTTTCTCGAGAGCTTTTAGCATCGGGAACGAAGATGGATACTTCGAAGTTCATGGTGGAAGGCTATCAATTGACTATTACCGATAATTTGGGCTTTACCTACTATGGAGAAATCGTTCTTCCTGATCAAAATGTCGAGATTACCTTAACTTATTCTAAGCTTCCTACCGAAGAGCTAAGGCCAACGGAGGATAAGGAGGGGGATAACATCGGCCTCATCCTTGGCTTAAGCGTTGGCGGATTAATCGTGGTTGTCGCTGGGTTAACTCTCTTTTTCGTCCTACGTGGACGGAAGAAAGAAATCTAAAGACGGGAGAATAACGAAATGAAAAACAATCGCAAAACCATAAAATCCATTCTCTTTGCAGGGTTTATTGCCTCCTTATTGGCTTCATGCTCCATGGGGGATGGCGAAGGAATGGAATTAAAGGACTATTCTGGGAAAGATTTCCACATCACCTCAAACAAAGAGGAGAGTATCGATTTGCTTAACGAGCTTAATAAGCGCGTGCTTCGATACGATGAGGAAACTAGAATCGGCGATATTGAGATTCCAGAAGGCAATTCCTTTAACATGGGTTACCAAACTTCTTCCCTCGTTTGGCATAACGCCACCGAAGAAGGAGTGGGAGAAGACAAAATATTCAAGATTTACAATGGATTTTTGAAAACCATGACGCAGGATGACTATGGCTACATTTATGACAATGCTAGCTTCCGCGAAAGTGAGTTCGCTTCCAATAACGAGGGCCTTATCAACCTTCCTCAAGGTTGGCCATTCCCTTATTGGAAAAGCTCGACAGACGATTCTTTTGCGGAAACGGTTTCTTACGATAACGTTCATTTCACGACTTTTGAATTCGATACCGTCAATGACCCAACAAGCGATAATTGGGTAGCCACTAATGGAACTTGTGACATCGAGTTTAACGGCTACATGGATTTAAGCGTCTCGAATAATATCGGAGTAGGGGATTCCTTTAAGGTCTATAACGAAAAGCTTTGGGATTTGTTAAAGCTTTGCGGTGGCATCGATGCGAAACATGCACCAATGCTTGAGATCGATTTGGATTTCTCCTCCACGAACCTTGACGATTATTATCTTATTTGGCAAACAAAAGATGGTGGCGACACCTGGTTTAGAGCTTCGAGCAAAGAATACGTCACTATCTATAACGATTATTTTGCTTCCTATGGCGCTAGAACCTATTGGCCGATGTATCTTAATCCCAATTGGAATGAGAAAATCATTACCTCAATCGGCCTAGAATTCGTTCCGAAAGCGAATGAAAAGCTTAATCTTACAGGGTCACGCATCAAGTACATTCGCCCCTCTTATGATACACGGCAACCTCAGTTTACGTTCCAATGGTTAGAATCCTTTTACGATTATGTGATGTATACCCGCGATCTTTCCGCACTTAAAGAATTGATGCCGAAAGCAAGACGCGCTTTAAGCTATTTGACCCATTGTCTGAAAGGCGAGGAAGGACTTCTTAATCTCGATTATTTATATGGCCATAACGGCATTGGAACGACCATCAATGCCGATGGTACGGTTTCAACCCATCCTGGAGAAGGCATTGGCTCAAGCTATTGGGACGTTCTTGCTTTACCAACTATTAACCTTGAATCAAATGCTTATTTCTATGAGGCCGTTAAAGAGATGGCCGTGCTCGAAAGCGTTTCTGAAACAAAAGGCCTTCAAATGGAGGAGATTTCCATCAAAAATCGAGAAATCGGCGGCGAAAAGGTCCTCTATTCGATGAATTCCTCTAAGCTTAATGATCTCGCTTCGACGATAAAAACGAACATTGAGAAGGATATTAAGCCCATTCAAAAAGAAGATGGCAGCTTTACGAATGAGGGTGGTTTATGGAACCCGAAAACGGGTCGATTCGCTTTAGGTGTTCGTGAAAGCGATGGAGCCGTTATCGATCATGGCTACGTCTACTTTAATGAACAAGCCGTTTCTTTAGGATTAGGAACAAACGATCAACAAATGTCCATTATGAAATGGATCGATGGTCAAAGGATTGTCGAGACCGACCTTTCCAAAGGGAAAGACATTTATTTCTATGAATTTGCTCCTCGCTTCACGACAGTCGATAATACGGGGCAAATCAATTTCCCACTTGCTAAGGCTTTCTTTGGAGAAGGTAGCAATTTCGAACAATATGGCACTCTCTTCTCTAGACAAGTTCAAACGGGAGGAGCGGTGCTTGGCTGGGGTTATTACGATGTCTTAGCCCGTGCCAAAGTGCTTGGGGCAGAGAACGCTTATAAGAGAATCGAAGAAATCGCTTCTTGGTATAAGAAAGTCAAAGACAATACCGAAGGAGAAGGAACGGAATTCTTTAGCAATTATTACACGAAACTCGCGGATAACGACGAAAATGGCTATTACGTCATTCAAAATGCCGACGATCGTCCTGGCGCGGTTGGACTTGATGGAGAATTCTTAGAGAATTCGATGATTGCGAAGATTGTACCGGATGCCTTATTTGGTATGAACGTCTCCTCTTTCGATAATTTAACCTTCACCAATTCCTCTTTGAGCTCGCTTAAGGCCATTCGTTTGGATAACCTTAAATTTGGGAATGCCACTTATAGCGTCAAAATGGAGCCCCAAAGCACGGAGATTTCCTCCTTGCGGGGTGGTGTCCATAAAGACACGAAAGTCACTTTGAGGTTTAAGAAACCAAAAGGAGACTTCAAGGTCTCTATTAACGGTAGCGAAACAAGCGACTTCTCTATTGATGGAGACTATGTTGTGGTAGAGGTCGCTTTAGCGAACCTCAAAGTTTCGGTAAGATAAAGTAATTCCAAAGGGAAGGAAAATATGATGATGGCAAGAAAGAAACTATTCGGGATGGGCGCGCTTATCTTTATGCTAGCGCCCGTTTTAATGGGATGTGGCAATAACGAAAATGGAGATTCGGGCGATAAAGTTACCTTAAAAGTGGCGGTAGATGTCACCAAAACGGAGGTCAATATCATTGAACACTTGATCAAGAGTTTCGAGAAGGAAAACAAAGACATCTCTCTCAAAGTCGTCAAAATAACCCAAGGATATGATAGCTATATTCAAAAGAACTTCGATCAAGGGAAGGTGAAGTCGACTATCGCCGACATCATTTCCGTTTACGACTACAATAGCGAATATTGGACGTCGATGAATTTATTTAAGCCCCTCACCTCTTATATGGATCGCGATGGCATTCGCGAAAGCGACTATGTTTCCTCGATGTTCGATTTAGGGAAATCGGGCCAAGAAGGGGACAATAATTTTTATTGGCTTCCACGCGACTACAACAAGGTCGTTGTTTGTTATAACACGGAAATATTTGAAGCGGCAGGAATCCAAAAGCCAAGTAACGATTGGACCATGGAAGATTTCAATAATACCTGCAAAACCCTTCTCGAAAAGAAAGACGTCATCAAAGCAAAGACCGGAACCTATGACTTTTGGCCAGCGGAGATGAATATCAAATGGACGCCCGTTTATTATCCCTGGATCAAGTCCTATGGTGGCGACTTCTTGGCCGAAGATGGCACGATGTTTAAGAACCCGGACACCGTGAAGAATTCCGTTTTGAGTCTTCTTCATTATGCCGACGCGACCAATGGGAAAAAATATCAAGGATTAGGTTACTCGAATCCGATCGGACAATCGAGCGACCAAGCGAATTTTGTGAATAAGAAAGCGGCGATGACCTTTACCGTTCGTCCAAACGTCAAAAGCTTTGCCGATTCTCTTAAGAACAAGATCGATTTCGTGAGCCTTCCCAAGATTACGGATAACAAGGGCAACACTTCCTATATTGGTGCGGGTTGCACGGGATATGGAATTACTGCTGGTTGCCTCGACGAGAAGATTGATGCCGCTTGGAAGTTCCTAAAATACGTCGTTTCGAAGGAAGGACAAGAAGTTTTAGGCGAAACCGGTAGTGGCGTGCCTGTTTTAGAATCCCTTTTGAATGATGAAAATGCCAAATGGAATAACTTCATTTCCAAGGATTTGAATCATGCTGCCTTTACGGCCTTCCCCGAACGCGATCTCTCAATGAATTACGTTCATGGCTTTAAACTTAGCAAACAGCTTACCGTCTATAAGGAATTAAAAGATAACTTCATTTATTCCATGTATAACACCAATGATCGTACGAGCGAATTTAACGCCTTCAAATCGAAGATCGATACTGTTTTAGCGAAAAACTAAAGCTTCTCTTTTTCTCAATATCTCTGCATATCCTCACTATTTTTGTTTCTATGAAAGCGAAAACCAAAAGAATCATAAAAAGTAACGTCACGGGTTATCTCCTTTTAGCCCCTTTTCTTGTGGGTCTTATCGGATTTACGGTTTATCCCTTGCTTTTAGCTTTATGGCAAAGTTTTTTTAAGGACTATAGCCCCGTAACAGGTTACGATTTCGCTGTTTTTGGCATCGATAATTATGTGCGCGCTTTGACAGACGATTGGGTTTTGCGTTCTATTTGCTTAACGCTTATTTACGCCGCTATAACGATTCCCATTAGCCTTGTTGTTTCCTTTTTCATCGCTTATTTATTAACGGCGCCGATTAAGGGCTCAAAAGTATTCCGCGTTTTGGTTTATTTCCCAGCTTTAATTCCCGCTATAGTGAGCGCTTCGATTTATAAATACATGTTTGGACCCGATGAATTCGGCTTAGTTAATCAATGGTTTATTAGCATGGGGAAAGAACCCTCTTTGCTTCTTGAATCCGAAAATCAAGCGGTGGCAGTCTTTAGCTTCTTTTTGACGGGGATATTTTCTTATGGATGCGCAAGCCCCATGTGGATTGCGGGCCTTCGTTCCATCCCGACGGATGTTTATGAGGCGGCATTAATTGATGGGAGCTCCAGGACAAGGACTTTATTCCAAATCACTTTACCTCTTATGGGGCGATTCACTTTCTTCCAGCTTTTAAGCTCACTCATCGGAACCTTACAAATTGGAGAATCGGTTTTGATGCTTTCTTCCCGAGGTGGGTTTAATGGCAATTTGAATTTCTATGGCCTCATGATTTATAACCAAACCACGGATGGTATCGGAAATTATGGCTTTGCAAGCGCCTTATCTTATCTTCTCTTTATTGTGATCGCTTTGCTTTCTGTTGCCACTTTCCAAGGCAACAAGAAATCGTATTACGAGGGTTTTTAGCTATGGATAAGATAAAGTTAAGCAAACTCGAGAAAGTCATAATCTATATTCTTTTGATCTTTTTCTCGTTACTCGCTATCGTGCCTGTCGTTATTCTTGTTTCGCGTTCCTTTTTCTCGCTTAATGAAATTACCAGTCTTGGGGTTGGTCTTTTCCCCAAAGAGTTTACTTTCGATTCCTACATTCAAGCGTTCACTGATGAAGGATTTCTCAATAGTCTTAAGAACACCATAATCACTTGTGTTTACGCGGTAATCGGCATTCCTTTGACTGCTTTTATGGCCGCTTACGCTTTTACGAAGATTAAGTTTATTGGCCGTAAGCTTTGGTTCACCCTTGGCTTATGCACCATCATGATTCCGGGCATCTTGCTCTTGCTTCCGGTTTATTCCATTTTCGTGGATCTTGGTTGGACGAATACCTTGTTGCCTCTTACCATTCCTTCGTTCTTTGGTGGAGGCATCATGAATATCTTTCTTATCATGCAGTTTATTCGCGGTATCCCCAATGACATCTATGAAGCAGCGGAAATTGATGGGGCTGGAACTTTTAGAAAAATGTTCCAACTCACTTTGCCCATGGTGAAACCGGTTATTGCCTATGTGGGAGTGACCGCTTTTATTGGCGCATGGAACGATATTATGCGTCCTTTGATGTATATCGACGATTCCGAGTTCTATACCGTCAACCAATATATCTATGTCAATTATCTCGGTCAAAGCGCCGCTATTGACGCTTTGCCAAACGTTCAAATGGCCTTTGGCGTCATTTTAATGATTCCGATGCTTGTTATTTTCATCTTATTCCAAAAGCAACTCATCGAAGGAATCCAACTCACAGGAAGCAAATAATTATGAAGCTCAAAGTCTTAGTCGTCGGATGTGGCGATCGCGCGACCGTCTATTGCCATGAAGGGGTGAATCATCTTAAGGAGATGGAAGTTGTGGCTTCTGTTGACCCAAACCCCGAACGTCGCCGCTATATGCATGAACACTTTAACGTGCCTATGGATATGTGCTTTTCCAATATCGAGGAAGTGCTCAAGCGAGGAAAGATTGCCGATGCGGTGATTAATGGCACGATGGATTCTCTTCATTTAGAGACTTCTCTTCCTTTCTTAAGACAAGGTTATCACATGCTTCTTGAAAAGCCTTTGGTCAATAACAAAAAGGATTTGCTTCTCTTAGAAAAAACGGCAAGAGAAAACAATGTGAAATTGATGACTTGCCACGTCCTTCGTTACGCCCCCTTTTATCGAAAAATAAAAGAGCTTCTCTTAGCGGGGAAGATAGGCCAAATTCAAAATATCCAAACAAGCGAACGCGTGGGAGCTTACCACTCATCCGTGAGCTATTTGCGGGGAAAATGGAATAAAGAAAGCGAATGCGGCTCTTCTTTGTTACTAGCAAAATGTTGTCATGATATGGATCTTCTATGTTGGCTTAATAATGTTACGAAGCCAGTGGAAGTCTATAGCAATGGTGCTAGAACCTATTTCAATAGGCAAAACGCTCCTGAGGGAAGCGGCACTCGCTGTCTCCTCGATTGCCCAAAAGCGATTCGAGATAACTGCATCTATGAAGCGGAAAGCATGTATATCAAAAACACTGTTCTTCCTTGGTATCCATGGCAATGTACAGGCAAAAACTATGAGGACGTCACGACGGCCGAGAAATATGAGTCACTCAAAACAAATAATCCCCATGGGCGATGCATCTTTAAATGCGATGGCGATTTACTCGATCACCAAAACGTCCTTGTTCGCTTTGCGAATGGAAGCACCGCGAACCACTTCCTTGTCTTAGGCGCGATGAAGCCGACAAGAACAATATTTATTAGTGGAACTACGGGAGAAATAGAAGGCGATCCTTCAGGGGAGTTTATCGTTCGGAAGTTTGACAAGAACACCGATTTCTTTACCGAGGAGAAAATCGAATTTAACGATAAACAAGGCGAGACGGGCGGCCATTATGGTGGCGATAAGGGACTCGTATCCGATTTCATCCACTATGTGAAAGGAGATACTCCTTCGATATCGTGCACGGACATTTCCGATAGCATTAACGGACATTGCGTCGTTTTTATGGCCGATGAATCCATCAAAACTGGTTTGCCAGTCCAGATGAAGAGGGGAGAATAAAATGAAAAGAGGCCGAGTTACCATACCGACGGATTCTTCTTTTGTTGAAGGAACCAAAAAGCTTATTGAGTATTGGGGCGCAGATGCCGTTCGCGATTGCGATGGCGTTTCTCTCCCCAAAGATGTGAAGCAATTCGGCACGGAAGTCTATAAGGCGTATTTTATCGTACGCGAAGACCACGAATATGCCCTTGAGCACAAGGAATATTGGCAAAACGTCGCGTTGATAACGGACCGCAAGCTCGCTCGAAAGAAGGAACTTGAGATTGATCTTTTGGAGAATTCCTTTTTAGAAAGCCTCGAAGTAAACGAAGAAGAATACCGAAAATATTGGCAAGTGTTTGACCGAACGAATGGAAAATTGCATTTGGATTGGGAATATTTGGGAAAGGGTAAAGTGCGTCTTTTTAATTGCGTTCCCTTTCATGAATACACAGTCAACTTTTTTGCGAAAAACACTTGGGATCCCGTTCAAATCTATAACTACCATGTGAATCATTGGAATGTCCCTAAGGATATCGACTTAGATCCTATCTATCCCGAAGCACTTGTCCACATGCTGATGCGCATGGAAAAGTGGCTCCAAGAGAATCCCGATGTGACGGTTGTGCGCTTCACCACCTTTTTCTATAACTTCTTTATCGTGAACGTTACTGGCACTAAGCAACGCATTTGGGATTGGCATGCCTATCCCATGAGCGCTTCCCCGAAGATGTTTGAAACGTTTGAAAAAGAAACAGGGGAAAGCGTGACCTTAGAAGACCTCATTTCTGAAGGCTATTACTCGAATCGTTTTGTAATTCCAAGCGACAAAGAACTTCGTTATGAAGACTTTGTAGAAAAGAAATGCGCTTCGTGGGCCAAAATGTTTGTCGACCTTTGTCATAAGTATGGCAAAAAGGCTGTGATGTTCGACGGAGACCATCGCATTGGAACAGAACCTTATTCCCCATACTTTGCAAGCATTGGCCTTGATGGCGTCGTTGGTGCTCCAAGTTCTTCGATTTATATTTCTCAGATCGCAAATATTCAAGGGGTCAAATTCACGGAAGGGCGATTGAATCCTTATTTCTTTCCAAATGAATGTCCAAGCGACGAAAAGGGGACGGAAATTCTTCTTAATTGTTGGAATAGCATGCGAAGAGGGCTTCTCAAGAAACCGATCGACCGGATTGGATTCGGGGGATATCTCAAACAAATCGAGCACTATCCAAAACTCATCGACTCCATTCGTCGTGTCTCAAACGAATTTCGAGATATTCGGGAAAATATAGGCAAGGGCTCTACTAAGACAAAAGGAAAGATTGCGGTTTTAACGTATCGAGGGAGACGCGATTCCTGGATGATGAATGGCACTTTCGTGGATGATGCCAGACAAGGGGGTTGTTACTATTGGTCGATTTTATCCGCTTTATCGATATTGCCCTTTGACGTCGACTTTATCTCCTTCTTTGATGCGGCCCAAAAAGATTTAAGCGAATACGACGCTATCGTTACATGTGGTATCCCTGGAACAAGCTTCCAAGGAGCGAATGTTTGGAAAAACGAAAGGCTTGTGACCGCCATTCGGAGATATGTCGATCAAGGTGGTGCCTTTATGGGGGTTGGGGAACCAAGTGGGTATCTATACGAGGGTAAGTACATCCAACTAAGCGACGTTCTTGGCGTTGAAAAAGACTGCGATTTCCGGAATTTTGAAAAACGCGATCCCTTTGAGACTCAAAAAGACCATTGGATTATGGATGACGTTGATATGTCGATGGTTTCCTTTAATCGCTTCGAACATAAGATGTATCCTCTTGGGGCAACAATCCTTATAAACAAATATGATTGGGAATACCCAGAAGGAAGCCAAAACGCAGCGAATGTTCATATGGCTATACATTCCTATGGGGAAGGAAGAAGTGTCTATTTTTCTGGCATAACCGCGAATAACGAGACCTATCGTTTGATTTACCGCTCCTTGCTTTGGGCGATGCATAAAGAAAAGGAAGCACAAAACCTTTACGCAAAGAATTCCAATGTTGATGTGTTTTATTACGAAGAAAATAGAAAATACGCTCTATATAATGATTCCGATAAGAGTGTTAAGACGGAATACTTTGATGTGAATGGTCTTCTTAAAGAGATTAAATTGGGGCCGAAAGAGATTCGATGGCTTAACGAGAATGGGGAAAAGATATGAAGAAAGCGAATATTGCAAAGGTTATCGAAGCACAATCTTGTGAGAATGTTAAAGCTCTTTCTCTTAACTTTTCTAAGGAAAGCCATCTTTTTATCATGGAGAGTTGCACCATTAAGAAAAATGGCTACATCATTCTCGATTTCGGCAAAGAAATATGTGGGAGAGTTCATGTCGTTTTTGGCTATAACAAAGATGGGGAAGTTCGCATTCGAACAGGCGAATCCGTCGCTGAAGTTTGCGCTGAAATAGGGGAAAAGAACGCTGGCAATAACCACTCTCTTCGCGATGCGAAATATCCGGTTGTTGGGTGGAGTGATTTTTCGACAAGCGAGACGGGCTTTCGCTTTGTTCGAATCGATGTAACAAAAGGCGAACAAATCCATATTTCTTCCATTTTCGCCGAAGAAAGCGAGAACGGCTTAAAGGAACGAGGTACGTTCTATACGAGCGACGAGAGGATTAATGACATCTTTAAAGTAGCCGAAAGAACGATTTCTTTATGCGTCCGTGAGAAAGACATATGGGATGGCGTCAAACGCGACCGAGTGGTATGGATTGGCGATTTCTATCCCGAGCTTTTAAGTGCCTATGCGATTTATGGGGATATTCCTCAATTCGAAAATGTCCTAAATTACGTTAAATATTTCGATGGGCATTGGATTAACAACATCCCCGCTTATAGTGCTTGGTGGATCATTTGCTTAGAAAAATATTTTGAACTCTCGGGGAACGATGGCTATGTGAAAGAAATGCTTCCATTCGTCGATAAAATAGTTCGGGACTTCTCTTTGGTTGTTCAAGAAAATGGCGATGTCTCTTATAAAGAAAGTGGCTTAATCTTCTTTGAAGGAAATGAATTTTTCCTCGATTGGCCAACCAATGGCGAAAAGGATAGCGAAATGGGTTGGCGATATTTGTTGATTTACGCCCTAAAAAAGGCCAAAGAGATTTATTCGTTCTTTGGGAAATCCTCTTCCATAGTCGACTCGATGCTTGCGAGACTCGATCGTTTTGAGTATAGGCCTTCTTCGTTTAAGCAAGTCACCGCCCTAGGCTTTTTGGCGGGAAAAGTCGATGTAGAAGAAGCAAGGAAGGAACTAAAAGAAGGTGCTGCAAAAGGCGTCACGGCTTTTCTCAGCTTTGCTATTTTCGAGGCACTTGCAAAACTTGGCGAAGGAGAGTTCGCCTTGTCGGTTATAAAAGACTATTTCGGTGGCATGATCGATATGGGGGCGACGACCTTTTGGGAGGACTTCGATATCGAGTGGCTTAAAGACCATCCGTCGACCTTGATGGATATGCCGGACATAAAGCGAAAGAATGTCCACGCCGATTATGGAAGGTTCTGCTACAAAGGACTTAGGCATAGCCTTTGTCATGGTTGGTCGACCGGTTTTCTCGATTTCTTCTATAAATACATTTTAGGCATCGTTCCTTTAGAAAGAGGATATAAGACGATACGAATCGAACCCCATTTGTATGGCCTAAGCTTTGCCGAAGGAGACGTTCCAACGCCGTTTGGGGACATTCATGTGAGGCATGAATTAAAGAATGGGACAATTGAAACACGTTATACGTTGCCTCGCGGAGTAAAAGTCGCATGAAGAAAGTGATTTTGGATACGGATATTGGCGCGGATTGTGACGATGTTATCGCTCTAGAGTACCTTCTAAAAAAGATGAAGGCGAAGGAGTGCGAGATTATTGCCATAACGACATGCACGAGGAGAAAATACGCCAGTGCTGCGACAAAAAGGATTCTCCATGATTTTGGATTCCTTTCAATCCCCATCGGTGAATACGATGGAAATCCCCTTCCTTGCGATTCTTTTGACCATTACGCAAAAGAGCTTGCGGAAGGCGTTTCTATAAGAAGTGAAAGCGCAACAAAACTCATACGAAAGGCTCTTATGGATAACGAAAAGACCGATCTTGTTTGTATCGGCCCTCTTTGTAACATTTTCACTCTTCTTCAAAGTGGTCCTGATGAAATATCAAACCAAAATGGTGTCAAACTCATCCAAGAAAAAGTTGGGAAAATGTACGTTATGGGTGGCGCATTCGAATTCTCGGAAGGAGAAACGTCTTTTGTAGAGTGGAATTTCGAACAAGATCTCGTGAGTGCGAAAATGGTTTTAAAAGAATTTCCCAGGAAAATCGTTCTTTGCCCGTCCGAAGTGGGGGCTCGCGTTATGACTTATAAAGAAAATACGAGTGGGCTAACGAGAGGAGCGATGGAATATTTCTTTCAATCGATTAACCAACCGCACCTTTTAATGCGTCCGAGTTGGGATCCTTTAACTTGCATGGTCGCCTTAAAGGAAAACGATTTTCATTTTTCAGATAGAGGATGCGTTCAAATTTCTGAAAGAGGATATACCAAATTCATTCCTTCTAAAGAAGGTCAAATTAAATATCTTGATTTAAATAATGATTTTAAAGCGATAGAAAAACGTTTGAATGACGCTTTAAAGGGCGATGAATTTTAAAACTCATCCATCAACAGGAAGTCTTTGAATTTAATGTGCCTTACTGTTGAAGTGGAATAATCAAGCTCATCATTGGTGATAAGTATTTTCTGATTTGAATTGTCGAGTTCCGCAAAAGCGCCAAATTCTCTTTGATAAGCTTTGTTGTCCAAAACCGAATAAGCGACTTGGACAAGATAGATCTTGCCGTTTTTAGTAGCGATGAAATCGATTTCTTTTCCTCTATTGTCGAAGACCTTTAAATCATATCCTCGATAGAGAAGTTCGTTATAGACGATGTTTTCGATGTTGTGATCCAAATCGTAACGGCCGTTATCAACTTTAAGGGAATTGAAGGAGACGTCCTCGTCGTAAAACTTCTCTTTGAAGTTAAGTTCCCTTTTCGTTTTCGTCGAATAGAGAGGAATCTGGTCGATGACGTAGGCTTCGCTTAGGTGATGGATGTAGTTTAAAATGGTGTTAAAAGAGTATTCGATGCCCTCTGCGCGTAAATAGTTATGAATAGAACGAGCGGAGAGGGTCCGAGAATTGTTTCTTAAAATAAACCGCACACATTTTCGAAAGATTTCAGGCTTTTTTATTTTGTATCTTTTTAAAAGGTCTTTGATAACGATGGTCTCTTCTAAATCGCTAAGATAACGTATCTCGTCGCTTGTGCTTTCCATTTCAAAACGTTTAGGGAAGCCACCCCACACGAGATAATCGAGGGGAGTTACTTCTTTGCCAAGCTCTTTGGCGTAACTGATAGCCTCTTTATGAACGAAAGGACGGATGCGAAAAGAGACGTATCTCCCTGATAATTTCGTTGCAAAATCGCTTGATAGAAGCTTGGAATTCGAGCCTGAAATAAAAACGGAATTATCATGGAGACGAAGTGTTTTTATGGCATTCGGCCAATCCTTCACGTTCTCTACTTCGTCGAGGAAGACATAGCACTTTCCGGATTCCTTGTTTTCTTGAACGTAAGAAAGCAGCTTTTCTACTGTGCCATATTTTTTCAAAGTAATCGCGTCTTCAAAACCGAGGAACAGGACATTCTCGCTTTTAAGAAGAATTTCGTTGTGGATGCATCGTAGAATGACGGATTTGCCGCATCTTCGAATACCAGTGATATCTCCTTCAAAATGAAGATACACGACATTTTCATAATATGTCTTGCCAAAATCTAGTAATGTATATGCCTTTCCGACCTGTCGTGCTCCTTTTAACAAAAGCGGTTTACGATCTGAAGAGTTTTCCATTCAAGAAGGGAATTGGTTATCAATCGTCTCATTGCTTTGTCTCCTCTCATAATGGCAAAACTGTTTTGCTTACTCATGAAAAGAAAATCCAAGATTGAGACGGAATCAAAGACGAGACGCTTAAGACGGAAAAAACATTCGAAACGAACCAATAGATACCATATTTGAGAGGATTGGAGTTGCAGCAAACTCATTTGAAAATTGGTTCATAACACCAACTATTTTGAATCCATTGGACCGCTAAATCGTGCTTAATTTTTCACTTTTAGAGCATAGATGGTCTCATGCCTATTCTTTTTCTATTCCATTTTATTAGAATTAGGAAAAACAAGAAGGAGAGTATATGTTTTCTAAAAGATTCGTTTGTGCCACCAAAGAATTTTCTCGTTTTGATAAATTCGTGAATGCTCCTTATTTGAGAAAGTCCTTCACATTAGAAACGCTTCCGAAAGAAGCCAATCTTGCCGTATCTGGGCTTGGCTTCTATCGTCTTTGGGTGAATGGGAAAGAAATCACAAAAGGCATCCTAGCCCCCTATATTTCAAACCCCGATGAGCTTATCTATTTTGATTCCTATGACGTCACTCCCTATTTAAAAGAAGGAAAGAACGTCTTCGCTTTCTTGCTTGGCAATGGCTTCTTAAATAACGAAGGAGGCCTTATTTGGGATATGGAGAAGGCCTCTTTTCGAAGCGCTCCAAAACTTGCTTTTGCCTTTACGAAAGATGGATTGCTTTCCTTCCAAGCGGATACCTCCATCAAAACGCATCCTTCTCCCATTCTCTTTGATGATCTTCGAGCAGGTGAAAGATATGACGCCAATCTCGAAATAGAAGGGTGGAATGAAGCGGAATTCGATGATTCTTCATGGGGGAACGCGCTTGAAAGCGAAACGCCAAAAGGCGAGCTTCGTCTTTGCCAAGCCGATCCTATTCGTATCGAAGAAGAACTTTTGCCTCTCGAAATCCGAAAACTTAAAGATGGGTATCTTTATATCTTCCCAAAAAATGCGGCGGGCTTGGCACGTCTATCCTTAAAAACCGAAAAAAACCAGCAAATCGCCATTGATTTTGGTGAACTTCTTACCGATGGCGATCTCAATATGGCCAATATCGGCTTTGGCGAAAGAACCAAAAAAGGCTTCAATCAGCACCTTGAATATATCGGAAGTGGAAAAGAAGAAACCTATGTTCCTTCCTTTTGCTATTTCGGCTATCGCTACGCCAAAGTGAAGGGCATCAAAGAAGAACAAGCTACACCTTCTCTTTTAACGATGCTTGTGGCTCGAAGCGACTTTAAGCATGTCGCCTCTTTCTCTTCGAGCGATGAAAGAATGAATCATCTTTACGAGATGGCCATCAATAGCATGGATAGCAACTTCTTTTATTTCCCGACCGATTGCCCACATCGCGAGAAAAATGGCTGGACGGGAGATATTGCTTTATCGGCCGATTATTTCTGCTGGAGTGCAGACTTAAGGAAGTCTCTTAAGGAGTGGCTCCATAGCTTTATAAATGTCCAACTTCCTAGCGGCGCTTTGCCAGGTATTATCCCAACCACGGGTTGGGGCTTTGCTTGGGGGAATGGTCCTGCTTGGGATATTTCCCTTTTTGAAATCCCTTATAGCGTCTATCAATATGAGCGAGATTCCTCTCTTATCGAGGAAGCCTCTTCAGCGATGGAAAAATATCTCCGCTACGCCAAAACGAAAGAAGACGCCAATGGCCTTCTTGCCTATGGCTTAGGCGATTGGTGTGAAACTAGCCGCGTTTCTGGCGATTTCAAAACACCTTTATGGATCACGGATACCTTAACTTGCATTATGATGGCTCTTAAAGCGGAGAAAATGTTCCATAAGGTTGGCTATAAAGAGCAAGAAAAACTCGCAAGGGAATGTGCGACTCGTTGGGAAAAAGCGTTCCGCAAAGCTTTCTTCTTCGAAGGCGACAAAGTAGATCCTCGCGTTTTGACCCAAACCTCTTTGGCCATGCTTTTGGAATCGGGCATACTTCTAAAAAAAGAGGATGAAAGACTTTATCCGATGCTCCTCGATTTGATCCATCAAGAGAATGACCATTTTCACGTAGGCGTCTTGGGGGCAAGGAGACTTTGGGAGACGTTGGCGCGTCATGGCGACTTAGAACTTGCCTTAAAACTTATCGAGCAAGATTCCTATCCTTCTTTTGGCTATATCGAGAAGATGGGCGAAAAAACCTTGTGGGAAGAATTCACGATGGAATTCGAAAAAAAGAGCGACGGCTCTTTCAAACCGAAAAATCCTAATTACCTTCCTATTGTGACTTCCTTAAATCACCACTTCTGGGGAAGCTTCATCATGGTTTTTGTTCACTATGTGGCGGGATTAAAGATAAACCCGAACTGGGACGAAGAAGAAATTGTTCTTTCTCCCTATTTCCCAAAAGGCATTACAAGCGCTTCGGCGGAAAGAATCTATCGCGGTAGCAAAGTGAAAGTCTCTTGGAAGAAAGAAGGGGATACCATCTCCTTTGACTATGAAGCGCCAAAAGACGTCAAAGTGCGTTTCGAAAAAAGACCTGATTTGAAATACGAAAAGAAGAACGAATAATTCTTCCTTCCAACTATCAAAGCCAATATTCCTTATTGTCGAAGGATATTGGCTTTTCTATATCCCCATAATAGGTCTTGAGATAGCAAAGACCTTTGGAGAGGTTATAGCAAGAAGTGTAAATCGTATATTCGTATTCATTTTCCTTCACTTCGCATAAGCCTCGCACTTGCTCTACGCTTCCCATGATATGGAAGTATTGATGGACGCTTGAAGATTCGTCGTTCGGGGAGACGCTATGAAAACGGACGAAGACCGCTCGAACGAAGCGGGAGGAGCTCGTAAGATCGCCTGGCAAGCCGATTGTTCCTAAGCCACGACTATAGAACTTCTTGTCCTTTAAATGTGGGGCAAGGGTGTTTGGAGGGTCTTTAGGAGAAAGACCATAATGAAGGTTAAGGGAATTAATTTGTTCTAAGAAAGGTGGATTATTGGTTAAGACCCCATAAGGATTCTTATAGATATGCATTCCATCCTTTTGCACTTCTAAGACGATGGATTCCTCTAAATCACTTATAAGCCAATGGAGGGCGCTGGGGGGATAGAGATCACTATAGGCTTCGTCGGTAACCACAATCTTTTCTAAAAGGCGAGTCGCTTCCTTAACATTTTTCGCTTGCCCAAGGATATAGGGGATAAGTTCAAAAGAAGCGACGTTTGTTTTCGTTTCGCTTTTCTTATGATAGAAAGCGTTTCCGACGAAATTAAGCCCAGCCATTCCAAGCCCCGCGTCATTTATCGCATCATAGAACAAAGGATAGTCCTTATCCACGTGGGCAATGCCCATGATGGCAAAGTGGTTTTCTAAGCGTTTTCCATTTCGAAAAGATAAGGGGTGTGAAGAAGGAACAATGACGATTTTTTCGCCATAAGAGAAATCGTAGTCCAGATTTCTTCCAAAGTAGGTGTCGGCGGTTTTGAAACTTAAAGCAGTGCACATTTTTCTCTTCTCCTTTATGCCTAAGCGTAACATCCCTTAAAAGAAGGCAATATCGACAAAAGAAGGGATTTGTCGCTTTCGAGGGTAAGAGAAAAAGAGAAGGGGAAGCGAATGGGAAAAATAAAAATTTAAAAAATCCTTGCAAATCGCCTTTACAAAAGGGATTTAAGCTTCTCAAGAATCGTTCGATCAGCAGGCAACCAATCCTCATTATCGATATTTTCTTTATCAAGCCATTTGGCGTTTTCGGCTTCTAAAAGTTCTAAATGGGGATTGAGCAAATGACAAAGATAGACATTCATATCGAGATGGAAAGTCGGATAATCCCATTCGATTTTTCCAACATATTGATCCACCTCAATCGAAGCGTTTAATTCTTCTTTTATTTCTCTTTTGAGAGCTTCTGTGTCGCTTTCTCCTTTTTCCACCTTGCCCCCTGGGAACTCCCATTTATGGATGAATTCGCCATAGCCACGTTCGGTAGCGAAAAGGAGGTTTCCTTTCTTGATGACGGCTGCAACCACTTTGACTGTTTTCATTATTCTTCGCTCTCCTTGATGTTTGACGTTAAGTAATCGTAAATATCCTTTCGGACTTCTCTTTCCAAAAGGAAATTGATATCGACATAGGATAAACGCTTCTTCTCTTTCTTTTCTTCGACTTCACGCCAAACTTCCTTTGCTTCTCCGATGGGCCTTGCTCTTCCTAAAAAGAAGAATTTCTTCGAATCGATGTCCTTATCTTTGTTCGCTTTACGGACAAAGAGATAGATATCTGCTCGAGGGTTATTTCCTCGGAGAAGAGGATCGAATTCCTTGCTTGATAGATGACGCTTCTTTTTGCTTTCCCAAGCGAAATTCCTTTCGTTAAGAAATTTATCGAAGTAGTTGGTGCTACTTTCAAGACTAGGGTCCTTATCGTAGTTTACGAAGATTGGGAAAGTGTTCGTCCTTTTATCGAACTTATAGCCGCCGATAACGGCGGTGAGGTTCTTTTCGTAATTGAGCGCTAAACAAACTTCCTTATAGCTATATTGCCTATAAAGGGATAAGTCGGTGCCTTCGTAGGCAGGGGAGAATAGACGATTCGCTCGATTGATTTCATAAAGAAGCAAGGAGCGCACCTCTTGATAGAAGGCTTTGTTTGTTTGAAGGGCCTTCATAAAAGCTTCTACGATGTTAAAACGCTCATCGGTAAGAGGAAGAAGATAATAGGGGTCCCATTTTCCTTCGAATACTCTTTGCATGGTGTCTTGCTTCAATGGTTCTATCACTTTGCCATAGGTCTTGAAGAGAATGTCTTCGTATTCTTGTAGGTCTTTCCCCTCGATTAAGGAAAGAAGCAAAAGAGGCTCCTCAACGCGGATACCGCTTCCTAAAGAGTTCCCGATGGCATCTAAAAGAGCAAGTTCATATTCGGAGAAGAGAGGAAGAGAGATGAAGCTTGGTAGAGAAACTTCGATGCTTCTTAAGAAAGCGGGATAGGAACCATACTTTTCAATGATGCGAATAGGCTCGAAGTCCGTATAGAAAAGAAAATCTTCGTAGCTTGGTAAGCGATGGAGCTTATTCGCTAGAGAAATGATGGCGGTCTTAAATTCCTCCTTGGTGCTAAAAGAGGTTTTTGCGATAGCGTGGAATATCCTTTCTTTGGCAATCTCATCGAACTCGATGGTGCTAATGCCAGGGAGGTTTCCGCCTAAGACAAGCACTTGTCGTGCCGCTTCTTTGTCGCCGTTATAAGAGAACGCTTTCGGAATCATGAAATTGGAATCGTAGTTCCCAATGAAGTCGATGATATTGACGAAATGCTTCGAAGGATGTTTTCTAAGGCCTCGACCGAGTTGCTGAATGAAGATAATCGAAGATTCAGTGGGACGAAGGAGAAGGACTTGGTTGATGGAAGGGATATCGACGCCTTCATTAAAGATGTCGATGGTGATAATGAAATCAAGATAAGTGCCATCAGTTGTCTCATCTTTCTCTAAAAGTCGAATGGCTTCTTCCCGTTCTGTTGTTTTGTCTTTCCCCGTTAAGAAACGCGTCTTATAACCATGTTCGTTCAGTTTCTTTGAAAGAAGTTTTCCATCCTCTTCTCGAGAAACGAAGATAAGACCTTTAAGACGTGAGCCATCATAGCCATAGAAACGCGATTCTTTGATGATGTATTCGATCCGTTCTTCGCTATAGAGCTTCGAGAAGTCTTTCTTGTTGTATGTCTCGTCGTTAATCCCTTTTAAGTCTGTGACGCCGTAATAGTGGAAAGGACAAAGAAGATCGAGCTCAAGAGCGTCCTTTAAGCGAATCTCATAAAGGATGTTGTGATGAAACATCGAGAAGATCGCGTTTGCGTCATCCGTTCTTTCGGGGGTGGCGCTCATTCCCAATAAGTATTTCGGGCGAAAATGATTCACGATTCTTTGGTAAGTGGGGGAAGAGGCTTTATGGACCTCATCGATCACTATGAAATCAAAAGAATCGCCTGGAATCGTCTTAAGGATGTCTTCTCTTCCTAAGAGCTCGGAAGTCGCAAAGACAAAGTCCGCCCCTTCGATGTTTCTATCTTTGCTTTCGCCACTAAAAAGAAGGAATGTCTTCTCTTTCTCCATGACTCTTTGATAGGAAAGAAGGCCTTGCGCTAAAAGCAAGGTGCGGTGGGCTAAGAAAAGAACTCTTTTGGGCTTTATTTCTCGAATCCCAAAGGCGGAGGCGTAGGTTTTTCCTGTTCCCGTCGCGGAGATGAGAAGCCCTCTTTTATCGCCTCGTCGCACGCTTTCGAGGAGACTCTTTGTGAAAGCGATTTGCATGGGATTTGGCGACAATATTTTGATTTTTTCGTGGGAGTTCAGTGCGGAAATGGATCTTTTCTTATTCTCTTCGTATATCTTCTTATATTGTTCAATGTAATCTTTTAGAAGGTTTGCTTTTTCCCATAAATCATTGAACTGGAAAAGGAGCGTCTGAAGAAAAGCCCCATCCTTGGTGGAAGTTAAGGAAGTGTTCCATTCCTTATTGGTGGTAAGAGCTTTGTCGGTGAGGTTACTCGAGCCGATAATTGCTTTGAAATAGCTCCCTTCTAAACCCTTTTCTTCAAAAATATAGCCCTTCGTATGAAAGCCAAAGGGTTCCTCATTCGTCTTAAAGATACGAACCTCGATGTTGGGGAAGTTCTCTTGGATATCGAGAAGGACGGAGGGATCCGTGAAAGAAAGATAATCGGTGGTGAGGATTCTTCCTCTTACTCCTTTCTCCTTTAGCGTTTTAAAAGTCTCTTTAAAGAGTTGAAAACCACCTCTTGTGATAAAGGCCACGCTCATTGCAAAAGAGACGCATTTTAAAAGTTCCTCACGGAGGGCATTGATGACTTTGACGTTTCCTTCTTTGTCGTTATAAAGAAGCGAGGGTTCTAAGTTTCCTATCGAAACTTCTTCGTTTCCGATAAAAGCGTTCGTAATCGCTTTTCTTATTTCAAGATAAGAAACTTCTTCGTCCATATTGGGATTCTAACAGTGTGGATCTTTTAAAAACAGATCGAATTCGCTCTTGGAAAAGGGGAAACGTCGATAAAAAAGATTTTTTCAAGCAAAACGAAAAAGATGAACTGAAAATTATATTGGGTTTTTGGAGAGTATTTTAGAAATTTAGATAAACATCTCGACGTATTCTTTGAACTTGCCATCTCGATAGAGAATTGTTTTCACTTCGAATTTCTGGAAGGACAAGGAAACTTCGTTTTTGTCTATCGACAAAGTCGTTTGACTTTCCTTACTTGAACAATTTTGTAAACGGATAATGGTTCCTTCCTTTTCGATGCCTCGCTTAATCGTGACAATATTAATGGCGTCGTTGGTCGTCTTGATTTCGATATCTTTCCCTTCTTTGCTGTCTTTTGTTGGGAAGATATTCCAAGCAAAGGGGCGTTCGCTAAAGAGGTCGGCATTTCGCTTAAGCTCCTCTTCTTTCGAAGGCATCAAGCGGAATCGAAAACGTCTTTCTCCCTGGTCAATTTTTGGAATGAAAATATTGGGACGGACCAAAGGCCTATCGAGGGATATTGGGTGAGCGCAATAAGTGGCCATTCTTAAAAGAGTAATGTGAATTGTGCCTTCGCTATAAGAGGAGCCGAAGGAATCGGGCGTAAGCACTTCCAAATAGCTTCCATCTTCTTCTTGGAGAGCGAGGAAATCGTGTGCCACACATTCTCTCCCGTCTTCAAAGAGTTCTTCGTAACCGAAAATTTGTTCGCCGATATATCCTTTTCCTTTTAAGGGGATATCAAGCTTGTACGCTTTATTGATTTCGTTGGGGAATAAGGTGACATCAATATCAATGCCAGGTCCTTCTTTCTCGATGCGATAGCCAAGTCTAAGGCGGGTGTTGCCATCGCCAAAGAAGGCTTCAGCCTCAAGATAGATATTGCCATCCTCAATGACCTCCAAGCCATGGAGTCCACGAAAGACGCCATCGGGCTTCTTTAAGAAAGCGAAAGGATGAGGATCTTTTCCCACGCGGTCGAAATTCATGCCCCAAGGATCTTCGTAATCCTCATAGCACATCGGTCTAAAAAGGGGGCCGTTCGCATATTCTTTACCATTAAAGACATAGCTTTCAATGAGGCCGGTTTTAGAAGAGATAACCACTCTTTTCTTGCCATTGTCGAAGGTGATGTCTTGGTCCAAAGGATACTCTTGATGCTTATTGGGGGCTGTTACGGCGGTGAAACGCGTAAGGCCAAGAGGCTTTAGCTTCGCTTTAAAGATAACTTTCTTTCGCCAATCCAAAGCCAAATTGCTTGATTCTTTGACATTTTGAGAAGGCAAAAGGTTTCCTTCTTCATCATAGATAAGAATCCTTGAAGCGTCAGGCGCATTCGCGTCGTTTCTTAATATCGACATATCGCATTCGAGGAGTTGCGTGCTCTCATAGGTCTTAGGGTTAAAGACAAAGATGGGGTAGGTCCCTTCTTTGGCGACTTCCTCTCCCCTTAAGAGAGAGAAGAAGGCTTTGGCGCGAATTTTATTGAGGATATGAAGTGCATGATCGCAATAGATGCGGCCATTGTTCTCGCCCGCTTGAATCATGGAGCCTGGAAGGATGTCGTGGAATTCGACGTTAAGCATGTCTTCGGTAGCTGCCTTAAATGCCTCGGCAGGATATTCCATTTTGCCTTCCAAGGAGGCTAAACTTGCTAATTTTTCGGTACTAAAAAGCTCGCGTTCGAGGGTGCGATAAGTTTGTTTCATTCCCGTCATTGAGGTATAGCAGCCAACCATGCAAGAGATGAGGCTCTTATCAAAGACATTCTTAGGATTGACTTCGCTAAAGAAGGAGTCGGGCGTGGAATGAACGATTTCGATGTCCTTCCTTTCTTTTTGCAGCTTCTCAATATCATAGAGGTCCTTATCGCTCGGACCACCTCCATGGTTTCCAACACCCCAGCAAGAGAAAGTGACCTCCTCTTTGGGGCTTCTTTCTTGGATGTCCCATTCGATTTTCTTGGCCGCTTCGCCAAGATTGCTGTTATAGGAGCTCGTGCGAGCTGCTTTGATAATAGAGCCATCGTATCCTTCCCAAAGGAAAATCTCGCTCGGTAGCTTTAATTGAAAGGGATACGGGCGCATAAACATGTAGCTCTCTTGGCCACACTTCTTAAGAATTTGAACCAGGCCTCTACTATGGCCGAAGGGATCGAAATTAACGGCTGTGCTTGGCCAATATCCGAAATTCTTTAGAAAATAGATTTTGCCCGTTTGGAGCTGACGCACGATCCCTTCGCCAGAAGGCAATAGGCAATCCGGTTGGAGGTACCACCCACCCATAATGCGCCAAGAACCTTCTTTTGCTTTTTTCTTGATATCTTGAAATAACGCGGGCGCGTATTCTTCTATGTATTGATAGAGAGAAACCTCATTATGATTAAAGATGTAGTGATGCTTTTCCATGAGGTTGGTGGCACTTTGGAAGGTGCTTAGTGCGGCACTGGCTCCTTCTTCCCATTCCCATTGCCAAATAGGATCGATGTGGGCGTTACAAATAAGATGGCACTTTTTCATTGGCGTCTCCTTTGAAAAACGAGAAACAATCTTAAAACACTATAGCAAAATGACTGGCTTATTTAAGATACGTATTGCTGCTTTTATGAACCAAAAAGCAGAAAAGCAAAAAGAAAGTTTTTGAGAAGAGAAAAGAAGCACAATTCTTTTTCACTTTCCTTTGCTTTTTCGCTAAGCCTTCATAGGGTAGAATTCTCGTAACGAGAAACACATTATGAAAATTTTGGTTATTAATGGCTCGCCTAAAGGCAACCGCTCCAACTCCTTTCAAGTCACGAAAGCCTTCTTAGAAGGAATTAATGAAGGCGCGACGAACAATGAGGTCACCATCTATCACTTAGCGAACAAGAAAATTAGTCATTGCTTGGGTTGCTTTGGGTGTTGGAAAAAGACGCCTGGCGTTTGTGTGCTTAAAGACGATATGGCAGAAATTCTAAAGAAAGTCATCGAAGCGGATCTTCTCATCTATAGTTTCCCTCTTTACTATTTTTCTTTGCCCGGCCTCTTAAAGAACTACTTTGACCGTCTTTTGCCTTTGAATCTTCCATTCATGGAAGAGAATACGAGTGGTTTTGGACATGGTTCTCATCCTTCACGTTATGATTTCTCGAATCAAAGGATTGTCGCCATCTCGACTTGTGGTTTCTATACCGCGGAAGGCAATTACGAAGCGGTGAAGGATATGTTCAATTACGTCTATGGGAAAGGGAACTATCTTGCTCTTTTTGTAGGCCAAGGAGAACTCTTTAGCATCCCTGAGCTTCAAGAAAGAACTTCCGCTTATCTAAGGAACGTGCAAGAAGCGGGAAAAGAATATGCGCTTAATGGAGAAATATCTCAAAATTGCCAGCAAAACCTCGATGAACCTCTCTATCCAAAAGAAGTTTACGAAAAGATGGCGGATGCGAGTTGGGGGGTTAAAAAGGAAGGAGAAGAGAAAGGGAGCGCCGCTTTCACGTTTACGAAACAAATGGGTGCTTTATATAACAAGGAAAGCTTTAAAGGAAAAGAGAAGCTGCTCGAAATGAATTACACCGATTTGGGCGAGAAATATTACCTTCGTCTTTCCAAAGATGGATGCGAAGTCCTTTTAGAAGCTCCTTTTGCTCCGACCACGACGATTTTAACTCCCTTTAACGTTTGGAAAGATATTGCTTCAAGTAAGATTCGTGGCGATAGCGCCTTAATGGAAGGTCTTTACCGCGTGGAAGGCGATTTTGAACTCTTGCTCCATTGGGATAATTACTTCGGCTACGCTTCTACGAAAGGGAAGAACGTATCCCCTATAAAGGAAAAGAAAGCGAAAACGACAATGCTTAATTTCCTGCTCCCTTTTATCGCTTTCTTTGTTGCTCTTCCTATCCATTCCTTTTATGGCGCCCTGGCGGTTTTAGGGTTTAACGCTTTATGGGCGCTTCTCTCCTTTAAGACGAGAAAGACCTTCTTTGATTATCTTTCTCTTTTCGTTACGAGCGTCTTATCTATTGTGGGCCTTATCTTTGGCGATAGTTCTCTTCTTTATATTGTCCCCATCTCCTATCTTCTCTTTGGCCTTATTTGGTTTGTGACTTCTTTTACAAAATTGCCTGTGAGTGCTTGTTATTCCTCTAATGATTATGGGGAAGAGGAAGCCTTCAAGAATCCAATTTTCATTAAGACTAATAAGATTCTTTGCCTTTTATGGGGGATCCTCTATTTGCTTACTGCCGTCTTTACTTTCTTGATGATGTTTTTCTTTAAGGATTTCTCTCCTTATCTTGGCCTCATTAATAGCGTGGTTCCTATCTTTATGGGCATTTTCACCAAGTGGTTCATTTCCTTTTATCCGAGATGGATCGCCAAAGGAAAATGAAAATAATCATTCTCTCTATTTATCTTCTTTAAGACATGAAAAAATAAAGAAGTATGGGAAAAATTCATTTTGGAACGGGTGGCTTTCGGGGGATTATCGGCGAAGATTTCACCCTCGAAAACATTCGTCTTTTAGCGCATTCTTTCGTTTCGATTCTCTATCGGAAGAATCTTAAGAAAGAAGTTGTTATTGGCTATGATAGAAGGCAACTTTCCTTCGAGGCAAGTTCTTTAATGGCCGATGTTTTCTCACAAAATGGCATTAAAGCCTATTTAGCGAATACCGATTCTCCTACGCCTTGCATCATCTTTGAAACAAAAAACAAGAACCTTGATTTAGGTGTCATGATTACAGCGAGCCATAATCCCCCTTCCTATAATGGCGTTAAAGTGTTTACCAAGGGCGGCTATGATGCGGACCTCGCCTTTACAGATCTTATCGAAAAGGAATGTGAGACGATTCAAAAGAGTGGCTTTTCTAAGCGTAACTCCTTGATCCCCATTTCCTATTTTGATCCTCTTAGGGATTATTTTCGTTTCCTTATTTCCTTTGGAAAGGGAAGCCTATCGAGAAATATTCGTCTTGCTTATGAAAATCTTAATGGGACGGGCATTCAGATATTAGAACCCCTTTTTGAGCATCTTGGTATAAAAGATCCCATCTATCTTCATAAAGAAAAAGACCCTTCTTTCGGAGGCAAGGTTCCGAATCCCATTCCTCAAAATTTGGAAGAACTCCGAAAAGTGGTGCTCGAAAAGAAACTCGAGATAGGCTTAGCCGCCGATAGCGATGCCGACCGCCTTGCTGTAATCGATGAAAAAGGAAACTATGTCTTTGCCAATGAGATTCTTTGCTCTCTTTATTATTACTTGGTCGTCATTTTGAAAAAGAAAGGTGATGTTGTGAGAAATATCGCCACGACATGGTGCTTGGATCAAATCGCAAAAAAGGCAGGATTCACTTGTTACGAGGCCGACGTCGGCTTTAAAAATATCACCCGGAAAATGGAGGAGAGGAACGCTTTACTGGGTGGCGAATCTAGCGGTGGTCTTACCATGCGAGGGTATCTCAAAGGAAAAGACACTGCTTTCGCGGTTTTGCTTTTCCTAGATATGATGGACGACCTTCAGAAACCCGTATCGGAAATTATTAAAGAAGCCAAAGATTACGCTTCCTTTGAGTCTTTCGATACCGAAGATGTTTTCTCTTTTAAGAAAAGAAAAGAGGAGGAGATTGCAAGGATTTTAAGAAATCAAAATCCTTCTTTCTCGCGTCCTATCGTCAAGAAAGAAACCCTTGAAAGAAACATTCGCTTCTTCTTTAACGATCACGAGTGGTGTCTTCTTCGTTTGTCCAATACAGAGCCTTGCTGTCGCCTTTATTTTGAAATGGATAGTCTTGAAGCGCTTCAAAAAGAGAAGGAGCACCTTCTTTCCTTTCTTTCCAAAATGGACTTAATCGAAGAAAAATGAGTTTCCTTCGAAACGCACTTTCGTTTCGAAGTAAAGTGAAACGAAGCGGCGCATCGAATCAAGATCCATAACGCCCATTGTTTCGTTAGCACTATGCATGGCGAGTTGGGGAAGACCGATATCGCAAGAGAGGATAGAAAGCTCGCTATTGGAAATATTGCCTAAAGTGGAGCCACCTCTTAAATCGCTGCGATTGGTGAATTCTTGATAGGGGATATTCCCTTTTAAGGCAATCATCTTCGCGATGGCACTTCCTAAAGCGTCCGTGGTATAGCTTTGATTTGCATTCGACTTAATGACGATGCCTTTGTTTAAGGAAACGTTGGTTGTTTGATCGCTTTTCTCGAGGTGATTAGGATGATTGGCGTGCGCATTGTCGATCGAAAGCAAGAAACTATTGGCGATATCTTCTTCGAAGTTGCCATTTAAGGCTTCCGAAAGCCGCTTATAGGTGTCTTTAAAGAAAGTGCTATTGGCTCCTTGTCGCGTTAAGCTACCAACCTCTTCGTTATCGAAGGAAGCAAATAAAGAAATTCTTTCATCGTTCTTAGCTTCTAAGAAGCCAAGGAGAGAAGAATAGGCGCTTGCAAGGTCATCGAGCTTTGGCGAAGCAAGGAATTCTTCATGAAGCCCAAAGACTCTTGGCTCATCGAAGTTATAAAGATATAGGTCGTGGCTAAGAACACGAACGTCTTTCTCTTCGTGAAGCTCTTTTAAAAGGAAGGATTCAAAGGAGTCTTCTTCTTTGATGTCCTCTCCGAAAAGAGGCAATAAATCCACGGCAGGATTATAAGCGTATCCCTCGTTGATATTTCGATTCATGTGGATGGCAAGATTGGGGATGATAAGAAGTGGACGGTCGACGTTGAAAAGAGCTTCTTGAATGACGTTTCCTTTTTGGAGCAAGACTCTTCCAGCGATGGATAAAGGTCGATCCAGCCATGTGCTATGAATCATTCCCCCATAGGGTTCCACATCCAAAAGGGTGAGATTCCCTTTCTTCGTAAAAGGATGGGGTTTGAGCTTATAAGTTGGCGAATCGTTATGGGTAGCGGTTCCAAAAAACGATAAATCCTTGCAATTTAAAGGTATTTTGAAGGCGATTATCGAAGAATTGTTTCGCTTGACGAAATAGTTCTTTCCTTTTTCGATGACGAATGGCTGGTATTCGCTTAACTCGATAAATCCCTTTTCAAGAAGCTTTTCCGAAATGTTTTTAACAACGTGGAATACGCTTGGCGATCGCTTTAGAAGTGAAATGATTTCCTGACTTTCTTGATTCATATGCTCTCTTACCTTTCTATTATAAAAGACTCTCTATTTGGTAACGATCCTTCTTTCCCATATATCTTCGAACATTGGTGAGCAATAGGGGTAATGTCGCCATAAAGTGCGAGCGAAAGAACTATTCTCAATATCGCTTTTGGCAAAGGCCAAGGAAAGAGAAGCAAAGCTTTTTGCCTTCTTATGCATGAGATATTCAAAAGCCAAAGAAGGGATAAGAGCGATGATTAAGGAAGGACTAGGTCCAAAGGAGATCGTCAAAGCCAAGATGCTAGAACGTTTCTCGGCGACCGAAGCGAAGAAGGAAAGCATAAAGGTGAAGGATATGAGAAGTGTTTCTTCTTCGCTTAGTGGCAATAATAATTTCAAAATCCCCGCAAAAAGGACACCGAAGAGGTTGCCTATTGCTAAAGAAGGAATGATATTGCCGCCCGAAAAGTGAGAAGTGAAAGAAAAGAAGGTTAAGAAGAGGCGAGCCAAGAACAAAATGGCTAATGAGTCTAAACCCATGGTTAATAAAGAAATATTTTCTTCGATGAGTTTCGCGCCACTTCCTAGTGACATAGGAAAATAATAACGACATAAAGGAATGAATGTGATGGCTCCTAAAATGGAGAAAACGTATGTCCATGTCTTTTCGCGCCACAAAAGATGCCTGAATAAGCCGAGACCTTTGGTGTATAGATAGCCAAGTGCAAAAGATAAAGGAGCGATAAGGAGAGGAATCCAAAACCGTTTTAAGGATGTCCAACCGATTCTTAAGACGTCCCATTGAAAGTCATTGAACAAAAAGACGGTTCCGAAGTTGTCCTTGCAGTCGTTCCAAAAGATAAGTCCTTTCAAACAGGCGTAAAGAACATAGGAAGCAATTGCACATAATGATCCTTCGATGATGAGCTTATATTCCCTCTTGATGTAGTTCTTTCTCCACTTATTTGGAACAAAGGACCAAAGGATACCTGCAAGAGGATTCATGAAGGCTAGAGAGAAGCCGACGCATGAGCCTACTTTAATGGCGCGAAGAAGCCGCTCCTTGCTTTCTTCCGAGAAAGAAAAGACGAGGGCAAAACTGACCGCACCCATAAAGACGCTTGGCGCTTCTCCGCCAAGAGCAAGACCCATTAAGAAAGACAAGGTACAAGTGATAAAAGAGAAGGCGATCGCTTTCACGAAACGGAAATGGACGCCTCGTTCCATGAAATAAGAAAGAACGGGAACGCTGGAATTCCGAATGCGAACCGTCGATAGAAGACTAATTTCGATAACGGCAAGAGAAGCCACAAATACGATCAAAAAGCTAAAGCCCATGCCACTTCCAAAGAAGTCGTAAGACAAAAGTTTGTTGCTGTATTTCATGAAAATGTGGAAAGGCAAAAGGATACCGACGGTGAGGAAGCTTGCTAGTGACAATAAAAAGATTAACTTCCCCTTAGATTTCATACGTGGAAAATTATACAACAAAAAGAAAGCCCGCTTAAGCGGGCTCGGATTAATCTACTTTGGTGAATGATTCCGGGAACGTGCTGTCATAGTCGATCCAAGTAATGATGATCCTCTTATTGGAATATTTCGTTTCGACCCCTTGGATGGACATAGGGGCATTGCTTGGCCATTGTTCTTCCGGGAAGCTCAACTTCTTGTTCTCATATTTCCACCCAAAACTATAAGTGCGGCTAAATTGTTTGAATGTTCCAGTTCCATCGGCTTTAAAAATCATAGAGGTCGTATCTTCGTCTCCCTCCCATTCGCCAAGGAGCCATGTCACATCTTCCGCTGGTATTTGTCCTTTTTCTTTCACGGTGATGGTAATCTTTTTAGAAGTGATTTTTCCGGTGCCGTTCTTGAGATAGACGTCACTTGTTCCCACGGAGACACCTTTGACGGTCAAAGTCTTTCTGTCGGAGGATAAACCAACGATGGAAAGAACCGATTCGTTGGTGGAAATAGCGCTAAATTCTTCTTCGCTTGCGGCGTCATAGAATTCCACCTTAAGATTGAGCGTCTTATTGATCTCTACTTCCTTACCGTTATTCGCGGTGAGCCAAAGAGATGAAAGAGGCGGGGTTTCCACGACCATCTCGATAGTTTCGGTGAAGGAATGAGCGAGATCCGAAATCGTAAGGGTGCTTGTTCCTTTTTTCTTGGCTTCGAATAAACCAAGGATATTCTTATCGATGACCTCAGTGTTACTCGAAGAGATGATTTGAATCTCACTATCATTTAGCGCGGTCGCTGGCAAATAAGATTCCACTTCAAGACGAATTGATTTCCCAACGGCGGCTTTGCCAGAATTCTTCTTGATGTCGTCATAGGAAGAAACGTAGAAAGTAGGAACGGAAGTCACAAAGTAAGGGGAGACGTCAAAGGTTTCTTCGCCGATTTCTCCTAAAACGAGAGCGCCTTTCTTCGACGTTTTGCTTGTTGGCTTGCCATTGGGATCGATAGGCTTTTTCGTCTCGCTATCGAATTCGTCTACAGCCCAGACGCTCTTCACGTAGTCAACCGTTTGTAGCTTATTGTCTTCCGAGAAAGAAAGATGAGCCGTAGCGGTTGTGGTTCCACCTAAGTAAGCGTCCAAGGTTACGGAGTAGGCTTTATTATTCTCTTCTTTCACTTCCGAAGTGACGCTTGTGCCATCATTAAAGAAAGATAAGACGTCTTCGATGATCCAGGAAGCGGTATAGGGGGCTTCTTTAATAAGTTCGAGGGCGCTCGCTTCGGTTAAATGGTTCTCGCTTTCGTCGGCTGAAACATTTTGCTTGGTGGCCTTACGAGTGGTGAAGTTTTCAATGTCATAGAAGAGATCCCCTTCTATGCCACGATAATAAATCATGTTCGGAACGCTTTCTTCTTCGAAGCTTGCTTTTCCTTTAATCAGGATGCTCTTGGTTCCAAGAGTCACCGTTCCTTCAACGGTCTTGTCACTCTTATCGGTGAAAGAATAGCCTTTGAAAGAAGTGGCTAAGATATTGTTCTTAATTTCTTCGAGGGTCTTGCCGATGGGGGTTGGGGTAACGCTTGTATCGCTGGAATTTGGAGTTTCGCTCGAAGTGTTGGATGGGTCTTCTTTAACGCCACACGAAAGAAGCATGGTGCTAGAAAGAAGGAACAAAACGAGATTTTGTCTTTTCATGGATGTGAGTCCTTTCTATTCATTCGTAGACAAGTCGATAGGAAGTTCGGTCTCTTCAAAGTTCTGATAGGTGACGATTGCTTCTCCATCAATGTCGTTATAGTAGTCGTAGTAGCTAAAGGCGATGGATTCAAAATTGCCTTTGGCATCCAAGGTAATCTTTACGTCCGATATATAAGCGGCGTAATAATTCTTTTGCAAGGCGGGCGCCGTTAAGGAAGTAACGCCTGCTAAGAAGTCTTCACGAAGTTCATAAGTAAGGCCATCTTTGCTGGGAACGAAGAGTTCTGCTGCAAAACCCTTGTAATTCGGATAAAGGCTACTTTCTTTAAAGGATTCTTCATCGTCAACCGTAATGGTGTATTTGTCGTCTTTATCGGCGGTTGCTTTAAAGGAATAGAAACTTGATCCGACCTTTTTAAAGCCGTGGCTCGCTCCATTTTGGTCTTTGGCGTCGCTATAGATGGCTTCTTTGGTGTAATAAGTATTTCCTTGGGAGTTTCCGCTATTGGTTGATAAAGCAGTATGCGCGGTGAAGTTCTTTTTTCCTACCTTCTTATCGAGTGCATAGAGAGCGTCTTTCAATGTTTTGTGCTCGGAAAGGGTTTCATAAGGATTTAAGTCAGGAGCGCTCGTCCTCTCCCCCCAAACGAAGGAAAGCTTAAAATGTTGGGAAGTGTAGATGCTTCCTAAAGAGCTTGAGGAATTTGTCCAAATATCAATGCTTGAGAAGATGTCGTTTTCAATTTTTAAGGACACCTTTTTGACGGAGATGCTTTGTTGCGTCAAAGAAATTGCGAAGGAGGCGAATTTTGGCTTTATGACATAGCTATCTGGAAGAGAGATGAAGCTCGCATAAGAGAGATCCTTAAAAGGATTATCAAAGTTATCCTCGAAGATAACACCCCCACCTTGGGAAGATGGAATAAGCTCATCGACTACTTGGTTTTGGAGGGAGATGCCTCTTCGGTAGGTGAGGCCATCGTCTTTTTCAAAGTAAGTGACTTCATAGGTTTGATCAAACTTCTTGTCTTCGATGGCATAGTGATAGACAACTTGACTACTCAAAGCGCCTTTCGAGAAGATGTTATGGAGATCAAAGAAGGTGCTATCTTCCTTTTCGACGCCTCCATCTTCGTCATAGACCGTATAAACCTTCCCAACGACGCCGAAGTTATTGTTTTTAGCGTGTTCTAAGGCGCCTGCTAAGCCTTGGCCATAATAGGAACTTGATGGGATAGGCTCTTCTTGCGAGGCACAACCTGCCAAGAGTGTTAAAAGAAAAGGAGAAACAAGAAGGATTTGCAAAGATTTTTTCATTTTTGGTCTCCTACTGGCGTTGGCGTCATGGGAAGGGTGGTGCTTCCGACATCTTTCAAAGTGAAGGTGAAGGTGTCGCTGCTATTTTCTATCACACTATAGCCATGGAAACCCCAACTCTCGATTTGGCCATCCTTGTCTAAATTGAAGAAAACCTTATCCCCCACGTAGTATTCGTCTTGCTTGTCGTAGAATGGGCAGATGAAGCGATGAATATCATCGACCACGTCTTGATTGGAAGAGATGAAATTGCCTTTGGCCGTCTTACTAAAGAACTCCGGAGCGAAGGAAAGAAGTTCCGGTTCAAGTTCTTTTCTTTCAAGGATGGCGTTTTTCTTATTGATCGCGGGGTCGAAGTAAACGACATCGCCTTTCTTGTTAAGGAGTTCGCCTTTAGGGCTTTTGTTATCGAAAAGGTAATAACGGAACCAATGGAATTTGCCATCGTTTCCTTTGTTGTAGCCAACGCAATAATTCATGATTTGAGGGCGGAAATCGCAATAGAAGGCATCCGTAGTAGCGAAGGTATCGTAGCTGATGCTAATCTCGCCATCATCCGTGACGTCTTTGGTGGTGATGGTGTAATTGCCACCGGCAATTTTCTTTTGGAGCGCTTTTAAAGCGGTTACAAGAACATCGTGTTCCGGTTTATGTTCCTTTTTGGTGAGCTCTTCGAGAGTGACTTCGGTTGGGTAATACAAAATGAAATTGGCGTCGAGAATGAAATCGGCAGGATCAAAGGATACGTCTTTACGGGGTTTGGTGGTGATCACGACATCTTTGAATTCGTCGCCATTAAGTGAAAAAGAGACGGTACCCGCTTCGACCTCATAGAAGTTATAGCTGGTAGTGGTGTTTAAGGACATCAAGCCGTTGAACGCGGCCACCTTGTTTTCGTTTACGAAGTATCTTCCTTCGATTAAAGTGAGATCCTTCGGACCGATATCCTTAAAAGGATTGGTGCAATAATCGCTAAACTTAAGCGTCTTTTTGGCACCTAATCCTTCGTATTCGTGAAGCTCCACTTCATTTTGAATGGTGAGTTTTTGATAAGCTAAATTACCCGCTTCATTCGGTACGAAGGAATATTCGAAGATGTTTTCAGTACCGTCGACTTCCTTGAAGGTCTTTTTCCATTCGAAGATATTTTCTCCAATGGTGAAGTCCATCGTTCCTTCGTCGTCGGTTTCTGAATCGTCAATATAGATGGAACTTACGTCACCTGAAAAATTAACGTTTCCTTTCGCTTTCAAAAGGGCTTTTCGGATATTGACTTCGACATTGTCGCTAACATTGCTTTGATTTGAAGCATCTTCTTTTCCACAGGCCGCAAGAGCGAGAACGCTGAAGACGCTTAGCACAAAGGCTACCTTTTTGTTTTGCATATTTTCCTCCGCAAAAACGAACTAGGAAATCATGAAGCAATTCGGATAAATGTCAATTGCTATCTTTCGCGCGTGCACGTAGCGAATCAAAAAAAGAGTTTTGACGGAATGAAATGCGACAAGATGCTAGAACGTCGCCCCTTCTCTAGATTCTTCTAAAAGAGAACGCTTAAAGGGCTATTAAAATTAAAAACAGCCAAACGCTTGAAACATGGCTAATTATGATATCCAACTAATAAAAAATGGAAAAAGTCCTATTTTTTTGACGTTAATTTTATTGGAAAAGTCCGAAAAATGAGACTTAAAAATATTGGAAAAATCTATGAAGACTCTATTTCGGTAACGAAAATTGCATCCTTATTTTTTAAAAAGCCTCGTGGAAAATGTAATTCACAGGACACGTCGTATCGATCCAATTCTTGTTCGATAATTCTTTTGGCAATTCAGTCGTCCCAAAGAAATGAACGTTAATTCCATCATCGTTTGGTGCGTAGAAGACAGGTCCTTTGATGCTTTCTTCGAAAGAGAAACCGCTGGCAGGCAAATAGATATTTTCCGCCTCAATACGGACGTTATCGATAAAATTGATGGCGCTCGTATTATTGAGGATAAGATTTTTGACGTTGAGGAAGCGAACGTTATCAAGATGAAGGCTTTTTGCCACGATATTGAAGTTTCCAATTCTTCCCCCGAAAGAAGTGTAGTTGATGGTCAAAGAGGAGGAAAGGTTACGTAAGTTAAAATCATCCATATCCAAATTTTTAGCATCAAAGAAATAAAGAGTGTTCAAATCTCCATCGAAAATGATTTCTTTGAGGCTCTCAGTTTGCAGGTTGAGGTTGTTCGCCGAGATGTCTGTTTGCTTATCGCCAAATTCAATCTTACCGATATAGGCGCTACCGAAAAGGAAAGAGACGAGGGAATGTTTGACGTTATTGGAAACTTTTACTTCCATTGGACTGTTGGGGTTGCCAATGATGCCGAAGTCACGAAGACTGGCCATGCTGTAGTCGTAATCACCTTTATAAAGACGAGGGCGTCCGGTCTCGATACGCTTAATGGTTCGGATTTCGTTAAAGACGCATCGGTGGAAGACGGTTTTTTCGGTGATGTTTGGGAAATGAATCTCTTCCAAAGAAGTAAGCCCTTTGAAGGCGTTTGTTTCGATTTCCATCCCATCCCCTAAGACATTGAGACATTTCACTTGGGGAGCATTCGCCAAAGCGTTCTTCTTAATAAGGCTCACTGGAGTCCCCTCGAAATCGGCTGGAATGGTGAGAGTGTCTCCCGAGACGTCGGAAATGCTATTGAGCGTCAATTTGCCATAACGGTCGATATCGTAATGGAACTTCGTCCCCTTCCAGGCGGGCTCTAAAAGGACATCTTCACGATAGGGGTAGGTCCAAGGAAGAACGATTCTTTCCCGATTGATGGACCAATAATCAAACTCTTTTCCTTCTTCGATGGGCGTTGGAAGAGAAGTGATGACTTCGCCCAATGAGACCGTTCTCACATCGTTTTCCAAAGAAGGGTGGTTAAAACGGTAATGGAATTCATTTTTGATCCAAGCAGGGCGAATCACCATATTGTTTTCGAGCGCGGTCTCTTTCGTAAATGGCTTTCCGTCATAGGAGTATCCATCCTGGAGATAGCCTTCCTTCAACACTTCAGGAAGCGTACTAAAGGCATCAGCGGAATATTTCTCGAATACTAATTCTTTGTTCGAAGAATTCTTAAATGTTTCACCTTCGCCAAGCTTTATTTTCAAAGTAATGACATTGAGTCCCCATTTAGGGTAAATAGTGGCGTTTTGCTCGACGTTTTTATATTGCCCAACCCACTCGTAATTGTAGCCCGTCTTGGGAAGAAGGGCGGGTGGAGTTGCAGAACCCAAATATTCGACCACCTCTTCTTTGAGAGTGACGCCGCCAAGCGCTTCTTTAAAAGTAATTTGATAAGTCTCTTTCTTAAAAAGACCATAGAGGTCGAGATTCCCTAAGACGACGCTATTTGCAAAATTCCACTTCGCCCCTTCGCTATCTTCATAGCCGATAAGGTAATGGCCCTTTAAGGAATAGTCTAGGTAAGGAACAAGGTCACCTTGCCGAACTTGCTGTTGTCTCGTTTCGCCCGTTTCACGGTAATGATAGGTGACGGTGAAATTGGTTTCGTTTACTGGTTCAATATTGGGATCATTAGAAGAAGTGGAAGAAGTTCCGTTATTTGATCCGAAGGATTGGTAGAGGTTAAAGGAAAAGCTTCCGACCAAGAGCCCCGATAAGATGGAGAGGGCGATGGTTGCGCTTTTGCGAAAACCCTTATTTCTTTTTAAGGCAGCCGCTGAAACATTGAGATCCTTATTCTCGTTTTTGCTCTTAGAGAAGTAAAAATCCTCGTAATCATAATGAAAGAAATTCGCCAAATCGATGAATTCTTTAATAGAAGGAAGAGACGCCCCCTTTTCCCATTTCGATATCTTTTGGGGATTGATGGAAAGCTTCGCGGCTAAATCCTTTTTGGAAAGCAAAAGACAATCGCGGCAATATCGGATAGACTCGGAAAATTTCTTTTCGTCGAATTTGGAGTCGCCGCTTTCCCATGGGGTAAGGGCATTGATATCGCCCACTAAGAAAGAACGAACGCTGATGTCAAGAGCCTTGCAAAGATCGCCCCATAAGGACATGTCGATTTGGACAACGCCTTTCTCAAAACGAGAAATAGCTTGAGCGGTATAGCCAACCACATTGCCTAGGTCTTGTAAGGAGAGATTTAACTTCTTTCTTCTGGAAGCGATTATTTCGCCATAAGCCGTGCACATAATCACAAATATTATGCTTTAAAAGAAATAATAAATATATGTTTTTCATATTTTTGTCAGTGCTCTTTTGCATCTTTACAATGTCCGAAAGTAAGATAACAATATTTGTGGTGGAAGGGTCATATACCAAAAATGGGGGTTAACCACCTGAAACAGCATCATATTCATCAAAAAATGTTTGCGAACGTCACCTTTTAAACAAAAAAATGATGAAAAATCTATTTTGTTTATAACAATTTCTGTTCTGTTTGTGTGTTTTTGGACCATTCCTATTTAACTTATAGTCATCGACAGGCGCCACATGTTGATACATTGCAAAGGACGATAATTTTGCAAGAAAGGGGGTTTATATGAAAAAGTGCGAAGCGATCTTGTACATGTATTCTGAATTAATGAGGAATCGTGAAATCACCAAGGATGCGATGATGGAAAAATGCGACATTCAGCCAATGACTTTCTCGCGGTATATTTCGGAAATCCGTACCTATTTTATGGAACACGATGCTTATTTCGATGTCATCTATGACCGCAAGAATGAAAAGTATCGTTTAATTGGTGATCCAACGATGTAAAAAGGCTTGCTAGAAGCTTCTCTCTAGGGTATATCGTGTTTGAAACATGTTGCTATCCATTGGAGAAATACTTCTAGATACCTTTATTAAAGAGGATGAAAAGGGGTACGAAGCCACCTTTAGGCTTGGAGGTGCCCCTTTTAATTTGGCCGCAAGAGTAGCGCTAAGAGGGATTCCTTCTTCTTTTTATGGGGCGATAGGGGAAGACGTCTTTGGAAAGATGGTCTTAAAAGAAACAGACAAATACCCACTTTCTACATGCTTTTTAAAAAGGCTTTCTAAAAAGCGGACCACTTTAGCTGTAGTTTCTCTTCGAAATGGAGAACGTTCTTTTGAATTCATGCGAGAAGATGAGACGGACTCTCTTTTAGATGCGAATGACTTAAAGCAATTCAACGTTTCTCAACGAGATGTCGTTCATTTCGGTTCTTTGCTTTTAAGCGAAGAAAAGGGATATCGGTTTATGAAGGCCGCTATCGCTTACTTGAAACCGTTCTCCCCTCGTTTCTCTTTTGATTTAAACGTCCGCCCCAAAGCGTTCCATGAAAGTGATGAATGCATTAAAGAGCGGCACCTTTCTCTCCTTAAAGAAATGGATTGCGTCAAGGCGAGCGAAGAAGACCTGAAATGGCTTACCTCTTTAGGTCCTTTAGAATTTAAGGAGAAACACTTAAAAGAAGGATCTCTTCTCTTTTTAACGTATGGAGCGAAAGGAAGCGAAGTCTATTTTGATGAGGGAAGAAGCGTGTTTGTCCCTAGCCGAAAGGTGTCTGTGCTCGATACCACGGGTGCTGGTGACGCCTTCTATTCATGCGTCTTAGCTGGTCTTTTAAAGAATACGATTCATCCTGATTTCAAGCTGCTTTTAGAAAAAGCAAATTGGGAAGGCGCCTTAGCAACCACCTATCAAGGTGCTCTTCCGATAATTAAATAACGAAAAAAAGGCTGCAAAAAGCCTCTCTTTTTTACTAGAGGAGAGAAAATCCTTCCTTTTTGCTTAGAAGTGATATCATTTTTTCATTAGGAGAAACCTACATATTATGGAAAAGAGAACGTTGATTACGGGTGCTGGTGGTGGCTTAGGAAAAGAATTCGCCTACCTTTTTGCGAAGGACGAAAATGCCCTTTGCTTGGTCGATATCGACGCCAAGGGCTTAGATGATACCGAAGCCTATGTTTTAGAAAAGGTGCCGGGAACGAAGATTGATAAAATCGTTGCGGATCTTTCCAACAAGGAAGATTTAAAAAAGGTTTTCGCTTATACGAAAGAAAAAGGCTATTTCATCAACAATCTTGTGAATGCGGCTGGCTTTGGCGATTGCGCCGACTTCAAAGATATGGAAATTGAAAAAGAGCTTCGCATGACCGACGTCAATTGCAACGCCCTTCTTTATTTCACGCGCGTTTACCTTGACGACATGCTGAAAAAGAATGAAGGACATATCATTAATATTTCTTCGATCGCCGGTTTTGTGCCAGGACCTTACATGTGCACCTACCACGCCACAAAGGGATTTGTCCTTCTTTTAGGCGAATCGATTTCTTATGAATTGAAAGACACGAAAGTTAAACTTTTGACTTTGGCGCCAGGCCCCTTTAATTCCAAATTCGTCTCCAAAGCGCATAACGATTACACCTTCTCGAAAATTAAACCCGACAGCGCTTTGAAAGTGGCTTCTTTCGGGTATAAGAAGTCCAAGCAAGGGAAGAGCCTTGCCATCGTTGGTTTCAAGAACCGTTTGACTTGTTTTGCGCCACGTTTCTTCTCAAGGAAATTCGTGACGAGATGCAGCGCTAAGACCTTAAAGAAAGGCGCTTAGTCTTTTAAAGAGAAGAGAAAATAGGAGGCTTCTTTCTTGATGAAAGAATTTAAAGACTCCGTTTCCTCTTCTTGAAGGCGTTTCGCTTCGTAAACGAAATGGTAGCCATCTTCTTTCGAGATAATTCGATAGGGCTCTTGATAGAGTCCTTTTCTTTTAAAGACGCTATACGAAAAATCAGGCTTGGTGATGGGGTAACTTTGACCGCTTTGATCTTTCACGCTTTCTTGGGTATTCATCCAATAAAAAGGATTAAGCAAAGAAAGACCGATCTTGGATGTTAAAGGATAAAAATAGAAATCATCCACAAAAACAAGATGTTTCTTTAAGAGATCGAAGTAATACTCCTTTAAAATGGCAGGAGTTTCTTTGCTTTGAATGAGCGATACCAAGAAGTCGTATTTCTTTTTAGCAAGATTCTCGTTTGGCGTAAGAGCGTCGCCTCTAAGAAAATCAAATTCGTTAGCCAAGAAACTGGATTCCTTAGAGCTTTTCCAAAAAGCGATGGGGAATTAAAAAATACTTTGGCAAGAGGCGTTGCTTCAAGAGGCACTTCAAAGAGCGATTTTGCAAAATCGGGATTCGTTTCGGCCTTCGCAAGAGGAGAGAGAACGGCTTGAGCAAAGTTTTCTTTGGGAAAGTCCGATAGGCGTTTTGCTTTTAATCCTTTTGCTTCTTCTAGAATATCATCCGCTTCCTTTTTATATTCGTTTAAAAGGTCATAGATATTCTCTTCCCCGAAACTTTCTAAATAAGACGAAAAAAGAATGTGACGGATAGCGTAGTCTTTTTTGACCGTAAGATCGATAGGCTTTTCTTCTTTTAAATCTTTTAAGAAATCGAGAAAGATTTCCTTTTCGCTGTTTGAAAGGCAAGGCTCAAAGACGCTTGGCTCTATAGGGAATGGCAAAAGTGAGTAGGACTTATTGTCTCGAATCGAAAACGTGTTGGCATCTTCTTCTTTAAGAAGCAAAGATTTTAATAGAGTAAATTTCATTTTGAGTGTCGTTTTAGTTGGCTTTTGCATCGATTTTCGTATTTTTGAAGGGTCCATGGCTTGCGTAATAAAGCTTTTGCCCTTCGCTATTTAACGTCTTTGGATCAGCCAAACGGAGTCCTTCCTCGCTGCCATTTTTAATCGCCGTCTGGTAATACCATTTCTTATAGGCGATAAGCGCTTTTGTTGCTTCGAGCTCCTTTAATTGTTCGTTAATTCTTCTTTCCGAAGCCAAAATGATTTCATAACGTTTCTCTAAAGAAGCGTCGCCTTCTTTGGCATAGGCCATGTATTCCTTTATTTCTTCGATTGAAAGGCCCGCGCTTTTAAGACATTCGATGATGCGAATTTGTTCGATATTTTCCTTTTCGAATTTCCGAACGCCTTTTTTTCTTTCGACGTTATTAAGCAGTCCCTCTTTCTCGTAGTAGCGGAGGGTGCTTTGATTGAGTCCCGTTAACAACGAAACCTCACCGATGCTGTATGACATTTTTTCTTCCTCTTGACTTAAAGTTAGCTTTAAGACGTATGCTATTTTCGCAAGGAAAGGAGCCTACTACAAGAAATATGGGAAAGATTCTTATTGTGAAATCGAGTCTTAGGGTGAATAGCAATAGCGATTTTCTCGCCGACTATTTAGCTAAAGAACTCGAAAAAGAAGGAAAGGATGTTTCATCTATTTCCTAAAAAGGCAAGAAGATCGCCTTCTGCCATGGGTGCTTGCTTTGTCAAAAGAAGGGGGAATGCGTGGTAAAAGACGATGCCTCTTCCATTAGTCAAATGATGCACGATGCGGAAACGATCGTTTTTGCTACCCCGGTTTATTACTATGGCATGTGTGGACAATTGAAGACCTTTTTAGATCGTTCAAATTGGCTTTATTCGAGCGATTATAAGTTTAGAAATGCCTATCTATTGGCTACGGCCGCCGAAAATGATCCTCACGCGTTCGATAAAACGATTACGAATCTTGAAGGGTGGATCGAGTGCTTCCCGAAAGCGAAACTTCAAGGTGTCTTACGCGGCGTTGGACTCGATGAGCCTTTAGCAGCTAAGGAAGACGAAAGCCTCTTAAAAGAAGTTCAATTATTTGCAAAAGAAATTCATTAAATAAGGAGAAAGACAATGACTGGAAATTTCGTTTTTCAAAACCCCACGAAGATTCTTTTCGGAGAAGGCGCTTTAAGCTCTTTATCGGAAGAGTTAAAGAAATATGGGAATCGTATCTTGTTCGTTTATGGTGGCGGTTCCATCAAAAGAAATGGCATTTACGAAAAGGTGATGGATATTCTCACGAAGCTAGGAAAAGAAGTGAAGGAGCTCTCTGGCGTTATGTCAAATCCAACGCTTGAGAAACTTTATGAAGGAATTGAGGTGGCGCGAAAAGCGAAATCCCAATTTATTCTCGCAGTCGGTGGTGGCTCCGTTATCGATTACGCCAAAGCGCTTTCTGCCAGCGTGAATCTCGTCGGTGATCCTTGGGAAGAATATTTCACTAAATTCCATGAACCTACTTGTGAAGTCCTTCCTATTGGCACCGTTTTGACGATGGTTGGAACGGGAAGTGAAATGAATGGCGGCTCCGTCATTACCAACAAAAAGCTTGGTCTCAAGATTGGAAAGGTCTTTGGAACGGAGCTCTTCCCGAAGTTCTCGATTCTTGATCCCGCTTTTACCTATAGCTTGCCTCATTACCAAATGATAAGTGGTATTAGCGACATTCTTTCGCATCTTATGGAACAATATTTCTCAGGACACGATGACTCGGTGAGCGATTATCTTATGGAAGGGCTCATGCGTTCCGTCATCGATAATTCAAAAATCGCCGTCAAAAACCCCACGAATTACCAAGCGCGTAGCAACCTTATGTGGGCTGCCACGTTAGCGCTTAATACTCTTGTTGAGTGCGGGAAACCTGGGGATTGGAACGTCCATATGATCGGTCAAGCGGTGGGCGCAATAACGAATGCCGCCCATGGTATGACTCTTTCGGCTGTTGAGATTCCTTATTACAAACTCATTTATCGCGATGGGCTTCACCAATTCGCTAAGTTTGCGAAGAATGTGTGGATGATTCAAACGGATGGCAAAAGCGAAGAAGAACTCGCTTTAATGGGAATCGAAGCACTCGAAAACTATTTAAAGGAAATGGGAATGTCTCTCTCCATTAAAGATTTTGGCGCCAACGAAAAAGATATACCCAGTATTGTTAATGCCACTATGCTAAGCAATGCTGGCTACCATCCATTAAGCAAAGAGGAAGTGAAAGCGATCCTTGAATCCTCTCTTAATTATTGACAAAAAATTAATTTCTAAAGACTCCAAGGCTTTTTAGCTAAAAGAGTCTTTTTTGTTCGCTTTTCAAGCGGTAATGGACCATGGTACCGCTTTCAAAAGGGGCAAATTTATTGAGAATTTATCTTTTATTGACAAAAACCCTATTGAATATAGCCATGCCCTTACTAGAATAATTTTGCATAAACCATTAGTTAAGGAGGGAATTATGCAACTACTATCATTCTTAGATGAGGCAGTGGATGTCGGCTCCAATATCGCGAAAGCGATGAGTAACACCAGTCTTTGGACAGCCATTGCTAAAACCATCATCATTATTTTCTTGGGCTTTATTCTTACCAAGAAAAAGATTTTCCCACAAGGGACTGGAAAAGTCTTAACCAAAGTCGTCATGACTGTGGCTCTTCCATGCCTTGCTTTTTCGGGCTTTATGACCGATTACAGCCTTTCGGCGGGTGTTGATGCCATCGTGAATCTTGTCTTCGGCTTTATTATCTATATTATTTTCATCTTCCTTTCGAAACTCATCTTCATTTGGGTGAAAGATCCAACGAAACGTACCGTTCTTTGCGTCTTATTCGCCTTTGGTTCGACAACTTTCTTTGCCCAGCCTTTAATCAACGCTATCTTCCCAGCTGCTTTTAACAACAGCAACATGCTCAATGTCGCTTATCGTGTTTTCCTTTATAGCTATGCTTATCTTGCTATCAGCGGTTTCAAGCTTGGCGAAAACGAAGAAACCTCGGTTGGGAAAACTCTTATGAAAATCTTCTTGAATCCTGTTATCTTAGCCACTCTTGTCGGCTTGGTTCTTTGGTTCTTACAAGCCATCCCAGGCGTCAATTTCGTTCATAAGGATTGGCTTACAACGAACACTTCTGAGGAACTTTATGCGATTTGGCGTTTTGATATCACTCTTCCTTGGATTCACCCAGTTGTTAAGACTCTTGGCGGACTTAGCTCGCCACTTGTTTGGCTCGCTATTGGCTGCACGCTTGGCAACGCTTCGATCAAAGAAGCTGCGACCGATAAATATGCTTGGATCTTCAGCGCTATCAAAGTCTTCGGCGCCCCTCTTATTGTTTTAGGCATTCTTGCTCTGGTGGAATGGATTGCTACTCTTTGCGGCTATCCACAACTCATCAGTGCAGAAACGATGCAATCGAGCTTAATGATGTGGATGGTTCCACCTGCCACGGTTGCCGTTGCTTATTGCATTAACTTCGACAAAGAGAAGCAAATGGCTTCGAACGCTTCCGTTATAAGCACCCTTCTTGCAGTTCCTGGAATCGTTGTTTGGGTTCTCATCATCACCTTATTGACCGCTTCGGGTTTCTTCCCAAGCGTTGCCGCTTAATAAAAAGGAGGCTTATCTATGAAAGGAAAAATTATTTGCTTTGGCGTTCGCGATTACGAGAGGCCTTATTTCGAGAAGCTTGGCAAGGAGTACGATTATGAGCTTGTGCTTCGCCCAGAATATTTGAATAACAATTGCTGGGAACTCGCTAAAGGCTACGAAGCCGTCATGGTCCGTGGCAATTGTCCCGTTGATGGTGAACACATGAAACTCCTTAAGGAGAATGGCCTTAAGTATTATTTAACCCGTACTGCCGGTTATAACCATGTCGATGTGAAAGCTTGCAAAGAGCTTGGTATTGAGACCGCTTTCGTTCCTGGGTATAGTCCAAACGCCATTAGCGAATTGGCTCTTACTTTAGCGATGACTCTTCTTAGAAACGTCGCTTACACTTGCGATCAAACACATAACGGCCACTTTAAAGTCACAAGTCAAATGTTTAGCCGTGAAGTTCGTGGATGCACCGTTGGCATTATGGGATGTGGCCGTATTGGTTGCACAACCGCCAAACTCTTCAAGGGTTTAGGCGCCAACGTTATTGGGTACGATGTTTTTGAAAGCGAAAAAGCAAAAGAAATTTTGACCTTCAAAGATATCGATACTTTCCTCAAAGAAAGCGATATCGTTATTTGCCATATGGCCTATGTCGCCGGCAAGAACGATAACTTCATCGATGCTGAGAAGATTGCCAAGATGAAGCAAAATGCCATCCTTATTAACGTTGCTCGTGGACAGGTTTTGGACACTGAAGCCGCCCTTAAAGCAGTCAAAGACAACCATTTGGCCGGACTCGGCCTTGATGTCATTAACCAAGAAACCACTCTCTTTAACAAGGATTTCGACCCAAAGCACATGGATACACCAATGCATCAAGAAATCATTGATCTCTATCCAAGAGTACTTATTACGCCACATGTCGGAAGTGCGACCGATTTGGCCCTTGTGGATATGATTGAGATTTCGCTTAAGAACATGGACGAATACTTGGCGACAGGGCATTGCAAGAATTCTCTCATCAAATAACTAATTTCGGCTCTTGGAGGTCGTCTACGGACGGCCTTTTTCTTATAATATAAATGGATAAACAAAGGAGAAAATTATGCGTAAAGACTTCGGCATTAAGGCGGCTTTGTATCCGGAACCCGTTCTTATCCTTTCAACCTATAACGAAGACGGGACGATGGATGCGATGAATGCCGCTTGGGGAGCGATCCTCGATAGCGATAAGCTTGGCGTTGTTTTGAGCCATGATCATAAAACCACTTCCAACATTCTTAAAAGGAAGGCGGTTGTTGTTTCCATTGGCACTAAAAAGTGTGTCGCCTCTTGCGACTATGTGGGCATTGTGAGTGCAAACCTGGAACCTCATAAATTCGAGAAGAGTGGCTTCCGCTCTCTTCCTTCGAAGAATGTCGATGCGCCTCTTATCGAAGAACTTCCTTTAGCAATTGAGTGCGAACTTGACCATTACGAAGAAGATAAGGAACTCATGATTCTTACTATCAAAAACGTTTCTATCGACGAATCGATCTTAGACGAAAACGGAAAAGTCGATGTGCAAAAACTCGAACCGATTTCCTTTGATGGTTTCAATAACGAATACATTCTCCTCAAAGAGAAAGTGGCACCTGCTTTCAAAGCGGGTCTTTCGTTAAAGAAATAATTTTTGCTTCTCTTTCTTTTAGCGTATCCTTATTCTTATGGTTTATTTTCTTCTTATCTTGTTCGCCATCCTTTTTGGGGTGATTGAAGGCGTTTCGGAATGGCTTCCGATTTCAAGCACTGGACATATGATCCTTTTCGAAGAGATCCTTCGGCTTTGTCATTTCGATTTGAAAGAAGAATTAGGCTTTACTCATGGTGAGGCTTTTATGTCTCTCTTTTTGGTGGTGGTTCAATTTGGCGCCATCTTAGCGGTCGTTATCTATTTCTTTAAGAAACTTTGGCCATTTACTGCACTTCCTAAGGAAAGGGATGGTATCTCCCTTTCAAGAGAAGAAGCGAAAGCCCTTCAGAAACAGAACAATAAGACGATTTGGATTCGTTGGGGGAAGACTATTTTAGGAATTATTCCCGCGGCCGTTTTTGGACTTGTTTTCGAACTTCTCAATTGGGAAGACCAACTATCGAATTGGATATGCGTCGGTATCACTTTGATTGTTTATGGCATCTTGTTTCTTGTCTTGGAGGCTTTTATATCGAAAGGGAAGTTTCCTCCGAAATATAAATCCATCGACGATTTGCCATGGAAAACGGCATTTTTTATCGGCTGTTTCCAAGTGCTGGCACTTCTTCCGGGAACCTCGAGAAGTGGCGTGACGATTTTAGGTGCTCTTCTTCTTTTAGCGGCACGCGAAACGGCAGCGGAATACTCCTTTTACCTTTCGATACCCGTGATGGCGGGCGCTTCTCTCCTGAAAATGGTCCGTTATTTCACCAAGATTGGTTCTCTTTGTCTTAACGAATGGCTCTTCTTAGGGATTGGTGTTTTGGTTTCCTTCCTCATTTCTCTTCTTGTTGTCCGTTGGCTTATGGCCTTCCTTAAGAAACACACTTTCAAAGGTTTTGGCTATTATCGAATCGCCTTAGGGGTGGCGGTCTTGCTTGTTTTTGGCATCGCTGCTTGCGTTTAACTTCAAATATTTCTCATTCTTTTTATAATGTTTCCTATGGAGGAGATTGTAGGAAAAAGCTATTCCGGAGAGCGATCTCTCTATGGCGCGAAAGACCTTATTTTGGAAGATGTCACCTTTCTCGAAGGGGAGTCGCCTCTAAAGGAATCGAGCCATATTGAACTTCAAAGATGTTCCTTTTCTTGGAAATATCCGTTGTGGTATTCCCAGAACCTTAAAGTGAAGGAATGCCGTTTTTATAACGAATCCCATGCCGGCATTTGGTATACGAGGGATTCCTCTTTTGAAAAGTGTTCTTTCGAAGAAGGAAAAAACTTCAGGCACTCCCATAATATTCAGGTATCGAATTCTGCCTTTCTCAAAGCGAGCGAAACCTTTTGGTGGTGTGAAAAGATCCAGGTGAAGAGCTCTTCCTTTATTGGCGACTATCTCGGCTTGGGAACAAGCGATTCTTCTTTTGACGGCATCAAGGTGAATGGGAATTATCCCTTTGATGGCTCTCGAAATATCCATATCAAAAACTCCGCGCTTCATTCGAAAGACGCTTTTTGGAACTCTCAACATATCCTTATTGAAGATTCAGTTATTGATGGGGAGTATTTTGGCTGGAATTCTAAGAACGTCACATTAGTTCGGACGAAAATTGTCTCTCATCAAGGCTTCTGCTATATGGACAATGTGACACTTATCGACTGCGAAATGGTTGATAGCGATTTGACTTTTGAATACGTTTCTTGTGCGAAGGTCCATCTGCTTAAAGGAGAACTTGACTTGAAAAACCCCATCTCTGGCACTTTCATAGCCCCTTCCTTTAAAGCGGTTTTATTGAATGACGAAAGAGTTGAAAAAGAACACTTAGTTTTCAAAAAGATTGGGGATTTAAATGGATAATTACGATTTTGATACCATCTTAGATAGAAGGAAAACCTTCTCCATGAAGTGGGATACCAAAGAAGGGGAGCTCCCGATGTGGGTAGCGGACATGGATTTTATGGTGGCGCCTGAAATACGAGACTGCCTAAAAGACATGCTCTCTCAAAAAATTTATGGTTATAGTGACCTTCCCTCCTCTTGGTATCAAGCCTATCAAAATTATTATGCCAAGAAATATGGGCTTTCTTTTGATGCTCAAAATCTTGTCTTTAGCCTTGGCGTTATCCCAAGCGTTTCTTCGCTGGTTCGTGAGTTTACGAAGCCTCTAGAAAAGGTTGCCATCTTTACCCCGAATTATCCTGTTTTCTATCATTCCATTACCAACAATAATCGTGAAATCGGCGCAATCCCCTTCTTAAAAAAAGAAAATTCCTACGAAATTGATTGGAAAATGGTGGCGGAGACCTTTCGAGATCCTAAAGTTTCCTTTTTCCTTATGAGCAATCCTCATAATCCAAGCGGCAAGATTTTTAGTAAAGAAGAGCTAGAGCATCTTGCCTTCTTGGCCAATAAATATGATGTTTTTGTCTTAAGCGACGAGATTCATGGGGAAATCGTCGAACCAGGTTATCGTTATGTTCCTTATTTGTCTTTAACGAACGCTCGCTGCAATAGCGTTTCTTGCCTTTCTCCTACCAAAGCTTGGAACATTGCCGGACTTCAAACTAGCGCGGTTCTTACTTATGACCGAGATGTTAAAAAACGTGTGGAAACGTGTCTTAATCGCGACGAAGTCATGGAAGGAAACTTCTTTAGCTATGCTGCCGCGATTAGTGCTTATCAAAAAGGTGGGCCCTGGCTTCTAAAAATGAACGAATACATTGCTTCGAATCGCCAAATCGTTTCTTCTTTTCTCAAAGAAAAGCTTCCCCTTTTAAAGCTTTTCCCTTCCCATAGCACTTATCTTTTATGGATCGATGCGAGCTTTTTGCCTCAAAAAGGTATCGCTTTTGCCGATTATTTACGAAAAACGACAGGTTTATATCTTAGTGATGGCACCGAATTCTCTCCCTGTAGCCCTAGCGCTACAGCTAGTTTTTTAAGAATGAATATCGCGACTTCAAAAGCGATTCTTCTCGATGGTCTAAGCCGCTTGGAAGAAGGTGTAAATTCCTTCCTTCGTTCCCATCGATAGTTTGTATTTTTTGCTTGTGAGACGAGCCTCTTATGAGCTATTCTAAAGGGCGTATTGTTTAAGTGGAGGAGCATTCATGGCTTCGAAGTTCATCTTTGTGACGGGCGGTGTCGTTTCGAGTTTAGGAAAGGGCATCTTCGCCTCTTCTTTAGGCTTGCTTTTAAAAAGCAGGGGTTTGAAGGTCTTTATGATGAAATTTGACCCCTATCTTAATGTTGATCCGGGGACGATGAGTCCTTATCAACATGGTGAGGTTTATGTTACCGACGATGGCGCCGAAACCGATTTGGATTTGGGCCACTATGAACGTTGGACAGGACTTCGCCTTACCAAAGAAAGCTCTGTTACTTCGGGCAAAATCTATAGCTCTGTCATCGAAAAAGAAAGAAGAGGAGACTATCTTGGCGCTTGCATTCAAGTTATTCCTCACGTCACTAACGAAATCCGTAATCGTCTTTTAGAAGCGGCTAGAACTTCCAATGCCGACATCGTCATTGCTGAAATCGGTGGCACGGTTGGCGATATTGAATCGCTTCCCTTCCTAGAAGCGATGCGTCAAGCCCGCTTGGAACTTGGCTATACGAATACCATGTTCTTCCACAACACGCTTGTCCCTTATCTTCGCTGCGCCGATGAAACAAAAACGAAACCCACACAACATAGTGTTAAAGAGCTCCTTGGCCTAGGCATTCAACCGGATGGTGTTGTCTTACGCTCGGAAGTTCCGGTAAGCGATGGGCAAAAAGCTAAAATATCCCTCTTTTGCAACGTTCCTCCCGAAGGCGTCTTTGAAGCGGATGATTTAAAAGTCGTCTATGATTTGCCTTTCGAACTTGAAAAACAAGGGCTTTCTGACTATGTTTTAAAGCATTTTGGATTAACCGCCCCAAAAGCGGATCTCCGCGATTGGCAAAAATGGGTGGATTCCGTGAATACCGCCAAAGGAAAAGTCAAAATCGCTTTAGTGGGCAAGTATGTGGAGCTGCACGATGCCTATTTAAGCGTTGCGAATGCCTTAAAGCACTCGGGTTATTTCTATGGAACGGAAGTGGAAATCGGCTGGTTCAAGAGCATGGATATCACTCATGAAAACGTGGCGGAAGTATTAAAAGGATATGATGGCATTCTTGTGCCTGGCGGCTTTGGTGAAAGAGGCTCCGAAGGCAAGATGGAAGCCATTCGTTTTGCCCGCGAAAACAATATCCCATTCTTAGGCATTTGCCTTGGCCTTCAACTCGCTGCGATTGAATTCGCGAGGGATGTGCTAGGGATTTCGGATGCCAATACCTCTGAATTCGATCCTGCGACTAAGAATCCTGTCATCGATTTACTCCATGACCAATATAGTGGAATCAAAATGGGCGGAACGCTTCGTCTAGGGCTTTATCCGTGCGCTTTGAAGAAGGGCACGATGGCTTATGAAGCTTATAAAGAACCTCTCGTTAAAGAAAGACATCGTCATCGTTACGAATTCAACAATGTATATAAGCAAAGATTTGAAGAAGCCGGCATGGTCTTTAGTGGCATCAATCCCGATCAGAATCTTTGCGAAATCATTGAACTTCCGAAAAACGATTTCTTTGTGGCTTCCCAATTCCATCCGGAATTCACCTCTCGCCCCCTTCACCCGAACCCTCTCTTCCGTGAATTTGTCTCCCACGCGATAAAACATTCTAAGAAATAAAGAGAAATCTCCTCTTGGGCCCGCAGTTGCGGGCTTTTCTTTTAGTTTTTAGGGATGTCGCAGCGCCCTTCTTCAAAGAGTTCCAATAAAGAGAGTAGGGCTCGAGATAAAACAAATATTGTTAATGTTTTTAGGTCGTTTTATACGAAAATATCGAGAAAATGTGTCTAAAAACCAAAAAACCTTGCAAAAACCCTATTTCTCTCTTTAATTCCTTATTTTGTTTGCTAAAATTCTAACAAAAGAGGTACAGAACTATGCACAAAGAAAAACGTTCCGCAATTGTATTGTCGATTCTGTCCATCGTTTTTACAGCTGGGGCTTGCGTCCTACTGTTCTTTGCGATGAAATTTGCATTCGGCACTACCCAGACTGATGTCGTCAATTACTTGAAAGACATCATGACTCCTATTAAGAGCATGCTCCATTTTGGAAGCATCTCCACTGTGACTTGGAACCACATTCCGAGCTTACTCATCTACTGCATTGTGACTATCGTTCTTGCAGCGTTATGGCTTATCTTCTGGATAATCCATTTTGTTGTTTTACTTGCAAAACGCCGTCCAAGTGCCTTATTCCCGAACCTTGTTTGGCTTGTGATCGGCATTGTGACAACCGGTTTGTTCTTCGTTTCTATTGCCCAAGTTAATGTTAGTGGCGCTTATCAAGGTTTCCTTTTCAATGGGGAAATTGGTGGCAAAGGAGTTTCGGATTATTTCTCCTTCATCCTTGCTACTTGGCAAAATAATTGGAGCGCCTTTGCTTGCGGTTTAGTCTTTGGCGTTTTGGTCCTTGTTTCCTACTTACTCGGATTCATTGGAACCATCTCCTCCCTCAAGGACGTTGTGAAGTATCCTGGCGTGAAGAAAGTCAAAGAAGCTAAGATCGAAAAAGAAAATAAGAAGGCTTTCGAAGAGAAGGAAGCCGATTATGCTGCGACCGCTGGCGAAAGCAAAGCGGACGAAGCTGCTACTGGCGATGGCGCTATCCGTTCTTACCAATATGCCGAACTCGATGATGGCACGGAGGAAGAAAAGAAAGCCGAAACCATCCCGGCCGAAGCAAAAGACAACAAAGGACCCGTTATCGTTCAACACATTTCTTACGCTGCTCCAGAAGCCAAAGAAGAGAAGAGCCAACCGGCCCAACAACCTGCCACAGCTCCATATCCTCCATACGCTCCATATCCATACGCCCCATACCCATATCCTTTCTATCCATACGCCCCCTATCCATATCCTCCCTTCCAAGCAAAGCCTGAAGAAAAGAAGGAAGAACCAAAAGAAGAAGTTAAGCCCGCTCCAGAAGCCAAGCCTTCTGTTATGGAAGATCGCCCATTAACCGCAAAAGAACTCCGTGCAATCATGCGCGAAGAACTTAATGACCACGATCATCCAGAAGAGCTTGAACCTCTTACCGATGAACAAGCGCGTGATCTTATTAAGGAAGAACTCAAATCCTATTACGCTGGCATGCTTCCAAAAGAGGAAGAAGCTGCTCCTGAAGAAAAGGCGGAGCCTGCTCCAGAGCCAGCGCCAGTTACCAACGAAGTCGAAGAAGACGATTTGATGACAAGCGATGACCTCCGTGATCTCATTAAAGAAACCGTCCAAAACACTTTAGCCGAACAACCAAAAGAAGAACCAGCTCCCGTCGAAACTCTCAAGGCCGACGAGGTTCGTCAAGTTGTCGCCGAAGAGCTCGAAAAGCAACCAAAACCAGTCGAAGGGCTTCGCGCTGATGAAGTTCGCCAAGTCGTTGCGGAAGAACTTGAGAAACAACCCAAAGGCGAAGAAGGCATCAAGGCCGACGAGGTTCGTCAAGTTGTCGCCGAAGAGCTCGAAAAGCAACCAAA
>ERZ1026780.41-NODE-41-length-105031-cov-9.778016_pt1 | contig 105031 bp, 148 predicted proteins | sample MGYA00380126_ERZ1026780 | MGnify/ENA primary metagenome ERZ1026780 (study PRJEB33269, sample SAMEA4719762) | human gut metagenome | biome: human-associated habitat; feature: organic feature; material: feces | place: Cameroon | collected 2013-10 ... | reverse complement strand
GGCAGCGTCAGATGTGTATAAGAGACAGGGGCGAGGCTGCGGCAAAGCCCGCCGACCCCGAGAAGGCCGGCAGCAGATTCATGGGCTGGTCGCTTGACGGCAGGCCCTACGACTTCACGGAGCCGGTCACCGGCGACATCGAGCTGCTCGCCGCCTGGAAGTTCGTCTGGAAGGTGACCTACACGGACGGCTGCGGCGGTGAGGCGTTCGCCGACTCCGTGTTCGCCGACCTCGTCGACGGCACCGCGACCCCCGCGTTCGACGGGACGCCGACGCGCGCCGGCTGGGTGTTCGACGGATGGACCCCGAAGGTCGCCGTCAACGTGACGGCTGACGCCACGTACACGGCCAAGTGGGCCAAGCCCGTCGTCGGCCTCAACGGCAAGGAGTACGCCACCGTCGCCGCCGCCTTCAACGACATAAGCGACGGGGACACGGCGACGCTCACGGCCGACTCCAGCGAGACCGCGACCGTCAGGGTGCCCAAGGGCGTCTCGGCAACGCTCGACCTCGCCGGGCACGCGCTCAAGTCGACCAGGGACGTCCTCACCGTCGACGGCGAGCTGACGATAAAGGGAGACGGCTCCATAGCCTCCACCAAGAACAGGAAGGCTGCGGTAATCAACAACGGCACGCTCAGGGTCGAGGGCGGGACCATCACGCGCGAGGGAGAGGACGGCACCGCCGACAGCTCCGGCACAAACAGCTACTACACGGTGCTGAACCACGGCACGATGGAAGTCTCCGGCGGCTCCATCGAGAACTCCGGCCTCTGGTCGTCCTGCGTGAGCAACGGCTGGTACGACGGCTCGCAGAACAAGTCGAAGGCCCCGTCGACGCTCAAGGTCACGGGCGGCTCCATCAAGGGCGGCATCAACGCCGTCAAGAACGACGACTGGGGCGTGCTCGAGGTCTCGGGCGGCTCGATCGAGGGCGGCTCCATCGCCGTGATGAACTGGAACGAGGCCACGTTCACCGGCGGCGAGGTCAAGGCGGGCAAGGACGGCCTGTTCGCCAACGGGTACATCGACGACGAGAGCGACAAGGGCATCCTCACCGTCGAGGGCGGCGACTTCACCGTCGGCGGTGCCGACTTCGTCAGGACGGGCGACGGGGCGAAGAACCCCGGCACCGTCAAGGTCTCCGGCGGCACGTTCGACGTCAAGGTCGACGAGAGCCTGCTCGCCGACGGTTGCACGCAGGCGCAGAACGGCAACGGCAAGTGGGAAGTCAGGAAGGGGTAGGACATGAATGCATACCAGATGAGGGGCAGGAGGGGCGCCCGCGCCATGGTCAGGTCGGCCAACGCGTCGGGCCTAGACAGGTCGAGCTTCATCCCTAACGACAGCGACAAGGAGCTCTACGCAGGCTTTGAGGCGGGCGGGGAGATCCTCGACTGCTTCGTGGCGGAGATGAGCCATTGGACCGGGGACGACAGCGACTCGGGGTACTACGTGTACACGATCGAAAACCCGGACGGCGATGTGGTCGACAACAGCGGACAAGACAGCTGGACGAGCATGAACGACGCCATCGACGCCGCAATCGAGCACTGCGACGACATAGCGGCCAGTCCGGACTTCTACAGGTTGTCGAAAAGGGCGCGTCGCCGCATGCCGAGTGGCCGCACCGGCAAAGGCGCCGTCGCATCGAGGATGAAGTCCTCCTATAACAGAGAGGAATGTTTCAACCTCATAGACAGGTTGGAGCACGAGACGTTCGACTACCTTGAAATGAAGCAGAGGCGCTCCGGACGCGAGTTCACCGAGGACGAACTGCTCATGCTTGCAGCCGAGCACATCCACGACAGCCTGTCCGATGACCAGCTCCTCGACCTGTATGGGTACCTTGGATACTACATTGGTGACGCGACCGTCTTGAACAACGAGCAGACGGCACGGGTGGTTGACGCGATCGCCTATATGGCGATGGACCATTTCGACGACGTGAAAACAGGACATGTGAAGACGTCATATACGGACTTCAGCGATTTTTCACCTGTGACGAGGAAACTGATTCGTTTGATTCTCGGACCGGACGAATCGGTCGCAAGCTGGAAATACAAGCAAGACCCCGATTTTGCCAGAGGAGTGGACATAAAGGTCGACGAAGCAATCGACAGCATTGAAGACAAGGGTGTTCTCATCGAGATTTGCCGAGACTACATGCGCAAAATCACGGGCGAAGACCAGCTCAGGAGTTATGCAAAGAGGGCAATTATGACGTTTATCCTAGCCTAACCGCCAGTCTGGAGAAAAAGCATGTTGTTTGACGATCTTACAGAGAGCGCGAAGGAAAACGCCGTGCAGGCGTTCTCGGACTACTTCGACGACGAGGTCTCCCAGAGGATGCTCGAGTCCATAGGAAACCTCGAGGCGACGAGGTTCATAGACGTCGACGTCTCCAAGGACGCCGACGGGACGTTCTCCCTCGACGCGGAGAAGCGCAAGACCCCGTGCTTTGCCGACGGGAACGACGTGCCTCCAAAGCCGGAGAGGCTGAAGCAGACGGACGACACCGTGGACCAGCTGTTCTGCGAGGAGTACAACAAGGCCGTCAGGATCCTTGCGTCCTCGTGGAACGAAATCCAAGGCGCCATGAAGAGGCACCCCGACGCCCTCGCCGCGCTCAAGACCGACGACAGGTTCATGACGGCCTGGGAGGAGGACATGTCGGACTACGGCGACGCCTTGGACGCCGCGACCGACGACGACGCGGAGTTCGCAAGGCTCGGCAAGGAGTTCAAGGCGATGAACTCAGACGTAGAGGACGCCGTCGACGACTTCGCGGACGACGACCTCAAGGCAACGCAGGACGCGCTCGACCGCGTCGCCGAGGTGCTGAGCGAAGAGTCCGAGAGGTACAGGACGCAGGACGGCGTATCGAAGCTCTCGCAGGAGATGGGGGTCGACTTCGACGAGGACGGCGAGCCGACGAACCTCTTCGAGAAGACCTCGTCCAAGTCGGGCGACGTCGAGTATGCCCTCACGCGCCGCATCCCCGCCCCGGTCGAGATGCAGGAGGACACGGGGGTGTGCCCCCTGTGCCACTCGGACGCGTTCGACGGAAGGTACTGCCCGGTGTGCGGGTTCCATCGCGACCGTGAAGACGATGGCGAGGAGGCCGACGGCAAGGCAGGCACGCTCGCATACATGCTCAAGATCGGGACGCGCAAGACGGCCCAGGGATACGACGAAGATGACAAGACGTACTCGATAACCGAGCTCGACCAGCAGACGAGGGGAGAGGTCGTCGACCGCGAGCGAAAGGAGATGTACAGCACGAGCCTCCTGTCCAACCTCCTTTCAGAGGACTGGGACTCTCTCAATAATTTCTGCGACGGCGTCGGCATCGAGTACAAGAGCAGCGGTTACTCGGAATACGACTGGGTCAGGTGCGTCGAAGACACCGGCGAGTGCCATGCCAAGACGGCGTCGGACATGTTGAATATGGACATATACGAAGCCGAGAACGACGGCTACCCCGTCGGCGTCGGCATGGCGGAGCGTTACAACAATGGCCTCAAGGAGGTCATAGCGCTCCAGAAGAAGGCCATCGCCATCGCCGACTCGCCCGAGATGGACAGGCTCGAGGACATGGGTCTCTTCGACGGCGGCGACGACAGGATCGACGCCATCGACCTCATCTGCCGCATAGCCTACCTGGGGTACACGGAAGACGCCTCGAGCTTCTCGGACGCCGTCGACAGGTACAAGTACACGCTGTCTGTCGACGGGATGAACGACGACGACGTCGAGGCTGCCATGACGCTCTGCGACAGGCTCAACGGCCAGATGAACGAGATACTGGACGAGTACAACGAGACGTACCAGTCCGTGTGCCAGGAGGCCCTCGACAGCGGAATCCAGAGCATCGTGGACAATGAAGGCCACCTTACGTCCTACAAGGGCATAGTCGAGTCCCTCGAGGAAAACGACGCGAGGTTCACGTCGGACGGCACGAGGGTCGCCGCAAGGAGACACAGCAGCATGAGGGCACCGAAGACGAGGAGGGGCAACAACATGAGGGCGTCGCAGATGAGGAAGCGCAACCGCACTGGATCCTTCAAAGGAGCATGGTCGCAGAAGTCCGATTGCGACCAGGTCGACGAAGCGATAAGCATAATAGAGTTCAACGCACCCTACAGGGACCACTCCGCGCTCGCCGATTTTGTCAAGTCCACGATGAACGACGAGTGCTCCAGTCGCAGCGGCGTCCTCGCCCTTGCCGAACATTACGGAGTCCTCCCCGACAGCAAAAGACTCATCGACCGCTTCTGGGACCAGTTCTACAACGAGGTCTGGTCGAACATCGACGAGGACGAGCTGTTGAAGAATGGGTACGACTGGTCCAAATCCGACTCGTCCATCGCCGTCTCCTCGGCATGCGGCAGGGGTCGCAAGCGCAACCGCAAGGTGCGATAATCCACGCGTGTACCGCACGATGGCTTCTTCTGAAAGGGGAGCAAAGATGAGGATTAGGAACGAGAGGGCTTCCAGCAGGCGCGTCGCCGCCAAGCTCGCCGCCATCAAGCGCGCCGCTGGCGACGAGGCCGAGGACGTCATCGACGACGTCTCCGACGCGCTCGACGTCGAGAAGGACGACGTGGTCGAGGTCGTCGTCGACGACCCGGACGGCCTCGTGGCCGAGCTCGAGGTCGCCGGCGAGACTGAGCTTGCAGGCGAGGTGCAGGAGATCAGCCTGAAGGTCAGGCAGGACTACGACGACGAGGACGAGGACGGCGACGTGGACGACGGCCCCCGCAAGGCGCGCCGCAGCGCCGCACGCAGGGCCGCACGCCGCCGCATGGCCCAGGCCTCTCGCGGCGGGGCTCCCAGGAGCCGCACCGCAGGCGCCGGCCGCCGCGCCCAGGCTTCTTCCCGCAAGGCTCCCGCCGGGAGCCGCCAGACGCTCGCCTCGATGCTGAGGAAGGCGTACAGCTGGGACCTCCTCGAGGACTTCGCCAAGGCGATGGGCGTCGAGGGAGACCCCGACGGCAAGGCCCAGAACACGCTGGACGCCCTGGCTAACGGCCAGGAGAACGTCCAGGACTACGTGGCCTTCCTCCGCGAGGACGGCGACGAGTTCAAGTCCAAGGTCGCAGACGAGCTTCTGAGCGAGTTCGGCAAGGCCGACCTGGCCCCCGAGCCCGGCGAGCAGCAGGCAGAGCCCGTCATCGACGTGGACGACCCCGGCATCGAGCCCGCCCACGGCCCCGCAGACGACGCCATGCCGTACGACGCCGACGACCCGGTCGAGGCGCGCAGGGCCGCCGCCCGCAAGGCAGCGATGAGGGCCGCGAAGGCCCGCAGGTCCGCCAACACCTCCCCGAAGGCCCCGGCTCCCAAGGGCGGCGTGCGCGTGAGCAGGCGCTCCGCCGTGGCGGGCGTTGCAGGCCAGAAGCCCCAGGAAGACAATACGACCGTAGACAAGTCCGCCTTCCTCTTCGTCTAAGAGAGGGCGGGGAGGAGACTTCCAAAGGAAGGAAGGCAAGGTAGAGACATGAGCATGTACGTTCCCATGAACAGGGTCCACCAGTCCAGGACGCTGAAGCCCAAGTACGCCAAGACCCAGGCGACCCCGCAGGCCGTGAGGCTCGACCCGGCCTGGGACGCCAAGAGGGACATCTTCCCCGGCTCCGTCCTGAGCCGCAAGGCCAAGGGCTACGTCACCCTGTGCGACGGCACCAACGCCCCCGCCGGGCTGTCGGCCAACTTCGTGGCCCCCGTGTACGGCATCGACGAGGTGCGCGGCACCGCAGGCGACGGCGACATGGCGATGTGGGTCCTCGGCGGCGACGCCGTCTTCGAGGTGAGCGCCCCCGCGTTCGACAAGGCCGCCGACTGGTCCGGCGCCGCCTCCAAGCTCGACGGCGGCAAGGCCGTGTACCTCAAGGCGAACGCCGACGGCCTGCTGACCGTCGAGGACGCCGATGTCCCCACCAAGGACACGGCCGCAAGGCTCATCGGCGTCGAGGGCGACCGCACCATATACGTCGCCGGGCTTCTCTAAGGCACAAGCAAGGGAGTGAGAGAGACAGATGGCTAACCCCATGAACAGGGTCCCCAGGACCTCCGAGGACTTCATCAAGTCCGCAAAGACCGCCGGCGCCGACAGGCAGACCAAGTCCGCCAAGTCCGCCACGCTCAACCGCATCCTCAACTCCAACCTGTCCAAGCAGGCGGGCATGGAGAGGATCGCCCAGGGATTCGTCGGCCCCGTCATGATGCGCCTCAAGTACGAGGGCGTCGTGCGCAACGTCCTCACCGAGGACCCCATCGCCCCCGGACAGGTGCCCGTCTACGACGTGCTCGACGAGATGGGCCGCGCCTACTTCCTGGAGAACTACCAGGCCGAGGCCGTCATCTCCCAGTACGAGGGCAAGCGCGTCCAGTTCGGCTTCCGCCACCTGGCCGCCTTCCCCACCGTGCAGGAGATGGACTACTACGAGCTGACCGTCGACGCCCTCGAGTACGCCGTCAACGAGGCCAGGCAGCGTATCCAGGAGGAGGAGGACGACTACCTGTTCGCCCTGCTCGACGTCGCCGTTGACGAGTTCACCGCCGACACGCCCGACTTCTCCGGCCAGACCACGCACCAGATCGTCGCCGCCTCCGACAAGGGCTGCTTCATGCCCGGCGACTTCCTGACCGCCCGCGCCGCCGCCGCCAAGAACAGGCTCGAGGCAAAGAACGTCCTCATGAACCCCGCCGACGCCTACGACATGTTCCGCTGGAACACCGTCGAGGCCTCCGTCAACTTCGCCAACAAGGTCTTCGAGGACGGCGACGAGACCATGAGCTTCATGGGCTTCAACATCCGCAAGTCCGTGCGCGTCCCCGACAAGACCGCCTACGTGCTCGCCGACCCCGACTACGTCGGCCGCATGCCCATCCGCAAGGAGCTCGAGGTGCGCGACAACCCGCAGGTTGAGAGGTTCAGCGTGGGCATGGTGATGGACGAGCGAATCAACGAAATAATCCTAAACTCGAATTCGATCTACCGCATCACCAAGCAGTAATATCCAAAAAACTGCTTATAAGCTCGAGTTTTAAAGAGTCGGCCTTTTAGGCCGGCTCTTTTTTTGTGCGTGCAGGGCGTCTTTGTCGTTTACGCACCCAAGGAAAAAACTCCTTGCAACCGCACGGCGGCGACGCTAAGCTTGAAGGCGCAACGGAAGCTCCGACAGGAAGGGGAGACCATGAGGACGTGCACATGCGACATGTGCGGCAGGCAGTTCGAGGCGAGGGGCAACACGAAGGCGTGCCCTGAGTGCCGCGTGGCGACGTGCGTCGTGTGCGGGAAGAGGAAGGCGCTCGAGGGGGCGGCGCTCACGAAGTACAGGCAGAGGGGGTACTGGTGCTGCTCCCCGAAATGCGCCTCGACGAAGCTGCGCCGGGAGAACCTCGAGAGGTACGGAGTCGAGTTCCTGTGCCAGACGCCCGAGGTGCGCGAGAGGATAAAGGCCGGCATCGCCGCAGAGCCGGACGAGGTCAAGCAGGCACGCAGGGAGCGCATAGCCGCCGTCGGGAGGGACGAGGCAGTAAGGGCGAAGAGGGCAGCAACGAACCTTGAGCGCTACGGGTCCGTCAGCCCTCTGGGGCTCGAGGAGAACAGGGCCAAGGGCGTCGAGGCGGCGCGATCGGACGAGGCGAAGGCGAAGCGCAGGAGGACGAACCTCGAGCGCAGGGGCGTGGAGAACAACTTCGGGGACCCTGACGTCCTCGCAAGGGCGAACGCCTCCGGAAACTCACCGGAGGGGAGGGCGAGGGCCGCTCAGACGTGCATGGAGCGCTACGGCGTCAAGTCGCCGTACCTGATCCCGGAGGTCCGCGAGAGGTGCTGGGACGAGGAGAGCAGGGCCAAGCGCGTCGAGACGAGCCTGGGAAATTTCGGGACCGAGCACCCGTTCCAGTCGGAGGAGGTCAAGGCAAAGCGCGCCGCAGTGAACTTGGAGCGTTATGGTGACGAGCAGCCAAGCAGAACGGAAGAGTTCAAGCAGATCGCCCGCGACAGGCGGGAGGAAAAATACGGCGACCCAAGCATAGGAACCGAGACTGCCGTCAAGATAAAGGAGTATGTCGACGAGCATCCGAGCGCATCAGTCCAGGAAATCGCGACCGCGCTCGGTGTAAGCTACAGCGTCGTGTGGTGCAACAGCAAGCGCCACGGGGTCAAGATAAAGAAGCACCAGTCCTACCTCGAGCACGTCATGGCCGACTACCTCGACTCGCTCGGGGCCATGTACATCGTGCACGACAGGAAGACCATTGCGCCGATGGAGCTGGACTTCCTGGCTGAGGGGCCGGACGGCCGAAAGGTCGCCATAGAGGTCAACGACGTCCTCACGCACAACTCGACGTACTCCCCGTACGGGGCGCCGAAGCCGAAGAGGTACCACTACGACAAGACGGCGGCGTGCCGGGAGAAGGGCATACCGCTGGTCCACGCCTGGGAGTGGTGCATGCCGGGGTCCGGGATAGACTCCGGCCGCATGGGCTCCTGGGAGGTCCTCAAGAACCGCATCGCGCACGCCCTCGGAATGACGCGGAACCGCATCGGAGCCAGGGAGCTGAAGGTCGTCGAGATGGCCCCGAAGGCGTGCGCCGAGTTCTTCAGGCGCAACAACGTGAACGGGCCGCGCGGGGCGAAGACGGTTTTCGCGCTCGTGGAAAAGTGCTGCGAGGACCCGACGTGGGAGGACGTGTACATGGCCTACGCCGTCGGCGACGCCCACCTCGGCGGCAGGAAGGACGGGAAGGCCAGGTACGACGCCGAGATAGCGCGCGGCGCCTGCCGGCTCGGCTGGGAGGTCATGGGAGGGGCCTCGAAGCTGTGGAAGGCGGTCACCGAGGCGAGGGGCGAGGACGGCTCGTATCGTTGGAACTCACTTGAGTACTTCGTGGACAACAACTACTACGGTGCGGAGAGCGTCTCGACGCTGCCGGGGATCGAGCACAGGGGCTGGTCGCCGTCGTTCTGGAACTACTGGGTGGCGGAGAACCGGCTCAGGAACCGCGAGCCTGCGCGCAACGCGGAGGTCAAGGCAGCCAGGGAGGCGGGGCTCGTGTGGGAGGTGTACGGCGCGGGCACGGAGACCTACGTCTGGGAGAGGGGAGGCGCAAAGCCCGCGGGCGGCGGCGCGGGAAACGCGCTATAATCTCCCAGACCAGAGGCAATCCCACGGAAAGGGGACCGGATGTACATCAAGAACGCGACCGACTCGGCGCTGACGCTGACCTCGGACAAGGTGAGCGTGAACCTCGCCCCGGGCAAGGTCGCCTACGTCTCGGACGAGGACGCCAAGGCCAACGTGTTCCAGCGAATGCTGTCGCGCGGGGCGATAACCCAGGTCGAGGACGAGTACGGCAGGACCGCCGTCAAGGACGACGAGGACAGGATGACCGCCCAGCGCGAGGGCTCGAAGGCCGTCGTCAGCAAGCGCAAGGGCATCGACGAGAACCAGATCATGCTGGTGCCGTGCGGGTACACGGACAGGAACGGGAGGGCGTGCGGGTGCAACGTGCAGGTGCGCATGGGCGCCCTGGACGACTCGAGGCCGTACTTCTGCTCGCGCCACCAGAACGAGGACCCCAAGGACTACGAGCGCGTCAACGGCAGGTGGCACAAGAGGATGTCCGCCTCGCTGTAGCCGTGCTATGATACAGCCCCCCCAAGGGAAGGCCCCCGCGCATCGAGCGACGCTCTGCGCGGGGGCCTTTGCGTCTGGCAGCCGTTGACCGCCGCCGCGCCTCTTTATAGACTTTTGCCCACAACGAAAAACGGGCGCCGTTTTGGAGGGGAGCCCCTTTGCGGGGGCGCCCCTTGTTTTCACTGTGCCTGGGCGTCACACCTTGGGGCCAGCCCCTTTCGTCGCGCCTTTCCAATCGGGCATCTCGAACCCCATGGACGCCGCCTTCTCCGCGACCGCCGTCCTTATGAACTCCGACCTGTTGACTCCGCACAGCCTCGCGAGGCTGTCTATGTCGGCGACCATGGACGGCGGGACCGTCACGCTGAGGACGGAGCCCATGGTCCCGTTCGCAGCCCTCCTCATCGGGACGCCGCCCTCGGGACGCCGTCGTCTTTGCCGAGGTCGTCGTACAGCTCGATCTCGCCGCGCTCGTACATTTCGACGAGCTCGTGGAAGTACGGGCCGGGGCAGAACTCCCTCCCCGGAACAGGCCTGTCGGGCCTCACGCTGTACTGGCGCTCTATCTCGTCCATGTCGTACCGCACGTCGCTGATCGGCGTCTCATCGTATCTTCCGACGCCGGGAACTATAGACCTGCCTGCAAATCGCTTCATGAGCTTTCTTATCTCCCTCTTTGTCAGACCGACGGTGTTGAAGAGCTGTCATCGGCGAGTTGCGCGTGAATCGCGGTATATGACCCGAGAGGGTGGTTGACGTCTTCGTCGACCGCCACCTCTATAAGTCTCCCGCTCCTTGTCCTTCCGACAAACAGATGCCTGTGTGGGCCTTTTTCAGGTTCCCTCGCGCTCCCGTACATATGACTGTACGCATATACGACGTCGCCCCATGAAATGTTATGTTTGTATATATGGGCTTTCATTCCGTCCTTGTTAAGGCACGCATGAATCTCAAAACACGGATCCATGCTGTGGCTCGCGAGCGCGAGCTTTCTCCTCCTCATCTGACATGCCTTCAACAGTCTCTCCTCTCAAACCGGCGCCATGACGTGTTTTACTATAATATATATCATTATGTGGGCCAATTCAACCGCAGGCCCGTCCCGCCGTGCGGGCGAAGCCGCCGTCTCCCGCCCGGCGTTGATTTCGGCTCCCGGGGGGGGATAATGGAACGAGGGAACAACTCCTATGGACAGGAGGCCGTCATGGCAAAGAATTGGGACAAGATAGGCGTCCTCGGCTGCAACTCTGTTATCCCGAGGAACGTCGGCGAGCCGCCCACGGGCGACGGCACGGCGGTGGGGAACGGGGCCAGCGCCGCCGCGGGCTCGGTTGCGGTGGGCGACGGCGCCGCCGCAAACCACGGCTCGTCCGTCGCGCTCGGTTCGCAGAGCGCGACGTCGAAGGACGGCGAGGCGTCCTTCGGCGCTCCTGCGACCGAGTCCGCCGCAGAGTCCACCCGCGAGGTGACCCACGTGTCGGAGCCAACCGCGCCCAGCAGCGCCGCGACTAAGGGATATGTTGACAGAATCAATAACATCGCACCACTCAACGTTGGCACTGCACCGTCAACCCCAAACGATAAGTCGGTTGCAATCGGTTACGGCGCTAGTTGCCTGGGGACTGATTCAGCAAAAGTGGCATTTGGTGCAAAAGCTAATGCAAGCGGCGCAAATGCGTGCGCATTCGGCCCTGCTGCTGGTGCAGGCGGTCTGACCGCAATTGCAGAAGGGCTGTATGCAAACGCACCCGGTGACTACGGGACTGCGATCGGCACTAACACGCTGGCAACAGGTAGGAGAGCGACTGCGATTTCGTCGTATTCACAGGCCATTGACACCGGGACTATTGCAATCAACAATTCGTATGCCATCGGCAACACGTCTGTTGCAATCGGGTATCTTTCCGTTACAAACGCAGGTCAGTCGCTTGCGATAGGCAGCGGTGCTGCGGTGATTGCGAACGCACCTGACGCGAACACCGAAGCATACAAGGCCGAGAACATCAAATCGGTTGCGCTTGGACCGTTTTCGTACGCCGACGAGTCCAACGTCGTGTCAGTTGGAAACGACCGCGACTCGTATGATAAGTGGTTACGAGTGACTACGAACACCGACAATTCCACAACGACACCGTCCACGACTGCGCCGTTTTGGGAGAAGAGAACCGTGAATTATCCTTCGATGGCGAAGCGCCTCAAGCGCCGAGTCATCAACGTGGCACATCCTATTAAAGGCAACGACGCCGCCACCAAGGGCTACGTCGACGCGAACACGAGCAACGCGTTTACCGCGACCGTCACCGGCATGCTTGCGACGGTCGACGACGCGTGGACGTGCGCGCCGCTTTGGCTGAGATTCAACGGCATGAGTTCGCAGGACGGCACTCCCAGCGTTGACAATCCCATAGACGTGCAGGTCGTGACAGCGCCGGTCGTCAAGGTGAGCGGCGCTGACCAGAGCAAAGCGGAATCCGTCGCCATCACCCTACCAGACGAGCACCCCTACCTGGCGAGCCTGCCCGACGGCACGGCCGACCAGGTGACAATCGACGATTACGGCAACGTCACGCTCAGTGCGTTAGTCGGCAAGACAACGACCGCCGCGACCGACGGCATCACGGCGACGGTAGGAACCGACGCGCTGAGCAGCACCGGCACGCTTGCGGACGGCGCGACTGTGTATTACGCGCTTGCGCTCTCCAAGAACTACTCGCTCGGCAAGATTGACCTGCCCGCGCTCAAGAAAGACATGAGCAAAGTGTGGGTCGACAGCGAGCTTGGTAGGCAGTTCATGATTATGACCTACAAGCGCGACATAAACAAGCTGCCAATCGCGAGCACGACAAACAGGGGCACCGTCAAGGTAGGGCATGGCCTGGACGTCAGCGATGACGGAACCCTGTGGGTAACCGATTCAAGCTCGCTTCCCATGGCACCGACCGTGACGGTACGAACAAGCGAAAAGAAGTTTGCAGTAACTGACTCACCTGCGGACGTCGCGTCCCACAAGGAAGTCATGCCTGTGTTCGACTGCGGAGGGTACTACAGTACATTCGGAGGCCATTTTTACCTGGACCTAAAGAATTCATACGATGCAGGCACTAAAATCCACATCGAGCTGGACGTTGTGTGGCAGGAGACGCACATATGCAGCGCAACCCATCGTGTCGCCGTTGTAACCATCGAGAAAGACGCCTACACGATACCGTTCAGCCCTTCCATGTACCGAGATACCGACTATGACTGGTACTACTGGTCTTTCGACGTCCCCGTGACGACTGACGTGCCTGCGAAAAAACAAATCCACGTGCACGTCTTCTAGGGAGACATCTATGTATTACCCACCGGCATGCCCAGGCTGCAGCCACCGGTGAAGCGGCTCGACTGGGCATCCGCTCAAACCGTTGTCGATTCACCCTTATCCGTGCCACCCGGCGTCATGGCGACGTTTTTTGCCAGTTGCCATGCCAATACGGGTGGCAGTACGTGAAAGTCTCTTTGATTTGACTCACTGCCTCATGGAAGGAGAACTGAAATGAAGAACAGGCTGACCGAGGAGGACATCGACGCCATCCAGGCGCAGTGCAGGGAGGAGGTCTGGGAGCCCTTCCCCGGCATCACCATAGTCGCGTGGAACCTCCCGAACGGCTTCACCATCTCGGACCAGAGCGGGTGCGTCGACCCCAAGAACTACGACAGGGAGATCGGCGTCGGGATATGCCGCGAGCACCTGCGCGACAAGCTGTGGATGCTTTACGGCTTCCTGCTCAAGGAGAGCTTCGGCAAGGCTGAATAGCGGAAATGGCATGACCGCCGATCCGTCAGGCACATGTCGGGGCCCGGCGGCGGGCAGCCAAATGCGCGACGAGGGGCCCCGGCTGCATCAGGTTGCGGCCGGGGCCCCTCCGCGTCTGCGGCGCGCATGGCACTTCGGCGCCGCGATGGTCTAGAATCGGGCAGAAAGGCACGGCTCTACCGGGAGGCCCCATGGAGGAGATTGGGAAGGGCTCCTACGACCTTCTGCCGGACAAGGCGAAGGAGCTCATAAGGTCGGTGAAGCAGCAGTTCGCCGACCTGTTCGACAACGACGAGTTCGGACCGTTCATAGAGGAGTTCACGGCGTTCTCAGACGACAGGTGGGCGATGCTGCTCGACCTCGCCGTCGGCGACGTCGCCATTGGCATGACGTACCAGGGCGCGACGTGGACGAACTCCAGCTACCCGTACTCGGCCCCGGCCGCCAGGAGGGCGCTCCAGCTGGCGCTCACGGTCGAGATGGTGCGCCACCTCGTCCGCTCCTACACGGAGATCCCAGACACCGGCAGGGTCGGGGCGCCGGACCTCGTGAGGCGCGACTACATGTCGCGCTGGCAGTCCGTGCTCGCCGACTACCAGCAGCAGCTCAAGGACGCCTGCAAGACGCTGGACGCGACGGCCTACGCCGACGACCTCGCCTCCGGGAACAGGTACAAGGCCCTCATAGACTGGCCGAGCGCCGCGAACTCCTACCTCGCCTGGAACGACGCCGAGAGGCCGATGTGGGCGGGGTGGTGGTAGGATGCCGAGGATAGGAAGGCTCGCGTCCAACAGGCTCTCCCGCGAGGTGCTCTACATCCGCCGCAGCGTCGAGGACGCCATGCGCTGGTCGGGCACCAAGCTCGTCGTGCGCAGGGCGTGGACGATCCAGGACCTCGAGGAGGGCCGCGTCAAGAGGTGCCCGAGGTGCTGGGACCCGATGCTCGAGCAGTCGCGCGACTCCAGGTGCCCGTTCTGCTACGGCACCGGGATGGAGGGCGGGTACAGGCCCATGGAGGTCACCTGGGGCTCCATTATGGAGAACGCGCCGAAGTCTGAGGGCAAGAGGGAGCAGGCCGGCGTGCGCGAGTCCCAGGACATGACCGTCAAGCTCCCCTGCGAGCCCATCTTCCACAACGGCGACGTGTTCGCGGAGGTGCGCCGCGAGACGGGCGGCAGGGTCACGGAGATAGGGCGCGTCTTCATGCTGGACGCACCGGTGCAGCGCCAGACCGTGCAGGGATGGGTCTCCAACGTCACCAACGACCGCGAGACGCGCGTCGAGGACATGGTCGTGTCGCAGTCCGGCACGCTCAGGGAGCTGCTCCCGACCGACGTCAGGTGCCGCATGGGCATGTCGTTCTTCGACGGGCTCATGCCCGAGCCGTCCGAGCCCGAGACGTCCCCCGTCAAGAGTGGCGCGGTAGACGGGCTGCTCGCCGCCGAGGCCGAGCTGTTCCCCTCCGGCAACCTCAAGGTCCCCGACTCCGAGATCGGGTGGCTCAGGGGATGAGCGCGTACTCCGACGCCCTGAGGGACGCCGCCGAGTCGGCCAGGCTCGAGGCGCTCTCGTCAATGGGGCCCATGTGGGCGGCGGCGCACGGGGTCGACGGCCTGCGGTCGCTCGTCGCGTCCTCCGACCCGGGGCGCGACCGCGTGTCGGTCGAGGTGGTCCCGCACGGCTCGTTCGCGGTCTACGGGAATGGCGGCGCCGAGGTCTCAGACGCGGTCAGGACGCTGTCCGGCGCGGCGTCGTACTTCACGGCTGGCGGGGCGATGCTCATGTCTGCGGCTGGGGACGGCGTGTCGGGCGCAGGCCCCGCGGCCCGCGCCGACTACAGGGGGCTCGGGGCCGGCGGCTGGGACCCGCTGTCGGCGGCGTGCGCGCGCGCACTCGCCGCGAACCGGGGCCGGATAAGGTCGGCGCTGCTCGCCGACGCCGTTGACAGGAGGGTCAGATGAGGCATGTGGTTCAGGGCCACGTCGACAGGTCGAACTCCGTCGGCGGCGGCGTCATAAAGGTCGACGAGCTCTACCCGGGCCAGTACGTCCTCAACGGGGACAGGGTGACGGGGTACCAGACCGCGTGCCTCGCCGCGGGCGTGTGGGCCACCAGGGCGCAGGTCAACAAGGACGGCTACCGTGAGGCGATCGGGATAGGCGACGGGTCGGACGTCCCGGTGCAGCCGGACTGGCCGGAGAAGGGCCAGAAGTACCCGTACATACACGTCGCCTGGCAGAACTCCAAGTTCGAGCCGACGACGCTCGAGGAGGGCCGCATCGTCACCTACGTCGACAGGGACGGAAAGGGCCTGCTCAACGACGAGTGCAGCCTGTACCGCTTCGAGGGCAGCTACACCATAGGGATATACGCCACGCGGCCGTTCGAGCGCGCGAGGATCTCCGACGCCCTCATAGGCGCGCTCGGCATAGACGACTCCTACAGGGACATGCTCTACCGCAACCCGTACGTGTCGCTCGCCCCGAACATGCACACACTCGCGATAACCGCGCAGAGCGACACCGTGGGGACGCCGTGGGACTCGGACGCCATGACGAGCTTCTGCCAGATGTCGTTCCGCTGCAACGGCGAGTTCCTCTACAGGCACGGCGTCGAGCCGAGGTTCCTCACGAGGATAGAGGTCCTGGGCGTGCTCGACGACGGCGGGGGTGGCGCCTGCCCCGGATGCGGAAGATAATTCGCAGGAGAAATGCGGGCCGTCGCGGCCCGGCGACACAGTGAAAGGACGTGAAGGGAATGGCAATCGTCTCAAAGACGGACTACCGCCTCCCCGGCGTGTACTCGAAGGAGGTGACCGGCCCCAAGCTGAACGTGACCATAGGCGGGCCGACCACCGTCGCCTTCGTCGGCCCTGCGGTCGGCCACTACTCGGCGACCGACCTTGGCGTATGCGGCAAGGACGGCATGGCGCTGACCAACTCGGGCGTCATGGCCGGCACGCTCTCCGTGAGGAACAGGGTGCTCGGAACCAAGTACGTCGAGGGGAGGGACTTCAGGCTCTCGACGGCCGTGAGCGGCGCGTGCTCCGTCGAGCGCATAATCCACAAGTGCGAGGCGAAGGCCTGGCAGACTGCCGCCAAGGGCTGTACGTTCACCTGGTGGGCGGCCGATCCGAACGTCGACCTCACGAAGTTCATGAGCCCGTCGAACCTGAACGGGCGCGACGGCTACGTCGTGAAGGGCACGCTGTCGCTCGCCTACGCCGACGGCGACAAGAAGGCCCTCGTCGAGGGCGAGAGCTTCGTGGTCGACTACCACTCCGGCATCCTGTCCGCGAAGTACAGCGAGACCGCGCAGATAGAGAACGGCAGGTCGCTCACCGTGTCGTTCAAGTACACCACGGCCGAGCCGGTCGAGCTGGTCGGCGAGGCCTCCTACCAGCTGACGCACACCTTCCCCGAGAGGTTCGGCCTGGTCGAGGAGAAGGCGACCGCCGACGGGGCGGTCGCGACGCGCGGCGTCACCGTGAGGCTCTACGTCTGCGAGGACTACACCGACGCCCCCGGCACGACCCCCTACAAGGGCAAGTTCGGCACGGTGCCGCAGCCCGGCGCCGCAGAGGGGTACATCGACGGCGTGGACTTCGAGGTCGACACGGTCAACGGCCGCATCAAGCGCCTCTCCGGCTCGCGCGTGCCCTCATTCGACGGCACAGGCGGCGCGGCCCTCATGTACGCGGAGTTCGAGTACTGCGCGATCCCGCAGGGCTCCAGGATCTCCGTCACCTACGACTACACCGGCGACGGCTACGGCGACGCCCAGTACTACAGCTCGTACAGCGGGCTCATCGCGACGTGCGGCGCCCCCTGGGACGCCGACGGGAACATAATCTCCCCCCTGTCCGTCGCCGCCTACATCGCGAACCAGAACGGCATGGGAGGGTGCTACGCCGTGCCCGTGGTCGGCGTGACGGTCAACGGGCAGACCTCCTACCCGCTCACGTCCTGGCAGGCCGCGTTCGACGCGCTGACGGTCGTCGACGGCATCGACCTCGTGGTGCCGCTGTCGGCTGACACCGCCGTCTGGTCGATGGCGAAGGCTCACATGACGCGCATGGTCGAGAACCAGGACGAGCGCTGCACGTTCCTCGGCATGGACGGCACCGACGAGGCCTCGCAGGCCGGCCCGCTCTCGGTCTCCACCATGGAGGGTCTGGCCCAGACGTTCGCCGCGAACGACACCCTGCTCGCCGCCCCGTCGACCTTCCAGTTCCGCAACCCCGTGACCAGCGTCATCGAGGTCATGCCCGGATACTACATGGCGGCGGCGCTCGCCGGCTACCAGTGCTCGATAGCGCGCTACGTGCCGCTTACCAACAAGGTCATCGGCGGCGTGTACGGCGCCAACGAGCGCCACACCAAGGTCCAGAAGACCGAGATGTGCGCGAACGGCCTCACCTACGTCGGCGAGGCCATCGGGGCCATGAGGGTGCTGCACGGCAGGTCGACCTCGACCGACTCGGTCGTCGACCAGGAGATCAACATCACCCTCAGCAAGTACTACATCATCAAGACGATGCGCAGGGCGTTCTCCAGCGGCTTCATCGGCTCGATCATCACGCCCTCGACCATCGCGACCATCGGAGCGACGGCGCAGAACGTGCTCACTTCGCTCCAGGCAAACGGGTACATGACGAGCTGGTCGGGGCTGTCTGTCACGCAGGACACGGTGAACCTGACGCAGGTGAACGTCGAGTTCCAGTATCGCCCGACCTACTCGCTCAACTACATCGAGATCGAGTTCGCGGTCGACTCCACCACCGGCACGACCGCGTCCTACACCGCATAAGGAGGGATAGGGAATGGCTTACACATGGGGCCAGAGAGGCACCACCACCAAGGTCAGGGTGCCCGGCGGCGGCAACACGTACTTCAAGGTTTACCTCAACAAAGAGCTGGCTAACGGCAACCTAACGTCTTACGCCGCAAAAGGCACAGACAACAACACGTACCTCGAGTTCCTCGCCCAGTACACAGACACGCCCGGCGCGGCAGTCTCGCAGGCGCAGGAGATACACCCGATAGGCTCGCCATACCCCGTCGAGATAGCGACGGCGTACGCCCAGCACGCAGGCACGCTCCAGCTCCAGTTCTGGCAGCAGTGGGGCGAGGACGGCTGGTACAGCGCGTTCGCCGGGATCGGCAACGGCACGTTCTACCAGGACGCGGACAACGCCGAGTCCGGCTTCGCCGACTCGCCCTACGGCTTCGCGAATGCGAAGCTCTCCAACAAGGAGCACACGCCCGTCGACCTGTACCAGGTCCTGCGCGCGCAGAGGAAGAACGGCGGCCAGATAGGCGTCCAGAAGTTCGAGCTCGGCGGCGACGGCTCGCTTGCTCGCATTAAGACGTACTGGGGCGCCGTCATCACGGACATCCAGCAGCCTGAGAACGGCATCTCCGTCAGCTCGATGGAGGTCAGGTGCACGGTCTCGATCATGTACGCCTTCTCGGGCATGTACTACTGCAACGTCTAGCCGGAGAACGGAGCTGCGTCGCGACTCGTCTAGCGGAGTGGCGCGGGAAAAGGGCGGCGCGGGGCGGCCTCGGAAACGGGGCCGCCCCTTTTGCTGTACAATGGCCCGGAACATGGCCGTTGACAGGGAGGTCGCATGAAGAGGTTCAAGGCGGGAATAGACGACGAGGACGCCCACGTCGAGCTCCCCAAGGGCGAGGAGCCGCCGAGGGCGCCCGAGCACGAGCGCGACCCCGAGGTCCCGGCGAGCGTGTTCCCGCCGCAGAGCGTCGCTCCGCTCAAGGGCCTGCTGTTCCTCGGGGCGCTCGAGGAGACGTTCGAGTACGGCGGGCACTCCTTCCACATAAGGACGCTCACGGAGGGCGAGTCGCTGCGCGTGGGGCAGCTCATACGCGACTACCGCGGCACCGCGTCCGAGCCGGAGGCGCTCAGGTGCTTCACCGTCGCCGCGTGCACGGTCGACGTGGACGGCCTCGCCGTCTCGCAGCCCTACAAGGAGGGCTACGACCAGGTGTTCGAGTCCGCCAAGGAGGTCAGGAAGTGGTACCCGGCCGTCGTGAGGGCCGTGTACGAGCGGTACAGGAAGCTCGAGGCCACCGCCTCCGAGGCGGCAGACTCGCTAAAAAAATCGTAGGCCCGGCGGGGAGCGGCGACGGCCTCTCCGGGATGGACGCGCTCGTCGCGATGTGGTGCGTCCGCGCGGCGGGCAGGGGCCTGTGCGACGGCGACGTCTGCCGCACCAGGGCCGTCGCGTGGGAGGTCGCGGACGCCGTGTCGCTCGCCAGGTCCCGCTCGGCCTCCAGGGCTATGCACTCGCACATCGACTCGCTGTTCGAGGCGTGGCTGTCGTTCGAGCACCCGAAGGCATACGAGCACGTGAAGCAGGAGAGGGAGACCGAGACCAGCGTCGGCGAGGAGCCCATGAGCGCCTCGAGCCTCAACGAGATGGTCGAGAAGATGAGGGCCGCTGCGGCGTTTGCCCCGCACATGGGCCCGGATACAATGGACTCTAACATGATGCCCGTCGGGACAGGCGGGCGGTAAAGCTTGTCTGGAGGCCCCATGCAGGGTGACGATGGATACGCGGTCCTCTCCGGCCTCGAGGAGGACGCCGACAAGGTCGTCGAGGCCGCAGAGTCGAACGAGGCGGTCGCCGACGCGGCGAGGAAGGCCGCCGACGCGGCGAACGACGTCGCCGAGGCCGTCGACGAGATGCGCGGGGACGTGTCGCGCTCCCTCAGGGAGATATCCGGGTCGCTCAAGTCCATGGGCGCCGCGGCGTCCCCGATAGCCGACATGCAGGACGCGCTCGAGGCGGGCCGCGCGTCCATGGCGGAGGCGCTCGGCGCGCTGCGCGAGATAAGCGCCGCCATGCGCGCGTTCGAGTCGCTGGGAGGCACGCAGCACCCAGACGGGACGAACGGCGGCGCCTGGGCGCCCGATGGCATGGGGGCGCTCGCCGAGGGCATAACGGGGCCCATAGTCGCGGCCATAAAGGAGCTGACGGAGAAGGGCAAGAGCGAGGCGGAGACGCAGCGCAGCGCCGTCACGTCGACCACCAGGACGACCTCCGAGGCCGCGAACCGCGTGGGGGAGAGGATCGACGGGTCGTTCGCACGGCTGTCGGACGCATTCTCCGCGAGCATGCGGGACCTCATGGACGCCGAGCAGAGGCGCCACGAGGAGAGCATGCGCCGCATAGACGCCGAGCAGGCCGCGTCGTCGGGAATCGACAGGGCGCAGGCGCTTGCGGGCTCCGCCGTGCAGGTCGAGGGCCTGCTGAGGGACGCGCTGCGCGGCGGGTTCGACGTGCGCAGGCTCGCCCCGCAGCTCGCATCCGCCATAGGCTCCGCATTCCCGGCGCTGGCAGAGGGCTTCGAGCACGCGGAGAACCTGAGGGCGCTCCCGCAGAAGGCGGCGCAGCAGGCTGCGGCCAGGACGAGGCCAGGAGACGACGCCCCGGAGGCAGCGCAGGATCCCGGGGTCGCGCAAAGGCCCAAGGACACGCAAGCTGCGGGAGACGACGTCGATCCTGTGCCTAGCAGTCTCGAGGAGCAGGACGACGACGGAGTGCCGACGCGAAGCCCCGAGGAGCAGGACGCCAGGGACGTCCGGGACGTGGGAGACGGGCCCGTTTCCCGAAGCCTCGAGGAGCAGGACGACAAGGACGTCGAGAACGTCAGGGAAGGCGTGCTGTCGGCCCTGAGGGACCACGACGCGGACGTCGAGCACGACGAGGAGCTGGATGCCGGAAAGGAGCACGACGAGGCCGTCTCCGTGATAGAGGAGGGCGTCGAGTCCATACCCCAGGCAGTCGGCGAGAGCGTCGCGGAGGAGTCCACGGAGGCCGCCCAGCAACAGCAGCAAGGCATCCCCGTCGGCCTGGACGCCGCGACGCAGCAAGAGCAGGCGGTGGACTTCGGTGGCTCGTTTCTCGACCGGGCGATCGGCTGGGCCTCCGGCACCAGGATCGGCAGGGCGCTCGGAAAGACGAGGTTCGGCGAGAAGGCGCTCGGGATGGCCGGGGCGTCCGCCGTCGGCGAGGCTGTTGGGGAGGCGGGGGCGTCCGCCGTCGGCAAGGCGGCCGGGGCGGCAGGGGCAGAGGCCGCGGGGTCAGCGGTCGCCAAGGCGCTCGGCACGGCTGGCGAGGCGATAGGCGGGGCCGTCAGCAAGGCGCTCGGGCCCATAGGGTTCGCGCTCACGGCGTACGAGGGCGTGCAGTCCGCGCTGGACATAAGGCAGGGCCTCGCGAACGCCTCGATATCGCAGACCGGCAGGGCGGACGCCGTGCAGGGAGCGTCCATATCCGCGCAGCTCGGAGCCCAGAGGGCGTTCGCGACGATGACCTCCGCCCTCACGGACGACCAGGCGCAGTCGATACAGGACACGCTGACGTCGTCCGGCATGCGCTACGACGACGCCGACTTCGCCGATGCCTTCGAGTTCGCCAAGCAGATGAACCTGCGCTACGGGGTCGACGTCACTCAGGCCGCTCGCCAGTACGTCGACTCGGTGAAGCGCGGCACGAGCAGCGCCGACCAGCTCTACAAGTCTATGGACCTGCTCGCAGACGTCTCCGACAGGACGGGGCAGAGCTTCGAGAGCCTTCAAGAGGGGTATGAGAAGGCCGTGGACGACCTGACGGACTCGACAGGCTCAAGCAGCCTGGCGAACGCCATAGCGAACTCCGTGCTCGAGGCCGGCGGGTCGGCCGCGACGCTGGGGGCGCAGGCCAGCATCGACTCGTTCGTGTCGGGGAACCCGGCCCTCGCGTCAGACAACGACGCGAACCTTGACAGGTACGCCCAGACGGTCGTGAACCAAGAGACGAACGACCATTTCTCGAGCTACAGCGAGATGAGGAAGGCGGTGTACTCCGACAAGCTGACGGACGAGCAGAGGGACGAGCTCGAAAGGCAGATAGGAAACGTCCAGACGCGCGCCAAGCAGGACACGTTCTCAGGCAACTACGACTTCTACACAGCTTCGCAAGCGTCGAAGACTGGCGCCAAGAATATCGGCACGTACATATCCGGGTGGAACATAGACGAGCTGGTGACGGGGCGTGCCACGTCGACGCTCACCGAGGACGACAGGGACGCGACCGTCGAGAATGTGCTTGGCGGCCTCATAGACCTGGGCGATTCGAACTCGTACACGAGCTTCACGACCAAGCAGGCGATGGACTACATAAGGGACTTCTTCGGCGACGACAAAAGGCTCGAAACGGAAAACGTGCGCGACTTCTCCGAGGGCCTTGTGGACATACTCCTTGAGTCAAACGCCACCCGCGACAGGATGGACTGGGACATGGAGAGCGGCAACAGGATGAACGACGCAATCAGCAACGGTTCCGACACAATAAACGTGTCAGCCGATAACACGGACTATTTCTCCGAAGATACGACGTGGTTGAGTTTTGGAACCGTCTCTTCAAACAGGGGCGACGTCATCGCTGAGGCAAAGTCCCAGCTTGGGTTTTCAGGTGACGGTGTTTGGCACGTAGACAAAAACGGGGATTGGCACTATGACGACCTAAGCACGACCGGCGGACTTATGGACTCCACGCTTTCAGACCAGAACACAAGCGAGAACGATTACTTGGACGGCAACGTCACGGACTGGGAAACCAAGACGATGGTGAACTACCTTCTCGAGAGCAACTTCATTCCGAAGGAGGATTTCAAGAAACTGACGCCTGATACCGCGAAGTGGCTCGTCGGAGAGCTTTCCCGCGAATTTTCCTCGTCTTATGAGAGCGGAGAATCGACAGGCGTGTCCGACTACCTCAACTCAAACAGAGACAGTGTTACGGGAAAGATAAGCATCCTGATGGACGCTGTATCGGACCACAACAGCAAAAACGCGGATGGTTCGGACAGCGAGATTGTCGCCGAGGCGGTCCAGAACTTCAACTCCGTGCTCAGCAACGGCCTGAGCATGGACGTCACGCTCAGCGCGGACGGCGTCGGAAACCTTACGACGGCGGTGGCGAAATGCTACGCGAAGTTACAATCGGACGCCGGGACGAACGGGTAGGTGGGAAGATGCCTTACATGAGCCTGCAGCCCTCAGGGACGCTGAAGACGACGCTGTCGATGCCCGTCGACCCGGAGAGCGCGACGTGGTCGTACGAGCTGAGGACCAGGAGCGACGACACCTACGGCGGAAGGGTGATCCAGATCCTCTCGCGGCGCGTGACCGGCCTGCACGTCGGCGGAAGGCTCCCGCTCGCGAAGGGGGCCAAGGGCGACATAGAGGGCTTCTACAGGTCCATGGGGATGCTCGAGTCGGGCGTCAAGGCGGTCATGGACGAGGAGTCACAGGAGCGCCGACCCCACCGCGTCGTGTTCCCTGCGCTCGGCTGGGACGTAGAGGCGTACCTCTCCTCGTTCGGGCAGGTGAGGTTCGACCCCGCGCAGGCCGCCGTGTCGTTCGAGATGTCGTTCGACGTCGTGTCCGGGACGGACGGCGTCGAGACCTCGTCGGCGGACGGGTACGGCATGAGGGTCGACAACGTCCCGGACGGCGTGAACTGGGTGCGCAACGAGTACAACACGCCGAAACAGGACGACTGGGAGACGGTGCTGAAGAACGTAGGCGACGTCATAAGCAAGGCCGGGGGGAACTACACGGCGCAGGACATCGAGGGCATACACGCCGACCTCTACGGCGCGGAGAGCTCGGCCGACTCCGACGGGGACTCCGAGGAGTCGGGCGGGAACGGGTCGACGGACACAGGGGCGAAGTCGACGCAGGGCGGGTCGTCCGCGTACCTGGACAAGGGGGGCGAGCCGTCGTGAGCGTCGTCGGAAGGACCGTAGAGAACGCATTGTGGGACGACGGCTTCGAGCTTGGCTCCATGTCGTGGCCGGACGGCGGCAGCCTATACGCGCAGGCGGCAAACGGGACGTTCTCCTGGGCGCCGCAGGAGGCGTTCGGCGGTACGTCCGAGTCGTTCCCGGTCGTCGTCGAGTCCGTGTCGTACGGCTGGGACCAGCGGATGTGCTCGACGAGCTTCGCCCGCGACGCGCAGCTGCCGTACCCGAAACGCCGCGAGCGCACGTCCGTCTCGGTGACGCTCAGGTTCCGCGACCCGAGGCACATGCACGCGTTCGGCGAGTGGGTGTGGCGCGTCTACGGGTACATGCTCAAGGGCGCCTACACAGGCGACCTCGTGTTCGCGTACAGGGTGACCGGCAAGGACACAAGGAGGCTCCGCGTGTCCGTGCCCAAGGTGGAGATGCCGTTCAAGACAGACATGTCCCCGGCGCCGTCCATGGAGCTGACGCTGGACGTCCTGCGCGACGAGGAGGACCCGCGTGACGAGCATGGCTCGACCACCTCCGTCTCCGGCGGCGGCTCCTACACCGACTACCTGAAGAAGGCGAGCGGGTACGCCGGCGTGTCCGGAGCGAAGTCGGACTCAGACTACGCGGGAACCGGGAAGGGGACTGGGGGCGGCGTGACCGACCAAGTCTCGTCGGCATCGGGGAGGTCGAGATGAGGACGCTCGCATACAGCCCGTCCGTGAGGCTCTACGCCATGCACGTCGGAAAGGGCGGGGAGAAGACTTACTACGACCTGTCGCGCGACGTCGTGTCGTGCAACGTGTCGCTCATGGAGAACGGCTCCGGGACGCTGACGGCCAAGCTGCAGAACCGCGACGGAAAGTACGACGGGAAGTTCCTCCCGATGGACCTCGTCGTCGCGTCGTGCGACTCGCACAAGGGCGAGCGCAGGCTGTTCACCGGCTACGTCAACCGGGTCAAGGGCTTCTCCCTCTACCCCGGCGACTACACGCTGAGCGCCAGCGACGCCCTCTACAGGCTGCAGAGGCTCTACTGGGACCCAGCCCTGTTCCCATCGTGGAAGATGGTCTACGACAACGCGTACGGCGACTACACGGAGAAGGGCGACATGGGCGCGGCGCAGGCCATAGCTGCCGTGCTGACGAACGTCGCCGGGATGGACCCGTCCATGGTCGACGTCGGGGAGATCCCGTCGGAGATGACCGAGTTCGCCAAGGACGTCTGGAAGGCCGGGCAGGAGGGCTCCGCCAAGCAGCTCGAGCGCATGGCGGAGTTCCTGAAGGTGCTCGGCAAGAGCGGGCAGTCCGTCTACGGGGGCGGGTCGTCCGGCGCATCGACGGCGGGAGGGGTCTCAGGCATCACTGTCCCGGCAGACTGGAAGGGCCATCCTGAGATCGTCAATTACGCTCTCAGCTGCATGGGGACCCCATACCTCCTTGGTGGGATGGAGCCGCATGTCGGCATAGACTGCTCCGGGCTCGTGTGCTGGTCTTACCTGCAGGCCGGCATAGACCTCGTGTCGCTAGGCGCAAGGACAGCCGATGAGATAACGCTCCTGTTGCCGCACAGGGAGGTCAGACAGGAGGACGCGAAGGCCGGGGACCTCGTGAGCTGGTACGGGCCTTACGACGGCAAAGTGTACTGGTACCACATAGCCATATGCGACGGTCACGGCCAGCTCGTCGAGTCGACGACGAGCTCTTCGTCGGGGATATACGGGGTCGCGTACCGCGAGATATACAGCATGGGGGAAAGGATGGTCTTCTTCCACCCGGACGTCCTCGACACCATCTCGGAGGTCAAATGAGGACGCTCGCATACAGCCCGTCGGTCGAGGTGCTCGCCATGCACGTCGGCAGGGGCGGGGAGAAGTCATACTACGACCTGTCGCGCGACGTGTCGTCCTGCAGCGTCTCCATGGAGGAGAATGGCGCCGGCACGTTCGACGTCAGGCTGCTGAACAGGGCGGGCAAGTACGACGGCAAGTTCCTGCCGATGGACATGGTCGCCATATCCTGCGACTCGCACAAGGGCAAGAGGAGGCTCATGACGGGCTACATAAGGTCCGTGACCATGTGGTCGCTCTACCCGCAGGACTACAGGATAAAGGGGTCGGACGCCCTCTACAGGCTCCAGAGGCTCTACTGGGACCCGAGGCTCTTCCCGTCCGTCTCCGCAGCAGGGTACGGAAGGCCGGACATGACGCAGGACGACGCGATACGCGAGGTGCTCGAGAAGGCGGCCGGGATGGGAAGCTCGATGGTCGACATAGGCGACCTCCCTCCGGAGGCGCTCGACCTCGCGAACGAGGTGTGGCAGGCGGGGCAGGCCGGAGCTGCGACGCAGCTCGAGCGCATGGCCGACCTCCTCAAGGTCCTTCGCGAGAAGGGGCCGTCGCTCAACACGTGGGCGTCCGGCGGCGCTGGCGGCACGTTTTCCGGGGACTCGTTCGGCGCGACCGTCGGACTCACGGCGGGGGAGAGCACACCGGTCCCGACGGACGGCCAGGAACCGAACGCATCGTTCACGATATACACATACCTAGGCTGCATATCAGAATACGGGGACGGGCCATGGACTCCGGGTACGAACCAAAGCAAGGTCCATGCCGCATGGAAGGCCGGCGGGTGCCTGTTCGACTCTCGCGGCATAGCTGTCCTTGACGGCAGGATGTTCGTCGCCATGGCCCCGACGTTCGGTGAGGCCGGGGACATGGTAGACGTGACGTACGACAACGGTCTTACGATAAGATGCACCATGGCGGACACGAAGAACGAGAGCGACAGCAACTATACAAAATGGGGGCATACTGCCGAAAACGGCAGGGTCATGGTCATGGAGTTCGAGATATCGCTGGCGATATACAATAAGATGCTGTCCGACAACGGATATGTCGGGTCGCTTGCGCACGACTATTGGTTCAGCCAGATAGTCGGCGCAAGGGTGACGGAGGTAAAGAACCTCGGACCGATAAAGCAGATTGCGGGGTGACGCCATGGCAGACGATACCCAGACCCCCGACAAGCTCGGGAAGTACAAATGCCCGAGCAAGTACAACGCCGGGCAGGACTCGTTCAAGGGAGGCTCGAAGGGCGGGTGCCAGGACGAGTTCTTCAGGTCGTGCATATCCTACATGAAGGCCGTCAACAAGGCCTCGCCCGACAACGGGAAGATGATCCCGTCGCAGCTCGTCAGGAAGTCGGACGGCTCGTTCAAGTTCGGCAGGGGCGGCGACATCCTCGGGTTCCTCACGGTCAACGAGGCAAACAGGCTGGTCGAGTCCGGCAGCTCTGGCTGGATGAGGCCAAGCAATGACAAACACTTCTGCTACTTCGGCTACGGCCTGGGAATGCTCGTGCAGACGCTCGAATTCACGGCTATCGGCTCGGTCGACGCGGGCGACTACGGCCTCGAGCTTGTCTCCGTGGGCGAGGGCCAGCATTACCTGCGCCCGAAAGACGTCGAGTTCAGTTCCGACAACGACTCCGTGTCATACGATGGCGACTCATACGGGTCGGACGACGACGCGGCGGGTTCCGCATCGGCATCGACGGTCACGGCATCGCCTGCGTCCTCCGGCGCGTCGGTTGCGTCGAGCATGTTCTTCCTCTCGAACGCGTTCCGAGAGATAGGCGACGTGTCCTCCGCGTACATGCTCACGGGCGACCGGGCGCTCGCCAACGACGTCCCCGTCTCGACCACGGTCTTCAACCTGTGCAAGGCGTCGATGCGCAGCTACATAGCCGGTCCCTACGGCAACTTCATAGCGTTCTTCCCGGACTACTGGGGCGTCTACGGAAACGGCAAGCCCGCCGTCGTCGTGGACGACATAGAGCTGCTCGACGTGAGCGTGACCATGAGCGACGACGAGTTCTACAGCCACGTCTACATCCCGAGCGTAAGCCTTGACGGCAGCGCCTTCGGCGGCTCCGGCGCGGCAAACCTCATGATGACGAGCGGCGTGGTGTCCATCGAGTCCGGCGTCGAGGCAGACTACGACTCCGTCAACGAGGACGTGAACTCCGTCTCCGACCAGCCGTCGCCGATATTGAAGAAGCTCGTAAACTTCGACGACGACGACGCATGGATGTACTCGCCGCGCGAGCTCTACCGGCGCTACGGGGCGAGGCCCTCCGTCTCGCAGCAGAGCATAACGGCCGGCGTGCAGGCCGTGCAGACCGACGTCGCCGGCACGACGGACGGCGACGGCAACATGACGCAGGGCCAGGCGATGGTCTACCTGCTGGCGCTCTACGAGTTCATGTACCATTGGGCGAACCAGTGCCAGGTGAGCATATCCACGACGTTCATGCCCATAGTCTTCCCGGGCGAGAGGATGAAGGTCCCGCTCAAGGACGGCAGGCACGTCACGGTCTACGTGAAGGGGGTCACCCACTCCATGAGCTACGAGTCCGGGTTCACGACGAAGATAACCGCCTGCTGCCCGACGGGCGACCTCTACCCGGGCATGGTCAGGGACTTCGGCGACAACGGGGGCGAGGCCTGATGTCGCAGGCTTCAAACGTCGAGGTCGTCGCGATAGAGGACGTAGGGGCCGCGGGGGCCAAGTGCCTCACGTCCTACAGGGCGGAGGTGACCGTCCCGTGGTCGTACTCGATGCCGGACCCTGCGCCCGCCGTCGGAGAGGTGTGGACGGTCGAGCGACTGAACGGCGGCATATGGGCGTTCAGGGAGAAGGTGCGGGGAGGCGGGTTCCAGGTCCTCAGGTACGCCATGCGGCTCGACGCCAGGGTGTGCGCCGGGCGCGAGCGCTCCATAGCCGACGACGTCGCGACGAGCGGGGTCGACGGCGTGGTGCTCACCGTCGCCTCAGGAGGCGTGCTGAGCTGGGACTCCGCGCTCGGTGACTCCAAGGGCGACGACGGGGCCTGGCACGAGTCCGGGTACGGCCTGCGCCAGCACGGCGACCACGTGACGGAGCTGCTCGACAGGCTCGTCTCGAACGGCCTGTGGGTCTACCTCGCCATAGACATGGGCGTCTGGTGCGACGCGGCCGGGAAGACGGACGCCAGCAAGTCGCAGGCGGGGTTCCAGCAGCTCGACTCCTTCGGGAGGAGGCATGCGAAGGCGAGCCCGACAGCCGCGGCGGACGCTGTGTCGAGGATGGTCGGAGAGCTCGCCGAGAGGTACGCCGACAAGGTCAGGGGGGTGTTCCTGGACGGCATAGGGTACGCCGCCCCGGACTGCGACTTCTCCAACGCGGCGATGGACGCCTGCGTGGCGAAGCGCGGCAGGAAGCTCGACAGGGCGTGGGGGACGACCGACGACGTGACGCTCCCCCCCGAGCCGCTCCCCAAGCAGTGGGGGCTCAGGTCCGAGTTCGACGAGGACCGGGAGGCCGCGTGGGCGCGCCTGAGGGCGTCCGTCGCGTCAAGGTCGCACGGCCTGCCCGTGTGCGCGACGGTCGACTCGTCCTGCCTGTGCCCGGACAGGTCGGGAGGCAGGTCCGGCAGGCTCGCCTGCGGCGTCGGGGACTCGTTCGGGGGCGGCGGCTGGTCGGTCGTCGGCATGGACATGGACTTCTCCCGCGCCCCCGACCTCAAGTCGGAGATGCGCTCGCTCGAGGTGTCCGTCGCGTGCCTCCAGCGCCTCGCCTCTCCCGCCACGCCGATGTACTTCCTGGACATGCGCTCCATGGAGGACTTCGGCGCGGCGTTCGACGTGCTCAACAGGTACGGGGCGTCCATGTGCTGCGTGGGCGACTACGAGGACTGGCGGCAGATGAGCGACGCGAGGCAGCGCGACCTGCGCGACGCCGTCGGCTCAAACAGGGTGAGCGCCTCCCCGACAGACCCGTTCATAGCCGTGCTCATGTCGTCGTCGTCGCGCGACGCCGCGTTCTGCTCGCCGGAGCGCAGCGCGTCGTGGACCGAGGGGTTCTACGACTTCTGCTCCGAGGTCATGGACAGGCTCCCCCACAGGCTCAAGGTGCTGTTCGACTCGGACCTCGAGGGCCTCTCGCCGACAGGCGGCTGGTCCGCCCTCGGCCTGTGGATGGCCGCATGCGCGACCGACGGGGCCGTGGCGGCGGTCGAGGACCTCGTCGGGTCGGCCGTCCCGGTCGTTTCCGTCGGGGCGTTCGGCAGGTACTCGGGAAGGTCGCTCGACAAGAGGAAGGACGTCCCGCTCGCCCCGCTCATAGGGACGCCGGCCACACCGAGGATATCGCAGTACGTCTCCGGCCTGTCCGTGTCCGCACGGGTGCTCGACGTCGAGGGGAGCTCCTACATGCTCGACGGCCAGACCGACGCGGGGCAGAGGATGGCGCACGGCGGCACTGCGGCGTCCGGCTCGGAGATGACCGTCTCGGAGGACGGCGGGACGATAAAGGCGGCCGCCACCGACTTCCCGCTCACGGTCGACGGCACGGGAGACGCCTGGCTCGGCGTGGACTGCGACATGGACGACTCGCTCGTCGGCCTGGCCGGCGAGCTCATGATAAGGGCCTGCTCGCGCGCGGGCTCGCTCAAGAGGTGACGCATGAGGACGTGGAAGATATCGGAGTCCGACGTCTCCGTCAGGGGAGACGGGTGGCTGAACGAGCTCAAGGGGTACGAGAGGGTCGCGCAGGAGATGGCATGCTGGCTGCTTGAGCCGGTCGGCACGGACCCCCTCTACCCGAACTTCGGCTCGAGGCTCTCCGAGATGGTCGGCACGGCGATAGGGACGGGCACGCTCGAGGACGTCAGGCAGGAGGTCTCCCGCGTCCTTGGCAACTACATGTCCTACACCAAGGCGCGCATAGAGGAGTCGCGCACGCTCGACGCGGCGACGTTCATGGAGATGTGGGGCGGCGGCGAGGTGCTGTCGTCCATAGACTCCGTGCAAGTCGATGCGTCCGGCGACACGGTGCGCGTGCTCGTGACGTTCTCGATGAGCGACGGAACTCAGGCGACGGTCGAGCAGTCCGTCCAGTAGCGTTGCCGCGGGGTTTCGGCGGAACTAGACTTCTCCCGAGAAGACGAAGGATGGAAGGGAGGCGCCGCATTGTCGAGCGCGCTTGAGCACGAGTCCTCGATGGTGAACGCGCTGCGCGTCACCGACCCGACGCTTAACACGTCCCTGGGGACGCCCATAAGGAAGATGCTGTCGGCGGTGGCGTCGGAGCTGGCGAGGCTGTCGCAGGACCAGGTGCAGACCACCAGCCTCTACAGCCTGGACGCGCTGTCCGGCAGCGACCTCGACGCCCTCGTGGCGCAGTTCGGCTTCACCAGGCAGGTCGCCAGGGCGGCCAGGGGCTACGTCAAGGTCACGAGGGACAACGGCGACTCCGTGTGGACGTTGCCGTACGGAACGCAGTTCTGGAGGCCGGCGACGAGCTCGACGGCGGCGATAGGGTTCTCGACCATGGCGTACGCCGAGATGGCCGAGGGCGTGCTCTCCTGCGAGGTGTCCGTCTGCGCCGTGCAGGCAGGCAGCTCTGGCAACGTCCCGGCCGACACGGTGACGCTGTCGTCATCGACCGGGTACGTCTCCGTCACCAACCCCGAGCCGACGGCGGGCGGGCGCGACGCCGAGACGGACGCGCAGCTCAGGCAGAGGTTCCTCGAGACCGTGTTCCGCAACGAGGCTGGCACGCGCGACCAGCTGCTCGGCCTCGCCAGGGCGCACGCAGAGGTTTCACGCGCGCTGTCCGTCGGGCAGTCGTCGAGGTACACAGAGACGGTGCAGGTCGTCCGGCGGAGGAAGGGGAAAAGCGCGCACTTCGACCTGGAGAAGCCCCCCGTCGCCGACGTGAGCGCCGAGCACTTCACCCACGAGGTGAAAGGGCCCTGGAACGGGTTCACCGGGGCGCACGTCGGGCTCGTGGACCCGTCGAGGAGGCACTGGGTGACGCTCTCCGACACGTCGGCCCCCGTCGCCCGCGGCAGGTACGACGTGACGTTCCTCCCCTGGAAGTCGGAAGACGGCACGGAGTACGAGCTCGACGGTGCGAGGGTCGAGTTCAAGCCGCTGTGGTCCGAGGAGACCATAGGTCCGTTCAGGGCGTCGACCGACGGCGACGTGAGGACGTACAGCCTGTCGAGCGGCAGCATCCGGAAGGTGAAGTCGGTGACCGCCGTCACGCCCGGCTCCGCCGACAAGGAGATGTCCCTGGAGGAAATCACCTCGGGGGAGGGGGAGGACAAGGCAACGGTCGGCGTGAAGGCCTGCTCCGACGGGACGGCGTACCTCACCATAGACTACGAGAGCGGCGTCGTGACGGCCGGGAAGGTCACAACGACAGCCGTCGGGAGCACCACGTCGTTCAAGGTGTCCTACGAGCACGAGCAGGTCGCCGACGGCCAGTTCGTCACCGTCGAGTTCGACTACCGCTCGACGCTCTCGCGCTCGGACCGCAACGACGTCGAGCTCTACGTCGACGGGCTGCGGCCGTCGAAGGTCTCCGACATAGCGTACCTGCGCCTCGCCAACGCCGTGGACTCCTCGAACAGGTCGCGCTGGCGCAGGGAGGACGGCTCGATGCCCGCCGTCGGGAGCCTGTACGTCCCGCTCTCCTACCAGCCCATGAGCTCGTCGGCGGGCTACGTCAACGTGGGCACGTCGCAGATCCTCTTGGAGCACCGCGACTTCGAGATGCTCCACGACGTCGGCGGGTGCATGCGCTCGCCGCTCGGCTGCGACGCCGTCGAGATACTGGGGGAGACGGAGGACGACCTCTTCTACGTCGGGGGCAAGGGCAACCCGACCGTCAAGCTGACCGACGAGACGCCCATGAACATACCCTATTACTGCAACGACGTCCCAGGCGCCGTGCAGGACCTCGTGTCGGCGCAGTCCGTAGTGACGCAGGACGTCTGCGTGCACGAGGTCAGGCGCAGGCACATAGGGATATACCTCACGGTCATGTACTCGACCTTCCCCAGGGAGACGATAGCAAAGAGGGTCGAGGACGCCGTCGTGTCCTGGGCCGGGAGCCTGCCGATAGGCTCGCAGTTCCAGTTCTCCGACGTCGAGACCGTCGCGGCGAACCTGTCGGGCGTCGACAACGTGAGGGTGTCGACGGAGGACGACGCGCAGGGGGCCGTGCTTGGGTCCGTGACGGCTGCCGGGGACGTGGGCGACTACAAGAAGGGGGACCACCCGGGCGCGTTCGGCGTCGTCGAGGTCGAGCGCGACGGCAGGACGCTGCGCGGCCAGTTCACCAAGGACTTCGCCGTCTACGCCGACGAGGTGCTCGACGTGCAGTTCGTGAGGGTGTACTCGACGGCCCAGAAGGGCTTCAACGACGCTTGGGGGAGGTAGGCCGTGGCAAACCTGGCGATATGGAGGCCGCAGGAGCGAGCGTCGTGGCTCAGGGGCTTCCCCGACTCGATATACGACACGACGCCCGCCACGCACCTCGCGCGCATAATGCAGGCCCTGTGCGGCGACCCCGGCGTCGGCAGGGTGCGCAAGGAGCTCATGCTGAAGAGGGCGCAGACCGCGCTGGACGCCACGAGGTTCTCGGACCTAGACAACGTCTACTCGGTCCTGTTCGACTTCCCGCGCCTCGAGAGCGAGACCTACGCGATGGCCCCCTCAGAGCTCATGACCTGGGGTGAGTGGCAGGACGCCCAGGTGAAGGACGCGCACTACCGCCGCCGCATCCGCAAGTACATGGAGGCGTTCATGTGGGGCGGCACTCGCCGCGGCGTCGAGCTGTGCGTCGAGGCCGCGTGCGGGTGCGACGCCGAGGCCTTCTCCGCCGACGAGTTCTACGAGGCGTGCGGCGTGCGCGACGCCGACGAGCTGTACGACACGGTGCACGGCCTGCAGGACGGTATCCAGGTCGGCGTCGAACCGACAGACGACATGGGAGGGGTCTCCTACGCCGACGACGATGGGGCGCAGGGCGGCAGGGTCGCCGACTTCTCCGAGTACGTCGTCGTCGCGATGCGCGACGACCCGGTGAGCGCCGAGGAGCTGCTGCTGGCGCACAGGGCGCTCTCGAGGGTCGCCCCCGACCACGCGCGCGCGGTCGTCCTGTCCCGCAGGGAGCTGTCCTCAAAGATGGTCCTCGAGGGATGCGACGAGGTGAGCGTCCCCATACGCGGCGTGCAGGCGTCGAGCTCGTGGTGGAACGTCACGCGCACGGTCACCGGCAGGATGGACTGGGAGTACCGCAAGTACCCGCACCTGTGGATAAAGCCCGGCGTGCCGGTCGAGGCCCCGAGGCAGGCGCTCGTGCTGTCGCAGGAGGAGTCATTCGACATGACGCCGACCGCAGTCTCCGCCAAGGCGAGCACCTGCCACGAGGGCAGGTACAACCGCCTGATGACCAGGCTGTTCTCCGACATCACCGCGACGACGCAGGAGACCGAGCCCATGTGCGCCGTCTCGAGGAGCTCCAACCGCAGGTACACCGCGAGCTTCTACGGCGGGACGGACGTCGTCGACTGGAGCTACCCGGTCGAGTACATACCCGAGCTCGACAGGAGGTTCTCGGAGGTCGCCCGCTCCGCGAGGTGGTGGAGCAGCGAGGAGGCGCAGTCCGGGACGGAGCACGTCGAGGTCTACCTCAAGCGCAGGGTCCCGCTCAACCGCATAAGCCTGTCCGTGTCGCAGAAGCCCGTCAGGGTCGTCCCGTACTACTCGTCCGGCACAGCCAACGGCGAGAGGGTCTGGCTCAGGGCCCGCTCGGCGGACGGATCCCCCATGGCGCACTCCGTGAGGTCGTGGGGCGGCTCGTCGGTCGGCTCGTCGTTCGTGGGCATAGACTTCGAGACGCAGCTCGTCGAGGCGGACGCCGTCCGCATCGAGCTCGAGAGGCTCGACGTGCCGTACGCGGAGACGGGGTCGGACGGCTCGAGGACGGAGCAGAGGCCGGCGTACTCCGTGGACGTGCGCGACCTGTCCGTGAGGTGGGACGTGCTGTCGCGGCAGGACGTGCGCGACGCCGTGTTCGAGGACCCTTTCGGAAACAGGCTCGAGACCGGCGTGCGCGAGATGCTGCCCGAGGGCATGGTCGACGGCGACCCCGAGACGTACTGGTGCAGCCAGCCCGACGTGTCGCCCAACGCGGTCGAGTGGGTGGTGCTGGACGTGAGGGACGCAGACGGCGCACCACAGCGCGTCGGGTTCCTGGACGTCGAGGCCGTCTACGAGGGCGCCCGCATGAACGCCTACAGCTCAGACGACGCGGAGACGTGGGTGCCCTACCCCGAGCCGTTCGAGCTGCGCAGCGGACGCATCGACCTGCCCGACAGGCGCACGTCGTTCATAAAGCTCGAGTTCACGAACCTGTGCGGCCTGCCGTACTCCACCGTCGCCGAGGGCATCCGCGTCAAGACCCTCGAGTTCCCGCCGTCCGAGGTATCCTACGCGGCATCCGTCAAGACGGAGAGCAGCGCCATGTCGAGGACCGAGATGCTCCTGACGTCGCCTGACGACCTCTCCTACGACAACGCCGGGGTGTACGACGTGCTCGGCGCGCCGGACATATACTCGCGAAAAGACTCGCCGCTGCAGGGGGCGCAGAGGAAGTCGGCGTTCCTCTTCACCTCGGACGCGTACCGCTCCCGCGAGTGGTCGCAGGTGTCCGGGGCGTACGGCGACGACATGGCGATCGAGTCCGGAATGAACGTCTCCTACAGGAACGTCCCGACGGTCTCGCAGGACGGGTCGTACCTGCGCCTGATGTTCCACGAGGAGGGGCCGCACCGATACCGCGTCAACTGGCACGAGCGGAGGTACGACGCGGCGTTCGTCGTCGGGATAAAGTCGGTGCGCGCCGGGTACGGCGGACAGAACCTGCACGCGAGGCCCGGCGAGCCGTTCGTGGTGCAGATGGGCGACTCGAACATGGTGGGCGACGTCAACCAGTGGGAGCTCGTGGACGGGGAGCGCATGGTGCCGTCGACGTCGAAGGCCCTGTGCACCCTGCAGACGCAGGACCTCCAGACCGCCGTGCCGTTCCGCGCATTCGACTTCGCGACGAACCAGAGGCAGCCCGACCAGGTGTTCGCGCACCCCTCGGACATGTCCCGCGAGTGGCACGGGACGGAATCCACCAAGGCATACAGGGACGAGTTCGGCGTCTCCGGAACCGTGCTGCACGCCGAGCGCGGCGCGGATGGCTTCAGCGTCAGGAGCGACGGCAAGCTCGTCTGCGCCAACGGCGTCGCCAGGTTCGAGGCCGAGGTGTTCCCCTCGCAGGTCGGCGACGAGGTGGAGACCTCGCACTGGACGGTCGAGTGCCGCGACCAGTTCGGCGAGCAGGTCTACTCCATGACCTACTCGTGCGAATCGGGCCAGTGGACGAAGATGGGGTGCGTCTTCACGCCGCAGCCCGGCAGCGGGTGGTGGGACCTGTCGTACTCGTACCGCATGAGGGTGCCGCTGGTCGGCCCCGTGGAGGACGGCTCCCACGTGTTCGTACCGTTCGTGGACGCGGACGCCATACGGAGGCTCGACGGCGTCAGGGACGACCTCGCCGACCTGCGGCTCGTCCGGCACTCAGGCACCGAGACCTCGGAGATACCCTACGACATGACGGACAACATGGAGCTGTGGTTCCGATGCCGGCAGGCCCTCGATGCCGGGCAGCAGGCGAACGGGTACTTCGAGAGGTCCACCGGCAGGTTCACGGACGCATACTACGTGTATTTCGGCAACCGGGGCGAGACCTCCGCCCCCAAGGACGACTGGGAGGCCGTCTTCGACCACGTCGTGAAGGCCGAGGGCGACGCTGCGTTCGGGGACGGCGGGGCGCTCCTCTCGGGCGGGGGCCTGCGATGCGACGGCGTCCCCATGCCCAAGGGCGGCGGCTTCGCCTCCATGTGGCTCGAGCTCGCCGACGACCTTGTCGAGGTGCCGGACGGCACGAGAGGCACGGCGGACGAGAGGTACCTGCTCGACATGGAGGGGGAGGACGGCACGAGGGTGTCGGCGTACCTCTTCGAGCGCCAGCTGGTACTCTCCGTGCGCGAGCCGGACGGCTTCGAGTCATCCGCCGTCACCGCGGACGGGGAGCTGGACAGGGTCGGCCTGGTGAGGGGCGCCAGGAGGCTCGTCCTGCTCACATGGGGCGCGCAGGGAAGCGCCGACACCTACGTGGGCGGCGTCCTCGACCCCTCGTCCGCAAGGCGCCGCAGGTGCGAGATAAGGGTCGGCTCCCCCGAGCCGCTCAGGCTCGTGCAGAACGTCTACGACGAGAGGGACTACTCGCAGGGCACCTACTAGCAAGCCGGCCCAAAAGGCCGTCAGAAGGCATTTCAGCGCCCGACACGGGCATTCGAGAGGGGTTGGTCTCATGGCATACAGGGACGCCGGGACGGCGTGGGGCTTCACCGTCCCGCAGGAGGGCGAGACGGACTCGGCCGAGCGCGTGAGGGACAGGGTGCGCGAGGTCGACGCCGCCATCCCCACGCCCGACCAGAGGGCGCAGCTCACGTCGAGGGGGAGGGCGAGCGCGGACGTCTCGGACGCCACGTACCGCAGGGACGAGTACCTCAGCGCCAGGGAGGGGGCGGACGTCTACGTCACGTCGCTGCACAGGCACCCAGCGCCCGACAGCGTGCCGAAGGCCGACAGCGCCGACAGGGCGGGGAGCGCCGACAGGGCGGGAAGCGCCGACGTCGCGACGAGGCTGTCCCCCGGATTCAGGATCAACGGCCACCTGACGGACGGCAACCCCGACTCCCAGGGCGGCGGCGACGTCGAGATATCCATAGGCGACATAGCCGACGCGACGAGGGTGTTCTGGGGGAGGTACGACAGCCCGTCGTCCGACCCGTCCGTCCCGAAGGCCGCGTCGCTGCGCAGGGGGGACCTGTACATACAGGTGCAATGACACCTGACAAGACAGCCGGGCGAAGGTCTGCAAATCGTCGAAATAACGTCAAAGGCCGCCTCCTGCAGGCGGCCTTTTGTTGTAAACTGTTCAGACGGAATGGTCGCGTCAGAGGGGAGGTGCGCATGTTCTCGATATACCGGGAGGACGAGTTCGGGGCGATGGAGTCCATGTGCCGCGACTGGTTCTCCTCCGTCTTCAAGACGGGCCTCGGGAACGTGTGCGTGTGCGGGGCCTGGCGCGACGAGGACGGGGCGCTCCACTTCGACGGGCAGCTCCAGTCGTGCCTGAGGCCTTGCGACGCGGCCGAGAGGGCGGTTCAGCTGCTCGCCTTGGGCTACGAGGTCTACGCGACCTGCGACTCGCTCAAGTCGGCCAGGGACGGCCACCGCTCGACGTATTCGAAGAACGGCCGGGCGGAATCCAACGTGTTCAGCACGAACTGCATAGTCCTGGACATCGACATGCACTCGGGCCTCTCGAGCCTGTCGGAGTTCGGCAGGTACGAGGAGTCCGGGGAGTCGTCGCTGCTCGACGTGCTCTGCGCCATGTGGGACGCCGGGAGCCTCCCGGAGCCCGGCGCGGTCATGGCCTCGGGACGCGGGTACCACGTCTATTACTTCCTCGAGGACCCCGTCTTCTCCGACGGCAGGCCGAGGCGGTACCTGCGCGACGTGTCCCGCGCCCTGGACGACGCATACGACGCCGCCCTCGAGGGGTTCGGCACGCGCGTGGACAGGGCGGTGCAGTCCGACGCGCACCTCGTGAGGGTGCCAGGCTCCCCCAACGGCGCCGCAGGCGCGGGGATGGTCTGCCGCCCGGTGGCGGGCGTCGGCACGGGGTCGCGCGTGCGCCTCGCGGACATAGACGTCATAGACAGGGGCGCCTCGAGGGCGGACTCGCTCGCGAGGGCGATGGCGAAGGCGCAGCCGAGGCAGGCGTCGGGGGACGCCGCCAGGTACGCGCCGCTCTTCAGGGCGACCGTGCGCCGCGTGGAGGAGCTCGCGGAGATGAACGGGATGGACCTGGGCGGCAGGCGCAACTCCGCGATGTTCGCGTACCAGAACGCCGCCTACATGCTCCACGGGCCGGACGCCGCGCTCGGCATGGCCCTCTCGCTCAACGCGAGGCTGCGCGACCCGCTCCCCGCCAAAGAGATAGAGGACTCGTCCAGGTCGATAGACGCGGTCGGGGGATACGAGATCTCCAAGGAGACGCTCGCCGACTCGTTCCTGATGCTCACGCGCGACGAGCGCGACGCCCTGCGCTACGACAGGGTCGCGTCCCCCGTGAGGATGCCAAGGTCCGAGATACCCGCGCGCAACGCGAGGCTCGTCGAGATGGTGGCTTCGGGAGACATGACGGACGCGGAGGTCGGCGAGGAGCTCGGCCTGTGCGCGTGCACCGTGTGCCGCATGGTCAGGTCGTTCATGGAGGGCAGGCTGAGGCTCCCAGACGGGTTCGAGGTCGAGGCGACCGACGCCCTGCGCAGGAGGATGCGAAGGCACGGGGTCTCGTCGGTGCCGGGGGTGGTCGAGCACAAGGCGTCTCCCGCACTTGACATTTTCCCTAATGCAGTTTGTTCTGAGCATCCAGGCGACGGCATGCGACGGGGTGACGCGGGCGTTGCGGGGACGACGGTTCGCAACCTCATGCGCTTCGCGCTTTTCAACAGAACCCGTCATGTTTTCAACAGCAACGACACCGTGTTTTCAACAGACGGCTGTCTTTTCAACATAGTTTTAAACAACAGGATATATATATGCCCTACTTATCAACATTGGCATGTTGGTTTTCAACATATTGGACTCAACGGTGAACCGTCTGTTGAAAACTGCCATGGGGAACCCGCCGTGAGGCGTTGCAGGGACGGCCCCGCGACCGTAGCATTTCCGGGGTGTTGGACGCGCGCGTTTGCAGGGAGGGATGCGAGAGGTGGGAAAGACGAGGTTGCCGATGGAGGGCGCGGTGGAGTCGAACGGCTCCCCGTCGTGCTTCTACAGGTACGCGGTGGACGTCTCGGGGAGGGACGGCTCGAAGGCGCACGTGAGGCTCTCGCTGTGGCTTCGCATGCGGTGGCCGAGCAGCTACTACTCCTTCCGGATAGCGCACGAGTGCAAGGTGAACGGCGTGTACGCCTACGCCGACGTGAAGACCACCAGGGCCTTCTGGGGCCACCAGTGGGAGGGCACGTTCATCGTCGGCTACTACGACTGGGGGACGTTCGGCTGGGACGCTTCCGGACCCGACTACGACGGCTCGGCCTGGCACGGCCCGTTCACCGTGTTCGACGCCGACGTCCCCATGGCGGTGGGCGACGACGCGGTCTCCATCGTCCCGTGCATCACGCAGCCGCCGATAACGGGGCTGGGCTCCCACGACGAGGTGTTCGGCCCGAACGACGAGGACGTGACCAACTGGAAGGGCCGCACGGGCTACTGGAGGCCGTTCGGGGACGACGAGCAGGTCGGGTCCTACGCGGGCAGGCCGTGCCCCGAGGACGGCCCGTGGCTCAACAACAGGGGCCTTGCGGAGCTCGACTGCCCCAAGGTCGGCAGGTACGCCGCCCCGTCGCCCGTGTCCCGCGTGGACGTGTCTCCGAGGTCGATAGACGTCGCGCGGCAGGCGGACACGAGGATAAGGGCCTCGTGGCCCGCGTCGAGGCTCGCGTCGAGGTACGTCGTCAAGGTCATGGACCCGAACGGGCCCGCCGAGGTCTCGGTCACGGGGACGTCTGCGGAGGTCATCCCGCCCAGCGCGAGGAAGGGGCTCTTCGAGGACGGCTGGGACACGTGCGTCACGGTGACCCCGGTCGACGCCAACGGGGTCTCGGGCGATGCGACCGGCTCGGACGCCGTGAGGTACTTCGAGACCCCGTCGAAGGGGCCGTCCTCGCTGCGCATCGAGTGCTCGCGCGGCGTCGGGGAGGCCGGGACGCGCCTGGAGGACGCGGAGGCCGTCTACACGCCAGGCGTCGACGGCTCGTACCCGGTCGCGCGCTACGAGCTCGTGTCCCGGGGCGGCACGGTGTGCTCGTGGCCGGCATCCGCCGCCGCGAGGGAGGGGTCGGAGCGCAGGTACCGACCGGTGCGCGTCGCGGCAGGCAGGCCCGGGACGGCCGAGCGCTACGAGCTCGTGGCCTACGACTCCAAGGGCAGGGAGCTCTCGCCCAGGGCGTCGGCGTCCGTGTCGAGGGGGTCCGTGGGCGTGTCGGTCTGGGACGGCTCGTCGTGGCTGCAGGGGCCGCCCTGGGTCTGGGACGGCTCGGGGTGGCTGCACGGCGAGAGGGCGTGGGTGTGGGACGGCTCGGCTTGGAGGTCGATGTAGGTGGCTAGGATGTCCATAGGTTGCGACCTCGGGGGCGGGAGGCCCGCAAGGGCGAGGATCGGCGGGCTCAGGGTCGGCGGGCCGCTGTCGTCCTACTCGTACGACACGCCGGACCTCTCCGACGTCCCGGGCGGCACGGCCGGCAGGCACGTCGAGGTCGACGAGGTGACGAGGCTGTTCGACAGGTTCGGGCTGGCAGGCGGGGCGTCGAACCCGGGGGGCGCGGGCGCCGCGAGGCGCGACACCGAGCCGAGGGCGACGACGGGCGCGCTGCTCTTCGCTCCGTTGGACTCGTCGTGCGGGGGAGACGTCCACATCGTGGACACGCCGGTCAACCTCGCGAGGCAGAACGCGGGGGTCCCGGCGCTGCGCTCGCACGGCCTCGAGTCCGAGGCGTCCGAGTCAGCCGCCATATCGTTCGCGATAACGTCCGAAGACTGCGCGTCGACCGACGCGTGGCTCGACAACGCGGGCCTGGAGGTCTCAAACGTCGAGTGGGAGTTCAACGTCGACGGCGGCGACGGCAGGTGGTACCCGCTGCACGACATCCCGAACCGGGCGTACGCCCGCGTGAACCTCCCCAGGCAGACGAACCACGTGACCGTCAGGGCCGTGTCGTCGACGCCGGACGAGTGGGTGCAGGGCCTTGCCGTCACGCCGCTGCCGGACAGGACGCAGGCGCCGTACAGGCCGATATCGTGGGAGGACGGCACGGGGTCGCCGAAGGTCGACGGGTTCGGCAGGCTCACGTGGACCCCGGCCGACGGCGGCTACGGGACGCCCGTCTACCGCGTCTACCGCGTCGGCCTGTCCGACGCGCCGAAGAGCCCCTACCTCTCGCACAGGGGCGAGCAGGCCGTCGGGAGGTGGATGTTCGACGACATGTACCACGAGGACGAGCGCAGGCAGAACGCCCTGTGGGCGCTCGACCCGAGGGTCGTGCCTTGCTTCCTGGTCGGGAGCAGGGACGAGGACGTCCCCAAGAGCCCGTGCGTTAGGGTGGTGATCGGGGACGTCGACGCGACGACGGACGGCTACTTCCTCTGGTACGACGACTCCCACAAGGGCCCCAGGTACGACGACTCGTGGGCCCTCGACCCGAGGACGATACCGTGCTACTCGGTGTCGGACAAGGAAGAGGACGTCCCGACCGAGCCGTGCCTCGTCGCGTGCGGCGACCACCTGTGGTGGAGGGACCCCGAGGACGGGCGCGGCCTGCCCGCGAGCAAGGACTGGACGTCCGACGAGAGGTCCATGCAGTTCGCCGACGCGGTGTCCATGTTCGTCCCGTTCGGCGGCGAGCTCGTGCTCGAGACCAGGTGCCTGCACGCCGACCTCCCCGGGTACCCGCTGCCCATGGGGGACTTCCCGAACAGCCTTGTGCTCAGGGACGCCAAGTCGGCCCTGTACGTCGACGGCGAGGCGAGGTCGTCGCTGTCGCTGTCCGTGAAGAAGGGACAGTCGGGCTCGTACTGGGAGGTTGGGGCCTCCGACGGAGCCATGCCGGGCGCCGAGGTGGTCGACGGCGGCCAGAACGCCCCCGCCGCGTCGATAGGCCAGCCCATCCCGGAGCAGGGGGACTACTACCTGTTCGAGGGGATGGACGTCGAGTGCGCGTCGCTCGAGGTGACGAGGGCAGACGGGACGCGCGACCACTACCCCGTGACGAAGGCCGGGTGCAGGGTCGCCATGACGGGCACGGACGCCAGGATGCGCCTGGTCGTGCCGTTCGGCGCGAAGGCGGGGAGGTCCAAGCCGTGCCTCGTGAGGGGGTCCTCGAGGGCCGAGGCCACGGGCGACGGCAAGCAGTCGGCGCCGCACTACTACGTCGTCGCCGTGGACGTGCGCGGCAACTGGGTGTCCACCGATCCCGTCGCATAGGGTCCGCTTGCGCGCGCACGTCGGATGGTGTATTCTGTTATAGGCTCCCGACTTAGGCGCGTCTGGGCATACGCGTGCTCGAGGCCGGGAGCTGCGGCGCGGACAGACATGCGCCATATGGCCCCGCAGTACGCCGACTGCGGGGCCTTTCTCGTATATTTTGGCGCTTTGCGCATCGGTCGGACGGGGGCGGGGATGTACAGGGCGATTCTCGACGTTTCTGAGGCATACAGGGGCCAGCTGTTCTTCTGGAGCGACGACCCGGACTTCCGCAACGCGTCGGGCCTCGGGTTCGACGTCACGCCGGAGCTCGTGGTGGTCAACCAGGACCTCGCGGCGAGCCTGTGCGAGAAGGTCTCGAGGACGCACGACCTCTCACTGACCGAGGCGGCGGCCGCGAGGCTGCGCGAGCTCACCGACGAGTCGCCGGTGTCGACCCCCAGCTTCCACCCGCCGTTCGAGCTGAAGGGGTACCAGAGGCGCGCGTTCAACGTCATGCGCTCCGAGCCGAGGGTGATGCTGCAGCTCTCGGCGGGCACGGGGAAGACGGCCACGTCGCTCGCGATGGCGTGCGACCGCTACGACCGCGGGAGGTGCGGGAGGGTCGTCGTGGTGTGCCCGTCGGCCCTGGTGTCCGACTGGGTGTACAACGTGAGGTCGCTCACGTCGCTCACGGTCGGCTCCGTCAAGCAGTCATGGAGCACGAAGAGGCGCTCGAAGTTCTGGGACGAGGACTCGTCGAGCGTGTGGGTGCTCAACTACGAGAAGCTGCGCACCGGGGACTACGACCACATAGAGTCGGCGCTGAGGGGGTGCGACCCCCTGTTCGTCCTAGACGAGGTGCAGAAGGTCGGCTCGCGCCAGTCCGCCGTGCACCGCAACCTCGCGAGGCTCGTGAAGTCCACGGGCGCCGCAGGAGTCATAGCGCTAACCGCGACGCCGTGCACCCGCGGCCCGGAGAACTTCTACAACGAGTTCAGGATAATCGACTACGGCGTGTTCGGGGACGTGAGGAGCTTCGAGCGCATGTTCACGGTCGACAACGGCAGGAAGGACTTCTGGCGCGCGAACTACGTCGGGTTCCAGAACATCCCGTACATGCACGTCATGGCCGGCGCCGAGGTGTTCTCGGCCGACAAGCACAGGCCCGAGATAGCGCGCGAGTTCCCGGAGAAGGACGAGCAGCTCATACGCTACGAGCTGTCGTTCCAGGACTCCAAGGTCTACCAGGAGATCGTGAGGTACGGGAACTCGTTCAACAGCGACGACAGGTGCGGTGCGCTCTTCTTCCTCACCGGGCGCATCCTCTGCAACATGCCGGAGGCGCTGAAGTCGGACCACGACTACGACGCCATGTTCGCGAGGGCCGCGGGGAAGAGGAACGATGGGTACGCCGTCCGCTACGTCGAGCAGCTGCGCGGGATCGACGAGATAGTGCGCAGGAACAGGGCCGCGCTCGAGGGTTCGAGGAACTGCGCGAAGCTCGAGCTGGCGACCGAGAAGGTCGGCGAGCTGCTCGACGCGGGGGAGAAGGTCGTGGTCTTCGCGCAGCACACGCACAACTGCCTTCTGCCGCTCTCTGAGCACTGGAGGGCGTGGAGGCCGCTGCTGTACACCGGGGAGCAGGGCGAGGCCGAGCGCGACGAGGTGAAGGACGCGTTCAAGCACGGGGACAGGAACCTGCTGCTCATGAGCGACGCCGGGCAGGTCGGGCTGAACCTCCAGGAGTGCAGGTACCTGCTGCACTACGACACCCCGACGAGCAACGCGGCATACGAGCAGAGGTCGGACAGGTGCGTGTTCGCCGGGGCGAGCGTCTACACCCCGAACGGGCTCGTGCGGGTGGAGGACGTCGAGGTCGGCATGGAGGTGCTCGACGCCGAGGGAGGGGTCACGCGCGTCACCGACACATGGACGTCGGAGTCGGACGGCCTCGCCGTGCGGCTGCAGGTGTGGGGCTCGGGCGATAGCGTTGACGTGACTCCGGACCACCGCGTCCTGCTCAAGTCCGGATGGGCCGAGGCCCAGGACATACCGAGGATGTCGGAGACGTCGTGGGACTACAGCGGCCGATGCGCGCAGGGGATGGGCCACGCCTCGATAAAGACGCCTGATTTCAAGAGGCTCGCCGGGCACAACGTCTCACCGACGGGGATTGCCTACACGCACCCGCACATGGTCGACATGGGGGACTCGCTGCTGCTGGACGAGGACATGGGGTTCGTGTTCGGCTATTACCTGGGCGACGGGTTCATAAAGCGGGACAGGTGCGTCGCGTTCGCCTGGAACCCGTCGCTGGAAAGGAAGGCCGACGCCGTAGACAGGATATGCTCGAAGCTGTCGTCCATCGGGTTCAGGCCGAACAGGTACGAGAGGTCGAGGACCGAGGGCGAGGCATACTGCTACGGAGTGCAGCTCGCAGCCCTGTTCATGGACAACTTCGGCACCGGGTCGCGCAGCAAGCGGATCCCAAGCTTCATGTGGTCGAGCAGGGACGGCGAGTTCCTGCGCGGCGTATACGACGGCATGATGGCGTCCGACGGGTACATGAGGCGTGGGGGGAACTGCGACGAGTACGCGTCCGTCTCCGAGACGATACACGTCTTCTTCTGGTGGCTCGGGAGGATGCTCGGGATGCGGACCGGCATAAGCAGGTACAGGCCCGCCGCCCAAGACAGGACGTCGTTCGCATATGACGACAGGGCCAAGGGGCACAAGGCAGGTCGCACGGGGAAGCTCAAGGTCGTCGAACGCGTCGTGAGGGAGGACAGGACGGTCTACGACATGACGACCGAGTCCGGCAGCTTCGTCGTCGCCGGCATACCCGTCCACAACTGCCACCGCGTGTCGTCGAAGTTCGACTCCGTGACCGTCATGCGCATGATGGCGCTCGGGACGGTCGAGGAGCGCGTCGAGAAGGCGATGCAGGACAGGCTCGCGATGGCCGGCGAGATGGGGTTCGCTGGGAGCATGTCCGAGATGTCGGACGCGGACGCCGACAGGCTCATGTTCGGTGACTGACGTGTGCCAATAACCCTCGCGACGTGGGTTTTTGGCAAAAAGACGAAAGGACGGCCCCAATGGAGACGACAGACCTCTCCGGGTTCATGGAGGAGACGGAAAGCCCCGACACGGTCGCGTACGAGCGCGTCCTAGACGTCCTGTACCTCGTGGCCGTCGGCGGCCTGCAATGGACGACCGACGCCGGCGACACGAGATTCTCGTCATTTCCGTTTGCATTACGTTACTATTAGTTATATACTGGAACCGCGCATCGGGAAAGGGCGCATACAACCACGGAAGGGGAAAGAAAAATGACCGAGAAGAGCAACGCAATCATCAAGACCGCGACGACAGAGATGAAGGTCGCCGACATGACGGCGGCCGACCTCGAGTGCGTCGAGAAGGTCAACGCCCTCGTGGCGCTCGCCAAGGAGGCGAACGACGCGATGAAGCGCGCCAAGGCCCTCGACAAGGAGCTGTCCGACAACTTCAAGAGGCTCGCATCCGAGTGGGGCCTGGAGCCCGGCCAGACGCTTACCTCCTACAACTGGGAGGACGGCTATAAGCTGTCCGCGCGCATGGACTTCGCCACGCGCAGCATCAGCGCGGACGCAGTCCTCGCGAAGCTCTACGAGAACTGCGGCGAGGAGGACGGAAACAAGACCGGCAAGGCCTGGCACGCATGGTGCGAGGTGACCGACCCCGTCACCACACGAGAGCTGAACCCGCAGAAGCTCGAGGAGTACCTCAAGAAGGCCGCAAAGGTCGCCTCCGGAGACCTCAAGGGCCAGGCATGGCTTTCCTCCGAGGATGTGGCGGCATGCGTCGCCGAGTCGAAGCCGCGCATGGTCTACGGCGCGAAGGCTATCTCGAAGGACGAGAAGGCCATGCACGACTCCGAGGGCTGGGCGCCGGTCACGGAGGTGATGTAGTGGAGGCGCAGCAGGCGCAGGCGCAGCGCGTGCTCAGCACGCGCGTGACCTGCCAGATAGGGTTCTCCATCCAGGACCCGGTGAGCGGGAACTGGGAGAAGTCCGACGTCTCCATCTCGTCGGAGGTAGGCCCGGGGTACCCGTCGCCGCAGACGATGCGCGCCGTCATCCGCCAGCAGATGGACGACGCGGTGAGAGGATGCGACGAGCAGATCGAGACCCTCGCTGGGAGGATTCTCGAGGCTGCGGCGAAAGGGGGGCAGGATGGCGGTCGCTAGGGTGCTGATGCTGGGGGGAGAAGACAAGGCCGACATGCTGTCGCTCTCGCTCGCATCGCTGCTTCACGACGGCGGCTGGCGCGTGATACGCTGCGAGGACAGCGCGAACTGGCTCCGCTGCGTCGAGGTCGCGAAGGAGACGGTCGGCAAGTGCCTCGTCCTCGCGACGTTCGAGCCGGACGGCGAGGTCGGCGCGTGGGCGTTCGACATGGTGTGGCAGCTCGCCGACGAGCTGCCGGAGTCGTTCGACGGCGCCGTGTCGGCTGGGAGGCTGTTCGCGTTGCGCACCGCCAACCCAGTCGACGTGGCAGGTGTCCTGGACATGGCTAGATGGGAGTAAGGATGAGGAAGTATGGCCGCGAGGAGAACGCCGTCAGGGAGTGGGTGGATGGCGGAGGTGCCGGGCTACAGCCCGACGAGCTGCAGGTGGCCGATCGCGACGACGAGGACGGCAAGGACGGCAAGGACGGGGATGTACGGGCTGCTCGGGATGGACGCGTCAAGCGGGCTCCCGGAGCTGAGGGCTGCCGCAAGGTCCCTGCTCTCTAGGTCGCACCCAGACTTAGGCGGCGACCCGTCGACGTTCCAGGCGGCGCTCGAGGCCTGGGACGCCTTCAAGGACGAGGCGTCGCGCGAGAGGTACGACGCCTCGTCCCCGTCAGACACACCGCGACCGGGGGCAGCCGGGACTTCGATATCGTTCCCGGCGGCCCCCGACGCGGGCGGGCCAGCTTGCATGTCGTGGCGCAAGGACCCGTGGGAGGCCGTGGGCCCGGAGCCTGCCCGGGTGTGGGCAGAAATGCTCGCGTCCGCGCTGTGGGAGGCCAGGGCGTGCATGGCGTTCGACGTCGGCGTCGCCTCCTCGGCCTCGAGGTGGTGGGTCGAGGGGGGCGTCTCGATGAGGTCGTCTTCCGTCGAGCCGACCCGGGCGGACGCGGCGGCGTGCGCCATGCTGCTCATCGCTGGATGCCGGGACTTCGGCTCGCGCATTGTGTTACAATGAGGACCGCCGCTTTTCGCATCGTGCAAGTGCGAATCATGGGGCGTATGGGAAAACCTGTTTGAAAAAGGAGAAGAAGAGATGCTGAACATGTCGCCGTTGGAGATCGTCAGGCAGTGCGCCCAGGAGTCGGGTGGCGAAGGGCAGGCGAGGACTCCGTACTTCCAGATCAAGTCTGGCGAGCGCAAGTTCCTGCGCTTCCTGAGCGCCGCCGTGCCGACCGTGACCGTGAGGTGCCCCAAGTGCGGGGCGATGTACGACCAGATGGAGTCCGTGTTCGCGTCTGACAGGAAGTGCATGTCCTGCAGCGAGCACATCGGCGACGACGGAATCGTCGCGCACAGGCCCGGCGTGGAGTTCGCCAGGTTCCACAAGATGGTCAACGTGCCGTCCGGGGCAGGCAGGTACTCGTTCGTGTGCCTCGAGGACTCGGACAACGTGCGCCTGGGCATCGTGGAGCAAGGTTCCAGGGGGAGCTTCGGCAAGTACGCCTGCCCCGTGTGCTCGTCGCCCGACAACTTCCAGAACGGCAGGCGCCGCCGCGCCAGCATGCGCGCCTTGGCCTACGCCGTCGAGCGCGACGTGACCATCGAGCAGGTGTACGACACGCAGACAAACCAGCCTCGCATGGCGGTCACGCACGCCGAGGACGTCATGGAGGACGGTCACCCCAAGGTCGTCATCGTCGACATGCCGCAGAAGGCGTTCTGGAACCAGGTGCTCGGCGCGGACTGCATGACCATGTGCATCTCCTGCTACGACTGGTCCGTGTCGCGCACGGGCGACGGAAAGGACACCGTCTACTCCGTGCAGAACCTCGGAGACTACGAGACCTACGACGTGACGCCCTACGAGCCGTACATGGGCGACCTGCACGAGACGGTCGTGCGCATGGCGGACCCGGAGCGCTACGTCCGCTCGGGCTTCAACGTGGTGGGGTACTCGTCGCAGGGCGCCCCCGCACAGGCTGCGGCGCAGCCGTCGTACCAGCAGGGCTACGCGGCGGCCCGCACGCAGCAGCAGAACCCGCAGTTCCCCGCGCAGCCGCAGCCGCAGGGGCAGAACATCCCGTACCAGCAGTTCGCGCAGCAGCAGGGCCACGCCTCCGAGCAGGTGCCCTACGGCGACGCCGACATCTACAGTGACGAGATACCGTTCTAGACCGTTGACACGGCGGGGAGGCGGCGCCTCCCCGCCCCACATGGGAAGGGGAAGAGGTGGCGATAGACAGGGAGTCCGGCCTGCGCTCGCTCAGGGGCAGGCTCAAGGACGGCTCGATGCTCAGGCTGAGCGACAGGAGGCCGATAGACGTCGTGCCGACGGGCGTGGCTACGCTCGACGCGGCGCTCGGCGTCGGCGGCCTGGTGCGCGGGTCGCAGAACATACTGTGGGGCAGCGCGAGCTCGGGAAAGAGCGCGCTCGCCTACGTGGCGATAGGCAGCCTCATGAGGCGAGACCCGCAGGCGACGGCGTGCGTGTTCGACATAGAGCGCAGCTGCGACCCCGAGTGGATGGCGAGGTTCGGCGTCGACCCCGACCGCGTCACCGTGGTGCAGCAGCCGACCATCGAGGACAACGTGAACTCGTTCCAGGAGGTCATGCGCGCCTCGGCCTTCGACTACATCCTCGTCGACTCGCTCGGCGCCGTCGTGCGCTCCGTCGACTTCGACGGAAGGGACGGAAAGGGCGGGGACGCCTCGAAGGCGCAGGTCGGCGGCTCGTCGGGCGTGATAACGCGCTGGGTGAACAAGGCGAACTCCGAGCTCATCGTCCTCGACAAGATGGAGGCGGCCGGCGAGGAGGTCCTCAAGCCCGTCATCCTCTACATCAACCAGGTCCGCGCGGACCTCAAGAGCATGTACGGCGGGCAGACCATGAGCGGCGGCTACGCCCTGCGCCACATGGCGAACGTCATCATGCGCATATCCGCCTCGAACGCGGCCGCCGACCGCATAACCGGGACGGTGGGGCGCGACAAGGTGCAGGTCGGCACGCACGTGACCGTGACCGTCGAGAAGAACAAGTACGCGGCCCCGAAGCACCAGGCAGGCTACGACTTCGTGTGGGAGGAGTGCCCCGAGCGCGAGTTCGGCATCGACTCGGTCGCCGCGTGCCTCGACCTCGCGCTCGACAGGGGCGTCGTCCGCTCGAAGGGCGCGTGGCTCTACTGGGGCGAGGAGGGGCAGGACGGCTTCGTGAAGGCGAACGGCCGCTCCCAGATGGTCGAGCTGATGCGTGACAACGAGGGCCTCTACGACGACGTGTACGCCGCCGTCATGGCGTGCGGGGGGTGCGACGATGCCCAGGGAGCCTAGGTGGTCGGCGTGGGAGCGCGAGGTCGCCGACATGTTCGGCGGCAGCGTGGTCGTGCAGTCCGGCAGGCTCCCCAACCACAAGGGCGACGTCGTCTCGGGCGGGGCGCTCGTCGACTGCAAGTACACGGACTCCGGCTTCTACCGCTTGACGCTCCCCATGTGGGACAGGCTGTGCGAGTGGGCGGTGAACATGGGCCGCGAGCCCGTCGTCGCCGTGTCGCTGCACGGGGCCGCCAGAGTCGGCGTCGTCAGGGAGTCCGCCGCAAAGGCGATGGAGCCGTGGTATGCAAGGGACATCGGGTCGGGCGCGACGAGGGCCATAAGGCCCGACACGGCCCCCGCGAGGTTCACGCTCGGGGACAAGGTGCTGTACGCGCTGCCGCTCGAGATGGTCGCGGCGGGGCTTTCAGAGGGGAGGGTGTGAATGGGTAGGTCGCTCGGGAACGTCGTCCTGTCGGTCGAGACGTTCGAGATGGACGGCGACAAGGCCGCGGCGCTCAAGCCGCTCGAGGAGGCCGCGGAGGCCTACGGGGCCTGGCAGCTCTACGACAAGGCCGTCAAGCGCGGCGAGGTCGACCTCGACGGGTACAAGCTCGACCTGATGGACGAGGTGGCCGACTGCATACAGGCGTGCTGCAACCTCGCCGCCAGGCTCCGCGCGGTCGACCGCTCCTGCGACATCGGCCTGGCGATGAAGCGCTGCCACGAGCGCAACGCGGCGCGCGGGAGGTGCTCGTGAGGGTCGGGAGGGGCTCGGCGCTCGAGGCGCTCCTCGGCGGCGCCGACAGGACGAGGCTCGTGCCGTACATAGAGCGCATGATGGTCGAGCACCCGTACACCAGGGTCTACGAGGTGGACGACGCCCCGAGGCCTGCGCGCAGGCCGTCCCCGGACATGCACTTCCACCCGTCGACCGACTGCACGAAGTGCCCGAGGCTGCTGTACTTCGAACGCTCCCCGGAACACGCCGCCATGCTCGACGACAAGGTGGGGCCCCAGCTGCAGCTCATCTTCAAGACGGGCACGGCGCTGCACTGCATGCTGCAGTCCGTCTGCGAGGAGATGGGCAGGCTCCCGGGTTACCCGGGGTTCGTCGGCAACGAGGTCAGGCTCGTGGACGAGGCGCTCAACATGGGCGGCTACGCCGACACGGTGCTCAGGATGCCAGGCTCGGACGCGGACACGATAGTCGACTGGAAGACGTCGAACCCGCAGCTCATGAGGACGATGCGCGGGCCGAAGAAGGAGCATGTCATGCAGCTGAACTGCTACATGCACATGTACGGCAGGCCCGCCGACGCAAGGCTCGTCTACATAGACAAGGGGGACTGCACGATGAAGGAGTACGACGTGCCGGTCGTCGACATGGCCCCGACGATGGTCATGTGGTCTTCTGTCAGGGACGCCCTGTCGAAGGGCGACCCGTCGGCGCTCGTCCCCCAGTGCTCGTCCGGGAGCGCGAGGTGCAAGAAGTGCCCCGCCGGCGCGTTCTGCCACAGGGCGTGCGGGGACGTCGCGATATAGAGGAGGTGGGCACATGCCCGTGAGCAAGGTCAGGGGGAAGGACTTCGAGGGGGAGCTGGCAGAGTCGATGCGCGCCGCAGGTGTGCTCACGCACCGCATCCGCGACGGCTACACGATAGTCGGCGGCCACAAGGTCTCGCAGAAGAACCCGTGCGACTTCTACGCATGGAAGCCGACGCCGCGCGGGGTCGTGTGCCTGGCGGTCGAGGCGAAGGCAACGAGGGAGGCGTCGCTGCCGTTCGACAACGTGCAGCCGCACCAGCTGGAGGCGCTGCTCGAGTTCGAGTGCGCGCACCCGGACATGCACGGGTTCCTGGCCGTCAACTTCTACAGCACAGACGGCCTGCGGGACGGCAACAGGATGTTCTTCGTCCCGATCCTCACCTACGCCTCGTACGTGTCGTCCTCCGGGAGGAAGAGCCTCCCGAAGGGGTTCCTCGAGGAGGACCCGACGTGCGTCGAGTGCATGAGGGTCGCAGGGATGAGGTGGGACGTCGGCCGGTGGGCCGAGACGTTGGAGGTTTCAGGTGGCTGCTCCTGACATAGAGAACGAGATGCCGATGCCGGTGGTCGAGGGCCTGGGCGACAAGCCCGCCGACCCCATGCCGAGGATGTGCTTCACGCCGGACCCCGGCGAGGAGGAGGACATGCGCGCCGTGGTCGCCGCAGCCGACGAGGAGGTGCGCTCGCGCTTCGCGGGCGTCTTCGCCGTGGAGCAGAGGCTCCTGCAGCTGGTGAGGGTCGCATCGTGCCCGACGGCCCCCGGCGGCTGCATAGAGTCCTGGGACCGCCTTACGGACGCCGACCTCGAGTGGTTCATCCAGGCGGGGAGCGCCGAGGCGTTCACGGCCTCCCAGGTCGCGATAGACGCCTACGCCGAGGCGACCATATCGAAGTACAGCTACGACGACGCCTACGACGCGGCCTACATGCGCCAGGCCGACGGCACGATCCAGGACAAGTCGTCGCAGGGCAGGGCGCTCACGCGGGACCGCAGGTGGTCCGCGCTGTACCGCGCCATCGTCTACCGCAAGGCGAAGGAGGCGCTGGACAGGCTAGAGTCGCACGTCCGCAGGGCGGAGGCGATCTACAGGGCGAGGGGTTTCGGAAGCCAGTCAGTCGGGAGGGCGTCGAGATGACGGAGGAGACCATGTACCCGTTCAGCGGGCACGGAAGGAGGCCTGACGGCCTAGGCGTCGACGTGTACGCGCGCATAAGGGAGGCCGTCGACAAGGGGGAGGGGACCGTCGAGCTGCCCCCGGTCGACTGGCTCGAGCGCACGGCGTACCGCATGCGCGTCCGCAGGGCGGCCGAGCTCTGCGGGGCGCACGCCGCGTCGGTGTCGTTCTCGCCGAGCGGCAGGGCGACAGTCACGTTGGAGCGCAGGTGAGCGCCGCCGTCGTGAGGGTCCCGGAAAGGCTCGTCGCCATGGGTGCGCCCAGGGTCGTCGAGCGCGTCGACGGCACCCTGGCCAAGGCGCTCGCAAGGGCGCGCGAGATGGCCGACGAGCTGAACGTCCCCGTCCAGGTCGACTTCATGGGGACGTCGCGGGACGTCTACCCGAAGGCGCTCGTCGACAGGGGCTACACGTCCTGAGCTTGCATTCCGTTACTGTTTTTGCTAAGATTGGGCGAGGGCCACATGCCATACGTCGAGTACGACCCCGGGCAGTCAGACGGCTGGTGCCTCGCGATGCTGTGGGGCGACGGCGCGTACACGGCCGAGCCGATGCCGTACGAGGTCGCCAGGGGCTACGCCGACGGGAGGGTCGTGCGAAACGCGCGCGTCGGCGGCAGGGTCGTCGCCGTTCGGGCGGCATGCGCCGTCGCCGTCTGGAGGACGTGCCTTCCCGCCAGGTGGCGCGACGACGCGTCCGAGCTCGCCCGCAGGGCGGAGGACTTGGGCGTCGAGGTCGCCGACATGTCTGAGGAAGGGCTGTCCGAGGCGGCGCGGGAGCTCTCCGGCATCGACCGGGAGCTCTCGGACTGGGCGGCGTGCCTGTCCATGTCTGCCGGCGGAAGGCCCGTGTTCTTGTAACGGGAGTCAGGAAGGGGTTCCATATGAAGGTCATACAGGGCGTCGCGCCCGACGGAGCGGGCAGGATGGCGGTCATGCCAGAGGTCGGCGACACGCTCCTCCTAAGCCAGGGCACGAGGGCGTACGACGTGGTGACGCTCAAGCTGCGCAACCTGAGCACGTCCGCAGGATTCGAGTTCACTGTGCACGACGGCGAGGCGTGGTCTCCGTGGCTCAACCCCTTCGGCAAGGGGAACAACGCGATGTACATGGTCGTCGAGGGAGGCAGCCGTGACTAGGAAGCCGAGGTACTCGGACGGTTGCGCCGCAAGGTACGCAGACGGCACGCCGGTCTCCGAGGGAGACATGTGCATGACCGGGCTCGACGTGCGCAGGGTCGCCGCCGTCGTGTGGGGGGAGGCGACGTCGTCTGTCGTGTTCGCCGACGACGGTCTGGACCCCTCGTCCGTCGACGTCGCGACGAACGGAAGGGCCCCCCTCGAGCTGTGCGTTCCCGGCGCCGACGGCAGGCCCATTCACAAGGGGACCCTCGTCGTGTGCGACGGGGAGTCGGGCGACGGCGAGCCGTGGTACGTCAGGCGCGTCACGAGGAGCAGCTACCCCGTCGAGTGCGGGGGCAAGCAGCTGAAGGCGGAGTGGTGCAGGGCGGCGTCCCTGGACGAGCTGTCCGGGATGCTCACGAAGGCCTACGCCGAGGAGGCCGGGGCGAACCAGGCGTTCTCCGACGCCCTCTCGGCCCTTCTGAGGAGGGGGATGTAGGAGGATGGGATACCGATGCAGGCCTGCGATGAGGCGCGGATTTCCGGCGTCCGAGCCGTTGACGCTCGCTGCGCTCGCGGTCCCGTTGGCCTTTGCGGCGATCGTCGCCGCGCTCGCCGTGCGCAAGGGGTCGCGCCCATGACGGCCGACGGGAGGCCCGCGGGCGCCGTGGAGACATGCCCGCACGAGTCGGACGGCACGGCCTTCGAGACAGCCGAGACGCGATCCGAGGCGATGGACCGCCTGCTCTCGGACGTCGGCGCCATAGAGGACTCGCAGACGGAGATGGACAGGGAGATGGCGCGCATGCAGGTGTCCATGCAGGACGTCTCGGCAAGGCAGAGGCGCGCGTCCGTCGTGAGGTTCGCGATCGCCGGGTCGATGCTGGTCACCACCATCCTGCTCATCGCCATGCTGACGCCGGCCGCAGGGTCCCCGGTCGTGCGCGTGTTCGCCGTCGTCGCCGTCGTGTTCCAGGTCGTCGTGGTGGCGTGCGCCGCGTCCGGGACGAGGATGTGACCGCGATGGGTTCCATGGATGAGTTCGGCTTCGAGCCCGCCGATTCCGTCCCGGACGCCGACGCGTCGAAGGGGCGTTCCGTCATGGCGAGGTACGAGGACGCCGTCAGGGAGTTCAAGGAGTCCGGCGAGACGTGCGTGAAGACGAGGGTCGAGTGCGACAGGCAGGCGTCCGAGGTCGCCAGGTGGCGCATCGCCGCCAAGAGGGTCGGCGGCGTCACGGTCAGCAAGCGCGGCGACGACATGTACCTGTCGCTCGGGGAGCCCGAGAGGAAGATGGGCAGATGGGAGGGCGGATGGCCGGTATGATGCGCCATCCAAGCGCCGAGGGCGAGGATGCCCGAGGACGGAGGTTTTGAGGCGGTTATGATGCAGGAGAGGAACCATGGAGGGCCGGGGCGCGGCAAGGAGTGGGAGGCGATATCGTCCGAGCTGCGAGGCATGGGCTACACCATGCTCGCCGACGCGATGGACCGGGCGCTGCCCGGCGAGGAGCGCCAGGTCGCGACGACAGTGCTCGCGAACGTAAGGCAGATAATCGCGCAGCACGGCGAGTCGGTGCTGCTCGAGCCCATGCACGCAAGGATCGCGAGGCTCATAGGGTCGCTCTGACGGGTCTCGTTCAAAGGGAAGGGGAAAGGCGATGCGGTGGAGCTCGAACTGGTACGCCGTGCTCTACGGCGCGACCTACGACGGGGAGGTCCTCGAGTTCGGCATGTGCGACGCCACCAGGTGCCCGGACATGTCCGGGGGAGACAGGTGGAGGTTCTACGTGTCCCCCGACGACCTCGCCCGCAGGGGGTTCGAGGTGTTCTCTGCGGTGTCGGACGACGCCGACAGGTACATATCGACGTGCTCGGGGCCGTGGGTTGCGCAGTGCAGGTCCAAGTTCAGGCAGTTCGCGCTCGGCGTCATAACCGAGGCGGGGAAGGGTCGGTCACATGCAGGATAGGTTCGTGAGGTCCGAGGTGCACGTCGACGGCGGCGGGTACGTCATGTTCTCGGTCGGCGTTCGCGGGTGCGAGGACCAGGCGGGGGTCGCCTCCGTCTCCATGCTGGTCGAGCGCCCGGGCGAGTTCCACGCCGACCACCGCGAGGAGGAGGTCGTGTTCGACCCGCGCATCGCGGTCGAGGTGTGCCTGACGTACTGCCTCGACTCGATGGCGACGGCATTCAACGGCGACGTGCCGGAGGAGGTCGTCGAGGCGCTGCTGACCGCCCAGGCGTCGGTCAGGGGCATCGTGCAGAAGTGGTGCGACGCAGACGACGGGAACGATTACTAGCAAAGGGCCGTCCTTTGTGCTAGAATCGAACAGGCAGGCGTCGCCTCCTGCCAATCGGGGCCCGGACGTTGGGTAGCGGACGGGCCCCGCACGATGCGGGCGTAGCTCAGTCGGCAGAGCGTCGGCTTCCCAAGCCGAAGGTCGCGGGTTCGAGGCCCGTCGCCCGCTCCATGCAGCAGAATACAGATGTCCCGATAGCTCAGCTGGATAGAGCGGCCGCCTCCTAAGCGGCAGGTCGACGGTTCGAACCCGCCTCGGGACGCCATCCGGGAGTAATTTAACTGGTTAAAATTTCCGACTTATAATCGGATCAGTGAGAGTTCGAGTCTCTCCTCCCGGACCACACGGAGGGATGGCGGAGCTGGTTTAACGCGGCGGTTTCGAAAACCGCTGGGCGCTTTCGCGTCCCGAGGGTTCGAATCCCTCTCCCTCCTCCATTTGAAAACCTGCGGAGGGCTGGCAGAGAGGCCTATCGCGGCCGTTTTGAAAACGGCTGGGCGCATGACAGGCGCCCCCTGGGTTCGAATCCCAGGCCCTCCGCCACAAACCGTTGAATCGAGGACGACATGCCTGCGTTCGTCATAGGGAACGCCCCGTCGTACGGCGGTTGCGACTGGCCGACTGATGCCAACTCGTGCACCCCGGTCGCCGTCGGCGACATGGTCGCCGGAGTCGACCTGGTCACCTCCGAGCGCGTCTCGGGGAGCGTCTCGGCCGTCACGTTCGTGTTCGACGGCGAGTGCATGACGGCCCACGCGGTCGTCGAGGACCCTGACGGCACGAGGCACGACCTCGGCGACAGGCCGGTGCTCGTCGGCCCTTTCGCCTCCCTTGCCGACGAGCTCGAGGGGCGACAGTGAGCGCTGTGGACGAGGTCGCGGACCAGGCGAGGTACGACGGCGACGGCGTGGTCAAGTGCGACAGGGCGCTCGAGTCCATGCTGACGCCGGAGCCGACGGCCTGCAGGCTCGACCACATGTCGAGGTTCTGGTGGGCCACGTCCTTCAAGTACGTCTGGCGATTCCCGCACAAGGGCGGGGCAAAGGATATCAGAAAGGCGATAGACTGCCTGCAGAGGCTGCTCGCGCGCATCGAGAGAGCTGAAAAAAGCCGACGGTTCCAATAGCATTCCGTCGGCCGATGTGATAAAATAGCGCCGCATCGAGGATTCCCCTTCCTTTATGCGCTGGAACCGCCCCGTGTATCGTCCGGGGCGGTTTTTGTTTTTTATGCTGCTGAAAAATTCATCCGGCATGGCACGGCGGCACGCCCGACCGCAGCGTAACGCGCCGCCCCGCTTTGCTGTAAACTTCTCCGGAACGTCGTTTTCAGGAGAAAGGCAGGACGGAATTGATACAGGTGGTCGAGCTGCCGGTCGGCGAGCTTATGCCGTACAGCAACAACCCGCGCAAGAACGAGCGCGCGGTCCCGAAGGTCATGGAGTCGATAAGGAACTTCGGGTTCTACAACCCCATCCAGATAGACCGCGACAAGACGGTCATAAACGGCCACACGCGCCTCATGGCGGCCAAGCGCCTGGGCATGGAGACCGTGCCGTGCATATACGTGGAGGACCTCACGGACGACCAGGTGCGCGCCATGCGCCTCGTGGACAACAGGACGTCCGAGTACTCGCAGTGGGACGTCGAGCGCCAGCAGGAGGAGCTCGAGAGGATCATGACGGTGGACATGTCCGAGTTCGACTTCTCCGAGATGGAGGAGGAGCTCGAGGAGGCGGAGCCGGACAGGGAGGCGAAGCCGAGGGTCGAGTCCCCCGACTACGATCCGTCCGAGTCGCAGTGGATGCCCGCGGACCTGGCGTCTGCCGACCCCGACATGCTCTCCCGTGCGAGGTCCCTCATCTCAAAGGTCGCCGACGAAGGCATAAGGCGCATCCTCGAGCTGAGGCTCGGGTACCTGTACTACTGGGACTACGAGCGCATCGCCGACTACCACGCCACGCAGGCCACGCCGGAGGAGCGCGCCGCCATGGAGGCACTGGCGATGGTGTTCCTCGACGAGGCCGGGCAGGTCGAGAACGGGTTCCTCGACATAGCCGGGGGCGAGTAGGATGGTGTACATAGCCAGCTCGGACTGGATGGGGTGCGCCGCCGCGAAGTGCCTCGACGCCATGAGCGCCGACCCCGCGTGGTGGAGGCTCGTCGTCCCGACGGACCAGGTGCAGGCGTACTCGGCCGTGTGGCCGGGCCAGGTGCTCGACGGGGGGCCGTCGAGGCGGCTGTGCTCCCTCAGGAGGTCGGCCGTCGGGCTCTCAAAGGGGGCCGGTGAGCGGCGCAGGTGGCTGCTCGACGACAGGTGCAAGTCGTTCCTGCTCACCGACCCGGGAGCCGCCCGCAGGCGCGACGTGTGCGACTGGGCGGACCTGTGGCCCATCATGGACGCCGTGGAGGCGTACGGCGAGGCGGCCGGGCTGCCGATGGTCGGGCTCTCGGTCGCCTCCGCCGCGACGTCGCCCGCGAACCGCTCGAAGCCGTGCGTTCCGTCCGGCGCGCTCAGCGTCGGCGACGTGCGCTGGCCCGCCTGCTCGGGCGACGCCGCGTGCGCCATGGCCGAGTGCGGGAGGCCTGCCGTCGGGTTCAGGCACCTCTCCGTCCGCCTGGGGAAGCGCCCCGTCGGCGACTCGCTGGACACGAAGACCTCCCAGGCGTCCAACCTGCTCATGCGCGACCCCATGGGCTGCGGCCTGCCGAAGGCGGTGGCAAGGTGCCTGTAGCCGTCGCGTGCGTCCTGTCCCTCGTCGTGTGCTCGGCGCTCGGCAGCCCGCCCGTCGGCGCCGCCCTTGCAGCGGCGATCGCCCTGTGCCGCGCCTGCGACGACCCATATATGGGGCCGTGGACGGACGTTGAGAGAAAAAACCGCCGCTGAGCTAGGAATCCTCTTGCCATTCCGTTACGAGTGCGCTATAGTTGTGCCGTGCTCGAAAGGGGGCCGGGAAGTCCGGCCACGAGGATGGAAGGGGAACTCCATGGGTTGCGCGAAGGCTCGTGAATCGAAGAACATGGCCGAGTGGGCCGCCGAGTGCTTCAAGTGCATGGGGCGCGAGGAGGGGTGCATCCAGAGAATCGGGGACTTCAACCCCGACGTGACGGAGCACGTCTGGGAGGACGGCTCGTACACCGAGGCCGTCAGGCGCAGGCTCGCCTCCGTGGACGGCCTCGCCGAGGCGTACGAGGGGTGGCGGTCCCTCAGGGAAGACGCGTCCACACACAACAGTCTCGACGTGCTCGTCATGTGCGCAAGGGCGTGGAGGGCCGTGTGCGACAGGCTTGTCGGCACCTTCGGAGGCGCCGTCGGCCGCGACATGGGGCGCATCGAGGAGATGGCCCTGTCTCCGTGGTTCCGCGAGGACATGGAAAGCATCATGAGTGCGGCTGCGGCCGCCTAGAGAAAGGATATCGACATGTTCGAGACGAGCGACGAGGCACGCAAGGAAGGGCTCGAGAGGGCCCTTGAGGCCCGCAGAGGCCGCGCGGAGGCCATGGAATGGGTCTACGAGTCCATAAGGTCTGGAGAGGCCGTGACATTCACCGGCTTCGAGACCAGGTACGCCATGCAGCCTTGGTTCAAGAAGACCAAGGTCGAGCGCCTGTTCAGGGCGATTCCGGGCGTTGGGACGAAGACGGCCCCGAAGGTCATGGCGGAACTCGACGTCGAGCGTGCGAAGAGCATCGCGGGGCTTGGGAACAAGCAGCGAGGCAACGTCTCCGCGAAGTTCGACAAGATGGCCGCCGCGGCCGCAGCGAGGCACTCGAAGAGGTAGGCAAGCAAGGAAGGGGAACCACGATGTGTGAGACGAGCTATGTCGGGAGCTTCCCGGCAGGCGTGTCGAGGAAGAGGCCCGACGGGGGGACCATCCCATGCTGCCCGTTCTGCGGCGCCCCGGGCAAACTCCGCGTGTACGACGGCGGGTGGGCGTCCGTCGCCTGCTCGAACGGCAGGTGCAGGGTCAATCCCGGGACGCACCCGCGTTGCCCGAGCGTCGACGCGGCATTGGACGACTGGTCGCCGAGGGCGGACCCGGCATCGGCAGGCGGCGGCCGCTCCATCGCGGACGCCGCGGCGTCCGAGCTTTTGGCGGGGTGCGGCGGCAGGATCGTCGGGACGGACGCGGCCAGGCTCGGGGAGCTCGTCCTGGAGGCGGTTGGGCGCGCGTGGCCGAGGAAGGTTGGCGACGGGGTGTACACGCTCCGCAACGCGGCCGAGGCGCTCGCGCAGATGCTCAGGCACGTCGACCCGTCCGGGGGCGAGCGGAGATGAGGCAGACCATAGCCGTCGCGAACGCCGACGGGTCGATCAGCATCCTCGTCGACGCCATGAAGTTTGCGTTCAAGACGTCCGACCCGAGGGTCGCCGCGTCCGTATGGGACTCCGTCGCGGTCAGGATGCTCCCGCCCTCGCTCGCAGGCTGCGACTGGGGTGACTACGGCGGGCTGCTCGCGAGGTTCAACTGGAGCGAGCGCGACGCGTTCGAGGCTGCGTACGCGTCATGCCTGAGGGACGTCCGCTCGGGCGCCGCGAGGGCCGTCGCAGCCAGGAGGATGGTCACGGACTACAGGGACGCGGCCGGCATGGGTCCGGTGGCGGAGGACTTCGTGAGGAGGTGCGCCGATGGGACGAACGCCAGGATCGCGTAGCGCGCGGTCGGAACGCGCGTGGGCGGAGAGGACCTCCGTCGACGGCTTCCCGATATGCGTCAGCGGAGCCGGGGGCCGTCGGCTCTATTCGGACGAGCGCGACGCGGCGTTCGCGCTGGCGGCCGAGTGCTACCCGGACGTCTCGCTGGAGCATGCGGGCCGCTGGATGGCGGGGGACGTCGTCGACTGCGTGGATGACGCGGGGCACGGGACGCGCATCGCGACGGTCTTTTGCACCCAGCCAGCGACCGGGGACACGGGCGGCGCCTGGATGGAGTGCGCATACGAGGGCTCGTGCGAGGCGCGCGGCTTCCTCCTCGTCCTCGGCGACATCGTGCGCGGGTTTCTGGACGAGCCGATTTCGTCCAGTCATGCGCACGAGGCCGTCGACGAGGCGGTGCTTTTCAGGGACGGGGCGTGGGCCGTCGATGCGAACGACGTCCGGGAACTCGGAAGGATCCTGTCCCGGTGCATCGCGGACTCGTCCGCGCGCGACCCGCACGTCTGCGCCATGGGCATGGGGGTGAACGAGCCGACCGTCCAGACAGACGGATCCGGGCGCGTCGTCAGGGCCTCGTTGACGGTCGACGGGAGCTACTTCGAGGGCAGGGAGGCCGTGACGCTGAACGGAAACGGCTTCCTAGGGATCGCCGGGTGGGCCGACGACAGGAACACGTCGCCGTTCGCGGCGGCCGTCGTCGGCTGGGTGAGGCTTCTCGGGGGGCGCGACGATGAGGAGGAAAAAGGTTGGAGAGCGATATGAGGTCTGACGGGATGGACGTGTTCGAGAGGATGGACGGGCTGCGTGGGCTCGCGATGGAGATGTGCGACTGCCTCGCCAGGCACGCGGACGTCGGGATAGCCCGCGAGTTCTCCGGGCTGTCGGAGGAGTCCATAAGGAGGATGGGGGACACCGAGATGGCCGTCGCCGTGTACGTGAACCTCAAGGAGATGGTCGACGGCTTTGCGGCGGTGAGGGCGTGCGACCTCAACTTCTCGTCGGTCGCCGGGCACCGGGCGAGGGTCATGTTCGACGGGGCCGTAAATGCCGGCGAGGACCTCGGGAGGGCCGTGGACGCCGCCGTGGCGCTCGGCAAGGGGTCCGTGAGCGTAAGCCGCCTGCTGGACGCGTTCGGTGTCGAGTCGGACGACGGGTCCACGATAAGCGTCGAGGACGCCGGGCGCGTCGCGGCCGTCCTGAAGGGGGAGGCATAGGTTGGCTGCCCTCGTCGTGATAAGGAACATCGTCGCAGTCGCGGCGTTCGTCGCGCTCGCCGCGCTGCTGGTGCGGGCGGTGACGCACAGGCTCGTCCCGAGCGTCAAGAGGGCGCTCGACAAGATCACCGAGTATTACGACGTCGAGAGGATGGACGACGCGGAGATACTGGCGAGGAAGTACAGGGTCGGCAAGAAGGACAAAGGCGGAAAGGGGCATCGGAATGTATAAGAGGGCGATCGCGCTGGCGGCGGCAGCCGTCGCGGCGGGCACGGCGATGGCGACGACGACCGGGTGCTGCGCGGGATTCTACTCGCAGGACGTGGGCGAGGTCGTCGTCCTGCGCGGGATGGGCGGCGACGTCGTCGGCAGCACCTCGGACCCGGGGTTCCACGGGACCAACCCCCTCAACGACGTGCTCACGTTCAGCACGCGCAACAACGTGCTGAACTTCTACTCGGACAACGCCGAGAGCTACGACGGCGGGTCTGCGGACGGCCCGGCCGTCTCGTGCAACGACGCGGGCGGGGCAAACTTCTCGATGGACATACAGGTGAACTACTCGCTCGACCCGGGCTTCGCCGAGCGGATGTACGCCGAGTACGGAAGCCAGGAGAACTACGTCCGCAACGTGGCCGTCGTGGACGTCCGGAGCACGACGCGCGAGGTCGCAGGAAAGTTCAACACCATCACCATCCTGACGGACAGGGGGAGCCTGACCGGCGCCATCCAGGAGGCGCTGACCGAGAAGTGGTCGGACAAGGGGATCGTCGTCGAGCAGGTGAGCGTGCAGACCGTGAGGTACCCCGACTCGATAACGGAGAAGTACGCGGAGGCCCAGGCCGCCGAGGTCGGCAAGTCGAAGGCGCAGGCAGAGCAGGAGACCGCCAAGGTCGAGGCCGAGACAAAGGTCATCCAGGCAAAGGCAGAGGCCGACGCCAACGCCGCCCTCGCCGAGAGCCTGACCGACGAGGTGCTGAGGTCCAAGTACTACGACGCGCTCCAGACTGCGGCGCAGAACGGGTGCCTGGTCGTCACGGACGGGAGCGACCCCGTGGTCCTCGACGCGACGAGGGGGTAGGCCATGGACGCTTCGGAGGTCACCTGCTACAGGTGCGGTCAGTGCGGCAGGTTGTGGGCCTCGATGGAGGACGCCGAGAGGTGCTGCACGAAGGGAACGTGCGGGCGATGCGGCCGCGAGCTAGACCATTGGTACGAGAGAATGTGCGCCGGGTGCGTCGAGAGGCAGGTCTGGGAGCGGCCGGGGAACGAGTTCGTCGCGGCCTCCGACTGGGACGACGGGGTCTTCTACATGGACAGGTACTACCAATGCCCGGAGGACCTGTCGGACGACCTGGGCGGGTTCCCGGAGTGGGGCGTGTTCGGGACGCGGAGGATGAGGCACCTGCTCACGGACGAGTCCCTGGAAGACTGGTGCGACGAGTACCCGGACGACCTCGAGGCCGACACTAGGTCGGTCGCCGAGTTCGAGAGGTTCCGGTCCGAGTTCAACGAGAAGTGGGCACCGGACGTCTATGTCCCGGACAGGAACGTGAGCATATGCCGGGACGGCGACCCCAGGCTGCGGAAGTAATAGCGTCAGGCGAAGGCCCATGCGACAAGGCGCGCGTGGGCCTTTCTCGTCTTTGCATATTGACTATGCAATTGGTTACAATTCGAGTTAAAATCTCCTTGCGCCGAACGGAACGGCGCAAGACGCTGGAAGGGGAGGAAGATGGACACGCTCGAACATGCGTCGATGGACGACAACATGAGGTCCTTCGACTGGGACAAGGCGGCCTCGATTCTGGCCGAGAGGCGCCCGGACAGGGCGTATGCGGGGCTCGCATTCGACCTCGAGTACACGTGCGGCTGCATATGGCAGGGCGGCAGCCCGCTGCTTGACGCAAGGGACGCCGACTCCGGCAGCGAGTACGGCACGCAGGACACCTACCTCGCATCGACGTGGGCGCTCCCCGTGCTCCTGGTCGACGGCAAAGTGATCCCGTGCTGGAGGTACAAGGGCGAGACGGGGTGGGGGCCTGCGACACGCTGGCCCGAGAGCGCCCTGGAGATCGTCATGGAGGTGATGCCCGATGTGCGTCGAGCATGAGACGGACGATGCACCGGTTGCCTGCGAACACATCGACGTCCGCGAGCTGCTTGCCGTCGCCGACGAGCTCGATGAGGAGCTTTCCTGGTCCGTCGGGTACGACGACCCAAGCCCGGATGACGTCAACCGCTGGAACCGTGAGCTTGCGCGCAGGATAAGGAATGCGGTCGGCCATGTTCTGATGGGTGTGGCGGACGACGCCCGCGAGGCGCTCGGGGATGCCTCCCGATGGGACGGTGCAGGCAGCGAGGGCGGCTGCACGATGGAAGACCTTGGGACGTACATGCCGAGGCACGAGTTCAGGCGCATGTCATGCAAGGCGTGCGGGGCGGTTCACTGGGAGCAGCCGCAGAGGACGCTGCCCGCGTTCCGGTTCTGCCCGAGGTGCGGGAGGAAGGTGGGGAGATGGGAATGGCGGTGATGCTCGCGGAGATGGCGCGCTCCTCCGGCGTCGTCGACATGTTCAGGGACGGCGAGTGCTCGAGGTGCGGCGGGTGCTGCGGCAGGGTGATACCGCTCACCGAGGAGGACGCCGACAGGCTCAGGGCGTACGTCGGGTCGCATGTCGTGCGCCCGAACAGGGACGCCGGGTCGTGCCCGTTCCTGTCGGGCGACGGGTGCATGGTCTACGAGGCGAGGCCGATCATGTGCAGGCTCTACACCTGCCGCGGGCACCTGACCGGGGAGATTGCAGACGACCCGAGGAACTTGCTCCTCGGCTCCGCGGTGTGCGTCGACATGCAGGAGTTTGCGTTCGGGAAAGGTGGGATCTGCGCAGATGCTTCCTGAAGACGAAAGGCGCCGCAGGGCGTCCGAGGAGATGAGGGGGCTGTGCGCCGGGAGGACTCTGCACGGCTACAGCTTCCAGGGCACGGTAGGGCACATCGTGTTCGGCGACGCGATCGACAGGCCGTGGCCCGAGGTGATGGGCGGGCTGGCGTCCCTGGTGGACCGCCCGGCGTGCCGCTACGAGCACGACGCAGACGGCCCCGGGACCGTCCCGTACGCGTGCTCGGAGTGCGGCTGCAGGCGCAGCGAGCCGCCAAGGTACTGCCCGGAGTGCGGGCGAGTCGTCATCGACGGGGAGGAGGGGCAGGAATGCCGAGCAAGGTGAGGAGATGGGGCGACAGGAGGCGCGAGGCCCGCAGGGATGCTGCTGTCGCCGCGATGGAGGCCGCCGGGACGGGGACGCGCACGTCCCGACCGGCGCATGGGAGGCAGGCAACGCACGGGGACGAGGGGCCGGGGCCCCAAGCGGCGCCTCAGACGTTCCGGGGCCTCAGCCCGACGTCTCCCTCCAGGTGCGACGCGGGGTCTCCCGGGAACGGGGCGTGGCGGCGATGAGGGCATCGTGGACGCAGGACGAGGACGCCAGGCTTGCCGGGATGCTGAGGTCGGGTGCGTGTGTCAGGGACATAGCCGCGCGGCTCGGCAGGACGGAGAGCGCGGTGTACTCCCGCATCAAAAGCGTCGGACTCGCCAACCCGTCCGTGCGGCGCTGGGAGCAATGGGAGGTGGACCGGCTGCGCACGGAGGTCGCCTCCGGCCTGAGCGTCAAGGAGGTCGCGGAGCGCATGGGAAGGACCGTGCCGTCGGTCGCCACGAAGATGAGCAAGCTCGGCCTTCGGTCGCAGTCGCACACCGACTGGCAGGACATGCCGTGGGCGAAGGTGCGCGCGTGCGCGGAGCGCGGCATCCGCGAGAAGGACGTCGCGAGGGTGCTGGGCGTGAGGCCGTCCGACCTGAGCACCGCGTTCAGGCGGAGGTTCGGCATGACGTACACGGAGGCAGGTGGTCTGCGATGAACGGGAGGCCGTGGGGCGACGGCGAGGTCGCCGCGCTCAGGGACGCCGCCGCGCGCGGCCTGACGATGGCGCAGGCGGCGGAGGCGCTCGGCAGGAGCAGGTATGCGGTGACGGACAAGGCGCAGTCGCTCGGCGTCTCGTTCAAGAGCCGCCCGTCGTGGGACGAGGGGGACGACGCAAGGCTCAGGGGGCTCGTGCGCTCCGGGGCGCGGTGTGCGGACGTCGCCGAGGCCCTCGGGAGGAGCGAGGCGTCCGTCTACAAGCGCGCCTACAGGCTCGGCCTCAGGTTCTCCGGCGACGTGGACTGGAACGTGGTCGAGCGCGCCTGCGCCGAGGGCTTGACGCTCGCCCAGGCGGCGGGGCAGGTCGGCCTTCAGGAGCGCAAGCTTCGGTCGAGGTTCTACCGCAGGTACGGGATGTCGTACGCTGCATGGGCCGCAAGCTTGAGAAATTCCAAAGCGACAAACGCTTGCAAAGCGTAACGGAATGGTTTAGAATGGCGCTTGCGCCTGGAAACGCCGGGCCTGTGAGGAAGGGGAACAAGATGTACGCGACCGACGAGGAAAAGCTGACGGCTGTCGAGTGGGCGGAGGTCGCCCTCGGCGCTCTGCTCGGGGCGGCGGCGCTGGTCGCCTTGTTCTGGGCGGTGCCGGTCATAGCGGACGCGCTCGGCGCGTTCGCGCTGCTCATCCCGGCAGCGCCTGCGGCCTACGGTATGTTGCGGTTCTTCACGACTGAGTAGCACGCCGCAGGATTCGTTTTAAAGCAGGGAACTCAAGTTCTGGCATAGTTGGGCGCTGCGGTCTCCAAATCCCCGAGAAGCGGCACCACAGCGCCCCACAACGGCATTTGAAAGGGATGGGCAGATGAAGAAGGCGATGATCAGCCAGCCGATGGCGGGCAAGACCGACGAGGAGATCGTGGCGGCCAGAGACAAGGCCGTGGCGGCCCTGGAGTCGATGGGTTACGAGGTGGTGAACACCCTGTTCACCGACGAGTGGTACAGCGACGAGGCGATGGAGGCCCGCGGAGTGGTGCAGGTTCCGCTGTGCTTCCTCGCGAAGAGCCTCGAGAACATGAGCCTGTGCCACGTCGCCTACTTCTGCGAGGGATGGGAGCAGGTGCGCGGGTGCTACATCGAGCACGAGGCGGCGGTCTTCTACGGCCTGGACGTGCTCTACGCGCCCGGTGCGTACGTCCCCGCAGGCCCCGAGGCCCGGGCATGACGCGCGGGGAGGACGCCGATGCGCCGATTGCCCAGGGCGGTGCGTCGGGCAGGGCAGGAAAGGTCGCGTGGGTGCTCTGCGTGTGCGACAGCGTGGTCCCGGTGAAGGATTGGGGTTACGCGCTCCCTGCGGTCGACATGGTCAGGGGCGACGGCGCGCTGTTCTCCGGCATGGTCCCAATACTGCACACAGACTGGGAGGTCGGCGCATGCGAGGCCGTGCGCCTGATCCGCACGTACACCTGGCCGACGACGGGAAGCGTCGCGTACGTGTGCTTCTCGAGGCGCTGCCTGCCGGAGGCCGAGCGCGTCCTCAGCGTCATCGAGGCGTTCGGCATCGAGACCGTCATGGTCGGCGACTGGACCGGCGAGCCCGAGGAGCCGCAGGCGGCGGACAGCTCGGACAGGCTCGCGGCAGACCTTGCGACGGCCGTCAAAGGCGTGACGACGCCAAGAAGCCAGCAGCAGATTGCCTGCGGGTACTTCGGCCACGCCTGCGGCATACCCTGCCTCGACAAGGAGGCCTCGATGCACCGAGACGAGTGCCCCGCCTACGGGGACGGCAGAGGCGGCCCCGAGTCGTGCCTGAACGCCATGCGCGACGACATCGCCAGGCGCTGTGAGTCGCTTGGGATCGACCTGAAAGGCGGCGGTCTGTGATGGAGGTGTTCGCCAAGTGTGCCAGGTGCGGCGCGATGGTGTGCCCCTGCGACGCGAGGGAGACGTCGGTAGGCACGCGCATGCGGTTCTGGATGGCCGCCACGACCTGCACCGTGGACACCGACGGGGGGATGGCGCTGGACTTGGGCGGTGCGGCGGTGCTCTGCCCGGACTGCATGCGACAGTACAGGGATTGGCTCGCGGAGGCTCCGGGCAAGGGCGCCGATGGGGACGGCGTCGAGAGGCTCGCGTACGACCTGGCGAAGGCCGTCCTCTCCGCAATGACCGGTGGTGAGGACGGCAATGGTATGACGGCGTGCCGCTATTTCGGCCACAGCGGTGCGTCGTGCAGCGGGTGCCCCGCCTACGCCCCCACCGGCATGACGTGCGCCGAGTTCGCGCCTATGCACCTCCGCAGACGCTGCGATGCGCTGGGAATCGGCCTCGAAGGTGGTGAAGAGGATGCAGGGCGATAACGGGGACAGCCTGGAAAGGCTGCTCGAGGACGTTGAGGGCCTCAGCACGGAAAGCTACGTCAGCCGCTGCTGCACGTATTTCAAGCGCCGCGGAGACGACGGCTACATCTGCTACGGATGCCCGGCGTACCGTTTCAACGACTGCACCAAGGCGGTCTACTGCGACCTCGCCGGCAGGCTCAGGGGCCTGGGCGTCGAATCCGGCAAGGCGTTCGGCGATGGGTGACTTCCAAGGCGAGGACTCGTTCGTCAGGACGCGCAGGCCGCACAGGTGCGCGTACTGCGGCGGTGAGATACCGGTCGGCTCGAGGGTACGGGTCGAGTCGGGCAGGCGCCGCGGCGAGATGTACAGGCGCTACGTGTGCGACGGGTGCGACGAGTGGGTCGAGACGTTCTGGCACTGGTGCCCGGGCGGAGAGTGCGAGGACATAGAGGGGACTTTCGAGGACTTCCGGCACTGGTTGCGGGAGATGTACGAGGAGGACGCAGATGCGGGAAAGTGACGGCAAGGACAACAGCCTGATGAGGCTGATCGAGGACGTGGAGAACGCGGCGGCGGAAGGCTGCTGCGGCTACTTCGGCAGGCGCAAGTGCGGAAGCTGCACAGGGTGCCCTGCGCGAGACGTGGACGACTCGTGCGACGCGATCGTGTACGGCGAGCTCGCCCGCAGGCTGCACGCGCTGATGCCGCACGACAGGGACGGGCGCGAGATAAAGGCGGGCGACGTACTCGCCGAGCATTGCCGTGAAAAGGGTGCCGAATACCCCATCAGGGGCTTTCGCGTCGTCCCTACAACAAAATGCAACGTTTGCATAACGCATGCGCCCACATTGACATTGCGCGTCGTGGAGCCTGACAGCTGGGAAAGGCTGGAGCAGGACGCGACCCTGCTTCCGCACGACTACCTGACCACCAAAGGCGCATCCGACAAACGCTACGGCATCGAGGCGATGGAAGCGATGGCCGCCGACCTCGTGCGCCGCGCCAAGGCGCTGGCAGGTGTCGGGCAATGACGGGCGACGGGGGGTTGCCCGAGGGGCGCAAGTGGCAGGGCGTGGAGCTGGTCAGGCCCCTCGACTCCAGCGGCAACGTCATGAGCGTCGGGGACATGATCGGGCACGGCGACGTAGTCGGGCAGATCGAGTGCTTCGTCGCATGCCCGGTCGTCAGGATCGGCTGCAACCAGATGGTCGTCCCCAACGCCATCGACTGGGACATCGTCCCGAAAGACGTCTGGGGGGAGGTCGGTAGGGACATCTACCGCATTGCCACGAGCGAGCACCTCGACGACCCCCAAGGGGACGTGCGGGAAATCATGCGACGCATAAAGGAGCTGGCGGGGGTGGAGTAGAGCTACGGGCTGCCACCGACTGTCGTGGAGTAAGCAAGGGGGAATCATGATTGTTGACGAGATGGGCATGCAGACGCTTGCGATGATGGTGGGCCTCAAAAACGTCGGAGGATGCACTTTCGGACGCGCCAATGCCGAGCAGCTCAAGCGTGAGGCTCAGACTGTGTGCACCGCATGCAATCAGATGGCGGGCATTGGCCGCGAGGGAGACGCGGCATGCAAGGTCACTGACGGCGAATTTGACGGCGCTGTTATCCGCATCCTCGCGCTTGTAGTCCTGCTTGTGGGCAGCGGCGAGCTTGACGAGCTTGTGGACGTGATCGAGCGCGAAAACGGTGACGATGATTGGGACGGTGAGTGATGATTGCGATTAAGCCGCTGGACTCTTTGACTACCAGGCGCGAGTGCGCCCTGAAGCTGCTCGAGGAGGCGAGCGAGGCCTGCGAGGCCATCAAGAAGCATGACAAGGTGCAGGAATTCTGGTCGTACCAGGATGCGTTGATGGAGCTGGCCGACGTGGCTCAGTGCATGTGCAACTGCCTGCAGGTGCTCAATCCGACGGACAGGGAGTGGGAGGACACCGTGAGAGCGGTGCAGGAGCACAACAAGGAGCGCGGCCGGCACGAGGTGGGCGGCGCGAAGGCCCTGACGGTGGATTGGGGCGAGGATGGTTAGCGACGAGGAGCGCAGGGAGGCGGCCGAGCGGATGCGCAGCCTCGACATGTCCGGGTTCAGGGACTCCCCGATCGTCCCGTTCCTCGAATGCCTTGGGGCCGGCTACATGAACTGGCGCGGCGTCATGGGCCGCCTGGCCGAGCTGGTGGACAGGCCCACAACGGGGCTGTCCGTCGACGAGGACGGCCGCACGTGCTGCGCGAGCTGCGGGTGCGCCTGCCTCTACATGGGCAGCGCGACGTACTGCCCCGACTGCGGCGCGGAGGTGGTGCACGATGGTTAGCGACGACGAGAGGCGCGAGGTCGCCGCAAGCCTGCGCATGCTTGCTGATGGATCCGGATGGGGGGGAGGCGTGTACAACGACGACGTCCTCGACGCCCTCGGGATGCGCCGTGGAAGGGCCAACTGGCTCACGACCCCCGAATCCGTCCGCCGGCTGGCAGACCTCATCGACGGGCAGGCGGACGGCGAAGGGCGGCCCACATGCCCGGAATGCGGCGGGAGCTTGGGCGCAGGGCGTGAGGCCGCCGGGTCGCCATACTGCCCATACTGCGGGACGAAGGTGGTGCACGATGGTTGTTAAGGATGACGAGCGCATGGCCGTCGCCAAGGCCCTGCGGGAACGCACGAAGCGCCCGCTCGGCAAAAGCATGCAGCTGATGTTCAGCGAGACGCTCGGGCTGTACCGGGAGCACCCCGACTGGGAGAGGCCGAAGAGAGAGACCGAGACGTGGGCGAACATCGTCAACTACCTGGCCGACCTCATCGACCGCCCGACGTGCCGGAACGAAGACGGCTTCGGCAGGTCGTTCTCATGCAGCGCGTGCGGCTATAGTGCGTGGACGTACGGCGACTCCTGCTGCGACCCAGGGGACTTCTCGTTCTGCCCGAACTGCGGGAGAGGGGTTGTGGATTCGGATGATTAACCTGCCTGATAGGCACGAAGTCGCGAAGGCGCTCGGCGAGATCGAGTTCGTCGAGCTCGTCCCCGGCCGCATGGTGTGCAGCATGGAGGACGTCGCGCAAGCGCTCGGTATTTGGAGCGGCTTCGTCAGCTCGGACGAGGTCGCGTGCCTCATCGGACTCATCGAGGGCGGCACGTGCCGCAACCTCGCCATGAGGCCCTGCGACGAGTTCCTGTGCAGCTCGTGCGGGGAGCACGTCGGCATCGCCTACATGGACAGCGTGGACGACTACCACGCAAGGTACTGCCCGAACTGCGGGAGGTCCGTGGTGGCGCACATGGGCAATGTAAAGGTCAAGGGAGCGGCGGACGGGGGCAAAGATGGGGACTAACTACTACATCCGGAAGGCGAGGCCGGTGGAGGCCCACCCGACCTTCCACGTCTGCAAGCTGTCGATGGGGTGGAACGTCCACTTCCAGGACTCGGAGGACAACGCCGACTCGTCCGCCGGAGCGGAGTGCCCGGCGTTCCACAGCGCGGCGGACATCAGGAACCTGCTCTCGTCGGGGGAGTGGGTACTGGCGGACGAGAACGGCAGGTCCTGGGAGGGCGACGCGGCCCTGGAGGAGTTCGGCTCCGTCTGCTCCTGGCGCGGCGGCGACCGGTGCGAGAGCCCGAGGGACGGCTACCTGGGGCGCGACTACCGCGACCCGGAGGGCTTCCTCTTCAGCCCGGCCGACTTCAGCTGACGGCACGAGGAGGCGACAGACATGGGGAGGAACGGCGGAGGCTGCGTCGTGCTGCTCGAGATCGTGGACGCCGACACCGGCAAGTCGCTCGCCGTGGTGCCGTACGCGGACGCGGGCGCCGCGTGCAGGTGGCTCGAGGCCGGGGGCTTCGCGAGGGAGTGCGACGGGGACGACGGAGCGCCGTCGTACCGCTACGGGCGGCTCGGGGCGTTCGTCGAGACGCTGCGGGAGATATCCTGAGGATTGTCGGGACTGACATCGAGAGGAGGACCATGGTGCAAGGAGAGGGCGACAGCCTGACCGGGCTGGTCGAGGACATGGAGAGGGCGCTCGCGGTGGATGACCGACGCCACTGCGCCTGCGAGTACTACGGGAAGTACGGGGACGACGAGTGCGACGGGTGCCCGGCGTACGACAACGACGACCCGTGCACGGAGTCGGTGATCGCAGACGCGGCGCGCAGGCTCCACGCGCTGATGCCGCACGACAAGGACGGCGTGGAGATAAAGCCGGGGGACACCGTCAGGGTCGTGGGCTCTGCGGTAACGGTCAAAGACATAAAGGTGTCTGGGATTCGCGCGGTGCCGTTCGGCGACGAGGTCGGCTCGTGCGGCTATGTCGACACGCCTGTGGCGCACCCGCAGGCTTGGAGCGTCGTGCAGCCCGACAGCTGGGAGAGGCTGCAGGAGGACGCGGCGAAGCGCGTCTGCGAGTACGCAGGTGCGCAGAGGAGCGTCGCCGACGACGCCAGGTACAGCTGCATCGGCTGCCCATACGACGAGCCGGGCCCCCACACGGACGCGGGGTGCAACGAGCGGATGAGGCTCGACCTCGTGCGCCGCGCCAGGGCGCTGGCGGGGACCGGGGGTGGCGAGTAGATGGGCGGTAGGGTCCCGGCGTCGTCGGTGAGGCCGCTGCTGGACGCCGTCGTGGGCGAGACGTCCCCGGTCGGCGAGACGTATGAGGACGAGGGGCGCATGCTCAACGTCCCGGCGTTCTCGGAGGTGTGCGAGTGGGTCCTCGGGAGGATAGATGAGGCGCAGGCCGCCGCGGGCTCCCCGCAGGGGTCCGTGCAGGAGCTGGCCGAGGCGGTGCTCGACGCGGCGGGCGGCCTGGCCCTCCTGAGCGACATCGAGAACGGGCGCGAGAAGGCATGGATGCTCGGGCTGTACGGGTACGTGAGGCCCGGCATGGACGAGGTGGAGTAGATGGGCGGAGCGAGGACGTGCGGGGAGTGCAGGTTCTACAGGCGCATCGGCGGCAACACGGGCGAGTGCCGCGGCCTGCCGCCGACGCCCGTCTTCATCCCGGACAGCCACGAGGTCGTGCCCCTGCACCCGAAGGTCAGCGGAAGGAGCGAGGCATGCTCGATTTTCAAGAGGGAGAGGCAACGATGACCGAGGAGGGCGATTGACGATGGCGACTGTCAGGCACCCGGGCACGTACGTCTGCGACATCTGCGGGGCGGGGTTCCCCGAGCGGCGCTCGGTAAACGTCCCCGTGCCGTGGGCCACCAATCAGGACGACGGGAGGGGCTGCGACCCGCACTTCGGCGTGGAGGCGAGCGGCGCGATGGGGTGCAACGCGTACAGGTTCAGGGACCGGGACGGGGGGAGGGGGTAGGGCATGGCGTTTGCGTTTGTGGTCGGCTTTGCGGTCGGCACGGTGTTCACGTTTGTCGTCATCCTCGCTATGTGTTATGTGGAACCGTATTACGACGACCCGCTCATGCACCTGCCAGACACGGACGAGGAGGCACGGGATGGCAGGTGACGTCGAGTCGGCGCTCGAGGACATGGCGCTCGGCAGGATCGAGTCCAAGGTCACGAGGATGGAGAGGCGCGAGGACGACACCGGGGCGGAGACCAAGGTGTCCACGGTGTCCAAGGCGTCGGTCCCCCCGAGCCTGAGGGCGCTCGAGGCCCTCATGTCCAGGAGGGTCGGGGGGCCTCAGGACTGGTGCTGAGTGTTACGTTTCGGGAAAGCGTGTTACCTGTTGTATGATTTTGGGCAATATGCACGTGAATGGAGGCAAGGTATGTCGCTCCGGAAAGGCAAGGCGGCCTGGCTGGTCGCCCTCGGGATCCTGCTGGCGCTCGCGTCGTGCGCGGTGGCGGGCCTGGCTATGATGACCGGGCTGGTGATGCTCGGCGCGCTCGAGGCGTCGCCCGGCGCGTGGCTCGGCTGCTCGTTTCTCATGCTCGCGCTCAAGCTCGCGACGAGCGGCGCGGGCGCGACGGTGGAGGGCTAGGCGCGCGATGTTGAAAGCGAAACAAATTCAGACGGGGGCGGTCGGATGAAGGGAGCGGACGTGCCTGCGGGCAGGGACGAGAGGCGCATGCGCCGCCTGAGGGAGGCGTTCGACAGGTTCGCGGTGGAGTGCGGGCGGGACGACGCGGACCCGGTCGAGGCGGCGCGGTACTTCAGGGGGTTCGCCGCGAACGTGGACACAGGCGGCGGGAGTCCGCTCGCCGTCGGCGGCATGGTCGCGGACGCCATGTTCTACGGCATGGCGTCCCTGGGAGAGGAGGACGCCGCCCTCGTGTGCGCATGGGACGCGGACCGCATGCACGGCCCGATGTGGTTCCTCGTCTGGGAGGGTTCCGTCTCCGGCCCGTTCGGAGACGCGCTCGACGCGGCGTCGGCGGCCGCGCTCGAGATGTGCGCGGTGGACGTCGGGGACGCCATGGGCGCCGTGCGATGCGCGCTCCACGCCCTCTGCGGGTCCGTGCGCGGCACGGGCGGCCGCACGCCCATCGCCGAGTCATTCGGGGCGCTCGGCATCAGCGCCGCGGACGGCCTCGCGGGGACGGCCGCGGGATGGGCGGGGCTGCAGGGAGTCGCGGAGGCTGGGGCCGAGGACCTCGAGCGGGCAATGCGCGAGTTCCGCGAGACGGCCTGGTGTAAGCGGGGCGTCTGAAAGCGAAACGGAACCAAACGAGGGCCTGTAGGCTAAAAATACCAACTCTTGCAAACATCGTCCACATGCTGTAACATATGGCCCGCCCAGAAGGAATCTGGGCGGGCTTTTTTGCAGGGAGCGGAAGGAAGGGGAAGATATGGAGTTCAAGGAAGGCGACCCCGTCGTCTACAGGAACGGCGACTCGTTCGAGCTCGGCGTCGTCAAGCGCAAGATGCGGGACGGGGTGTGGGCGGTGTGGTACTCGGGCGGGGACACGGCGGCCGCCACGCCGGAGGGGTCGCTCGCGCCGTTGTCGAACCAGGCCATGGAGTGCCTCGCGGGGCACGCCGCCGGAAGCGGCGCCATGGCGGGCCCCGCCGACGTCATTGCGGCCAACCCGTCCCTGCCCGTGTGCTCGATGGACTGCGGGATGCGGGCGCCCGTTCGCCTCACGGGGGCGCACCTCGGCTTGTGCTGGAGCTATGGCGATGATGTCTGGGACGACGCCTCCGACTTGGCGAGGATGATGAGGGCCGATGGGAGAAGCCTCGACGAGATAGACGCCGTGTGCGGCACGGGAACCCCGTGCATGTGGGTCGAGTGGGAGGAGACGGCATAGATGCTCACAAGGTGGTTCGACGACGGGTGGTCCGATGATCTCCCGAAGGTCGCCGGGGAGCTCATGTCCATGGTCCCAGGAAGCAGGATAGACCCCGCCGGGCTTGCCGAGCGCATCGAGGCGGCGTTCCCGAGGGACGCGGACGGCAAGGCGATAGGTGTCGGCTCCACCGTCCGCCGCAGGTACGCGGTCCGGGAGGATCCGGTGCGCGTCGTCGGGTACGCCGTCATCCCGGTGCTCGAGGCAAACGGTGCGCACGTGCTGGGAGACCCCGAGGACGTCGAGGTGGTCGACGCGGATTCATGGAGGAAGAGATGAGCGGAGACGGGATGGATGCGTTGAGGGTGGACGTCCGCAGGGCCGCAGACGCCGGCCGCGGACACGTCGCATGCGGGTACTTCGGCCACGGCGCCCGAGAGTGCTTCGGGTGCCCGGCATACTGCCCGGGCGACTGCACCCAGTTGATGATGGAGGACGTCTGTAGGAGGATTGAGGATATGGGCGGGAACGACAGCCGGCCCGGAGGTGCGTCGGAAGGCACGGCCGGGCGGCACACGGCGGAAAGGGTCCGCGGGGTGGACGGGGGCGAATCCGTCGTCGGCCTTTTGGCGGACGTGGACAGGGCCTTTTCCGAGTTTGATGGGACCGATGGGGACGGCGGCCCAGCCGCCTTCGCCTGCGGGTACTTCGGCAAAAGCCACAGGGACACGCGATGCGTCGACTGCCCGCACTTCCACGGCGTGGGATGCAGCATCGAGATGATGAAGGACATCCATCGAAGGCTGCACGCCATCATGCCCCACGACAAGGACGGGGCGGAGATAAAGCCGCGGGACGTCGTCGACGACGGTTACGAGCACACGGTCGCGGGCTTTCGCGTCGTCCCGACCACCGTCGGCGGCTGGGTGATAACGACGGAGCCTTGCGGGTGTCGCGTCGTGCGGCCCGACAGTTGGGAGAGGCTCGCAGAGGATGCGATCGAGGCCGGTCCCGCCGCGACGGACCTCATAGCCAGGGCCAAGAGGCTCGCCGGCGTCGATGTGGTACCGATGATGGGGGCTGCGGATGACCTGCGATGATCGACGTGAAGGAGTTCCGCTACTTCCCGACGTGCGGCGCCGAGGTCGTCGGCTCGCCAGATGGGCCGGACCATGTGGGACTGTGAGTTTGTGAGGACCTGACCGACGTGCGGCTTCGAAGGCGATGAGGGGCAAAGGGAAGGACGGCGCAGGTCATAGGCGGGGAGTTTTTGAAAGGAGCGAGGCCGGATGTTCGAATTCATGTCGGCGAAGCAGAAAGAGAGGTTCGACGACCTCGAGAGGCAGGTCGGGTACCTCCTGTCCGAGAACGCCAGGCTCCACGGTGAGAACGCGGAGCTGAGGGAGCGCAGGGGCGCGATGGGTCAGGTCCCGTGCGAAACGGTGACGATCCTGGACTGCGAGAGGCCGGGCACGGTCGAGGTGCGGGTCAGGCGCGTGGGGAACACCCCTGCGGGGAACACCCCTGCGGGGAGCGGGGTGTCCGGGTTCTTTGACTTCGAGGACACCGCCGTGGTGTCGGCGGACCGGCTCAAGGACTGGCGCGGCAGGAAGAGGGTCGACCTCCCGGACGGCCGCGTCGGGGTGGTGACCGGCTGATGGCGGCGTGGACGGAAGGCGACCTGCGCACGCTCGAGCGCATGGCGCGCAAGGGGGCGCCGGCCTCCGAGATAGCGCGCTCGCTCGGACGCAGCAGGATGGCAGTGTACAAGATGGCGGAGAAGGCTGGGGTCTCCCTGCGCCAGCGCAGGCGGTGGACCGCGGGGGACGACGAGGCGCTGCGCCGGGCGGTCGCCTCCGGCGCGAGGGCGTCCGACGCCGCCTGGCTGCTCGGCAGGACCCGCGACGCCGTGTTCTCCCGCATGCGCGCGCTGGGGCTGTCGTCGCTGTCGCGCCGGCGCTACGACTGGGAGGCCGTCGAGGGGATGCTGGAGGCGGGCGTCCCGGCCGAGGAGGCCGCCGCCTCGCAGGGCACGACCAGGAGGCTACTGGACGAGGCCATGCGCTCGAGGCGCGGCGAGAGCTACTCGAACCTGCTGGGGCGCCGCGATGGCTAGGCCCAGGGACGTGTGCCCCGTGTGCCGAACGCACGGCTGCGCCAGGTCCGGGCGCGGGGTGTGGCGGTGCCCTGGGTGCGGCGGCGAGTTCCGCTACTCCGAGATGAGGTACTACGACGGCGTCGAGGAGGACGACGCGCGCAGGCGCGTGGACGCAGCGACGTCGAGGTACAACAGGTCCTACAGGGCGGCCCACGGCGCCGTGGAGGGGTCGATGGAGAGGTTCCGGGAGGCCAACCCGGGCTACGACGCGCGCTACCGCGCCAACAGGCCCGCGCAGACGGCGCTCAGGCGGGCCTGGGACGGCGCGGAGGCCGAGGTGCGCCCGGTGCCGGGCGGCTACGCGGTGATCTCCGCGGGGAGGCTCTGGGAGGCCGTGGAGCCGGGCAGGGCAGCGCTCATGTGGTGCCTGCTCGTCCTGGGGGCCGACCCGCCAGGAGGCAGGGAGGCGACTGACGCGGACATGTGCCTGGCGCTGCACAAAAGGCCCGTCGCCTTCTGCAAGCCCGGAAAGGGTCCGTCGTTCACGCCCATCTCGAGCGCCTGGGGCGACGCCTGCGCCCAGGCGGCGTGGGAGGCGCTGGCGGCGTTGGGTAAAAATCGGAAACGTTCTTGAAAACCGTGACGCAATGCGTTACAATGGGCCCGTGCCCGGGACGACCCGGGCCGGGGCCATGCCGCCCCGAGACGAAGGAAGGGGACCCGAAATGGCAGAGTTTTTCTACGCAGAGTACAACTTCGGCGGCAACGACGCAGAGAGCACCCTCGACAGCCTCCTGAGGTTCAAGAGCGAGTCGGAGCGCGACGGGTGGGTCGACTGGAGGAACGACTCGCTCTCCGCGATGTTCCCCGAAGGGGTGGCGCAGCCCGTGACCGAGGACGAGGTCGTGCGCGGTGGAAGGTACAACCTCGCCAGGTTCACACACGACGCGACGCGCCACGAGGTCCCGGGATGGGATGCCGAGAGCATCTACCCGAACCTGACGAACAAGGAGGGCTAGGATGGACGAGGAAGAGTACATGTGCGACTCGAGCACGAGGATGGCCGGGCTTTCGGACGATCGCGTCGCGTCTGCAGTCGATGCGATGCCCGACGATTACGAGGCTTGGGGCGTGGACATAGTCGACGCCCTGCCGGAGGACGAGCTGGACTGCGACGAGGACGGGTTCTATGACGACTACCGCCTATAGGATGGCCGGGATGGCGCGCGGCCAGGTGTGGCTGGCGTCCGTCTCGTTTCAGGAGAACCCGTCCAGCTCGAAGAACCGCCCGGTCATAGTGCTCGGGGAGTTCCCGGACGGAGACGTCTTTGCCGCAAAAGTGACGTCGCAGGACATAGAGGCAAGGGGCAGGAAGGCATACAGGCTTGACGGCTACGAGAGGTACGGCCTGAGGAAGATGTCATGGGTGAACCTCGGATACGCGCTGAAGCTCCCGCCAGGCAGGTTCATGGTCAAGTTCGGCAGTATCCCATACGACGTCCTGTACGACATAGAAGCCGGACTCGGCGGGAGGCCGTCCGGCGTCACCGCCGGAAGGCTGGATGCCGATGAATGGATGTGGTTGTGATGACCGACCTCGAGATGCTCGCCGAGGAGATCCGCCAGGCGCCCGGCTTCTACAGGGCCGAGCACTCCATGGGGAGCATGGAGCCGCTGACGGACTCGGAGGCCGTCGAGGCGCTCGTCGACATCGTCGAGCAGGAGGCCGAATGCGACGTGCGTTCGGCGGACGACCTCTTCAAGGTGCTGGCCGGGATCATAGACGGGACATGGTGGATTCCATGAGGTACATATCGACATTCTCAGGCGTTGAGGCGGCGTCGCAGGCGTGGGGCCCCCTCGGCTGGGAGCCGGTCGCCTTCTCCGAGATTGAGCCGTTCCCGTGCGCCGTGCTCGCAGAGCGGTTCCCCGACGTCCCGAACCTGGGCGACGTAACGAAGGTGGACTGGTCCCCGTACGCCGGCGAGGCCGACCTGATGGTGGGCGGGTCGCCGTGCTTCCCCGCAGGAACGCCCGTCGTGGTCAGGCGACCCGACGGCTCGGCGGTCGGCGTCCCGATAGAGGACGTGCGCGTCGGGGACGAGGTCCTCACGCACAAGGGAAGGTTCCGCAAGGTGCTGGCGACCGGCTCCAAGGTCGCCGACACCGTGCTGCTGCGCACCGACGGCGCAGTCGACGCGCTCGAGTGCACGCCGAACCACCCGTTCCTCTCCGTGCGCAGGCTCGGGCACGACGCATGCGGGCCGCGTGACGACCTCGAGTGGGTCCCAGCCTCGGGGATGGCCGGCAGGTGCGCCCTTGCCGTCAACGTCGACGGCGGGCCGCTCTACGGCCCCGTGCGCATAAGCTCGGTCTCCGAGGGCAGGAGGGGCGTTCGGGTCTACAACATGTCGGTCGAGGAAGACGAGAGCTACACGGCATGGGGCCTGGCGGTGCACAACTGCCAGAGCTTCTCGGTGGCTGGGAAGAGGGAGGGCCTGGATGGGGCTTCGGGGCTCATGTGGGAGTGGGTCAGGTGCGTTCGGGAGGTACGGCCTCGGTGGGTCGTGTGGGAGAACGTCCCGGGGTGCCTCAGCTCCGGCGGAGGGGAGGATTTCAGATGCCTGCTCGAGAGCCTGGACGACCTCGGGTATGACACGTGCTGGCGCGTGCTGGACGCGCGCTTCTTCGGAGTCCCCCAGCGACGCCGTCGAGTCTTCCTTGTCGGCCATCTTGCAGGGCGACGGGGAGGACGGCACCTCCCTTGCGAGGTACTTCTTGAGCCAGAGGGCCTGCCTTGGGATACTCGAGAGGGCGAGGAGGCGCGACAGGGAGCTTCCCGTGGAGCTGGACGAGGCGTTGCGTCGGCAGGCTTCAAGTCCAACCCCTCCGGGGTCGGCAGGAGCATAGGCTACGAGGAGGAGTGCTCCCCCACGGTCCTGTCCGACTCGCACTCCCCGGGCGTCCTCGCCGCGCTCAGCCCGCGCGACGACGAGAGCAGCCGCGTCTTCCACGAGGACGGCGTCGCGCCGACGGTCACGTCGCAGGGCCCGGGGTCCGGGGAGCGCGTGCCGAGGGTCCTCACCTACGGCATAAGGACCGCGAACACCTCGAGCAACGGATGGGGCGTGCAGGAGGAGCAGACACACACGCTCGGCTGCGCGGACAGGGACGCCGTCCTGTGCGTCAACAGGGACTCGAAGGACGGCGTCGGCTGCGGCGAGGCGCCGACCCTCACGTCGTCCCATGGCCCGAAGGGGAACGTCCCGTGCCTGCTGAGGATGCGCGAGGGCTGCGCCGGCGGGGGCAAGGGCCCGCTCGTTCAGCGCGACATGAGCGGCACCCTCGCGACGAACAACGACCAGACGCTCTACGACCCGTGCATCAGCTTCTCCGACGACTCGAAGGTCACCGTCGGCATCGGCGAGTCGCCGACGTGCACGAGGAACCACTGCGACCACCACGCGGTGGTCGCAGGGCCCGTCGGCGTGAAGCAGAACCAGCGCCACGAGGTGACGACGGCCCCCTACACCGGGTGCCTGGCCGCCCAGCAGTCCGGCAAGCAGGTCAACGGCGTGATGGCGGAGGGCGTCGTGCGCAGGCTCACGCCGCTTGAGTGCGAGAGGCTCCAAGGCTTTGCGGACGGGTGGACCCGCATACCCTGGAGGGGGAAGCCCGCCTCCGACTGCCCCGACGCCCCGAGGTACCGCGCCATAGGCAACTCCATGGCGGTCCCGGTCATGCGCTGGATAGGCGAGAGGATAGACGCCTGCGACAGGTACTACGCGGGGCACCCGGAGAGGCTCTCCGACCTGGACGGGCCGACGGAGGGCGAGCAGCTCACGCTGTTCTGAACGAAGGCGAGACGTATTCAGACGGGAGGCGGCAAGGCATGGGAAGGCGGGAAGCGGAGGCGACGGCCGCAGGCGACGCGGCGGGAGGCTGCGACCGCATGGGAGCCAGGTGGGTGCGGTCCGCCGACGTGCGCACGAGCGTGCTCCTACACGCCAGGACACACGACAGCCTCACGCCGGAGCTGGAGAGGTCGGGGCACTGGGTCTACATGGTCGACGGCGACGTCGACAGGTACGCGGACGACTTCGGGAAGGAAGCCTTCGAGCGCGACCTCGAGGGCTGGGAGCTGGCCCTGCGCTACCTGCTCGACGACGGGGACGAGGGGCACTGCGCCCGGGCCCTCTCCGAAATGTCGGAGGACGGGGTCGTCGCGCTCTACAGGAGCGACGGCGAGTCCCCTTGGTGGTACGTCGACCCGGAGGACGGCGAGGGGACGGAGCCATGCGACGGTGGAGACGCGGTTCGCGGCGGCTCCGACCGACAGGCCCGCCGAGGCACGTCCTGGATGCCGCGCCTGACGGTGTTGGGGTAGGCGCCGCGCCTGCGCGGGGTTTATGATTCCAAGGACGACAGGGGCCGAAAGGCACATGGGAGAAAGGAAACTGAGATGGACTGGCAGGGAGAGTTCGAGGACGAGAGGCCGAACGTCTACACGACGATCCGCGACGTGGTCGACTACGAGGTGATACCGGCCCTCGGGGAGTTCGCCGACTGCTACGACGCGGCCGGCATAGCTCGCGACTGCTGGCGCTACGACGCGGGGCTCGGCGGCTTCGTCAAGGCCGTCGACGAGGACGGCTTCTGGGAGAGCGCCATCGAGCACGACGTGACCCGATAGCGCGAGGGGAGAGCGGGCGGCCCGACACGTGGCTGCCCCTTTTTTTACGCGTTCGACAAAATATGCAAACGCTCTTGGAGGAGGGGGAGGAGATGTCGGCACACGTCAAGACCGGCCCATGGGGCCGGGACGAGGTCGAGGCGCTCAGGGCGCTCGCGGCCTCGGGGACGGCCCCGAAGGCGGCCGCGGAGGAGCTCGGCCGCAGCCTCGCCGGGGTCTACGGCAAGATGAGCCAGCTCGGGCTGAAGTCCTACGACCCGTCGCGCTGGACGGCGGAGGAGGAGGACGCGCTGCGAAGGCTCGTGGCGCGCGGCCTCAGGGCGTCCGACGTGGGCGAGGCCCTCGGGAGGTCGGAGATGGCGGTCAGGATCAGGATGGGGAGGCTCGGCCTGTGCAGCGAGAGCAGGCACAGGTACGACTGGCCCGCGGTGGAGCGCATGCTGCTCGACGGGGCGACGTGCGCCGAGGCGGCGGCGTCGCAGGGGGCGTCGTCCAAGAACCTGCGCTCCGCCTTCGCGAACAGGCACGGCGGGGCGTCCGTCGAGGCCTGGGTCGAGGGGAGGAAGCATGCCAAGGGGATCTGAGTGGCGCAGGAGGGTCCGCGCCCTGGCGGCGTCGGGCGCGCTGTCCAACGACGCGGCGAGGGCCATGGGAATGACCCCGACGGCGTTCAGCAAGGCGTCGTGCAGGGAGTTCGGCTGCACGTGGGTCGAGCTCAAGAGGGCAGAGACGGCAAGGGCGGCCAGGGCCTCCGACCTCGTCGCCGCAGGCGAGGAGAGGACCAGGGAGTTCAGGAAGGGGATGTTGCGATGAGCGGGGAGCTTTCGACGGAGTCGCCGGAGGCGACCGTCGTTTTGCAGGAGCGCGGCACGGGAGGCATCGAGGCGAGGGACATGTCGGCGCTGGCCGTCGACGGGAGGGCGCGCGTCGGCCACGTCAGGGGCCTGGGGCCGGTGTGCATGCGCTGCGGCTGCGCCGTCGGCGAGCGGAGCGCCGCGTGCCCGGCGTGCGGGGCGGAGCTGCTGTGGGCAGACGAGGAGCTCGGCGCGCTGCGCGGCAGGCTGGACGGCTGCGGGGACGAGGGGGCGGTCCTCGACTGGGGCGTCGACCTCGCGGACTCGATGCGCCGCGAGTTCGAGGGCGGCGCCTCCGCCGTGTGCGTGTTCGGGATGCGGGACGGCTCCCTGCGCGGCGTCCCACCGACGCTGGTGCACGGAGGCGCGTCGCGCCCGGCCTCGCCGCCCCTGCTCCCCACGGAGCGCGTGGCGTCGCTCGGGCACTCGGAGTACGCGGTGTACGACATGCGCGACGCGGCGTCCGCCGAGGCCGTCGGGCGCGCGATGCAGGGGAGGCTCGCCATGTTCGAGAGGGAGTGCGACGTCGAGAGGGCGGACGCGCAGCGCTCGCTGCTCGAGGCGTTCTCCGCCGCGTCACGGGAGGCCGAGGGGGCGTCTGGGCGATGAGGGTCGACATGGACGCGTACACCGTCGAGTTCTCCGGCCCCTGCGAGCTGTTCGCGCTCAGGGACGCCCTCGGACTGGCGGAATACAGGCTCGACGAGGTCACAGGCCAGCCTGCGCCGATAGAGGACAACGAGACGGAAATGATCTACAGATTCGTCGTGGACGCGCGGCGCGCGCTCTTCGAAATGCTCAGCCAGCCGTAGGGGCGAGGCCCGGCGCCGTCGTGACGCCGGGCCTTTCGTCCGTATGCTCGCCGCGAGGCCGGCGCGCCGACGCGGGTGTATACTCCTTGCGTCCGTACTGAAACCGTTACAGAACCAAAGGAGCCACGCATGGAGGTAAGGGACGTCCCGATCGGGTCCATAAGGCCATACGACAACAACCCCAGGGACAACTCGGCGGCGGTGGGCGCCGTGGCGGAGTCCATCGAGAGGTTCGGCTGGCAGCAGCCGATCGTCGTGGACCGGGACGGCGTTATAGTCGTCGGCCACACGCGATACGAGGCCGCGAGGAGGCTCGGCCTGGAGACTGTCCCGGTGAAGGTGGCGGACGGGCTGTCGCCCGAGAAGGTGCGCGCCTACCGCCTGGCAGACAACAAGGTCGGCGAGCTGGCGACGTGGGACGACGGCAAGCTCGAGGCGGAGCTCGACGCGCTCGGGGACGAGCTCGACGGCCTGGACTTCGACATGTCGGACTTCGGGTTCGACGCCAACGACGCGGACGCGCCCGTCCCCATGACCGGCAGGGAGGCCGTCGAGGGCGTCGTGGAGGACGAGCCGGACGAGTCCGTCGATGACTTCGTCGAGAGGGGCCAGGTATGGAGGCTCGGGCGGCACGTGCTCATGTGCGGCGACTCCACGCTCGCCGAGGACGTGGACGCGGCGTTCGACGTCGCCGGGACCACGGCGCAGTGCCTGCTCACCGACCCGCCGTACAACGTGGCGTACGAGGGGCACACCCAGGACAGGCTCCGCATCGAGAACGACTCGTGGGACGACGACGACAAGTTCGTCGCGTTCCTGCGCGACGCATATGGGAACGCCATGCGGCACCTGGACGCCGGCAGGGCGTTCTACATATGGTACGCCTCGAGCCAGGTGGACAACTTCCATCGCGCCGCGAGGGAGGCGGGGATGGAGATACGCCAACAGCTCATATGGGCGAAGTCTTCGCTCATCGTCGGCAGGCAGGACTACCAGTGGCGCCACGAGCCGTGCGACTACGGCTGGAAGGACGGCGCGGCCCACTACTTCACGCCGTCGCGCAGGGAGTCGACGGTGCTCGAGTTCGACAAGCCCGCGAGGAACGGCGAGCACCCGACCATGAAGCCGGTGGCGCTGTTCGCCTACCAGCTGTGCAACTCCACCGTGGAGGGCGAGTGCGTCTTCGACCCGTTCGGCGGCTCCGGGACGACCGTCGTGGCCTGCGAGCAGACCGGGAGGAAAGCTGTCACCATGGAGCTGTCCGAGCACTACGCATCGGTCATCGCCAGGCGCTGGGAGAGGCTGACGGGCGGCAAGGCGGAGCTTTTTGATTGTTGATGGAAACCGTAGTATGGACATACGCAAGGAGACGAGAGTACATCGGAGTTTGTTATGGGAATCAGCATGTACGATATATTTGAACTTGACGATAAACAAGGCAACAAAGACGTAAGGGAGTTCGTTCAAAACGTCTTCGACGCCGTCATGGATGACGCTCCGTACGCATCGTGGGGTGAATTTAAAGACGCAATAAGTTCTGCGCTTTCAAACGAGCTGCATTCAGCGTGCGGCGTCGGTGGGGAGATACTCCAATTGTACGGCGTGTTCGACTCTGCCGTCGACGAGATGACGCCTGCGTTCTTGAACGACATGCTGCATCTCGTCGCACACAACATAAACAATGGCGTATTGAGCGTATCCGATTGCTACGACATGCCGAGGACATTCAAGGAGATCACCGCGCATGGCAAGAGGTGCATCTCTTCATATCGCGAGTGCGTCATGGACAACGGTCAGGTCTTCGAGGTCATGAGCCTGCGCGACGGGATGCGGGAGGCGCAGGAGATGGTCGACGCCGATGCATACTCCGTCGAGACGTTCGGTCGGGAGGCGTACGGGCTGGACTCCGACGAGTCGCTGTGGGTCGAGTACGCCGACGGCACGCATTACTCGCTCGGATACGGAGAGGAGCCTGGAAGGTTCAAGAGAACAGGAATAACATGCATCATAATCGAAAACGGGTACACGACGCAGGTCGCTGGGAGGTACAGGGTTGAGGAAAGCTATGGGAACGATGGGGTAATGTATGTCGTCGTCCCAGAATAGGGGAGACGAATCATGGTTGCCGCCGTCTTGCTTGACCCAAACACGATGAAAGGACTCGTATGAAAGCAAACGGACTTAGGCCTAGGGCCAATTGCGGGAACAGGAAGGAGGCCGCATGGGACGGGACCACAGATAAGCGATTCGAACTTGCGAACAGCAGGTTCATGGTGATCACCGGCCAGGGCGACACCGTCGCAAACCAGATCGCCGTCGCAGCAAACACCATAGCGGGCAGGTGGCTCAACGACGGAGACGTCATAGACGGGTCGTGTGGGTTCGGGAACCCCGACGACCGCGTCGCGAGCTGCGCGAACTGGCTGTACAAGAACGGCCCGCGGGACTGCAGGTCCATCCTCCGCGACGCCGCAGACGCGTTCTACAAGGAGGAGTACTCCGACCTCATGTACGAGCTGTGCGAGAGCTGCCTCGACCTCGACGTCCTCTACGATTATGCGGACATGCCGGCCGTCGGAAACATCTTCAAGTGCGACGGGCAGTTCAGCGCAGACGAGGAAGAGGAGGAGGACGAGTACGGTTACTCCTACGGCATGCGCCATGGGTCGGGCAAGTATACCCGCCGCATGGCCGCCGGCCTGATGCGCCGCCGCGCAGGCAAAACCGGATCAAACGACCGCTCCGCCCTCGGCCATTACGTCTATCATAGCGACGCAAACCAAGGAAATGACTTCTTCACCTTGCTTGACAAAGTCATAGACGATACCGCCGACGAATTTAAAGTCATGTACAGAGTCCATGGAGACGTCGATCTTTTCGACCTGAGGGACATGATAGAGCAGGAACTCTGCGACCTGTTCGAAAACGAAGACGTCGACGCTGCGGGTGCGATCAAGATCGCATGGTATTTCGGCGCGAACCTCAACGATGTGGACGTCGCGGAGATGGACAACGATGAAGACGTGTTCTACAGGTTTGTGGACATGGCTGCATACGCGATGGCCTTGCATGGAAGAGTGTGCTGGCCGCACTAAATCCACCGTCGATCGACTTCACATCTGGTGCTTTGTATTTTAATGTGTGAGTCGCAGACGCGCCGAGGCGTCCAACAAACGAGAATGGAGAATTAGCTGTGAAATGGTATGGGCTTGACTACTGGGATGAGCAGAACGTCGCCGGCGATCGTGCTTGGCGTGACATTCTCGACGCCGTCATGGACGACGTCATGGCGGACGCACCGTATGGGAACCAGGCTAATTTCGACAAGGCCGTGAAGCAGTCGTTTTATGAGCTGTTTGTCGGGTCCGCCAGCTTCGACGGCGATCTCCCTGGCTATTTCGCAGAAAACCTCGAAGATGCGTTTGCAAGAGACGTCGAGAACGCGCTCGAGTTCAACGCCGACAACGGCGGTGACGACATGTCGACCTACTACGGGCGCGGCCGCGAGTCGTCGAGGGCGGCGCACCGCCGCGTGGCCTCGCTCGGCATGCGTCGCAAGACGGTCCCCGGCAACAGGCGGCGCTTTTAGGCGGTAAGATTGGCCAGACGGCAAAGCCCACGCTTGGGAGCCGGGCAGCGCCGTCGTGCAGACATCATTGGATGGGCCGTTCGACCTAGCGTCGGCGGCCCATCTTGCGTTTGGCGATGACCGCACGGCAATGGATGGTGCGGTCCTGCTCGCTCTGCTGCATCGGGCGCATCGGTGGCGGTGGCACCGGAGTCAGCAGCCGCACTCCACGCACGCCACGAAAAAGGCAGCACCGGACGCGTTTGTGATAGAATCGGACGGAGGGAGGTGCTTTGGTTTGAAGGACGGTCACAGCTCTGGCAAGACGTACAGGGAGTCCGACGGGCTCGAGATAGTCCCGCGCTGCCCGGTGTGCTCGCACGAGGCGCGCGACGGCATAGAGACGGTCGCGGCGCTGGGGTGCATAGTGACGTGGGGCGTCGCCGCCAAGAGGGTGAACGCCACGTTCGGGACGGACTTCAAGGCGGACACGCTCAAGCGCCACATGACGCGCCACCCGCTGCACCGCGAGGTCGCCGAGCAGGACGTCATCATGGAGTCCATCCGCGGCGAGAACGGCGCGAAGTCCGTCAGCATGCAGAGGCTCCTCGACACGCTGCTCATGCAGGGGGCGCTCGACGTCTCGAAGGGCTGGATCAAGCCGACGAGCGTCTCGGAGCTCATGCAGGTGATGCAGATGAGCATGAACGTCGCCGAGCGGGAGGACAGGCGCAAGGCGGCCGAGACCATAGACCCCTCGGACTTCTACGCCGTCATATCCGCCTGGGGCGAGGCCATGCAGTCCACGCTCACGCCGAACCAGCTCGCGCTCGTGGCGGCGAAGGCCTCGGCCCTTGGTGCGCACCTCGACATCACGCGCATGTCCGTGGAGCGCACCGACAGGGTCGACGTGGACGCCGTCATGGAGGGCGCCGTCGAGGACTACCGCAGGCGCGGCCTGCTCCCGCCCGACCCGTCCTCCCCGGAGTCCGTCGTGGAAGGGGTTGAGCTGCCCTCGTAGGGCGGCGTATCATCTATGGGTCGCGGAACAGGTGGCGGGCAGGGCCCGTCGTGCACATTCACGAGGTGAGTTCGATGGAGCAGTTCAAGGTTAGGGCGGCCGCAGAGCGGGCCAGGGACGGCCTGGCGGAGCTCAGGCGCGCGTACATGTCGGGGGACAGGAAGGCCATGGTTGACCCGCTGCGCGGCCTGGGATCTGCGGTGGGCGAGATCCTCGACCTGACGGAGAACCCGTACGGTGCGGACGAGGACGCGGAGGGCGCGCGCGAGGCCCTGCGCGAGGACACGGAGCTCGTCTCCGGGAGGTAGGGACATGGGCGTAACGCTCTCGGTCGCGGCCGCCTGCCTCGCCGCGGCCCTTGTCTTGCTGGTGGCGGGCGGGCCGCGCAGGCCGCTGTAGGGAGGTTTCCATGGTCGACTCTTTCACCGTCGGCGACGTGCTGTCTCCGGACGACTTCGCCGGCTCGCTGTACTGCCCGGCCGTGTACGACGAGGTGCGCGTCGAGGACGTCTCCGAGAGCTCGGTGACGCTGCTGTTCGTGGACGTCGACGGCGGCGTCGAGGACGAGATGGCCGTGACGCTGCCGGAGCTTTCCGTCATGATGGGCTGGCCGGAGGGGTGCGAGGTCTCCGAGGACGCCGCCGAGAGGCGCCAGGACGCCCGTGACGGCGTGTTAGGCGACGGTGCGCCCGACGACCACAGCATGCCCGACGCCGGCGGCAGGTGGGGCGTCAGGGAGTCGTTCAGGGGCCTGACGGGCGAGCAGGTGCGCTCGGCCGTGATGGGCGACGTCAGGTCGCGCGCCATGAGGAACCTCCCGGGGTTGCTCTACGCGCTGCGCGGGCAGGACGTCCCGTTCCCGGCCGCCGGCGAGGAGCTCTCCTGGGAGAGCTCGGACTTCTCATACGACGACGACGGGTACCACGTCACGCCGCTCGACGGGTGCTGCGTCACGATGGTTGCGGACGCCAGGGGCGTGGTCTTCCCTGAGGAGGCGGACGAGCAGACGCGCTGGGAGGTCGACCCGGCCGTCGCCGCGAGCATGTACACCGACGACAGGCTCGGCAGCTGGTACGGCCACTACGTCTACGACCACGTCGCGCTCCTGTCCTGCGAGGACGAGGGCGAGGTCGGTACCGACCCGTTCGAGCGCGTGTGGGACAGGCCGACGGTCGTGAAGGCGTTCGGTTAGGGACATGGCGGACGTCGTCAAGCCGGACTACAACGGCTCGAAGATGGACATAGTCACCAGCTCGGTGCGCAACGTGCCGGGCGACTCGGGCCACCCCATGCAGCGCGTCGCCCTCTACGGAGCGTTCGTCGAGGGGCGGTACCTGCCGCACGTGGCGACGCTGGACGCCGAGACGGGAGAGGTGCTCTACAGGGGCTACTTCGGCGGGAGCTCGGCTGCGGAGCACCTCGAGCTTGTCGAGCGCGTGAGGGCACTCGAGGCCGCAAACGACGCCCTGCAGAGGCTCATAAAGGAGCTGCTCGAGCGGCTCGGCGGCGACGAGGACGACCTGAACGGGTCGGTCAAGTCGGCGACGGACTACTGGGCCCTCTCGGACGGCCAGGGCGAGAGGCCCGCCGACGGGGAGTTCAAGGAGGAGTGCCCGCCCGTCCCGTGGGGGAAGGTCCTGTGGCGCAAGGCCGTGGTGTCGCACACGGGCGAGATGAGCAAGCCGGACGTCACGTACTCCGCGGTGTCCGGCCCGCAGGGGATAGCGTCGTCGGGTGTGATAGGGCGCAAGGAGTCGAGGTCGTCGACCGACGCGGACACGGTCACGCTCTCGCTGGAGGCCGGGGACGGCCTGGAGGGCTCCGTCGGATCGATATCCGTCGACTCGACCGTCGCGCGCAAGGAGGTGCTCGAGGCTTCGAGCGACGGCCTGGACGGCCTGTCCTCGTGCCTTGTCGAGGGCTGCGTGTGCCATGTGACGGGGACGCTTTCGAGGGCCGTCGCGAGCGGCGGGACGATATCCGTGTCGGGCGTGAGCGGGACGCCTCTGTACGCCACGCCGGGCTGGGTGTGCGACTCCGACGGCTCCTCCATGACGGCGACGGCCGGGCGGGAGTTCGCCGAGGGGTCGCCGTTCAGGTGCGTGCTCGTGTGCTGACGGCTTAAAGACAAAGAAGCCGCCCCGGCAGAACGTGCCGAGGCGGCTTTGGGCGAGACCGCGCCAAGCACGGCGGAAGAGACGGCTCACAGGACGGTCGTCCCGTTGCCGTCCCCGTACATCCTCTCGTCCCTCATGTCGGCGATGCACCGGCACGCGCCGGAGACCGTGGCTCTGAGGCACTCGTGGGGGTCCGTCCTGCCCATCGTCTCGAAGCCGTGCTCGATGCCGTAGCCGATGTCGGCCCTGCCCACGAACGTCCCGTTCGGGAGCCTCTCGATGGAGCAGTCCCCGATTCCAGGGACGCGGAACGCGACGGCCTCCCCGTCCACCGCAGACCCGATCCTGTCGAGCAGCCTCTCCACCTCAGCCGCGTCGAAGGCGGCTTGGCCCACCCTGGAGCCAGTGAACTCGAGCATCCTGTCTATCGCGGCGCCGAGGTCCGTCTCGCGCGTGTCCACCGACCCGGCCCGGCGTCCGTCGCAGCGCCCAGACCACGTCCCACGGCCGATGTCGTAGGCCATGAGCATCTCGACGCCGTCCACCGCCACCTTGCGCTCTATGCGCGCGTCGAGCGCGGCCGCCCCGTCGAATGCTGGCCCAGGCTTGCATCCTGCCATGTCAGTCATATGCCCCCCCATCGTCGAGGTCCACGACGAACGCGTCCTTCCCGGCGTTCTCCAGGCGGTACCTTATGGCGAGGAACGCGTCCCTCCTGCGGTACAGCGACCCGATTATCGTGTTGTCCCAGCTGTGGTACAGCTGCCTTATGTCGTCGAAGAACGTGAACCTGACGACCTGCCAGTCCCCGTACCTGCTCTCCTGGAACGCGCAGTACACGCCCTCGCCGTTGAACCCCAGGCAGTCCACCGGCATGCCGAACGTGTGCGTCGTCATGCGCAGGCCCCACTCGAGGGCGTGCGCGAGGACGGCCGTGTCGGCCGTGTACACGCTATCCCCCTTGCGCGGCGCAGGCTCGGTGCACGTGCCGGAGAACCTCCCCGACGCCCTGTCGTACGATATCTCGCACTTCCTGTACCCGTCGCTTATGCCGAGCGGCATGCCCGGCCACAGCGCGTCGACGGCGCCTTTGATTCCCATGTCTTCGCTAAGCCACCTCATGGCCGCCCCCGATCGGCTTCTCCCCGTCGATGTACGGGCGCAGGAACTCGGCGCACCTCTGCACCGCCATGCCGAACCCGTCCTCGCGGGTGTTCGCGGACAGTATCCCCGCAGCCTCGCAGGACATGGCCCACTTTCCGTCTCCGCGCCTCCAAAGCCTGAAGGGGACTCCGTCCACCGTCACGTCGTGCGCGTCAGAGCCGCGCGTTCTCCCGGCGGTCGAGACTTGCCCAGTCACAGCGGTCGACCTCCTCCCTGAGGAACCCGTCGTCGAGCACGGAGGACACCCGGAGCTCCGCCAGGTCGGTGCTCGGGAACGCCGAGCCGTCGACCTTCCCGTCAGACGACAGGAACAGCACCCTGTGCGACCCGCGGTCGTCGCACACGCACGCCGCTGCCTTCCCGTCGAACGCGACGCTCTCGATGCCTGCGCCGACGGCGTTCTTCTGGAACGCCCAGAGCAGGGCGTCGACGGCGCGCGCGGTCCTGAGGGACTCCTCCGCGCCGTCGTGGTACCTGTACCTGGCGACGAACGCGGAGGACGCGGCGTCGTACGAGACCGACGTGCGAGCAACCGCGTCCACGTGCCAGAGCTCGGCGCGCCCGACCTCGTCCACCCACCTCCTGGACGCCCTGTCCATGCCCAGCTCGGGCGCCTGGCTCTCGGCGGAGCCCGTCATGCACGCGCCCTCGTCGGCCCACCTCATGCCCGCCCGCCGTTCGCGGTCGCCCACATGTCGGACAGGGCGTCCGCGACGGGCACGCCGTCGCAGACGGTCTCGATGCGGCGGGAGCGCTCGCCGGACTTCCTGAGCGCGCCGACGGCACGGCGCAGGGAGCATGCGCCGCGCTCCTCGCGCAGGCAGAACACGTCGTCGCCGATCGCGACCACCTCGGTCTCGTTGCAGCCGAGCGCCGCGCATGCAGCGCACAGCAGCGCCTCGAGCATGCTGTCGAACACATGCACGTCGACGCCGCCCTCGAGCGCGTGCGCCGCCACGTAGACGACCCGCTTGGAATCGAAGACCTTGCACGACAGGACGCAGACGTCCTGCTCGCAGCCGTACCTCGCGACGACGTCCTCGTCGCTGCGGAGGATGAGGTTCTTTTCGGACACCACCCTGTATATGAGGTCGACGGCGTGCCTCTCGTTCTTGTAGGCGCCCGCATAGACCACGACGCCGCATCTCGACATGACGGCCACGCAGACCCCGTTCACCGCCTTGAAGACGTGCATGTCCCCTCCGTCTGAGAAGCTTGCGCAAAGCGCCTCTTCCATAATCATGCAGCCACCTTTCTCCATTCGTCGGTCCCGCCACGTCGATTCCCGAGACGGTCATCCACGACCTTGACGACCATCTTCCACGTCATGACTAGGCCTCCTCAGTCTTCGCGACGCCGTAGACCTGCGCAAGAGCCTTCTTGAGGTCGTCGTAAGACTTGCGCATGCCCGCCCTGAACCCGGCGTCGAAGGCGCTCGAGGCGTCGTCGGCGATGGATGAGAATGCGTCCCTCGCCCTCTCCGCCCAGTCGCCGGACCTCCCTTCGACCGTGACAGTCACGTCGAAGCCGTCCATGGCGACCGTGACCCCGACCTTGTCGTGCTCGGGCTTGTCGAGCAGCCCGCCCATGGAGGACCATATGCGGCCGGCGAGGCTGTCGCGGCCGCGCCCGGCGTCGTCTGTGCCGCACGAGAAGTCGGCCGTCCTCAGCACCTTCACCAGCCTCTCGACCTGCGGGGAGCGCCAGGCGCACATGCAGAACGGCCTTGGCTCTATGTAGTGGTAGGCGTTTGCGGCGATGTGCTCCTCGGCCTCGCGCAGCGTGAGGAACATCGTGTTCTCGGCGGCGCGCTCGACGAGCACCGCCGGGGTCACGTCGCCGCCGACGACCCTGGCGTACTCCTCGAACAGGTCGTCCGCGCAGCCGCGGAAGTCGAACACGCCGTCGCTCGGAATGCGGACGTCGTACGAGAGCGCCCACGCGTCGGCCGCGTCCTCGCCCTCGTCCTCCTCCAAGGTGCGGTAGACCTCCTCGGCGATGTCGTCGATGCGCTCGACGTCGCCGTCGACGAACGCGCCGTCCGGCTCGTCGTCCCCGAAGCACGGCTCCCAGCGCTTCGACATGACGACCCAGAACCTCGGGTCGGCCGTCCCGAGCGTCGGCTGCGAGTTGAGCTCGTCCTGCAGGCCCTTCAGGAACCTCGCGTCGTCCTCGCTAAGCATTCCCGCCCACCTCCCAGTTCATGTACTCGTCGTCGAGCAGCGACACGATGGAGACGACGGAGTCTGCGACGCTCCTCTTGTCGAGGTCGATGCAGTCCTCCGTCTGGCAGCCCGCCACGTCTGCGCGGGAGGAGAGCACGCGTCCCTCGACCCTGAGCACCATGTCGGCGCGGCCTTCGCCGGTCGTCAGGACCAGCTCGTCCATGCGCCCGTCGACGAGGTCGCGCACGTTGCGGTCTATCTTGGCGTCCCCTTCCGGCAGGACGTCGAGGCGCTCGGACGCGCAGTCGCGGCACCTGGGGACGCACCTGCAGAACGCGTCGCCGTCGAAGGACACGGGGTCGACCCTGTCGCCGTTCTCCGCGTACGCCCTCGCCCCGTCCGCGCACATGTACACGTCGTACTTCTCCTCGTCGCCGAAGCAGATGGAGCAGGCGTACCTGCCGACGTCGACCATGACGGTTGCGGACGTTTTTACCTTCTCGTTGTCTTCCATCCTTGGTTCCCCTTCCAGTCTCTTGCCTACATCGGGAGCGGCAGGGCCTTCCCCGCCATCGCGTCCCCTATGAGCCTTCCGCAGTCGTCGCGTCCGTAGACGCCGACGAGCATCGGCGCGTCGCCCCTGCTCGTCGTGACGACGAAGCCGTCCGCCTCACTCGACGGCGTCGCGACGAACGCCCTCCCCCTGAGGGAGAACGCGAACGCCTCCCCCGCCTCCATGGCGTTGAGGACCCTGCTCTTGGAGAGCCCGGAGACGGCCTCTCGGAACAGGGCCTGCCTTGGGTCTCTGGCGTGCCCCGAGTCTCCGACGCCCGCCGCGTCCATCGCCGCGAGCTCGACCGCGTGCGTGAACGACGGGGTGCCGCCGACGCGCAGGCCGTCGTCAGACACGACGGCGTACTCGTCGTCGAGAATTGCCACCGTGTACTCCGAGCCGCCTATCGACAGCTGCATCGAGCGCTCGATTCCAAGCTCCCCTATGTCCGTGCGCTGGTTCATCGCATTGCTCCTCTATACGAAAAGAAAGCTGTCCTTGCCGACCGCCGCTGCCTTTGGAAGGCCGTCGATCCATGCAAGTTGTTGCTCGATGTAGTCGTTGTACTCGTCCATCGTCAGAGTCGTTCCAGTGTCAAACGTTATCGTCTGCTCGTTCATCTAGTCTGACCTCCCTCAACGTGGTCGGTCCCATCGTCGTGCAGAATCGTGTACTTATCGCCCTTCACCATCCTGCATCTCCCTTCTCCCGATCTCCAGCAGCCTCCTCACGTAGGCCGACACGTTCATGCCGGAACGCGCCGCCTCCTCGAGCAGCTGCTCCTTCAGCTCCCTCGGCACCGTCACGTTCAACGCCGTCGAGCCGAGCTCGCTCAGCATGTTGCTCCTTCTCATGCGCACCCCCAATCCGAAGGTTCAGAACGCTTATATATTACAACATATTATATGGAATGTAAAGCAACAGACGAAGTTGCGCGGGGCATCTCCCTTGGTGTACGGTCTCCCGTGCAAGGATGGCATTGGAGATGGAGGCTGCATGGACGACAGGCAGTGCGACGGACTAGACGCAAGGCTCGTCCTCGTCGAGGAGCGGACGGAGCGCAACGACCAGCGCATAACCGCCCACGGCAGGCAGATAGACTCGCTCAGGAGCGACATGGACAGGATAAAGGCCATGTTCGACCGATACCAGGTCACGCTCGACAGGCTCGAGATGAAGGTCGACAAGATCCTCGAGGTCCCCGGGTCGCGCTGGAACGAGTCGGTCATGGTTGTGGTTTCGGTGGCGATAACGGCGGCGGTCACGTTCGCCGTGACGCACGGCGGGTTCCCGTCGTGAGGAAGCGCGTTGACAGGAGGTCAGAATGAAGGCAGGAAATATGAGGCGAAGGGCGGCCTCTTTGCATGGTACGTCCGATCGTGACCGCGCGAGGAAAGGCAGCCGGCGCACGACGCGCACGGCGTTCACCAGCATCTTCTCGGACGAGGAGAGGGAGGCCATAGCCGTCATCGCAGAGGCGGCGAAGGAGAGGATCCGGAGGAACCTCGAGCCGGACGCCCCCTACGAAACGGAGAGCTGGGGATACAGGAGGCTGCAGCAGGAAGTGGTCAGGCTTCCGAAAGTCGAGATAGCCGCGCTGACCACCGTGGTGCCCAGCGGGTCCAGGTCGAGCAACATGGAGGACGTCGCGTTCGACATGGCTTCCAGGATGTTCGACCTGCCGGGCTACGGCATCGGCATGGAGAAGGCCCTGTTCTAAGGACGGCCCGCGCGGTTGCACGGCGGCGAGGAGGCCCCGTCACCCGTGGAGGGCAGCGGGGCCAACTTTGCATCACGCTGAGAAAAAATAGCCTCTGAGCTAGGAATCCTCTTGTCATTCCGTTACAGGTGCGCTATAGTTGAGCCGTACTCGAAAGGGGGCCGTCGCCACGACCCCGCAGACGGAAGGGGAACCAAAAATGATCGCAACGAGCAATGAGGCAATGAAGGCTTGCGCAAAGTATCGTGACGCAGACGGGTTCTGCGCGCGTAACTGCTCCTGCTCCGGGCTCGGCTTCTGTGCAAACGGCCCCCAGCGCACGGCGGCACGCGAGGAGGCGCTGGCGGCGGGCATCGGGCGCTACAACGTCATGGCAGGCGCCTGCGGTGACGTGTACGTGGTCCCCCTCGACGAGGACGGCAGGCTCTTGTAGAGCCGAACAAAAAGGCCCCTTCGCGGGGCCTTTTTCATATGCGGAGGATAAAAAACGCCCCCCGTTCCCCGGATTTCGCGTCCAAGGAACGGGGGGCATCTCGTAAGGGTCTGCGGCCCTCTCGCGCGTCACTGCTTCTTGCCCGTGCCGCCTGCTTCCTGCTTCTTGCCGGAAAGCTCCTCGAACAGCCTCTCGCGCTGCTCGTCGGACAGCCTCGTGTAAGACTTCACGACGTCCTCGACGGGCTCGCCGGCGGCAACCCTCGACTTGGCCGCCCTGACGACCACCCTGTACGCCACGCTGCTCACAGCCATGCTACACCCCCGTCGATCCAGAGCCGTCGCCCGCGACAAGCTCCGCCATCAGCTCGTTGAGGTCGGACACCGCCGACCTCAGGTCCGAGTACTCGTGCAGCCTCAGCGCCTCCGCCTCGGCGTTTGCCCTCGAGACCTCCTCGGCCCTCTGAGCGGCGTCGACCTCGGCCTGAGTGTAGTCGCGCCAGGCCATCGCGTCCTCGTACTCGTCCCAGGGCTCGACGGGCTCTATGCCCGGCTCGACGACAACCTCGCCGTCCATGAGCGCCCTGACCTTCAGGCCCCCGAACTCGTCCCCTACCTTGAGCGCGGCGACCTGCGCGAGCTGCGAGGGGTCCCCCGGGTCGGCCTGGAACACGGAGCCGTCCTCGAGGAACACAACCCCGTTGGGCACGGCGCGCGTCACGGGCGGCTTGCCCGGCGTCCCGGCGTGGTGCGCGGAGACGACCGACGTCTCCACCCACTCGCCCCTCCTGCCGTCCGAGTACGATGCGTCGACCCTGTTTCCGTCTGCGTCTACGTATATCAACTCTTCCCCCTTACGAGTACTGGATCCATATGGTGCCGTAGGTCCCCGTGGTCGGGGCGGCGCTCGTGGACGTCGTTATGCCTATGTTCTTGAGGAGCTGGTACCCGGCCGCCGTCGTGCCGGTCCCGCCGTTGGCGACGGGCACCGTCCCGAGCGTCGCGTGCGTGACGGTGCCCCAGTACGTCGCGTAGTTGTTCGCGTTCGTCTTGCGCAGGAACTGGCCCGCCGTGCCTCCCGTCGCTATGCCGGGGCCTGCGGGGCCGGTCGCCCCCTGAGGGCCCGTTGCGCCTGCGGAGCCCGTCTCGCCCTTCGGACCCTGGGGGCCCGTGGCGCCCTGCAGGCCCCTGAGCCCCTGCGGGCCCTGCGGGCCGGTCTCGCCGGTGGCGCCCCTCAAGCCTTGCGGCCCCTGGGGCCCGGTGGAACCCTGAGGGCCGGTGGCGCCCGTCTCGCCCTTGTCTATGAGGCCCTTGGACGTCGTCGAGACCTGCGTCGCGCTCGGGACCGACGTCACCTTGGCGACGATGAAAGAGCTCCCGCCCTTCGTCGAGTTGTGCACGCGCAGCAGCGCGACGTCCCCGGCCTTGACGCCCGACGACGAGGACACCTGCCACGTGTTCGAGTAGCCGTCCCTCGCCAGCGAGTCTATGACCGACTGGCTGTAGCTGTAGGACGTCTGCAGGACGACCGCGCCGCTGCCGGCGGCTCCTGCGGCACCGGTCTCGCCCCTCAGCCCCTGCGGGCCCTGCGGGCCGGTGGCACCCCTCGAGCCGGTCGCGCCGGTCGGCCCCTTTATGTTTCCGGACTTGACCCATCCAGCCATCCGAGAATCTCCTTTCGAAAAACGGCACACGTGAACCGGAAAGCGTGCACGATGGTACACACGGAGGTCGGTTGTCTGCAACTCCGTTCGGAGTCACGCGTCGACCCGTGCGATGATACAATACCGCCGTATGGGAACCAAGGGGTCAGGAGGGCACATGGCGATGCACCAGCTTCTCCCGGTGGAGATAGCTACGAGGGACAGGGTCGGCACGGTGAAGGGCGGCAAGAACGTCATCATCGACGAGGACGGGACCATGTCGGTCGACGTCGCGGACGTCGGCGGCGACCTTGCGGAGATAAAGAGGCTGCTCGGCATGTCAGGCGGCGGCGAGGCTCCCGACAGGAACGGAGTCAGCGCCTGGTCGCGCATCATGTACCTGCTTGGCCTGGACATCGGAGAAAAGAGCGATGCGGCAAGCGACAAGGGGAGCCTGTGGGCCCGGGTGACGTACCTGCTCGGCCTGAACATCGGCAAGCAGACGGACGAGGCAAGCGACTCCGACTCGAGCAGCCTGTGGGCACGCGTGAAGTACCTGCTGAAATGTTGCAAAGACATCCAGAATAAGCCCGGCGGCCCGACCACAGGCGACCTGACCGCGCTCGAGAATCGCGTGAAGGAACTCGAGAAGAGCGTGAAGAGCCTCGAGACGCGCGTGACGGATCTCGAGAACGATTTCAAACAGTACAAGAAGAAGACCGATGGGACGCTCTCCGACATCGTCAACAAGTTCTACGGAGGCGGCATCATCGGCCCCGACGGCATCGTCACTTGGGGCGACTACAACAAGGCCGCCGTCGGAAACATGAACGTCTACGCCGGAGACAAGGACAAGAGCGGGAACTACAAGAACTACATCATGACCCGCAAGGACGGCTCCGACAACGACGTGAAGGTGGTGTAGCCCAGTGTCGTACGACATCAAGTACGTCGACCAAATTGTCGTCAGGCAGCAGGCTGACCAGTGGGGCGGCAGGAGGTTCAACGGGAAGACCGGCAGGTACACTACGAGCAACGGCGAGACGAAGGACTACACGCCCGACGTGGGAGACTCCGCAAGCCATAACAATCACCCGGACGTCTCTCCGCTGCCCCATGCGTACATCAAGGCGAGTCTGTCGGCCGGGGAGCAGGCCGGCGACACCATCTACGACATGGCATGCGTGGGCTACAACGCGAGGGACGAAACCCCGAAAGAGAAGTTCGTGCTCGGGTCGTTTGGCACGGTCCTCAATGGGAGCTACGGTGCGCTCACCGGGAAGGGTTCGGGAACCAGGCTCTCCGCGCAGTCGTGGGATGCGCGCATGGATATGTGGAGGGACATGCTCGGGACGTGCGCGGCGCTGCCAGGCTCTGATGGCCTGACCGGCGTGTACTGCAACGCGTACGTGGTCATAGACGTCGTCGTCGGGGAGGACATAGGCGGCACCGGCCCTGACGGGACGGAATATCCGAGGACTGGGTTGAACCACGTGTTCGCGAAGGTCGAGGATTTCCACATACAGCAGTCCGACATATCGGCCGATACAGGCTACACCTCCGACATGTACATAGGCCTCGACCCGTGGACCTACAGCTACACGGGAGACAAGATGGTCGTCACCGGGAACCCCAAAAATGTGGGGAGCTACTCGGTCGACGTTGGGCAAGACAATGAGTATTACTTGGAACTCACACCCAAGCCCAACACATGGGAGAGCATATCGGCGGCCCTCAAGCCGGGCCCTGACGGCAACAAGATCGTGGGACAGAGCGTTCTCAACGGGTTCGGCCTCATCGACCTTGGCCCCTACGACTCCTCGAGGCACGCGAGGACGATGTACGTCTCCAAGGAGTATGGCGACACGCCGCAGGGCGTCGACAGGGGCGTCATGTACGTCTCGGTCATGGGGAGCTACGGGGTCTCGGACCCCGTGTACGCGAACCCGGCCCCCATCCTCTTCCCGAGCAGCTTCGACCCGCACGTCTTCGACGTGGCCTACTACCCGTTCGCCATAAGGAAGGATGGGTCGTGGAAGAGCGCGAACCGCACCGGCGGGTCGACGACGATCCGCAAGTCCTCGTCCTGGAGAGACGTCAAGAACCACACGGAGGAGTCCGAGGCCGGGGACAACAAGGGCTTCTACAGGTCGGGCGGGAAATGGGTCAAGGCCCCGCTGCTCGGCTAGCGCGGGGCGGTGGACGGTGCGCTCCGGCGCACTACGTCCTAAAATCAATGGCGTGGGTGCAAGCAACCAAGATTGGAGGAAGGCATGACTGAGATACAGCTCGCGTGCACGGTGGTGCTCAGCCTGGTGCTGCCGTTCGCGCTGCAGCTCGTGAAGACGGAGACGATATCGTCGAACGCCTCGCGCTGGGTGGCCCTCGGGGTGTCGGTGCTCGCAGGCGTGGTGACGGGCCTCGTCGGGGGAGTTCCGAAGGACGCCGGCGAGTGGGCCACGTGCGTATTCGCCGTCGTCGGCGGCGTGCAGGCCGCCTACACCCTCTTCAAGCAGCTCGGCGTCACGGACAAGTGGCTCGACGCGCTCCTGGGCGTCGGCGTGGTGAGCGCCGCCTCGACCGCCAAGGGCGTGATGGACGACGGCATGGACGCCGCCGAGAAGGCCGTCTCGAAGGCGCAGGGGAAGTAGCGCCATGGCTCAGGGATGGTACGGGCTCGGCACGCACAACGTGACGGAGCTGAAGAACCACTCGAAGTACAACATCGGGTCCTCCGTCAGCATCGCGACGTGGAACAACATGACCAGGAACTTCGTGTGCTACATGCCGGACACCAACTCGACGGTCTCGGCGACCACGACGATGAAGTTCCACGACTGCTACAGGGTGGGCGACACGGGGTACGCCCACGCGTCGTTCGCGTTCAACGCGCCCGGCTACGTCGCCGTGTTCCCGCTGATGTTCGGGTTCGCCTCCTGCAACGCCAGCGGGAAGGTGAGCGTCATCGGCTCGAAGCAGGTGCTCACGCAGGTGACCGACACGGCCAGGACGTACTGGGCGGCCACGTTCGAGACCAGCTTCCCCTGGCCGACCGAGTCGTGCGGGGTCGTCCCGTTCATCGGCGTCGGCGGGCACCCCTGCTACCAGAGGTTCAACTACACGAACGCGTCCGGCAGGGTCACGTACTTCACGGGCTACGACAACGCCACGAAGGCGACCTACGCCGGGACGGTCCCGTCGGTGTCCTCGGCGAAGCCGGGCGCCGCCGTCTTCGCGTCGAACTGCTTCAACCAGGGAGAGACGAACCTGCACGGCAACATACTGTGCCCGCTCGACTTCGCGAACTGGTCCGAGAACGCCAGGGGCTCGTTCATGGGCGGCTGGAACGGCAGGAGCGACATAGCCGAGGGGCAGGACGGCTACAACGGGCACTACCTCGGCGTCGGCTTCGTCTTCTGCGGCAAGACGTCCCACACGGCGATGCCCACGCTGTCCAACGTCCCGTACGCGATCAACAGGAACGTCTGGGTGTTCGACAGCTCGAAGCAGAGGAAGACCGCAAAGAAGATAACAGTCTACAACTCGTCAAAGCAGGCAAAGGCTGCCCACACCGTCACCGTCTACGGCTCCGACGGCAAGGGCAGGACGTTCCACGTATAGGGAGGAAGAAATATGTCACAGCTCATAATAGACGTGTCCGAGCACGACGGCGCACTCGACTGGCAGAAGGTCAGGGACGCGGGCTACCATGCGATCATCCGCGTCGGCTTCGGCCGTTTCGACTCCGGCGGGCGCCTCGACGAGACGCTCGAGACGAACGTCTCCGAGTGCGAGCGCCTGGGAATCCCCTACGGCTTCTACTGGTACTCCTACGCCACGCGCACGGAGAGCGCACAGGTAGAGGCGAACCAGTGCGTCGAGGCCATCAAGAACTACCACCCGAGCTACCCCGTGTACTTCGACGCCGAGGAGCCCGGCACTGAGGGCGTCGCCCAGGGCAACGCCCTGGCCTTCTGCGACGTCGTCCGCAACGCGGGATACACCCCCGGCGTCTACTCCAGCGAGTCCTGGTGGAAGAGCTACCTGACCGAAGTGTCGGGAGTGAACCGCTGGGTCGCCAAGTGGAGCAGCTACAAGCCCACCGTCGAGTGCGACCTCTGGCAGTACGCCTCCGACGCCTACGTGCCCGGCGCAGGCCCCGCCGACGTCAGCGAGGTGCTGAACGCGGGCATGCTCCCCCAGACGAAGGCCGACACTCCGGAGAAGTGCCCCTACTGCGGGCAGCCCATCCACGCCAACCCCCCGAAGGACGACACCCCCGACGTGCCGTCTGAGGACCTCCCCAAGCAGGACGTCCCCGAGGAGACGGGCAAGCTGACCTACCAGCAGGTCGCGGCCGAGGTCATGCACCACATGGTCACCCACGACGGCAACGGCGGCCACGGCTACAGCCAGTACCAGCGCTGGGGCGACGGCACGCGCGAGGTCGTGACCCTGTCCGACGGCACGCAGGTCTCCGTCCCCAACGGCGACTTCGACTGCTCGTCCGCCGTCATCGAGGCCTGGGAGCTCGCCCTCCCCGGCTGCACCGGCAACGCCACCTACACGGGCAACATGAGGGAGTGCTTCCTCTCCACGGGCCTCTTCGAGTGGCACCCCATGGGCGACGGCTACATCGCCCAGACCGGCGACGTCTACCTCAACGAGGTGCACCACACGGCCATGTGCTGGTCGGCCGAGCCCGACATCATGATGCAGTTCAGCATCTCCGAGACCTACGGCATCTCCGGGCAGCAGGGCGACCAGACGGGCTGGGAGTCCAACATCAAGGCTTACGCGAACTACGGCAACGGGGGATGGGACGGGAAGTTGGTTTACATCGGGCCCAAGCGCGACGGATCATCTGACAAGACGCCCACTGTGACGCCCCCCGCACCCGGGGAGACGGCCCAGCTCGACGTAGACGGCTACTGGGGGCGCGACACCACGATGGCGCTCCAGCGCCACTTCGGCACCTACGTCGACGGCGAGGTCTGGCACCAGTGGGCGCCAAACGTCGACCGCAACGGCGCCCTCACCTCCGGCTGGATGTGCGACGGCACGGCCAAGGGCTCCCCTGTCATCAGGGCCCTGCAGCACGTCCTGGGCGTCACGGCCGACGGCATAATCGGCCCCGACACCATCAGGGCGCTCCAGACCAGGATGGGCACGTACGTCGACGGCTCGCTCGACGCCGGCTCCACGTGCGTGCAGGAGATGCAGCGCAGGCTCAACTCCGGAACGTTCTAGGACAAGGAAGCACGACGCGTCCATAGGAGCGCGATGAGGCCCCGTCTCCCGTTGAGGGCGGCGGGGCCTCGCCGTGGCGGGCGTATGAAAAAGCATCCCCATGGCCTAACATCCGCCCTGTGAACCAGTTCCATCGTTGATTGGAGGACATATGGCCCTGGTCGACAGCAGGGGCGTCAAGGTGTCCGTCGGTGACTGGCTCGTCGACGAGCGGACGTACGCGCTGTGGGTGGTGAGGCAGGTCTCGGACATGCCGGCCGCGGCGCTCATGGCGAAGGTGGACTCGGCGTTCGAGCCGTGCGCCACCGGCGTCGCCCGCGCCATGGCGTACGAGGTGTGCAACTTCTTCCACGTGTGCCCCTCAAACGAGACGGTCGACGAGGTCATCGAGGACTACCTCAGCTACGACTTCAACAGGAAGTTTGAGCGAACGGCGTACATAAGCTTCTCGAGGAGGATCATGAGGGCGGCGGGCTGCGACGGCTCCTCTTCCGGGTCCGGGTCGGGGGGCGGCTCCACCGGGTCAGGCTCCGGCTCGGGTTCAGGGAGCGGGACAGGGAGCGGAAGCGAGGGCGGAGACGTGCCGGACAACAACAACAACTGCAACTGCGGGAACGGGTGCATGCCGCCCTACCCATACCCCTACCCGTACCCCTACCCGTGCCCGCCTGCGCCCCCCGCGCCGCCCGCGCCCGAGCCTC
>ERZ1026780.38-NODE-38-length-110379-cov-15.782105_pt1 | contig 110379 bp, 86 predicted proteins | sample MGYA00380126_ERZ1026780 | MGnify/ENA primary metagenome ERZ1026780 (study PRJEB33269, sample SAMEA4719762) | human gut metagenome | biome: human-associated habitat; feature: organic feature; material: feces | place: Cameroon | collected 2013-10 ... | reverse complement strand
CGAAAGGAGAACATGGAACATGAATTCAGAATCCGGGAAGAGCTATATGGACAAGCTCAAAGCGAGAAATATTCCGCCGGAAATTCAGGCGGAAATGCAGATGGAAGAAGAAACGCCGACGGTACAGATCAGCGTTGCGGAGTGGGACGAGCTGATCGCTTCGGTGAACCGTCTGGAGGAGCTGTCAGCCGAGCTGAAGGCACAGAAAGCGGCTTTCGCGGCGGAGGCGGGCAAGTATACCGAGCAGATTACGAGGGCGATACAGGCGCAGAACGAGGCGACAGCGGCGGCGATACGAAAGATCTCGGAGGAAGCCTCCGAACAGGTTGGGAAAGCGAGCGAAAAAGCCTCGAAAGTTATCTGCAGAAGAAGCATACGGGACGACGCACTGTGGTGGCTTCGCATGGCGTACGCGGCAATTCCGATGATACTGACCTTGCTCTTATGGGCATACGTGGGCTTGAAAACCTGACGGATATTCTCGAAGACGGCGATGAATCCGAGGAAGAAAAGCGGGAGCGAGAAGCAAGAAACACAGGAACCGCTCTCGGCGTTGCCGCCGGAATTATTGCCGGCATGGCAATCGGACTCGGGCAAGATGAGGACGGAGATATTGAAGAAGACGAGAATGAAAACGAAGACTTCGGCATGACAATGTAGCCTGAATTTTCTCTTTTATCTCCGGCAATAATGAAAGGGGTGATGCGACACATAAAATGCGGGTTCGCGTACATAAAGGCACTGCCGGACAGACGGTCGGAATATGCTATCGGACATAGCATCCGGCGCGGGCAAATCTGCCTTTTCGGAGGAACGATTGAACTTATTCTTTCCCGCAAACGCAAAGCCGCGAAAAAAGACGGGCGCGTTCACGCAAAAGCAAAAAATGAAGAAATGAGGTGAGTCATATGGAGATGAACATTCATCATGACAGCAAAACGGTCGATATATGGCTCACCGGAAGCGAGGCGCGGGACGAAAGCTTCCGTCGCTCGCTTGAGCCGTATTACCGGCAATTTGCGAAGCACAAGTATTTTGTGTCGGTGTTTGAATCGGGCGACCGGGAGCTGTTACCGGATACTGCCCTGCTTCTCCGCCACAATCTTGAGCTTCAGATGAAAGCCGAGTCTGCAACAGAGCAGGTTCAGGCGTAAAAAAACGGGGCAGGAGGCGTAATGCCTTCTGCCCTCAGATTACTGACAAAAACCATCTTCTATAAAGTTGACAGTAAAAACATTTGAGTGGAGGTTTCACCATGCTGCGCAGCAGGGTGGAATTTCTCGCACGGCAGCAGTAAGCAGGCACTGCTCGGCGACCTTAACATACTCAGTCAAGAGTGTTTATGAATCCAAGGAGGAACTTTCTGAGTTTAATATAGTCGTTTGCCTGAACTTTTCCGTTGCCGTTGACATCGGCAGCGGTGAAGTACGGCGTGTCAAGTCTGATAATGCCGAGAATATGTAGGCGCTGTGCGATATAATCCGCGGCGTTGACCTTGCCGTCGCCGTTCACATCGCCGTTAACAATCACGATGAGTTTGTCGACAATATTGCCTTTAGAATCATACAACGCATACACATCGCCCGTCGCCATATAACCGGTGGTTTTCTCTTTACCTTTTGCGTTCAGCAGCTTTATGTTGTAGCGGCTTCCGAACAATGTGCGATATTTCGACACTTCGGACTTTTCGTTGAATCCGCATAACATTTTGATTGCCCCGTCATCGGTAATCTTTTCCGTCGGTCTGAATCCTGTTTCAATTTCAGCCAATACATCATCAAATGTTAAGCTTCCGATTTTCGGGATCGATTCGTTTTGTGTTGCGCTGCAGCCGGAATTTGTGCAGTTTCTGACGCGCTGCCCCTCAGTGGTATTTGTCGGCTGAAGAATAACACGCCATTCGCTCCATTTGTGCCCTAAAGCAGATTTTTTTGCATCAGTATACGTATTGCCGCAGTTTTTGCACTCATGAAGCGTATATCCTTCGGCAGTACATGTAGGTGCGACTATTTTGGTTACATAGCTGTGAGAACGAGCCGGTATCTTTTTATCGCTGAGTATCTTGCCGCATGCCGTGCATACAACACGTTCATAACCTGTTTCTGTACACGTGGCGTCACGTTTCTCTGTTTTTGTCGAAGCATGTACACCGGAAGCACAATCATTACCGGCATCGCTTTTGGCTTTTTCCATCCAGGCTTCAAATTCTGAAGCGGATGCGAAATAGTCACGGAAAAATTCAGCCTGCTCGCGCGTCAGCGCCTGGTATTCTTCCCAGGTGTAGTCTTTCGGCTGTTTTGCACCGGGTTTGGACCATGGCATTGTATTCAGCATAGCTTTTTTATACCAGTCGAAGAAGCCGTCACCGGAAAATTCCTCTTGGAAATACTCCTGCTGTATAGGAGTAAGCGCTTTAAATTCTTCCCATGTGTAATCCTTTGGCTGTTTTGCACCAAGTTTTGACCATGGCATTGTACTCTGCACGGCAAAATTATACCATTTTGTAAATCCATCGCCAACAAATGACTTCCGAAAATATTCTTGCTGCATGGGGGTGAGCGCTTCAAATTCCTCAAAAGTATAATCCTTCGGCTGTTTTGCTCCCGCTTTTTTCCATGGGAGCGATGATGCGATTGGTTTGTTCATCCATTCGACAAAAGCTTCGGTCGAGCCAAAACTGTCCCGAAAAAACTCCGCTTGTTCGGGTGTTAACGCCTGATATTCTTCCCATGTGTAATCTTTCGGCTGTTTTGCACCGGGTTTGGACCATGGCATTGTACTCTGCACGGCAAAATTGTACCATTTTATAAATCCGTCGCCAATAAATGATTCCTGAAAGTATTCTTGCTGCATGGGGGTGAGCGCTTCAAACTGTTCCCAAGTATAGTCTTTAGGTTGTTTTGCACCGGGTTGGGACCACGGCATTGTGTTCTGAATGGCGGCTTTATACCACTGCATAAAGCCATCTCCCGTAAATGAATCCTGAAAGTATTCTTGCTGCATGGGGGTGAGCGCTTCAAACTGTTCCCAGGTATAGTCTTTAGGTTGTTTTGCACCTGGTTTTGACCACGGCATTGTGTTCTGCATGGCAGTTTTATACCACTGCGTAAAGCCGTCTCCCGTAAATGAATCCAGAAAATATTCCTGTTGTACAGGCGTAAGCGCTTCAAACTCTTCCCATGTATAATCCTCAGGCTGTTTAGAACCTTCTTTATCCCACGGCATTTGCTCTGTATATGCGGAAGCATGCACTGCTGAGAATGAGACTGACGGAACCGCACAGGTTATAAAAATGACGATTGCAATAATGCATGTAATAATTCTCTTGCTTTTCACGATAAAGTTCCTCTTTCCTGTTCAGAAGTCGCTAAAAAAGTCTAATATAAGTATAAATTAAACGTCCCTCTTTGTCAACACCCTGACAGAAAAAGAACACGTTTTTTCACCGCGTTTAGATTACTGAGAAAGCCCCCAGCGGTGAGCAGCCATCCTGTCAAGCAGACAGCGAAAAAATACAAACATTTGAGCCTCTGCTGGTAATGCTTTTTGTAAAATATGGAGATAACGCTCGATTGCCGAAATCAGACCATCACGCGAAGTAAACTTTCTGAATATAGTACATTTCGGATTTGAGAATACCCCAAAATCCCTCCATGGGAACGCTATCAATGCATCCGCCGACACGTGACAAACTCTGCCGCATGTTGGCGGCAATCAGTTTGTCGTGAAAGATTTTGCTTGTGTACTGCCATTTCAAGTCTGCTCTGCTTTCCGCTTCTTTCCATAAACATCTGTCTTCCTCCGCACTTCTTTTTTACCTATATTAACAACACTTGCCCCTTCTTGCAAAGACGACAAAAGGCTCAGAATTCTCGTCCTAATCCCTTTGTCAGCAATCTGTCGGCAGGAGGCGCAATGCTTTCTGCCCTGTTGCATACCTTTTGTGCTCAAAATTCCACCGGTTTCAGTTTTTCAGAGCCGTAATCGGGACGACAAAAACACCGTCGGGACGGACATATGCCGCATTGGAGAGCCCGCAGATGACACAAAGAACCGACGGAGCCACGCCTCCGTTCTTCTCAATATCGTTGCGCAGTGCAACAAGTTCTGTTGCGGCTTTATCGATTTGGTTGGCACCGAGCTTTATCTCAAACGCGCACCATTTTCCGTCCTTCAATTCAACTACTGCGTCAATTTCCTTGTTGTTGTAATCCTGATAATGATACAGGTTCGCCCCGAACGACTCGGCATAAATCTTCAGATCGCGTTCCACCAGAGCTTCAAACAGAAATCCAAAGGTTTCAAGGTCGCCGATCAGCTTATCCTGAGTGGCTTTCAGCAAGGCACAGGCAAGCGCAGGATCACAAAAATGCCTTTTCTCGGCTTGCTTCACGCGAACGGAAGAACGGATATTTGCGGAAAAAGAATACCTGTTTTCACATATATTATAACTCATTCCGCGAGATTTTGAAATTTCATTCGGTATGATTTTGAATATTCATTCCGTGAGATTTTGAATTACAGCATTAAAAATGCTACGCTTATTATAGCACTTTGACCTCAAAAGACAGCAAAAACTGAAATGAAAATCTTTTTAATTTCAAAAAATCGCGTTTTATTGAAATAAGCCGGCGAATCGCGCCTTGTTAATTTCAAAATTCACGGCAAATGATAACAATTCATGTCTTTGCAAATATCTCATTGACAGCGGGCGGGTTCTGTGATACAATGTTATCAGCAATACATCAAAGGAGTGATTATCAATATGGTTGAAAGATTCCGCATTGCCGCGTACACGCGAATCTCCGTAGACTTAGAGCTTGACCGCGATAACACGAGTATCGAAAACCAGAAGGCGATCATAGACGAATACTGCCGTCTGCACTTTCCGACAAGCACGGTCGATTACTTCGAGGATCGTGACAAATCGGGCTACACCTTCGAGCAACGCCCCGATTACATGCGTATGCGCGAAAAGCTCATGCAACGCGAATACGATATACTTATCATCAAGGACCTGAGCCGTTTCTCGCGCAGAACCGGCAAAGGACTTGCCGAATTTGAGGATCTCGCCGAACGCGATATCCGCATCATTGCCATAGGCGATGGGGTGGATTATTATCAGGATCACATCGACGACTGGATGAAGATCAAGCTCTACTTCTTCGTCAATGAAATGCCCGTCACCGACACCAGCCGCAAGGTGTCCGATGTCATTGCCTCACGGCAGTCAAAGGGCGAGTGGATATGTTCGGTTCCCTTCGGCTATGTCATCACCAACTCCAAAAAGATGACCTTTGAGATTGACGAGCCGTCCGCCGAGGTAGTGCGGCGCATATTCAACTATTATATCGACGGCTGGGGCTACAAAAAGATTGCAAACCATCTGACAGACGAGCATATCCCCACGCCGCGAATGCGGGAAAAAGCCCGCAAGGAAGCGCAGGGCGATGAATATAAAGGAAAAGTTAAAGAATCATGGAGCATCGTGACCGTCTCCGAAATTCTATGCAACGATTTCTATATCGGCACACTGCGTCAGCACAAATTCAAGCGAAAAAAAATAAACGGAAACGATGTTCCGCTCGACGAAAGCCAGCATATCGTGTTTGAAAACCATCACGAGCCGATTGTCGACTACCGCACCTTTGCCGTCGCGCAGGAGCTGTTGAAGCAGCGCGCAACCACTCACTACCGCGGTCAGAAAAAGTACGCCAACAATTACTCCGGCTACCTCTTCTGCGGTGACTGCGGCTCGCCGATGTTCTCGCGCAGCCGTCCCGACCTTGCCGACGCTTACATCTGCGGCACCTACCACACGCGCGGCAAAGCCGGATGCACGACGCATCATATCCGCGTGGATGTGCTTGACCGCGAGCTGAAACGGTACATTGCAAAGGTCTGCGAGAATTCCGAAAAAATGATAAAACAGCTCGAATCCGAAATCAGCTTCGAACCGAACGCGGTGAAGGACAGTGCCAAAGCCGCGGATGAGCTTTCAAAGCTCATCGAGCAGGAGAAGGATTCACTCAAAATCCTGATGCGGCAAAAATCCCGCGACCTCGCCCGCGCAAAGGGAAACGAGGATGTCATCATGGAAACCTACGACGCGCTGATCGAGGAAAGTGCCAACCGGATTCACGGGCTGGAAAATCAGATCGCCATGACGGCAGATACGAGAAATACCATCATCAGAGCCAACCGCCATGCAAAAACTGTGCTGGAGATCTTCCACGATATCCTGAGCAAAGAGAAGCTGGACAAGCGTGACATCGGGCTGATTGTTGACCGCATCATCGTATATGAAAACCGCATCGAGATAAAGCTGCGTGGTGATGTGGACGCGCTCCTGCGGTGTGACGATGAAGCGCAAACGGAGGAAATCGCAAATTTTAACGGGGACACGGAGAATATCGAAAGAACCGCAGAAAAATACAATTCCGTGGTGGTTCAATCAGCAAAAAACCAAGTTGATAAGGTTTTTCGTGTCAATGTTATCAGTGGCGGCGACCCTCTCGAAATATATACCGACCGCGAAGGCGAAGTTATCTTCAAAAAATATTCACCGATAGGCGAACTGATGGATTTTGCGGCAAGCTATGCGGAAACGCTTTATAAGACCTGCAATTTCCCCGTAGCCGTCTGCGATAAGGATTGCGTTATCGCCTGCGCGGGAATATCTAAAAAGGAATTTCTCGACAAGAAAAATTCCGAAGAAACCGAAAAAATAATAGAAAACAGAAGTCTTTATACCCATGCACCGACGAAGGAGAAAATTTATCTGACGGAAGAAAGCCGCGGCTGGTATATTTCATGTGCCATGCCTATCTTTGCCGAGGGTGATGTTATAGGCTGTGTTGCGGCGCTTGCAAATGCCGAATCCGGAAAAGACAATGCCGCCACGGAAACCGAAACAAAGCTTATTCAGACGGCGGCAGGCTTTCTCGGCAGACAGCTCGAGGCTTGACATCGCCGGAAAAAGCAGTCTGTCCGCTCATTTTCCCATATGCCGTGAAGGCAAAATCTGCCCTTATTTATGCCTTATGCCGCCTGCGCCGAAGAAAGCGATTTCGTATTTCCAAAAGCGAAGGCGGCTGTTTTTATATCATTATCAAGGCGCAAAAAAGGCGTTTTTTTAATATAATGTGAACTTATCGGCAGAATTATTGACACAAGAGGCAAAATGGGATATTATTTATATAAATAAATCCTGATGGGGGACTCATATGAAAAAAATATTGGCAGTGTTTCTTGCCACAGCGGCTTGTATCGCGCTCTGCGCCTGCGGAACTGTAGTAAATCCGCCCGAGCAGACGACTACAGGCTCAAAAATAGAAAAAGTCTATGAGGTTGACGGTACCGTTCTCAAAAATTGTAAAGGACAATCGGATAAAAACGGTGTTTTCGTCGTACCGGACGGTATAACCGAAATAGGTGAGGGTGCTTTTTCCGGTGACACGGAAATAAAAGAAGTCGTATTGCATGACGGCATAGTCAAAATAAACGAGGGCGCCTTCTACTCTGCAATATCGCTCGAAAAGGTGACTTTCGGCAAAGGGCTGAAAACCATCGGCGGCGGCGCTTTTCAGTATTGCGAATCGCTGAAAACGCTCGAACTGCCCGAGGGTCTGGAGGAAATCGGTGCGAAAGCTTTCTATCAGTGCACAGGGCTGAAAAGCGTTTCTCTGCCCTCCACACTGAAGCTTATAGACTCATATGCCTTTGCACTCTGCACAAGACTTCCCGAGCTTACTATACCGGATAATGTTTCCTTCATAGGCAACTGCGCCTTTCAGGCTTGCTGGCTGCTCACGGATGTGACGCTGCCGAAATCGCTTGCAAGACTCAATTATCAGACATTTGCGGGTTGCAAGCTTCTTGAAAATGTCAATTTCGCAAAAGACGGCGCGCTTACGGAAATCGGTCCGTATGCATTCTGGCAGTGCAATGAACTCCGCAAAATAACGCTTCCCGAGGGACTTTCCAAGATAGAAAGATATGCATTCTATGACTGCGGAAAGCTTGACAATGTTTCCGTTCCCTCCACGCTCACCGATTCCGCCGAATATGCTTTCGACGGCACGCCGTGGTACAGTGAGCTTTCCGACGATTATGTTGTCGTAGGCGACGGCGTTCTCATCAAATGCAATATCGCGGCATCCGCGCTCGACCTTTCCGGCAAGGGTATAAAGACAATCGGCGGTTGCGTTTTCCGCAACTCCACATATTACGGCGGCGTTGACAGCTACGGCGTGGCAACCTCCTACGGATATGCGCAGGCGGAAATGATTGAAAAGCTCGTCATTCCCGAGGGCGTGAAAAGAATCGGCAATTCGGCATTTGATGCCTGCTCAATAACGGAGATTACCCTGCCGAGCACGCTTGAATATATCGGAGATTATGCCTTTTACAATGCGGTGCTCTGGAAATCGGACGAAATAAGCGGCGATGTCATCTTCACCGATGTGGATATGACAAAGTGCAAAAATCTCACCCGCATAGGAAGCTATGCTTTCATGGATTGCTACGGTCTTGCGGAAATCAAACTTCCCTCCGATGATGTCGAAATCGGCACATATGCTTTCTTTAAAACAGAGGCAATGGTCAACTTCTTGAAGAACGCTTATCTCAACAACAGAGATGAAAATTCGTTCTTCACGGTAGGAAATACGCTGATATGCGCATATGTGGCAAAATCTTCGACAAGCGTTACCATTCCGGACGGAATAGTGCGCATCGCCGGAACAGCACTCGTCGGTTGGGATTCCGGTCTTGTTATCACGGAGGACCCTTATGAAGAGGTTTCCGACCCCGAGGAACTTTTCGACAGAAACAGATATTATCTCGGCTATAATGTGACATCGGTCATCGTACCCGACAGCGTAAAATATATCGATGACCAGGCATTTTACAGCATGCGCGCGCTCAAAGAGATAAAGCTTTCACCTAATACGCTTGTTATCGGCGAAGCCGCTTTCATGAACTGCTACGGGCTGACAACAATCGACACAGGCAAGAGCCTTGTCAAGGTTGCGGATAAAGTTTTCCAGTATTGCCATGAACTCACCTCCGTCACATTCCCCGATACGCTCAAGAGCATCGGAAGCGATGTTTTCGACGGTTGCACTTCGATTACAAAGGTTGTTCTGCCTGTCGGCACAACGGAAATCGGCTTTGACCTCTTCTCTGCCGACTGCCTCTCGCTCAAAGATATTTATATCGCTCCCGAATTCAAGACAAGAATATTCGGCGTGGTCGGCGACCTCTATATGGCGGCAAACAGAGGCGCGATGAGCATTCATTATTATATCAAGCATTGAATAAATGAATAGACAAAGGGAATCCGAAAGGGTTCCCTTTTTGCACACGCCTATAAAATTTCAGCTACCATATTAAAGCTTTCGCGCACCAAATTAGAGTTTTCGCCCGCCTTTTTCAAAAGGCGGCGAGGTCAAGGGCAGGCTGCCCTTGTCGCGCTCCGCAGAGCGCGAAATCTCGTATCGGCGTTTTCTTTTTGATAGCTTTTTCTTTTGTGCCTGCATATGCAAAAGAAAAAGCGGATGAGGGGTCTAATTTTTGCTTTGTACGATGACGGGGCTTTGATTCTTACTTTTTATTTTAATGTAACTTTTCTTTTATCGTACTTTTGCGTGACCAAAAGTACCAAAAGTCAGCAAGGAGGACTCACGCTGTCCTCCTTGCGAACCACCGCGGCGTGCACGAGTTAGTCGCAAGAAGTAGTGCGTGGCAAGTTAGTGCAGCAAATGATAAAAAACTAAAGTCGGCAGTTTAGCGCTCCCCGCAATTTCAACTATACCACGCGTGCGAACATAGCGCACGAAATAGCCGAGCAGATTCGTGCACGCATTGTCTGCACGCCCGCTGAAAGTGCAAGGCGGGCGTGGATGTGATATGTGCGCTGACGGGACTGCAGAAATAAAATCTATCTCGCTATGTTCGCACCCAAACTTTTGCCAAAACTCCAACCGCGAGGTTCGCCATAGCCCGACATGACACAGCAGTGAATCCGAGTCGGCGTTTAAGCGTTTCGAACCTGTAGCCATGGTTAAGCTACAGCGGGACGGTCGTGGCACTTTGTTCGCATTGGTCGCCGCGAGGCGACAAGAAAGAGTTCAAAAGAGGGATTGACACATATGCGGAGCATGTGTGTCGGCGTCGCCGAGACGGGAGTCAATTCTTTCCTCTTTTTGTCCTTTTCGTTCTTTTCGGACAAGCGAAAAGAACTCTATAAGAAAAAGTACCTTTATGCATCTCACGGGCGACCGGATGTCGCCCAAAGTACCGCGCTTTGGGTCATTCAAAAGCGCAATACGCCCCACTTTTTCCCCGAAGCATTAAACTTTCCGCGGCATGGCGAATATAAATATAAAAGAAACTGTGCGGCGGAGGATTTATATGGCAAAATACAGCATCATAACAAAAACGGAAAAATTTTTCATCGGCTCGCTTGCGGCGTGTTCATACCGCATACAGTACCCCGTGCTTGACGGCGCGCCGACGGAAATCAACGGATTTTTCGAAAGGTTTGCAATGGCTCTTGCTGGATATGCCGAGCGGCGCTATGCCGAAATGAAAGCTTCCGGGCGGCGGCTGACGGCAGACGAAGCCGAGATTCATTCCCTGCTCTGCGAGGTTTTTGAAAACGAGTGCCATACGAGCACAGTATTCACATATATGCGCATGCGAGGCAGCAGATGTCGCAAATGCATACGCTTTTCCGCCGTGTGGAATAATAATACATTCCTTGCGGCAAGCCCGCAAAGGCTCGGCATAAGCCGCCGCGCGATGAAAGGATACGACGGTTTCTATATAAAAAACGACGCGCTTATCGGCTATCGCAACCCGCCCGATGAAGCCGCATATGACGCTTTCCCGCCGAGTCCCGCCCGCCTGAAATCACTTTTTTATGAATCTGATATCGGAGCAAAAAAGGCGCATATCACAGCAAATGATGTTGCTCATGTTTGACAAAAGTGTTATCTCTTTACAATTCGCGCATTGTTTCATAGAGGTATATCGCCTCTGAAAATACGCTTGGGCACTGCTTTTTCGGCTTTTTAACAAATTTTAAACAAACAATAAAATTTGAAAAATCTCTTGATTTGAGAGCCGAAATATGCTATACTTCATTTAGTTGGACTTCTTTTGTGCGTAAGCCCGCAGCCTGCTTCGGCGCGGCGGCAACGGAAAGCGTAAATCATGAAAAAAATCGACAAGACCGTCCTCAAAGAAACCGCATATATTGCCGTTTTTTCGCTTATTTTCAGCGTAATCATGCAGGCGGTTTATCTTATCATCGGCAAGTGGGACTATACTGTCCTGCTCGGAAATCTGATGGGCTTTGCCGCCGCAGTCGGAAATTTCTTTTTCATGGGAATGACCATTCAGAGCGCACTCGGAAAAGATGAAAAGCAGGTGAGAAATGCCGTCCGGCTCTCGCTCACTCTGCGTATGCTCATACTTGCCGTTTTCGCGGGACTCGGCGTTCTGCTCGATTGCTTCAATACGATAGCGGTCATCATTCCGTTTGTATTTCCGAGAATAGCGATAGCTTTCCGCCCGCTTTACGACAAAAAGCACGGTACTCAAAACGACGGAGAATAATTCCGCTCGCTTTCGGAAAAGAGGTGAAATTTCATTGGATAAAAAAAGTCGTCTTTTCAGGGCGACGGATATACTGTTTATTATACTGGCTGTCTTGCCCATAGTATTCGGCATGGTGCTTAAAGTGCTCATAAATCCCGTGTCAAGCGATATCGAGATAACGGGCGCAAAGATTTATTTCACGCTGAAAATGCCGCTCATGAACCTGCCGATAACGGAATCGCAGGTCAACTCATGGATAGTGGTCATCTCGATATTCTGGCTGTGCCTCTGGCTCACGCACGGAATAAAATACGGCAAGGGCGGAAAAAGACAGCTGATATGCGAATTTATCGTGGAAAAATGCGAGGGGCTTGTCCGCGACAATATGGACAGCTACTTCTCGAATTTCGCACCGTTTGCGGCGGCGATAATGGCTATATCGGCATTTTCCAGCCTGCTGACTCTCGTCGGACTTTATGCGCCGACTTCGGATCTGAGCATCATCGGCGGTTGGTCGCTTCTTGTTTTTGTGCTGATAACGCATTATAAAATGAAATGCGGTTTTCTGCATTATCTCGGCAGTTTTGCCGACCCGATACCGCTCACCCCGCTCAATATCATAAGCGAGGTGGCAACGCCGATATCGATGACATTCCGTCACTTCGGAAATGTGCTCTCCGGCTCGGTCATATCCGTGCTCATGGCTTATTTCCTGCAAAATCTTTCGGCTGCGCTCTTCGGTTGGCTCCCGGGAGTGCTCGGCACGATTCCTTTCCTGCAGATAGGTCTGCCCGCCGTGCTCTCACTTTACTTTGATATATTCAGCGGACTTCTTCAGGCATTTATCTTTGCCATGCTGTCGATGCTGTATATCTCCGGCGGCTTCCCTGCCGACGATTTTGAGAAGCGGCGTCTGAAAAAAGAACAGAAAAGAAAACTAAAAGAACAAAAATTAACAGCAAAATAAAAAATACGGAGGAAACTAAAAATGTTGGAACTCGCAATCGGTATTATTCTCGGTGGCTGTGCAATAGGCGCAGGTCTCGCTCTTATCGCAGGTATCGGACCCGGTATCGGTGAAGGAAACGCGGTAGCAAAAGCGTGCGAAGCTATCGGTCGTCAGCCCGAAAGCAAAGGCGCTGTCACGAGCACGATGCTCATGGGTTGTGCAATCGCGGAAACGACAGGTATTTACGGTCTGGTAATCGGCATACTTCTCATATTCGTTGCCCCCGGACGCTTCGTTGACCTGCTCATGAGAACAATCGGAAAATAAGCCATGACAACCATTCTTGCAATACAGTCACTGGATGTAGTATCCGTGAATCTGTGGCAGATGCTCATATCCATATGCAATCTGCTGATAATATTTCTTATAATCAAAAAATTTCTCTTCAAGCCCGTCAAAGCGGCGATGGACAAGCGTCAGGCGGCTGTGGACAAGCAGTATGACGACGCGGCAAAGGCAAAAAGCGATGCCGAAAAGAGCCGCTCCGAATGGGAAGCAAAGCTTGCCACGGCAGATGACACGGCAGACGGTATAATCCGCGATGCCGAGAAATCCGCGAAGCTCCGCGGCGAAAAGGTCGTTGCCGACGCAAAGGAAAAGGCAGATGATATCATCCGTCTTGCCGAAGAGGATGCGGCTCTCAGCCGCCGCCGCGCCGAAAAGGATATCAAAAAAGAGATTGCTGATGTTTCCGTTGCTCTGACGGGCAAGTTGCTCGAAAAGGAAATAAACGAGGACGACCATCGCAAGCTCATTGATTCATTCATAGGCGAAATAGGTGAAAACAATGACACAAACAGCTAAAGAATACGCCGCGGCTCTCTTTTCTCTCGCGAGGGAAAAGAGGCAGGAGGCGGAATTTTCCGATGCGCTGAAAACGATATCGGATATCTTCCGCCGCGAGCCCGAATATATGCAGATACTCGACTGCCGCGCGCTGGATGCTTCCCTGCGCTCTTCGCTTGTCGAAAAAGCGCTCGGCACGCTTCCCGAATATGTGGTTTCGTTTGTCGGGCTTCTCTGCGAAAAAGGGCACATAAGCGAATTTTTCGACTGCGCCGAGGAATACGAGCGCATGTATAAGCATTTCCTCTCGGTTTCCGAGGTGGAGGTGATAAGCGCCGTTCCGCTGACGGAGAGCGAAAAATCCGCACTCATATCAAAGCTTGAAAAAACGAGCGGCAAAAAGGTTTCGGCGCATTATTCCGTCGATGCCTCCATTCTCGGCGGTATCATCGTAAAGGGCGAAGATACCGTAATAGACGGAAGTCTGAGAAGCAGGCTCGGCAAAGTAAAGGAAGTGATTGAAAAATGAGCGCAAATACATCTGAAATAAGCAGTATCATAAAAGAGCAGATACGCAATTACCGCTCCCGCGCGGAAATGACGGAAACGGGCACCGTAGTGCTCGTGGGCGACGGTATCGCCCGCGTATACGGTCTGCGTAACTGTATGTCGGGCGAGCTTGTGGAGTTTGCGGACGGCAGCTTCGGCATGGCGCAGAACCTCGAGGAGGAGACTGTTTCGATAGCTGTTCTCTCCGATAAAAACGATATCCGCGAGGGTACCTCGGTAAAGCGCACAGGCAGAGTTGTTTCCGTTCCCGTCGGCGAGGCACTGCTCGGCAGAGTAGTCGATGCGCTCGGCTCTCCCATAGACGGCAAGGGCGCCGTTGCCTGCGAAATCACACGCCCCATAGAAGCCGATGCTCCCGGCATTATCGAGAGAAGAGGCGTTACCGTCCCGCTACAGACAGGTATCAAGGCTATCGACAGCATGATACCGATAGGCAGAGGTCAGCGTGAGCTCATCATCGGCGACCGCCAGACAGGTAAAACGGAAATAGCGATAGACACGATAATAAATCAGAAAAACGAGGGCGTCATATGCATTTATGTCGCCATCGGTCAGAAGAACACATCCGTTGTGCGCATAGCAAACGAGCTTGCGCGCTCGGGGGCAATGGAATATACGATAATCGTTTCCGCCTCCGCCTCGGAATCCGCTCCGCTCCAGTATATAGCGCCCTATTCGGGTTGTGCCATGGCGGAATATTTCCGCGAGCAGGGTAAGGATGTGCTGATAATATATGACGACCTCTCGAAGCACGCGGTGGCATACCGTGCGCTCTCCCTGCTGATTCGTCGTCCGCCGGGCAGAGAGGCTTACCCCGGAGATGTATTCTATCTCCATTCAAGACTGCTTGAACGCGCGGCTTGCGTCGCTCCCGAATACGGCGGCGGCTCGATAACGGCTCTGCCGATAATCGAAACGCAGGCAGGCGATGTCTCCGCATATATCCCGACGAATGTCATCTCCATCACCGACGGTCAGATATTCCTTGAAACAGAGCTTTTCCACGCGGGAATCATGCCGGCTATAAACCCCGGTATATCCGTCAGCCGTGTCGGCGGTTCGGCTCAGCTGAAATCCATGAAAAAGGTTTCGGGCGAGCTGAAGCTGCTCTATTCGCAGTATCGCGAGCTTCAGAGCTTCGCGCAGTTCGGAAGCGACCTCGACGCGGATACAAAGGCGCGTCTCGCTCTCGGCGAGAGGATAGTCGAGGTGCTCAAGCAGGGCAGAAATGCTCCCGTGCGCGTCGGCTGTCAGGTTGCGATAATCTATGCCGTCACGAATGGATTTCTCAATGATATCCCCGTCTCCAGAGTTTCGGACTACGAGACGGCACTCTATACCAAGCTCACCACCGATGCAAAGGAGCTTCTTGCCCGTTTTGAGGAGGGCTACTTCGAAAAATCGGATGAAGAAGCGCTCATAAAGCTGCTCGGCGAAATAAAGATAAAGAGGTGAGCACATGGGAGCGGATATAAAAAATCTGCGCACACGCATAAAAAGCGTTGACTCCACTCTGCATCTGACAAAGGCGATGGGGCTCGTCGCCTCATCGAAGCTCCGCCGCACAGGCGAGGCAATGCGAAACGCCCGCGAATACGAGGCGGCACTCGACAGTGCCATGGCGGCACTGACATCGGGCAGCGAATGCAAAAGAAGCGTTTATATGAGAAGCGGCGGCAACCGCACGCGACTCATAGTCATAGCGGGCGACCGCGGACTTGCAGGCGGCTATAATGCAAATATCTTCCGCTTCATGCGCGATTATCCCGATGCCGAGGTCATACCGATAGGCAAGCGCGCCTGCGACCGCTATGGCAAAACGGTAAACTCCGCCGAGCGTTTTTCGGCAGATGAAGCCGTGGCTATGGCAAATGAGCTTTGCGCCGACTTTCGCGATGGAAAATTTGACAGGCTCGGCATTGTTTATACAAAATATATTTCACTGCTTGCCCATGAGGTTGCGGTAAAATGGATACTTCCTTTCACCTCAGCGGAAAGCGGTGAAGCCTCCGGCATGATTTTTGAGCCGGATGAGCTGACCGTGCTTGAGGCGATAGCCTCGGAATATGTCGCGGGAAAGATAACGGCTTCTGTCCGCGAGAGCTTTGCCTGCGAGATAGCCTCGCGCAAAACGGCGATGGACAGCGCAGGCAAGAATGCGCAGGAAATGATAGATTCTCTGCGTTTGCAATATAACCGTGCCCGTCAGAGCGCGATAACGCAGGAAATAACGGAAATCGTCGCCGGAAGCGGCGAGTAAAATTAAGGAGGACTGATAGATTTTGGCAAATCCTCATATCGGAAAAGTATGTCAGGTCATGGGACCTGTAGTGGATGTCCGCTTTGAAAACGGCGAACTTCCCGCAATAAACAATGCCCTCGAGATAAATGTCGGCGGGCATACGCTCGTCGTTGAGGTAGCGCAGCATATCGGCGACAATACGGCGAGATGCATCTCCATGGCTTCCACCGACGGGCTCTGCCGCGGCGTCGATGCGCTCGACACAGGCAAGGCGATAAGCGTTCCCGTCGGCAGAGAAACGCTCGGCAGAATATTCAATGTACTTGGTGAAACCGTAGACAACGGAGAACCGGTTACGACAGAAGAGCGCTGGGATATCCATCGCCCCGCGCCCGATTATTGCGATCTTTCCACCTCAACCGAAATACTTGAAACAGGCATCAAGGTAATCGACCTCATCTGCCCCTATTCCAAGGGCGGTAAAATAGGTCTTTTCGGCGGTGCCGGCGTCGGCAAAACGGTGCTGATAATGGAGCTTATCAATAATGTGGCAAAACAGCACGGCGGTCTTTCCGTTTTCACGGGCGTCGGCGAGCGAACGCGCGAGGGAAACGATCTCTATAACGAAATGAAGCAATCGGGAGTTCTGAAAAACACCTCGCTTGTCTACGGTCAGATGAACGAGCCGCCCGGTGCTCGTATGCGTGTCGCGCTCTCCGGTCTTACCATGGCGGAATATTTCCGCGATAAAGAGGGACAGGATGTGCTTCTCTTCATAGACAATATCTTCCGTTTCACTCAGGCGGGAAGCGAAGTTTCCGCTCTGCTCGGGCGTATGCCCTCCGCCGTCGGCTATCAGCCGACTCTGGCAAACGAAATGGGCGCTCTTCAGGAGAGAATCACTTCCACCAAAAAAGGCTCGATAACCTCTGTTCAGGCGGTTTATGTGCCTGCGGACGACCTTACCGACCCTGCCCCCGCAACAACCTTTGCGCATCTCGATGCGACAACGGTTCTCTCGAGAAATATAGCTTCTCAGGGTATCTACCCCGCAGTAGACCCGCTGGAATCATCCAGCCGCATACTCTCGCCCGATATTCTCGGCGAAGAGCATTACCGTGTGGCAAGAGAGGTTCAGCGCGTTCTCCAAAGATATAAAGAGCTTATGGATATCATCGCCATCATGGGTATGGACGAGCTTTCCGATGATGATAAACAGCTCGTTTCCCGCGCGAGAAAAATTCAGCGCTTCCTCTCTCAGCCGTTCTTCGTTTCGGAGAAATTTACAGGCTTTGAGGGTCAGTACGTTCCGCTTTCGGAAACGATACGCGGCTTTCGCGAGATTCTCGAGGGCAAGCATGATGATCTGCCCGAGTCCGCATTCCTCTTTGTCGGCACGATAGACGACGCGCGCAAGAAAGCTGAAGGGCTGAAGAGATGAAGGAATTTTCGCTGACCGTATCTTCTCCCGATGGAAATATTTTCTCGGGAAAAGCGGTGTTTCTATCCCTTCGCGGTGCCGATGGCGACCTCGCGGTGCTTGCCGACCATGCGCCTTTTGTGACCTCAGTTCAGCCTTGTATCTGCTGTTTTGAGTTGCAGGACGGCACGGAAAAGGCACTTCGCATAGGCGGCGGGCTTCTCACCGTGGCAAAAAACAATGTAACGCTCCTCTCGAGCAGTTGCACCGAAGAAGAACCGGAATAAATAAAAGCAGGGAATCCGCGAGGGTTCCCTGCTTTCGGCTATAATGGGGTATTGATGGCATCGACCACTGCAAGATAAAGTCAAGTATCGCAAACAGCCGAAAACAGAATATTAAATTCCTCATCCGCTTTTTCTTTTGCATATGCAGGCGCAAAAGAAAAAGCTATCAAAAAGAAAACGCCGTAAAAGAGATTTCGCGCTCTGCGGAGCGCGACAAGAACTACGCGCTCTTGATGGCGCCGCCTTCCCCAAAAGGCGGGCGAAAACTTTATTGAGGGTAGAAATTTTACTCTCCCGTGCAGGCGGTTGTGGTAGTTTGCGGAATATGGTGAACGAAAATTCTGGCATATGCCGTCTGCCCATCGCAAGTTTTGGCAATTAAAAGCGTAGTGCCTGTAGATTTCGCCTTCATATAGATTCTGTTTCCCTCTATGGCAACGATTTCCGCCACCTGTTCATCTTCAACAGAATATTCCATCTGAAATTTTGTTGCCGTTTTTCCGCCATCGCCTATTACATCAAGCGGAACGCCGCCTATATCGATATAGAATGAGTTTCCGCGTTCCGCCTCAAAAACGCCGAAATACGGCGTGCTGCGCGTTGTTTCAGTCGATTGCGGTGTTGTCACTTCCGCCTCTCCTTGCTCCGATGCGCATCCCGCGCAGGCGGCAAGCGTAACCGAAATCAGACAAACCACCGCGGCAAGCAGTATAAAAGTTTTATTTTTCATATGTGATACCTCCTTTCGTTTTTCATATAATATATAGAAAAATCTGTTCTGCGCGCAGAAAATTTTTTCGGATTTTCTCTCTTTTCCGTTTTCGTGTATCAATCCAAATATTTTTTGTAAACCCATTGACATTTTGTGTCCATTATGATATACTGTAAATACATAGGGGAGTAAGAAGCGGATTTTCCGCTGTGAAGTCAACATCCGCGCATTGCGCTGGCTTCGCATTAAAAAATGAGACTTATGTAAGGAGCTTTTCTTACTGAGCCCGATGCCCGAGAATACAGAGCCGGTAAGCAAAAAGCTTAGCGGCATTTTTTGTCGGCAATTTTTTCGGAGCATCACCGCGGAGTGCTCACGAAAAAGCAATAAAACAAATCAAATTCGGAGGAAAAACAATGTTCATTTCATTCTTTTCAGGCGTTCTTCTCGTCGTCGGCATCATCATCTGCATTGCCGTAATCGGCACAAACGCGAAGAAAATTTCACGCGCAGACGCATATTCGAATACAGCCAAGTTGAAAAGCGGCAACAGAGTCGCAGGCATTACCGCCGCGGTACTTCTGCTCGTGCTCGTTGCGGTTCCCGCAAGTATACATACCGTTGACGCGGGTACTATCGCCGTCGTCAAGGAATTCGGTAAACCTGTCGATACGCGCACATCCGGAATATATTTCGATTTCTGGCTCACGCGTGAATATGTTACATACGACCTCACTGTTCAGCAGGAGGATATCAAAGCCGCCGCTTATTCGAGCGATGCGCAGACTATGGATATAGAAATGGTTGTGCAGTATCAGATTCAGCCCGAACATGTCATTGATATCATCAATAATTACGGCAGTCTCGAGCATCTTTCAAACCGCATTCAATCCGTTTCCATAGATAAGGCAAAAACCGTTCTCTCGCAAAAATCCGCGATGAATATCATCGAAACGCGCTCAACCGTTTCGCCTATGATAGAGGCAAGCATAAAGGAAGCTATCTCGGAAGACTATTATGTGAATATCACAACCGTGGTTCTTACAAATATCGATTTTTCCGATGCTTTTGAAAACACGGTAGAGGAAAAAATGATAGCCGAACAGCAGAAGCTGAAAGCGCAATATGAAAAGGAAAAAGCCGTTATCGAAGCGGAAAAGGAGCTTGAAGTTTCCAAGCTTGCGGCGCAGGCGGCAGTAGCAAAAGCCGAGGGTAATGCCGAAGCGGCACTTGCCATAGCTACAGCGGAAGCGCGTGCAATCAAGCTGAAATCCGTAGAAATCGCCCGTATGCTCGGCTTCTCCATAAAAGAAACAAAGGCAGACGACGCGGTGGAATACGATATCGACTTCTCGGGTAAATCCTTTGAAGAAATAAGCGTCATTTCCGATTATCTCAAGTATATCGAATATCTCGAGAGCTGGAACGGTGAGCTTCCCACAACGCTCGTCACTGACGGCAGCGCGCAGATAATTCTCCCCACAACAAAATAAGGAAAATGCAAAAAGGCAGGCGAAATCGCCTGCCTTTTTCGGTGTGCGCTTCTATCATGCAGTTGTGTCCCACACAAGATAAAGTCCAAGTATCGCAAGCAGCCGAAAACAGAATATTAAATTCCTCATCCGCTTTTTCTTTTGCATATGCAGGCGCAAAAGAAAAAGCTATCAAAAAGAAAACGCCGTAAAAGAGATTTCGCGCTCTGCGGAGCGCGACAAGAACTACGCGCTCTTGATGGCGCCGCCTTCCCCAAAAGGCGGGCGAAAACTTTATTGAGGGTAGAAATCTTTGTGAGTGAGATTTTCGGTCTGCACTTTTTTAGCAAGCCACCAAAATGGATTAGATAAAAATGCGCAGAGTCGTTGAATATCCGTTTCGTCGCCGTACAACCGTACGGCAGAGACGGATTTCGGCGAGAGAAAAAGTGAATACAATAAAAACGCAGGAAATCCGCGAGCGGATTTCCTGCCTTCCTTAAAACCGATATTACTTAAAAGTTTTAGCTTTCATAAATGTCTTTTGCCTTAAAAAGCACACACCCTCACTTTTTCGGTCTGCACTTTTTTAGCAATCCATTAAAATGGATTAGATAAAAATGCGCAGAATCGTCGAATATCCGTTTCGTCGCCGTACAAGCGTACGGCAGAGACGGATTTCGGCGAGAGAAAAAGTGAATACAATAAAAACGCAGGAAATCCGCGAGCGGATTTCCTGCCTTCCTTAAAACCGATATTACTTAAAAGTTTTAGCTTTCATAAATGTCTTTTGCCTTAAAAAGCACACACCCTCACTTTTTCGGTCTGCACTTTTTTAGCAATCCATTTTTAATATGCCTTTGCCCAGAGAACCATCTTCTCCGCTTTCTTGCCGCAACAAACGCATGTATCGGAGATATGCTCCTGCTCAAGCGGAATGCAACGCGAGCCTGCGCCTGTCATTTCCTTTACCTTATCCTCGCAAGCCTCATCGCCGCACCACATAGCGCGGATAAAACCGTCGCCGTTTTTGAGTGCTTCGTTTATCTCATCGATGGTCTTACAGTCGAATGTACGGCGCTGACGGTTTGCCAGAGCCTTTTCATACATACCTTCGCGAACCTTCTCGAGCATTTCTTCCACTGTTTTTGCGATATTTTCGAGCGGCACCGTGACCTTTTCGAGGTTGTGACGCATCATAATTACGCACTGACCCGCTTCGATATCACGCGGACCAATCTCTATTCTGAGCGGAACGCCTTTCATTTCATATTCGGCGAATTTCCAGCCGGGGCTCTGGTCGCTTGAATCAAGCTTCACTCTGAAGCCCTTGAGTGCTTCCTTAAGCTCCTCTGCCTTCTCGACAACGCCGGGCTTGTGAGCCGCTACGGGGATAATAACAACCTGAATAGGCGCTACGGCAGGCGGGAGAACAAGACCGTTGTCATCGCCGTGCGTCATGATAATTCCGCCTATCATGCGTGTCGTAGTGCCCCATGATGTCTGGAAAGGATATTCGAGTTTATTTTCCTTGGAGAGATATCTGATATTGAAAGCACGGGCAAAACCGTCGCCGAAGAAATGCGATGTGCCTGCCTGAAGTGCCTTACCGTCATGCATGAGAGCCTCGATGGCATATGTATCCTCGGCGCCCGCAAATTTATCGCTCGGGGTCTTTTTACCCTTGATAACAGGGATGGCGAGGTCATGCTCATGGAAATCGGCATAAACGCCGAGCATGCGCTCTGTCTCTTCTATTGCCTCCTCGGCTGTGGCATGCATCGTATGTCCCTCCTGCCAGAGAAATTCTCTCGTGCGCAGGAAAGGACGGGTTGTTTTCTCCCAACGGACAACACTGCACCATTGATTATAAAGCTTCGGCAGGTCGCGGTAGGATTTGATTATATTTGCATAATGGTCGCAGAAAAGCACCTCGGAGGTGGGGCGCACGCAAAGCTTCTCGGGAAGCGCGTCCGAACCGCCGTGAGTTACCCATGCAACCTCGGGGGCAAAGCCCTCTACATGTTCTTTCTCTTTATTGAGCAGGCTCTCGGGGATAAACATCGGCATATAAACATTTTCATGCCCCAGCTCCTTGAATTTAGAATCGAGTATCTTCTGTATATTTTCCCATATAGCATAGCCATAAGGTCGGATTATCATGCATCCCTTCACGCCTGAATAGTCAACAAGGTCGGCTTTGAGGCATATATCGGTATACCACTTTGCAAAATCAACATCCATCGATGTTATCTGCTCGACCATTTTTTTGTCGTTTGCCATATTTTACACTCCTATAATTTTTAGTCTATAGAATATATTATCATTTCGGAGAAAAAAAGTCAATCGGATTTTGATAAATAAAGCGATATTTTTCTTATTCCGATGCCTTTTTCGGTGCAAGAACGGAAAGAATATCGAAAATACTGCGCACAGGGACAATTTTTACACCGTCGGGTGCCTTTATCGCCGATGCGCCGCGCGCAGGCGCGTATATCCTGCGGAAACCGAGCCTTGCCGCCTCGCGGACGCGCCATTCGAGCCTTGATACGGCGCGGCACTCGCCCGAGAGCCCGAGCTCGCCTATGCAGAGCACATCATCCGGCACGGGAACATCGCGTATGCATGAAATTAGCGAGAGCGCAACGCCGAGGTCGGATGCCGTCTCCTCTATATGAAGTCCGCCTATGACATTGAGATAGACATCGAGCGAAGAAAAGCGAAGTCCGAGCCGCTTTTCGAGAATGGCGAGAATAAGCGCCATTCTGTTATAATCCATGCCTGCCGACATGCGCCGCGGCGATGGGTAGACTGTCGCCGTAGTCAGCGCCTGAATCTCGGCGATGATGGGACGCGTGCCCTCGATAACGCATACGGCGCAGTTGCCCGAAACGCCTGCGGGTCTGTCCGCAAGCAGAGCCTCGGAGGGATTTTCCACCTCGCGCAGTCCCGCATCCGTCATTTCGAAAACGCCTATCTCGTTTGTCGAGCCGAAACGGTTTTTCACGGCGCGTATCACGCGGAAGCTCTGACGCGGCTCGCCCTCGAAATAGAGCACGGTATCCACCATATGCTCGAGCGTTTTCGGTCCCGCTATGCTTCCCTCTTTATTGACATGACCGGCGAGGATTATGCTTGTGCCGTCGGATTTTGCCTTGTTTATGAAAATGGAGGCGCTCTCTCTTATCTGCGTCACACTGCCGGGGACAGAGGCGCTCTCGTTATGATACATGGTCTGGATAGAGTCGATTATCATCACATCGGGTTTCAGTTTTTCGCAATGCGAGATAATCTTTGCCGCATCGGATTCGGCGAGGACATAGATATTATCGCTCTTTATCCCGAGGCGCTTTGCCCGCATGGAAATCTGCCCGACGGATTCCTCGCCCGAAACATAAAGCACGCGCTTGCTCTCGGCGATACTGCGGCATATCTGAAGAAGCAGGGTCGATTTGCCTATGCCGGGCTCGCCCGAGAGGAGCGAGACGGAGCCTGTGACTATGCCGCCGCCGAGCACGCGGTCAAATTCGCCCATGCCGCTCTTTGTGCGCATATATTCGGGGAGGACAAGCGCATCGAGCTTTTCCGGTGCGGAATCTCCGCTGCCCGAGAGCATCAGTCGCTTTGCCGTTTTCTTCTCCGAGCCTGCCGCGGGAGCTTCCTCATAGGTCTCCTCGACGAATGTATTCCATGCGCCGCAGGATGGACATCTGCCCAGCCATTTCGCGCTCTGATAGTCGCATTCACTGCAAACATAAACTGTTTTCTTCTTCATTGATTTTTACCTCTTATAAAAGTCTCTTACTTTGAAATCGCGTCGCATACCGCCGCATAAATAATGCAGGCGAGTTTATCCTGATACTCCGCTGTGCCGAGCAGAGCCGTTTCGGCTCGGTTTGAGAGGAAGCCGCACTCCACAAGCACCGCGGGAATCTCGAGATTATCAAGCACATAGATAGATGAATCGGCAGGCTTTATCTTCCGCTTGTTTTCGCTCTGGAGAAAATCCGCCGTCTTATTCTGTATACTCTCGGCTATATCGCGCGAAGCTTCGTTTGCCCGAGAATAATAAACCTGAAGCCCGCTGTATTTTTCCACGGGGAATTTGTTCATATGTATGCTCACGAAAACGGCGTTTTCGTAGCTCCCGGCAATCTCCACACGGCGCACAAGGTCGTCGCGCTTCTTATGATTGCTCCCCTCGGAGCAGAGCATTCTGTCATCGCTGCGCGTCATCACGACATCGGCATCCGCAAGGCGGAAAAGCTCACAGAGCCTTGACGCAACGGCAAGGTTCAAATCCTTTTCGAGCACGCCCGAGTCGGAAACCGCACCGCCGTCCATGCCGCCGTGCCCCGCGTCTATAACTATCGTTATGCGCTTTTCATTTGCCGCCGCAGGCTCTGCCGCGGTCTGCAAAAAAGCAGCGAAAAAAGAATCTTTCCCGCCGGAAAGCGCGCTCCCCGCAAGAAGCCCCGCGAGAACAAGTATCACCGAAAAAAGGCAGAATTTCGCCGCCGTAAATGCCCCTCTGCATTTTGCCATAATATATCATCTCCCAAAATATCTCTTATGGAAATGTATATTCGGAGAGATGAAAAAGTATGAGTTTTTATCAGTTCCGCCCTGCCTTTCGGCAGAGCGGAAAATATCATTTTTTGGCAGGCTTGAAAAGCTTCCACTGACGAAGCCCGATGAGATATGAAAGCTCGGCAAAAACTGCGGGCACAAAAGGCACGATGAGGAAATAATACACGAAACCACTGTCGAAAGCACCGTTTTTAATGCCCATGAACATGCCCTCCCAGAGCGCGGTGATAAAGCCCACCGTTATGGAAGCTCTGCTCAGTCCCATGGAATACTCGCGATAATACCACAGGATGACATACGAAACGCAGAGAAGAATATCGGGTATCGCCGCGATAAGCCCGAGCGCAAAACCCTTGAGCGGCGTCTTGCGGCGCTTGCCTGCGGCGGTATCTATGCTGTCCTTGGCGCCGACATCCCACATCTGGATATGGATGAGATATGCATAGAAAATCACTGCGCATACGCCGAGCGCAAGGCAGAAGAATTTGCCCGTCGGATTTTCAGTGCTGAACGGCATATACACCATTATGCCGAAAATAGCCATACAGAGATGCGTCACTATCAGCTTGACTATGATATATCCGTTATTGCGAAAGAAACGCTTTATCTTCATAAAATAACCTCTTTTTTCAGTTTAAGCGAAAAGAATCAATGCTTTTTTTCTTAGTATACAACATTTTCGCCTATTCTTCAATATGAGCGCGAAAAAATAATTTTATATCCCGAAAAAGTTTACATTTTCGCAAAAATATGATATACTTAATCAGTAAAATGCCGCTACAGGTCAGGAGGAGAGCCGTATATGGATGATAATTTTGCCCGCGCCGATGACAAAAGTCCCGTTGTCGAGCGGTTTCTGCGATATAAGCGCGTAATACAGGGACGAAGCAAAAAGACCGTTGACGAATACGGGCTTGATCTGCGCACATTCTTCCGCTATCTCATCTCGGCAAGAGAGGGGAGCGTTCCGGAAGAAGAGGAATTTGAAAAAATATCCATCGCCTGCGTGGATGATGAATTTGTCCGCAGCGTCACCACGCTTGAGATACTGGAATTTATGGCTTTCTGCGCAAACGAGCGCGGAAACAACGCCGCGGCGCGCTCGCGCAAGCTCTCGGCGATAAAATCTTTTTTCAAATATCTCACCGTCAGCGAAAAGCTTCTCCCGCAGAATCCCGCAAACGATATCGAATCGCCGAAAAAGAAAAAGTCGCTCCCGAAATTCCTTTCGCTGGAGGAAAGCCTTGCCCTGCTCCAGAGCGTGCTCGACGACCCGGAATCCAAGACAAAGGAACGCGACTACTGCATACTCACGCTCTTTCTCAACTGCGGCATGCGTCTCTCCGAGCTTGTCGGCATAAATCTCTCCGATGTGGATAGGGAACTTCGTTCGCTCCGCGTAGTCGGAAAAGGAAATAAGGAGCGCATAGTTTATCTCAACGATGCCTGCCGCGACGCGATGAAAAATTATCTGCGCGTCCGCGGAAAGGATGTCGAGATAAAGGATAAAAACGCCTTTTTCTTAAGCAGTCGCCATCAGCGCATAAGCGTAAAAACCGTACAATGGATGGCATATAAATATTTCTCCGCGGCAGGGCTTGACTACAAGCAGTATTCCGTTCATAAGCTGCGCCACACGGCGGCGACGCTCATGTATCAGGAGGGCGGCGTCGATGTGCTGACTCTGAAAGAAATACTCGGGCACGAACAGCTCAACACCACGCAGATTTACACCCATGCAAGCAATAAGCTCATGGAGGATGCCATGCAGCACAATCCGCTCGCAGAGGTAAAGGCAAAGCCCTCGCGAAAAATACCGAAAAAAGACGATTCCGACGAATCGGATGAATCCGATGAATCCGAAGAATAAAGCAAAAATCTGTCCGTCATGCGAAAACACGCATGACGGACAGATTTTTCATTCTGCCGAAGCTTTCCTTGCAACGCTGAACTTTACCTCATGACTGCCGCCGTCAAGAGCGAAGCGAAAGGCAAAAATATCATCGGTGTATATACGCTCGCCATCGAGCACTATCATATCCCTTTCGCCCGAGCGCACCTCTATGCCGTATGCCGTTTTTCCGATGCTCACATCGAGCGAAAAAGTATCGAAATATTCCGAGAGGCACGGGCGCAGCGTGAAATATGACCCACTCATGCGGAAGCCGCAGAGATATTTTATTATCGCCGTGCGGTACCACCCTGCCGCGCCAGTATACCAACTCCAGCCGCCCCTGCCCATATGGTCGGGATTTGCATAGACATCGCCCGCTATGACATAGGGCTCTATCCTGTATCTCTCGCGCAGGAAGCCGTCGCGGGCGCGGAGCGTCGGATTTATCTCGAAAAGCACGCGTGCGCCGGCGGCATATTCGCCCGCGGCAAGAAGCCCGAGCGCCGCCCAGACTGCGGCATGGGTATACTGCCCGCCGTTTTCACGCAGTCCCGCAAGGTAGCCCTTGATATACCCGGGCGAATTTCTTCCCGAGACAAAAGGCGGAGAGAGCAGGCGCCATAGCTTATATCGCTCGCTGTAGAGCAGGTCATACGAGGTTTTTGCCGCCGCACTCACGCGGCGCCGCTCCTCCTCATCGCCACCGAGAAAATACAGGTCAAATGCGGCAAAAGCCTGCGAGAGCGCGTCTGTTTTGCATTCGTCGCAGTCGCGTGAGCCGAGTTTGTCGCCGTTATCGTAGTAGGCGCGGAGAAATCTGTCGCCCTCAAAGCAGTTTACTGACGCCGCGTGAAGCATGCGGCTCTTTTCGCGCAGAAAAAGCGCCGTTTCATGCTCGCCCCTCATATCGCAGATATCGGCAAAGCGGAAAAGCACTATCGCCGCAAACTGCGTAAGCCATACACTCTCGCCCTTTCCCTGCGAGCCGACGGTATTCATGCCGTCGTTCCAGTCGCCGTCGCCTATTTTGGCAAGCCCGTGCGTGCCGATACTGTCAAGCAGGCGGCGAATCGCGCGCAGGCAATGGCGATAGATATCCTCGCGCTCGTCGGATGGCGGCACTCTCTCATATCTTTCATGCTCCTCCGGCGAGAGCGGTACGGATGAAAGATAACGCACGCTCACATCAAGTATCGCCCTGTCGCCTGTCGCCGTGATATATTCGGAGACAGCATAAGGAAGCCAGAGCATATCGTCGGAGCAACGCGTGCGTACTCCTTGATCGAGCAGAGAAAAATCGCGCACGCTATGCCACCAATGAAGCACATCTCCCTCGGGAAACTGATGTGCCGCACAGCGGATTATCTGGTATTTCGCCTCCTCGGGAGACTCCGCCAGAAGCGAAAGCGTATCCTGAAGCTGGTCGCGAAATCCCCATGCGCCGCCCACCTGATAGAAGGCGGCTCTGGCATATAGGCGGCTTGCTCTTATCTGATAGGGAATCCATTTGTTTACGCTCAGGTCAAAGAGCGCATCGCCGCTTCCGAGAGTTACTCTGCCGCGCTCATCATCCTGCGCCACACCGCGGGGGAGATATCTGTGCGCTCCGTTTACGGAGAGGTAGAAAACGGCGCTTTCGCTATGAGATAGCGCGAAGCGGACAGCCGCCGCCGCGATATCCTCCGTGCCGAGCGAGAGCCGCTCGCCACTGGCAAGTGCTATGCCGTCTGTATATGTCGCCGTGCCTATATGCCCGCCGACACCGACCGTGACGAAGAATCGCCCCGTGCCGTAGTCCGCAAGAGCCGAAAGCGAAATCTCGCTTTCGCTCTTTTCATAGTGTATCATGCCCGTCGGTGCGCCCATATCGGGCGTCACGGCGTAATATGCCATGCAGTAAACGGGTTCGCTGCGCCGCGACTCAAGCGTAAGCTCTATTCTCTTCACGGGAAATCTGCCGCAGATGCCGACCTTAACCGTGTAGTCAATATATGAAAGGAGCGTGCCGTAATACTGCGCATCCGAGAAAGTATAATTTACCCTCGCGGCGCAGGCGGCAAGGTCATAATCGGTATATTCGCCCGTATCGTGAGCCGAGGCGAATATGCGCAGGCAGAGCCGTTCGCCCCTGTCCTCACGCATATTGTCGGCGCTGTGCGGCGAGAGCCTGCGCAGTGCGGAATTTGAAAAATAAGTGAAACCGAGTGAATTTTCGCTCACCACCGTGCCGAATGCTCTTCCCGCAAGCACATGGGCAAAAGGCGCGCCGCCGTGCGGCTTTATGAAAGTGTAGCCATCCTCATGAAAGATGCCCGTGCCGATACTCTCTATGGCTTTTATCTCCGGATTTTGTGCCGTAGGATAAGGCTCGGTTTTCACGGCGGACATCAGACTGCGCCCGAAATCGGGAGAAATCTCGATATTTCTCTGCTCCGACCTTGCATAAACCGCAGGCTCTATCCTGCAATCGAAATATACGCGGCAGATGCGCCGCATGAAATAGCGCATTTCCTCAGTCAGCAGGCTGTCGTTTATCGTGAAGATGCCGTTTTCCGAGCCGAGGAAGGCGCGGCAACCCAGCTCGCCTATCAGCTCGTTTATCCGCTTTTCAAGCGGCCTGTTGTAGAGGTCACGCTCGGCATGGAGAATAGCGAAATCATAGCGCACGCCGCGTATGCACATATATTTGAAAAGAAGCAGCAGTGTTTCCAGATTGCGCAGCTTCTCCTCGCCGGAGTCCCCGATATAGGCGATGACTATCGGCGAATCGCCCGATATGCCGAAGCGCCACAGTTCGCTCTGCTTCGCGGGATGCTTTTTCAGCCGCTCTATCGCCGCGCTCTGTCCTTCGCTTCTGTATACCCGCGGCATAAAAATCCCCGCGAGGATATATTTTTCGAGTGCCGTCGCTTCCCTGCTGTTGCCCGCGGCAAAATGCTGGAGCCGCGCTATCTCGCGCATGCCTGCGTCCGCGCCGCGCTTTTCCTTTTCATATGAAGAAAGCTCAAAGAGCAGATCGTCCGAATTGCGGGAGCAACCCATGATAAATTCCGCCGTGTCCTCGCCGCGGCGGAATACAGCCCTCATGCGGCAGGCGGGAACAATGCAGGCGCCGACGCGGTTTCCGCATTCGCGCGATGCAAGCGCGGCGATGTCGGCATCACTGTAGGCAAGCGGCAATATGGCATCGCGCATCGTGTCACAGCCCGCCTCTTTTCCGCGCGTCACTTTCAGCGCGAGAAAACGGAACGGGCGGTTTTCGCTCCTTTTCCGCCTTGAGAAGAGCAGGATATGCTCATCCACAAAATATCTGCTCCCGATGAAGAGATTTTCAAAGCTCTTGTGCGCACGGTATGCGCGTTCTTCCGCCATCACAGGCTCGAAATATAGCATGGCGGAAGCATTTTTGTATTCGCCGTTTATTTTTGCCGTTATTCTGAAAATCTCGCGGTTCGGCAGAACCTCGGCACGCAGACCTATGCTCCTTATCGCCTCACCCTCGCCGAAAATCGCACGGTATTCCACCGCGCCGCAGGAGGAGGCAAATTCATATTTTTCCGCCGTCACATCTCCCATCCCGAGCGGATAGGCAAAATATGTCTTTTCGTCGATGAGGAATACGACGCGAAAACCGCCGGAAAGCGAGAATGTTTCGAAATCCGACAGGGCAACGGCATCTCTGCCGTCATAAAATGCCATATGCCCCGATGACGAGGCGACTATCCTGCTCTTGTTGTTTGAGGCAAGTGCAAGCTCGGGCGATATGATACCGCGGCTACTGTGAAAGCCCTCGGCGCGCTCCCCGCTTTTTTCGTTATATACATCCGTGCGCACAGGGCGCACCTTTTCTCTGTATATGCGCACCGGCGCACGCTTCGGCACGCTCGGTATGCGCTCCGAAAGCAGTTCTCTTGATGCCCTCATACGCGGACTGCGCATGAAGCGGCGCACGAATATATCATCAAGACAGTAGTTTGCGCAGGCGACGATACTCATGCCCATATGATGCGCCATATAGCTGCGTATCACGGCGTATCCGCCGCCCACGCGGGTGCTGTCCATATCGAGCGCCTCGTAAAAGCCGTATTTGCCGTACATTCCGAGTGCTTCAAGCTCGCGCAGATTATGCAGGACAGCATCCGTGCCGTATTCAAGCATGAGAAAGCTTGAATACGGTGATACGCAGGCGCCGTTTTCACAGGCGGGGTCGAGCGCCAGCTTTTCCAGCCCGAAGGCGCGATACTGATAATTCATATGCGAATCGAAATTGTAATATCCGCTCTCGGATATGCCGAAAACGCGGCGGATGCGCCCGCCCGCCTGCTTTGATACGGTATTTTCTTCCTGAATCCTGAAAGCATATTCGAGTGCGGCATGAGAAAGACTTCCCTTTTTGTGCGGCAGGAGCAGAGCCGGCATGAAATATTCAAAGGCGGTGCCGCTCCATGAAGCAAAGCCGAGTCTGCTTCCGTTTCCTATGGCAAGGCGCGAAAGCGAAAAGAAGCTCCCGGGCGGCACGAAGCCTGCCGCCGTGGCATAATACTGCGTGGTGCGGAACTCGCTCATGAAAGTATCGTAATACGAGCTTCCGTATGTGCCGTTTTTCGCATTGTAGCCGATATAGAAAAGGCGTTTTTCCTCGCAATAGAGCGCTCTGAAATTGGCGCGTGAGATGAATTTTTCATAGAGCGCGATATCGGAGAGCAGACGCGGCTCCTGTGAGGCGTATTCGCGCAGTCCCTCGCAGAAGGCGACGAGTGCCGTGACAAAATTGCCGCTGTCCACACTCGAAACAAACGGCTCGCCTATCGCCGAGAGCGTTGAGATATCATACCAATTATAGAGATGACCGCGCCATGAGAGCAGTTTTTCTATGCTTCTGCCGCTCTTTTCGGCATAGAAATGGAGCTTCTCTGAATCAATGAAATCAAAATCGCGTGCCGCAAGCAGAGAGAGCAGATAGAGCCCGATATTCGTCGGCGAGGTGCGCATGGCAGTGCGCTCCTCGGGCGAAATCTGATAGTTATCGGGCGGCAGGAAGTTCGTCTCCTCAGAGACATATGTCGCAAAAAAGCGCCACATATCCCTCGCATAGGAGCGGACGGTGTTTTTACTTTTTTCGCTCCTGCGCTCCTCCTCGGGCAGGCTTTTCGAAGCTGCGATAATCACAAGCGGGAAGCAAAGCCAGAGAAAGCCGAAAAACTTCGCCGAGGGCGCAGGCACAAGCATCGCCGCGGCACCTATGAGCGCGGATGGCAGAAGCGAGAGAATAAGCCCAGCAGTACCGCGCTTTTTCGCCGCGCTCTGCGATGCCGTCTGCCATTCGAGCAGATGCCTGCCGCTTATCGTCATGCGGTAAAGTGCGGTAATAAAGGCGCGCGCGAAAACATAAGCCTCATGCGCCGATGAAAGCAGGCGCACGAGCATAACCGAGAGCGTTCCTCCTATCCTGCCACGCTCACCGCTCTCGATGGCGAGCGTGCGTAGCATGGGGAAAATCAGATAGAGCGAGGCGAAAACAGCGGCGAGCGCCGCCGTTTTCCATCCCGCGAGAGCCGAGAGAAATACCGAGAGCACAAGCATAAGCGGAGCGGATTCTCTTATCGCATTGTCCGCTACTTTATAGCGGGAAAGCCCGCTCATGGGATTTTTTATTTTTTCTCCGTCCCTGCGTCTGACGCTCCCGAGAATATACGGCAGAGCCTGCGTATCGCCGCGTATCCAGCGCTCCTGCCGCGAATAATACGAGATAAAATCCGTCGGCACCTCATCGGAGAGCGAAAGCCCGCGATAAAGCGCGCATGAGAGCATATTTCCCTCGAGCAGGTCATGGCTGAGTATGCGCCCGTCGGGAAAGAAATCGGGTATCACCTCGCAAAAGGCGGAAATATCTATCATTCCCTTGCCGCAGAACGAACCCGAGCCGAAAATATTCTGATATATATCGAAAGAGGTGCCCGAATATACATCCATTCCGCCGATGCCGAAATAAAGCTCGGAAAAGCGCGTTTCCGACGAGGATTCGAGACTGATATCCGTGCGCGGCGCGACTATGGCATAGCCTTTTTTCACTATGCGGCGCTTTTCGTCTGTCACGGGCTTGTTCATCGGATGTATCATAACGCCGAGCATATCGGAAACAGCACCCGGGCGCAGGCGCGTATCCTCATCGAGCGTGAGCAGATATTCCACCGCGTGCGTGTCGGCTTTTCCATAAGCAATAATATCGCTCTCGCCGCCGCGAAGATATCTGCAAAGCCCGATTATCGCGCCGCGCTTGCGTTCTCTGCCCATGTAGGCGTTCTCGCCCTCGCAGAAGCGCCGCTCACGCAGAAAAAGCATGAAACGCTCGCCGTATTTGGCATTCAGCGCGTCTATTCTCCGCTTCATATAATCAATGCGTCCGTCGTCCTCCGGCAGGCTCTTTTTATCCGCCGCCTTGAGGTCGCAGAGGAGCGCGAAAATATAGTTTTCGCCGCTGTTTGTCAGATAATGGTCCTCGAGCCGCGTTATCAGCCCGCCGTCGTGCTCCTCTCCTAAAAGAAGCGTCGGCACGGCTATCATCACCTTGTGCCCGCGCAGTTTTTCTTCGGAGGAAATCGACGGTAGCAGATACTGCCCCGACTGCACAAAGAAATCGCGTATCAGCTCTTTTACAAATTCATATATCGGGATAACAAGCGGAAGCGAGAGCAGAAGCGCGCTCCCGCCGCCCGCGAGCACTGCAAAAAGCAGGGTGAAAAGCGCGGTGAAAGCGAAGAGCAGAATAAAATATACCCTTCCCGCAAAGCCGTCTTTTTTCAGCAGGATTTCTCCGATATGCACGCCGCGCGCCGCCGCTTCGCCCGCGACTTCCGCGGCATATGACGCTTCGCCCATGCCCGAGAGATAAGCCCTCTCCGCCGTAATGCGCAGATATGCTCTTTTTGTTTCGTCACTGCAATAGCGGTATACATCGGCTTTTTCGCCGTAATAAATTCTCGAGGCGGCACAGAGTGAGGAGGGTAAGTCGCCGAGCCTCATCTCCGATATCACTCCGAGCATGCCGCAGATGCGATACATCTCGGCGGCATTGCCGAGGTTTTCTCCGTATCTTTCCGCAAGCTTCAGTATAAGCGCCGAGGGAAGAAGCGACAGCATGATATATGAATATCCCTCTGCGGGCGCACGCGCGGTAAGGCTTTCTCTCACTGTGCGCTCCGAGATATTCTCCTCGGCGTAAATCCCCTCAAGTATCTCATCCGCCGCGGCAAAAAGCTCCCTGTGTCGCGAAAAATACGCCTCGCGCTCTATCGTCTTTATCGCAGATATCGCCGCATCGTATATTTTCGGAAAAGTTGCTTTCGCCGCGCCTGCGCAGTCGCTCTCTTCCGCATACAGCCTTCCCGCCGAAGCGGACAGCTCCCTCATCATTTTTCTGTATTTTCCGAGGCGCACCGCCCCCGAAAACGAGAGGGAAAACGCCGCCGCGCTTCTTTTTTCCGCTCCTTTTGCTTCTGACATATAATGCTCCGTATGAAAAATATTTTCATATATTATAGGCAAAAAGCGGGATTTATATGCAAAAACCGACAAGCGCGCCGCTTGTCGGTAAAGATGCGATTTTCTTATTTGCATTTGATTTTGATTTGTCGGCTTTCTGCCGCATCGGGTAGCGGAGAAGGCGCCCCTGTCATAATAAAGCATTGCCACCATATCCCATATCATTCGATTACAATCCCGTATTTCCCATCGGAAATAAGTATACTTCCCTCGCCATCGGCATATTCCGCGGCATAGCCGAGAATCACCGAGCCGCGCGCGGCACTTATCTTTTCCTTGTATTTTGCCCCGTGCGAACCATAGACCCGAAGTTTTGCACCATCCGCCTCCGCATAAAATTCCGGAAGCTCGGACATGCCCGCGCCGATATAGAAAAGCTTCTTTTCTCCCGCTATTTCAACCGAAAAATACGGAATTCTGTGCACCGAACGGCTGATGCGCAGATATTCGGGAAAGAAAATCCGCATTTCGCCGATGTCCGCATACGCATTCCTGCCGTATACGAAAACTTCTGTCCCATGCGCCGCGGCTTCCGCTTTCAGCTTATCGAGATATTCCTCCTCGGCTTCCGTCTGCGGAGCAGGAACAGCAACGGAACCGAGCTTTATCACAGAGCAGAGCTTGCCGAGAGAGGCGGCATGATATCTGTGCAGATGCGAATATACAAGCAGGTCTATCTTTTCGCCGTTCAGAGCGTAGACCTCATCGCTCATGCTCCGCGCAAAGGAATACGAACCGCCCGATATATCGAGAACCGCCGTTCTGCCGCCGTAGCGTATCACTATACCGTCATTTCTCGCACTGTTCAGGATCTCGGTCTGTGCCTTACCGTAAAAGGCGCCTTCATATAAGCCGACGCTCACACCGAAAGCAACGGCAAGCACGGCAAAAAATGCGGCGGCACGACGGAATTTTATACTCCTGCCGAACATAAATACGAAAATAAGCACGAGAAGCGCCACTATAAAATACCTGCCGAAAGGATAGCGGAGCGAAACATATATCCCCTCAAAATCGGCAAGAAAGCCCGCGAGCGTGAGCATCAGCTTTGTCAAAGCCGAAGCGACTGCGGCGAGAGCCGCGCCGAGCAGAGGCACGCCGCCGAATATCAGTACAAAAAGCAAAATCGGGAGCAAAATCTGCACTATCGGTATGAGCAGGAGCGAAGCAATCGGTGCCGCAAGCGAGAAATTACCGTAGCATATAAAAATGACAGGCATTGTAAAAGCCGTTACAACAAGTGAGGTCAGGATAAGCGAGATGATATAATTGAGCGCGGAAACGAGGAGATTTCTCACGCGCGAATATGTCTTTCTCGTATTGTGCAATTTTATCGGCGAGAGCACGGGAGAGAAAAGCGTTATTCCGAGCGTCGCGGAAAAGGACAGCCACAAGCCGATATCATATACAGACGAAGGAGAAAGCACAAATATCAGCGATAAGGCAAGCATGAGCGAGGTCGGCGTATCGCTGTCGGCAAAGAAGACACCCGAGAGCGCGAGACAGATGAACATGATGCACGAGCGCACGACGGAAGCGGAAGTGCCCGTCACCATCGCAAAAGCGCAGACCGCAGGGATAAGCAGAAGCATTTTTATCCTCTTGCTTATCGGGAGCGGCGCGAGCAGAAGCATGAAGGCAAAGGTGAGCACGCTGATATGCAGTCCGCTCACGGCAAGCACATGGGAAAAGCCTATCCTGCGGAAATCGAGCTTTATCTCACCGGAAATATCGCTTCTCTCTCCGAGCAGCATTGCCTTCGCGAGGGAAAGCGTATCACCCTCAAGCCTATCCGCAAGAAGCGAGGAAAATTTTCTCTGCACGCGCCTGAAAAATCCCGCTTTCGCCTCGCCGAAGTCAAGTATACTGCTCTCGGTGAAATTGATTCTCGCTCTGATTTCCTTGCTCTTATAGTAGATTTCGCGCTCCTCAGACGCTATGCCGCAAAAGCGAACACTATCGCCCGCTTCAAAATCCGCATCATAGTCAGCTTCGCAAAGACAGAGTATTTCGCGCCCGCTCTCATTTATGCTTATCGTGTAAACGCTGTAATAGCCGGCGCTTCCCTCCACGCTTTTCACCGTACCGATATATTCGCGCGTCTCGCCTGAAAAGAAACTCTCCGGCACGGCGGAGATATATCTCTGCCCATGGAATATGCCGAGCGCGAGCGCAAGAAGCGCGAAAACGATATAAAGTACCCTGTATGTGCCGAGCCTGCCGAGTCTTTTCATCACCGCGGCGTATACGACAAATGAAGCGACCACCGCCGCGGCAAAAGCAAGGCAAAAATAAAAAGGAAGCACCGCGCGAAGGCAGAAAACCGCCGTGAATACAAAAAGTATACCGAACAGTCTTCTTCCGCGCAATACTTCCATGATTATTTCCTCGCAGTGATAAATGTCTTTTTTACTATCAGAATTTATTTACAAAATCTATAAATCTGTCGAAAGCGGCGATGCCCTTCTCATCGCGCTTGAATACGCCGCAGTCGCAGAGGACACGGACGAATGTATTTCCTGTCTCGCGAAGCAGGATATCGTTTATATTTTCGGGCGTGATATCGTAGCTCCCGCGGAAGCTCTCAAACCATGCCGCATGCTTTGCTATCTCGGGTATATCGGCAATATTTTTGCCTGCAAGCACGGCATCGGCAACTGCGGCAAGCTCCTTTTTCAGGCGGGATGGCAGCACGGCAAGACCCATTACCTCGATAAGCCCGATATTCTCTTTCTTTATATTATGATATTCGGGACGCGGATGGTAAAGTCCCATCGGGCGCTCAGGCGTGGTCAGATTGTTGCGGAGCACGAGATCGAGCTCGTATTCGCCGCCGCGGCGACGGGCTATCGGAGTTATCGCATTGTGCTTTCCCGTTTCCGTCTCGGCGAAAATTGTCACGGACTTATCGCTGTAGGCGCTCCATGCGTCGAAAATCTTCGCGGCAAGTCGCTGTATCTCGGCTCTCTCGGGGCTTGATATGCGGATGACGGAAAGCGGCCATTTCAGCGTTTTTGCCTTCACGTTTTCAAAGCCCGCAAAGTGAAACTCCCTGTCTGCCTCGGCGCGCTCCATGGCAAATTCATATCTGCCGCCCTGCATATGGTCGTGCGTGAGTATGGAACCGCCGACTATCGGCAGTCCCGCATTGCTTCCTATGAAATAGTGCGGAAAAATATCTATAAAGTCGAGCATACGCTCCACCGTTTTCACGCAGACATTCATCGGCGTATGCTCGGCGGAAAGCGCTATGCAGTGCTCATTGTAATATACATACGGCGAATACTGGAAAAACCACTTTTCCCCGCCGAGAGTGATGGGAATAAGGCGGTGATTTTCTCTTGCGGCGGCACTCATATTTCCCGCATAGCCCTCGTTTTCGGGGCAGAGAGCGCATTTCGGATAGCTCGATTGCTGCTGCATTTTGGCAAGAGCAATATCCTTCGGATCTTTTTCCGGCTTGGAGAGATTTATCGTTATATCTATCTCGCCGAATTCGCTCGGCACGGTCCAGCGGATATCTTTTTTTACGCGGTATGTGCGGATATAATCCGTATCTCTGCTGAAATTATAATAGAAATCCGTCGCCGCTTCGGGGGATTTTTCATATTCGCTCCGGAATTTCGCGATGACCTCGGAGGGGCGTGGCGTGAGAAGTCCCATCAGGCGCGTATCAAAAAGATCGCGGCGAACCACGCTTCCCCTTTCCGCGATTATACCCTTTTCCTCGGCGATATCGCAGAGTGCGCCGAGTATCTCCTCAAGCGATGCCGCAGGCACCTCTCCCGGATCCTCATAGCTCTGCTCGCCCATCGCGTCGAGCAGGAGATTTGTCGCATATATCCTGTCCGCCTCGGTGATGAGGTTCTTTTCCGCTCCGTAGTTTACAAGTTGCTTTATTCTCTCGCTTATCATTTTGCAAAATCCTTCTTTTCTCTTGTATAGTCTCTGTTTTCGTTTTTGAAAAACTGGTAGAAGCTGCACGGTATCATGCCGTTATATAGCTTGCGCTTCTTGTCCGCGCGCCTGCCGTACAGCCGCTCGAAACTCTCGTTCGATGTGATGACATATATCTGCCATGAACCGAGCCGCGCAAAACTCTTTCCCATATCGCGATAGAGCTTTTCCGATTCGGTGATGGTGGAGAGCCGCTCGCCGTATGGCGGATTGCAGACTATCGTGCCGCGCCTGCCGTCTGCCTTGATATCGAGCGCGTTCTTCTCGAAAACCTTGATGTATTTCTCCATACCCGCCTGACGGACGCAAGCCGTGGCAAGCTTGACGGCACTCCATTCGCAGTCGGAAGCGTAGGCTTCAAAGGTAGTCTCCGTATTTATCGCCTCGCGCGCTTCTTTTCTCGCGCTCTCCCATATCTCTTTGCATATGAAAGGAAATTCCTCCGCGGCAAAACCTCTTTTCAGACCGGGCGCCGTATTTGTCATCAGCATAGCCGCCTCTATCGGTATCGTTCCGGAACCGCAGAAAGGGTCCCAGAAGAGGACATTCTCGCGCGGGCGCGCCATCTTGACCATGGCGGCGGCAAGCGTCTCGCGCAGAGGTGCGGGCGCGTTCTGCGGGCGATAGCCGCGCTTGTGAAGTGCCACGCCCGAGGTATCTATCATCAGGCTTGCCCTGTCTTTCAGTATGAAAAATTCTATCTGATATTTTATTCCCGTTTCCGGCATATACGAAAGCCCGTAGGCTTCGCCGAGCCTTGTCGCCATTGCCTTTTTGATGATGCTCTGGCAATCGGGGATGCTTGTCAGCAGGCTTTTCACCGAGTGCCCCTTTACGGGGAAAGCATCGTTTCTGCCTATCAGGCTCTCCCATGCTATCGCCTTGGTGCCGTCAAAAAGGTCGGTGAAATTCATCGCGTCAAATTCGCCCATTTTTATATATAGGCGCTCCGCTGTGCGAAGCCAGATATTGCATCGCGCAACAGCCGCTTCGTCGCCCTCAAAGGTGACTCTGCCGTCTATCGTTTCTATGCGCTTATAGCCGAGCGCGTCTATCTCCTCGCCGAGAAATTTCTCCAGCCCGAAAAGGCAGGTCGCCACAAGTGTCAGTTTCATAATTTATTTCCTTTTCTTATATCAAGTCTGCCCGATTTTTCAAATTTCTCCGCATTTTCGAGCATTCGCCCGCTGTCAAAAACGGTAACGGAGGAATTTTTTATATGCCGCATTATTTTATCTATGCTCTCAAATTCTATGCCCTCGTATATGACATGCATAGCCATTATCACGGCTCCGTGTGCCACTATCGCAAAGTCTCCCTCTGATTTTTCGCAGGCACGGCGAAGCTCGGGGATTATGCGGCGCGTAAGGTCTATATACGATTCGCCCTCGGGAATCTGCACGGTGCGGTCATTATTCCACGCCTTGAACTCCGTTGGGTATTTTTCCGTTATTTCGTTCCAGTTAAGCCCCTCCCAGAGTCCGAATGACATCTCCTGAAAATCCGTCACCGCCTCGGGTGTGAGCGAAAACTCAGAGGCGACTATCTCCGCCGTTTTATATGCGCGTGCGAGCGGACTTGTGAAAATTTCCGTCGGGATATAGCCCTGCGCACGCATTTCTGCGGCAAGCGCATATGCGCTTTTAACTCCCGCTTCGTTCAGCGGAATATCGGTCCTGCCCTGAATTTTCCCCATGCTGTTCCATTCCGTTATCCCATGGCGTATGGCAAAAATCCTCATTTTTCCGCTCCCCTCGACAAAATAATCAACTAATTTTGTATTTTACCATAAAAAAGCGCAAATATCAAGTGCCGCGCAGAAAAAAACGCGGACTTTGCAAAAAGAAAATGCCGCAACCACTTGACAAATTGCGAAATATATGCTATATTACTTCCATCAAGTTAGCATGCGCTAACCAAAGCGATTCATCCGCGGTTTATCCGCTGTGATTTCGTCGGTCGGCTGTTGACTTATTTTTTAAAATCAGCGGTTAGCCGTAGCTAACCGCAATACCATTCAGGAGTGAAACAAATGAGCAGACTTGCAATTATCTGTGCACCGAGCGCCGAGGCGCTCGGGAAGAAAAAAGACAATCTCGCGCAGGCGGCGCTTTCGATGGGCGCTGTCGCGGATATTTTCGATGCATCCGCCGACCTATCGGTGCTTGCCGGATACGATGCCGCAGCTTTCGGGCTCGGCAAGGATTTCGATACGGTGGATTTCGTTTCGCTGTTTTCGCACGCTCTCGCAAAGCTTGAGGGCAAAAAAACGGCTCTCTTCGGAGATTTCGAGGGCAGAGAGGAGCTTTCCGAGAGCCTTGTGCTCATAGGGAAAGCCGCGAAATGCGTGATGCTTCCCACAGCGGGAACGGAAGAGGAAGCCGCCGCGCTCGGCGCGTCGCTTGTGAGAAAGAACGAGCCGCGTCCCGACCTTGCGGATACGGTGCCGATAATCTTCTCCACCATCACGGGCAACGGCTACAAGCTTGCCGCAGCGGCGGCTGAGGCTGTTCCGAACCATGTCGGACCCTATAACATCCGCTACATAACCGACGAGGTAATAGACAAATTCGACACATTCGTGCTTTCATACTGGTGCAACCACGGGACGGCTGACGACGATACCATCGACCTTATCGCGAGAATGCACGGCAAGAAGCTTATAGTCATAGGCTCGCTCGGCGTTGCCACGGACACGGCGCACGCCGCCAAGGTATGCGAAAATGTCATCGCGCTCGCCTCCGAGCACAATACTCTGCTCGGTCATTATCTCTGCCGCGGCAGTATCGACCTCAAGCGCACATTTGCGCGGACGAGAATCCCCGAGGGGCAGAAAGGTCACCTCTCGATGGAGCGCTTCGAAAAGCAGAAAGAGTCGCTCGGTCATCCGAACGCGGAGGAGCTGGAGGGCGCACGCGAAGCGGTAGCGGAATTTCTCAAAAAAGCATGAAACAAAATACTCTAACTAAATCACCTGCCTGCCCGACCGACGCGCATGCGTCAGCCAGACGAAAGGCAAGGAAAATCTCGGTTATCGCCGTATTCGGCGTGCTTTCCGTGCTCTCCGTACTTGTCTGCACGGGAATAGGCAGCGTGAAAATCTCGATTCCCGATGTTGCAAAAGCGCTTTTTGTAAACGATGACAGCATGGCGCGCCTGCTCGTCTGGAATCTGCGCTTTCCCCGCGTGCTCGTAGGCGGTCTTGTCGGAATCTGCCTTTCGCTCTCGGGATGTATTCTTCAGGGTGTAATGCGCAATACCATGGCTTCACCGTCCACTATAGGCGTCACGGGCGGCGCAAGCTTCATCGGATATCTGACGCTCGTCGCCTTTCCGACTTATTCCTATCTGCTCCCGCTCGGCTCGATTCTCGGCGCCTTTGTCACGACCATGCTGATATATGCTCTGGCATATCAAAGGGGCGTTTCGCCTGTCAAGATGATTCTCTCGGGCATGGCGGTGTCCGCGCTCTTCAGCGCATTCAATGATATAATCAAGACATTTTTCGCAGAGTCGCTCGGCAATGCCTCGGGCTTCCTCGTAGGCGGACTCAACGGCGTGGGCTGGGAGAGCTTCCGCATGATTCTGCCGTATGCCGCCGTCGGCATCTTCATCTGTGCCTTTCTGCCGTCGCGCATGAACATACTCATGCTCGGCGACGAAACGGCAAATGCTCTCGGACTGCGCACGGAGGTATTCCGCTTTTTCCTCATCGCGGTCTCGTCCCTGCTTGCTGGCGCGGCTATAGCCGTAGCGGGGCTTATCAGCTTCGTCGGTCTCGTGGTGCCGCATATCGCACGGCTCCTCGTCGGCTCGGATTATAAGTATCTCTTCCCCGCCTCGTCTCTGCTCGGCTTCTCGCTCGTCTGCATCTGCGATACGGTGGGGCGCGTCATACTTCCGCCTGGCGAGGTACCGGTCAGCATAATTCTCTCGTTTATCGGAGCGCCTTTCTTCCTTTATCTGCTCCGCACGAGAGAGGGAAAGAGGGGGTGAGCCTATGTATTTCGGATTTCGCGATGTTTATGTCGATTACGGCAAAAAAGAAGTGCTCCGCGGGCTTTCGCTCGATATCCCGCGCGGCAAAGTCGTCACTCTGATAGGGCAGAACGGCTGCGGCAAATCGACCCTGCTGAAAACCGTACCGAAAGCGGTGGTGCCGCGCGGCGGCGAGGTGGTATATTTCGATAAGAAACTGTCGTCATATCCGCCAAAGCAACTCGCGCAGAAGATAGCATATCTCTCGCAGGTGCATGAATCGCCTCCCGATATCGATGTGCGCACGCTCGTCTCCTACGGCAGATTTCCGTATTCGCGCTTCGGTCGCGGCATGACGGCGGACGACGGTCGGACAATCGACCGCGCGCTATCGCTGACGGGGCTGACTCATCTCGGCGACCGCATTCTTTCCACGCTTTCGGGCGGAGAGCGCCAGCGCGCATGGATTGCCATGACTATAGCGCAGGAGCCGGAGATTCTGATACTCGACGAACCTACGACATATCTCGATGTGAGCTATCAGGTCGAGGTGCTTGAGCTTGTTCGCAATCTGAACAGCGAGCTCGGCATCACCATCGTGATGGTTCTGCACGATATAAATCTTGCCGCGCGGTATTCCGATTATCTGGCGGCAATAAAAGGCGGCGTGCTCTTCGCTTCGGGAACGCCCGACGAAATGGTCACGGAGAAAAATCTGCGCGACATTTTCGAGATAGAAGCCGCCGTTTACAAAGACCCGATACACGGGTGTCCGTATTTTATACCTCAAAGGACAACCTTTGGTGTGAAATAAATCAAAACAAAACATGGAGGAAAACCAATGAAAAAAATTTTTGCCATGCTTCTTTGCCTCTGCATGCTCGTCGGCGTATTCACCGCCTGCGCGACAAAGAAGCCCGATTCAACCGATGACACTACCGTAACCACGAAAGGCACGGAAGCCACATCGACAACAGATACGGGAAAAACCGAGCCTGCCGGCAAGGATGACGATAAAGAAAAAGAAAACGAAGCACTCAAAGCAAAGCTGAAAGAAGATTTTCTGAAAGCGGCAAACGAAGTAATCGTAACCGAAGATTCCGTCACATTCAAGGACGCAACCTCGACAGACGGCTCCACAGTAACCGTAAAAAAAGGTATCGGCAATGTCGTAAACCTTTATGCAAGCTTCACCACGCTCTGGTATGAAGCAGGCGGCTCCGTAATAGGCTGCATCGGCGGCAGCAGCTCGCAGGCGCTCTATCTGGAATATATCGGCAGAGATATCACCGCCGATGAGGGCATGACCGTCGTAGCCACATCATCCTCCGGCAAGAAGTGGGATACCGAGCAGATTGTGGCGCTCAAGCCCGAGCTTATCATCTGCTCCACAGCGATGAGCGGCTTCTCCACCATCGAAAAGCCCGCCAAGGCGGCAGGAATCCCCGTTATCGCCGTAAAATACGATGATTTCTCCGATTATCTCAAATGGTTCAAGGTATTCTGCAATCTCTCCGGTCATCCCGAGCTCTGGGACAGCATCGCCATGAAATCTCTCGACGATGTCGTAAATGTTCTCTGCGAGATTCCCGATGAAAATGCACCCCGCGTATTCAGCATGTTTGCCAACGCAAGCAAGCTCGATGCCAACACCTCCGCAACCGTTGTCGGCGGAATGGTAACCGCGATGAAAGCGAAGAACATCGTTGACGACTGGGACAACGCAAGCGGCGCAGAGCGTCTGGAAATCAACCTCGAAACGGTATTCGCGGCAGACCCCGACATCATCATAGTACAGTGCCATGCCGGCACGGATGCGGCGCAGGAGCAGGTTAAGAAAACATACGGAAGCAATCCCGTATGGCAGTCGCTGAAAGCCGTCAAGAACGGCAAAGTATATTACCTCGAGAAATCCCTCTTCCACAATAAGCCGAACAGCCGCTTCGCCGAGGCTTATCAGAAGCTCGCCGAGATACTCTATCCCGATGCGGCGTTCTCGTTCAAGAGCGCAAAGTGATGTTTTCCGAAAGATATAAAAGTCATCACGATGCATCAAGAGACCTGAAAAACAAATATACCGCAGACATCGGGGGAGCGGAATATCTCCCCTCGGTGCTCTCGGGAAATGCCGCAAGTCGGCGCGTGATATATCTTCATGTGCCGTTCTGCAATAAAATATGCACATTCTGTCCGTTTCATCGTCCCGATGAGCTGAGCAGGCGCGAATATCATCTCTATCTCATAAACGAGATGCGCAAAATATGCGGCTATCGCTATATGAGCGCGCCGATAGATGCAATCAATTTCGGCGGCGGAACACCGACCTCGCTTTCGCCCGAGCAGATGAGCGCGGTGCTCTCCGAACTGCACCGATGCTTCAGCATAGCGCCCGATGCGGAAATCAGCGTCGAGACATCTGCGACGGAACTCTCGGATGAAATGATTTCCGCGCTGAAAGAGGGCGGCGTAAACCGCCTTTCCGTCGGCATCCAGAGTTTTGACGACGAGGCGAGAAAACTGCTCGGCAGGCGCGGAAACGGCGAATTTGCCGCTTCGCGCATAGCGGCGGCAATCCGCGCGGGGATAAGAAATACGAGCGTCGACCTGATATACAACTATCCGGGTCAGACCGACGCGGTGCTTCTGCGCGATATCGATACCATCGCAGCACTGGATGTCGCGGGAGTTTCGATATACTCGCTCATGCTTCATGAGAAAACGCCGCTCCGGCAGAAGCTGACCGATGCCGAAAAAGCGGCGATGAGCGATATAAACCGCGAAAAAGCGCTTTTCGATATCATACTCGATTCCCTCGCGCCGCATGGCTACAGGCTGCTTGAGCTGACAAAGCTTGTCAAAGACGGGCGCGACCGCTACGATTATATGGAAATCCGCCACAGCGGCGGAAGCTGTATCGCGCTCGGGCATGGTGCGGGCGGCAATACAGAAAACTATTTTTATCACAATTCGCATGCCGCCCCCGATATTTCGGATGAGCTTCGCATCTGCTCACGCGGGCGTGTACTGCTCCCCGAATACAGGGTGCTCGATTCGCTTGTCTATGCCTTGCAGAAAGGCAGTGCAAACCTCCGTCCGTTCTCCGAGAAGCTCGACATAGACCTGCGGGTTCTCTTTGAAGAGAAGCTTGCGGCTTTTGCCGATGCGGGACTTCTCACGGCAGAGGGCGATACCGTGACGCTCACGCGTGACGGCGTATTTTACGGAAACAATATCATTTCCGCGCTGATAGGCATGGTAGCCGACAGCAGGAAAATCTGAAAGGATGTGACGGTATGAAGCTACACGCTTCGGGAGAAGATTATCTGGAGGCAGTGCTGATTCTCGAAAGAAGAAACGGAATGGCGCGCTCGGTCGATATTGCCGAACAGCTCGGAGTAAGCAAACCCAGCGTCAGCCGCGCCGTCGCACTGCTGAAAAAAGGCGGTTTTCTCTTGGCGGAGGGCAATCAGCTTTATCTGACGGACACGGGGCGCGAGGTAGCCGAAAAAATATATCAACGGCACTGCTTTTTCAAGAGCCGACTCATGAGCGCCGGCGTGGACGAAAAAACAGCCGAAAAGGAAGCCTGCCTCCTTGAGCATACGCTCTCGGATGACAGCTTTGAAAAAATCAAAAAGGCTGTAAACTGACTTTTTCAAAGCAAAAATACGATAAAGAAAACGGAATCCTCTCGGATTCCGTTTTCTTTATATTGCGGTTCTGTGAAGCGCCATTGCTTTTTTATAAAGCTCCTCTGTTGCGATTCGCGCCTTTGCCACGGGGATATGCCTTTTCGGGAAGCAATAATAGAGCCGCTTGCTGTCTCCTATGCAAATCATATCGCCTATCTCATACCAGTAGTAGTCGGCATAGAGGCTGTAGGAAGCCTGCGGATGCTGCGTATAATCAAGCGCGCCGTCGCATCCCGTCAGGTGAAAGCCCTCTGCGCTGTGCACGAGTCTGCCGCTTCCGACGCGGTATATGCTCTTGTAATCCACCATCATGCAGATGTCAACTTCGCTTTCCATGCGGTAGCTTCCGCTCTCTATTTCCCTGCGCACGCATTCGCGCTCCCATGCGTACCAGTCGGGGATGTGGGTAAATGTATCACCGCCCGAAAGGTCGCGAAGCGTGCCGTATTCATCCAGTTCCCACCTGTGACCGCAGGCATGGCAGGTAAGTTCCGTTCCCTTGCCCGCCATATCCTCTTCGGAACCGCAGACAGGACATTTATAGAGCACACGCTCCAGATAATCCGCGCGGAAAGGCTCTGTCACTGCGATTTTATTTTCTTTCTGCCACCGGAAGTAGTCAAAATCAAATTCACGGCGCAGTATTTCATTCAGTTCTTCGGGCGATTTCTCCGCTATCTCCTCAGGCGAGAGCAGATATTTCATCTCGGCAGAGACTTTTACATCTCTTTTCTGCAAGCCGTTATAAAGCGGGTCATAGGAAAAAGCACCGTGTGTGCGTATCATGACGACAGGCACTTTCAGCAGTTTCAGGCATTGACCGAGCGTATCGGGGAGCGGCGTTCCCGTTCCGTCAAAGCTGTAGCTCGCCTCGGGATACATGAGCACGGAGCTTTTCAGCTTGCGCAGTGAATATACCATATCCTTGACAAGCAGATATTCCGGCACAAATTTCTTTTTCGGGATGCAACCGAGCCGCTTCATCAGCCACAGCTTGCCGACAAATCCATCCTGCGTGCAGACTATCTGAAAAGGCTTCGGATATATGATATGCGAAGCTATCTCAAGGTCGATGAAGCTGGAATGATTCATCAGATAAAGGCACGGCTGATTTTTGCCGAGCTTTTCCATGCCCGTTTTCGTATATGTAAATTTTGTTTTCTTAAGCTCGCCGAGCCCCGCCATATACATCAGCGTGCGGAAAATAATATTCGGCTTGTGCGGGTGAAATCGCGGAGCCGTCGGCTTCGCCATCACCTCTTCGTAGCTGCAATCCCTGACTTTGATTTTCATAATAATACTCAGCTTTCATCCGAAACGAAATCTTTTTATACATTATACAGTGCTTTCGGGAAAATGTAAAGAGAAAAATCGAAAATACGAAAAAACGCCCCCGCAAAAGCTTTCCTGCGGGAGCGTATGCGTATTATTCGGATATGGTATCTGGCGTATTTATATCCTTGAGAAGCTCATTAAATTCGCTCTCCGTTCCGCCGCGAAGCGCAAAAGCATAAAGCGAACCGTTATATGCAAAAATTATTTCCTGACAGAAAACTCCGTCGATATAATATGTACTCATCGCGGCATCTTCATAAAGATACTTGCCCTGCGAAGCCGTACCGCCCTTTGCAGTTATATTGTTTACATAATTTTTCAGATGAGTATCTGCGTCGGTTTTGATATCGGAGCGGCTTATGATAATAATTTTTTTGTAGCCTCCCTTTTCGAAAACCCATAAATCATCCTTGCTCTGAGTCGAATCGCGGATGAAATCCGAGGGTATCACCGCGGTGATATCATGAAATTCTATTTTCCCATTGAAAGGCATGCGGACATTTCCAAATGCGCAACCCGAAAAAAGAGCCGCCGCAAAGCAAAGAAGCAGTAAAAGAGATATCGCTTTTTTCATTTTGATTTCCTCCCGATATGTAACTTATTGATAAAATAATTATACCATATTTTGATATATTTGTCAACCCATGCGCATTTTCAGCAAATATGCCCTCTCCGCTCCCGTTTCGGCGATGCCGCACCGAGCCGCCATCTTTGCCATGCAAAAGTGCGACAAAATAAAAACCGCTTGTGATTGCAGCAGCCCCCAAAACACAAGCCCCGACGGGATTTTCCGTCGGGACTTGTGTTTTATACATTTGTATATTACTTATTTATTCATCTCATCGCGGACAGCCTTGAAGCAGTCGACGACATATTTCAGCTGTTCCTTTGTATGGGAAGCGCAGACCTGCGTGCGGATTCTCGCCTTGCCTTTCGGCACTACGGGATATGAGAAAGCGACGACATAAACGCCCTTTTCCATCATGCGGCTTGCAAATTCGCCCGCCGTCTTTTCGTCATAGAGCATGACGGGAACGATAGGATGCGTACCCTCGATTATATCGAAGCCCGCCTCCGTGAGAAGCGAACGGTAATATTTCGTATTTTCCTCGAGCCTGTCGCGCAGTTCCGTCGTCTCGGAAAGCATATCTATAAGCTTGGAGGTCGTAGCCGCGATGGCGGGAGCAAGAGAATTGGAGAAGAGATACGGACGGCTTCTCTGACGGAGAAGGTCTATTATCTCCTTTCTGCCGGAGGTGAAGCCGCCGGAAGCGCCGCCGAGTGCCTTACCGAAAGTGGATGTGATGATATCAACTCTGCCCATCACGCCGCAATGCTCGCTCGTGCCCTTGCCGTGTGCGCCGACAAAACCGGAAGCATGGCTGTCGTCAACCATCACAAGCGCGCCGTATTTCTCCGCGAGGTCGCATATTCCCGCAAGATTTGCGATAATACCGTCCATGGAGAAAACGCCGTCTGTGGCGATAAGCTTGATTCTCGCGCCTGCCGCGTCGGCTTCCTTGAGTTTTGCCTCGAGGTCGTCCATATTGTTGTTCTTATAGCGGTATCTCATTGCCTTGCAGAGACGGACGCCGTCGATTATGCTGGCATGGTTCAGCTCATCGCTGATAACGGCATCCTCTGCCGAGAGCACCGTTTCAAAAAGACCGCCGTTTGCATCGAAGCAGGAGGAATAGAGTATCGTATCCTCCGTGCCGAGGAATTTGCTTATCTTCTCTTCAAGCTGCTTGTGAATATCGAATGTACCGCATATGAAGCGCACGCTCGCGCATCCATAGCCGCGGTTCTTATACGAATCTATCGCCGCCTGAATCAGCTCCTCGGAATCGGCAAGACCGAGGTAGTTATTGGCACACATATTTATCATCTTTGTGCCGTCTGCCGTGGTAACAGCGGAGCTCTGCGGAGAAGCGATGACTCTCTCTCCCTTGAAAAGCCCGTCTGCCTTTATTTTTTCGACCTCGCTCTTATAGAAAGCGAGTGCATCTGTTTTGTTCATATTTTACCTCCTCAGCCGAGCTTTGTCCAGTCGAGCACAACCTTGCCGGAATTGCCGCTGTTCATCGCCTCAAAGCCTTTTTCGTAATCCATTATATCAAAGCGGTGCGTGATGATAGGCTCGAGATTGAAGCCGCCGTGAATCATAGCCGCCATCTTGTACCATGTTTCAAACATTTCTCTGCCGTAGATGCCCTTTATCCAGAGTCCCTCGAAAACTATCTTGTCCCACGGGATCTGCATATCGTTTTTCGGTATGCCGAGCATAGCCATTTTGCCGCCGTTTTCCATTGAGTTTATCATCTGGTTGAAGGCTATCGGACTGCCGGACATCTCGAGACCCACATCAAAGCCCTCATGGATATCGAGGCTCTTCATAACCTCGCGCAAATCTTCATTCTTCGTATTGACAGCCGCGCTCACGCCGAATTTCTTTGCGAGATTCAGGCGGTAATCATTGATATCGGTGATTACGACATTGCGTGCACCGCAGAAGCGTGCGATGCCCGCCGCCATGATACCGATAGGACCGGCACCCGTGACAAGCACATCCTCACCCACGAGATTAAAGGAAAGCGCGGTGTGAGTAGCATTGCCGTACGGGTCAAAGATGGCATAGAGGTCATCTGGTATCTTATCGTCGCAGAGATAAACATTTGTCTGCGGGATAACGAGATACTGGGCAAAAGCGCCGTCGCGATTTACGCCGACACCCTTTGCTTCGCGGCAGAGGTGACCCTTGCCCGCAAGGCAGTTGCGGCACTTGCCGCATACGATATGACCCTCGCCGGTGACTCTGTCTCCGACCTTGTATGCCGTGACATTTTCGCCTACCTCGACTATCTCGCCGACATATTCATGACCTATGGTCATGGGAGTATGTATGGTTTTTTGGCTCCATTCATCCCAGTTGTAGATATGCAGGTCAGTGCCGCAGATGGCAGTCTTGCGTATCTTTATCTTTACATCGTTTTTGCCGCATTCGGGAACGGGTACTTCACGCATCCAAAGCCCTCTTTCGGGGCGTTCCTTAACAAGCGCAATCATTTTTTCCATAATACAGTATCCCCTTTTTTCCAAGGCAAACCGCCTTTTTATATTACGATTTGATTATATACCTCTCTTCCCCATATGTCAAGTAAGTATAATGTTAAGTTTATAAAAAATTTTCATAAATCTCAAAAATGGTATGGATTTTCGCTTTAAATAGTGCTATAATATATAAAATAAATGATATCAAACATTTGCCGAAAGGCGGCAAGGAGGGATAAATGTCAAATTTCAGAAAAGCACGGATAAACGATGAATTCATGCGCACCGTTGCCGATGCTCTGCGCTCGGTAAAGGATCCGCGCGTGAGCTCGCATATGATAACGGTCACGCAGTGCGATGTTTCCGGCGACCTCAAGTACGCGAAAATATATTTTTCGCTTCTCGATTCCGATGATGAGGCTGTGAAAGAAGTAAAGCAGGGACTGAAAAGCGCCCGCGGACTCATCCGCCACGAGATAGCGACAAAGCTCAATATGCGCATCACACCGGAGCTCACTTTCATATACGACAATGCGATAGAACGCGGTGCAAACATATTCAGACTGCTGAAGGAAACGCACATCGATGACCCCGCTTCCGACACGGATTCGGAGGGCGGAGATGGTGAATAATTCAAATTCCTCCGTGAAAGCCGTTTGCAGGCTTCTCGCGGAAAACGATAATTTTGCCGTATACACGCACGAAAATCCCGATGCGGATACCGTAGGCTCATGCTTTGCGCTCGTTCATGCGCTGAGGCTCTCGGGCAAGAAAGCTTATCCCGTCTGCTGTGACAGGATTCCCGTTTCGCTCACATTTCTGACAGGCGGAGAGCGCGATTTTTCCGAGGATTCCCTGCCTGCGGATTTTTCCCCGACATTCCGCATAAGCGTGGATGTCGCTTCCCCGAGCCAGCTCGGAAAATACATGAGTCGCGCAAAGGAAATGCGCCTCGTGCTCGACCATCACAGAACGCATGAGTCATATTCTCCCGTGCGCATAGTCGACCCGCAGGCGGCGGCTTGTGCCGAGATAGTCTACCGCATAGTAAACCGTATGCTCGCGGGCAGAATCCCAGAGGATATCGCTTCCCTGCTCTATGCCGCACTCGCGGCTGATACGGGCGGTTTCCGCTATGCCAACACCACGCCTTTTACACACAAGATAGCGGCGAAGCTCATAGAGCGCGGCGTAAATCATGCCAGTATCTGCCGCGACCTTTTCGAATGCAAGACAAAAAGCGCACTCGCCGCCGAGGCTTTTGCCATGGCGAATGTTCAGTATTTCTGCGGCGGGAAAATTTCATATATCCGCATGACGGAGGCAGACAAGAAAGCAGGCGGCTTTGAGGAAGAAGATACATACGATGTTATCAACGCCATCCGCCGCGCCGACGGTGTGAAAGTAGCCATCTTCGTGCGCGAACGCGCCGACGGCTCGTATAAGATTTCCACGCGCTCCTCATGCGATATAGATGTATCGAAAATATGCGCCATTTTCGGCGGCGGTGGTCATTTCGGCGCGGCAGGCTGTGTAGTCTCCGCCGATAAAGTAGACAGCGCCGTAAAAAGAATAATAAAGGAATGCGGCTTCCATGAATGACGGAATACTTCTCCTGAATAAGCCCGTCGGCATCACCTCGCATGATGCCGTAAACAAGATGCGCCGCCTTTTCGGCACGCGCGCAGTCGGGCATACGGGCACGCTCGACCCGATGGCGTCGGGTCTGCTCGTGATACTCATAGGCAGCGCCACAAAGGCAAGCGAATACGCCATGGAGCATGACAAAAGCTACCGCGCAGGGCTTCTGCTCGGCATAACTACCGACACGGAGGACACCACAGGCACAGTCCTCTCCGAGAGCGGCAATATCCCCTCGGAGGATGAGGTGGTCGCCGTATCGCGGCGCTTTGCCGGCGATATAATGCAGACCCCGCCGATGTACAGTGCGCTGAAAGTCGGCGGCAAAAAGCTCTGTGACCTCGCCCGCGACGGCGTGACGGTAGAGCGCGCGGCTCGCCCGATACATATCTACTCGCTTGATGTCACGCGCTCGGACGAGCGAAATTACACGCTCGATGTCGCCTGCTCAAAGGGGACATATATCCGCACGCTCTGCGCCGATATAGGCGCGGCGCTCGGTTGCGGCGGCGCGATGAGCAGTCTCGTGCGCACGCAGTGCGGCGGCTTCTCGCTCGACGACGCCGTGACGACAGAACAGCTTGAAGAAATTGACATCGCCGCGCGGCAGGCGCTTCTGCGCCCGACAGAAAGCCTTTTCCGCGAGCTTCCCTCTGTGCGCCTTTCGGACTTCTACGCGCGGCTCGCGCGAAACGGAGCCGAGATATATCAGCGGAAGATAAATACAAACTTCCCCGTCGGCACGCGCCTGCGCATAAGCGACAGGGACGGATTTTTCGCTCTCGGCGAGATACGCTCCTATGACGAGGGCACGGCGATAAAGCTGATAAAGCGGTTTTGACCGAATGCAGAATACAAACAAACTCCCATGAGGGGCACTGCGCGAAATGCAGTCCTCATGGGAGTTTTTGCTATATTATACAGATGTATTATTTCGCGTCAACGCCCGTCATATCGAAAGGCGGGATGAAGCTTTCCTCCGCCGTGCCGCCCTCCTGTATGAACGCTTTAGTTATCCCCTCGTCTATGGCGAAATTTATTATCTCGTCGTATTCGCGCTCGGTAATTTTTCGCGCCAGCTCGGGATAAGGCACACCCGCCATCGGCGTATACTGGTTCATTATCGAGATGTAAATGCGCCCGCCGTATGTGCGGTGCAGATAGCGGAGCACGCTCTTGGCATCGAGCAATCCCTCGGGCAGTATCAGCAGGCGCACTATCGTGCCGCGCTTCATAAGCCCGTCCGCGGAGAATATCGGCTCGCCAGTCTGGCGCACCATCTCCGCTGTCGCCGCTTTCGCTGCCTCGGGGTAGTTCTCCGCCAAGCTGTACTTTTTCGCTCTGGCGGGCGACATATATTTGAAATCGGTGAGATATATGTCGATAAGCCCATCGAGCATTCGCAGTGTTTCGACGCTCTCGTAGCCGCCGCAGTTATAGACAAACGGAAGCGAAAAGCCGCGGCTTTTCGCCATGATTATCGCCTCGCGTATCTGCGGTGTGAAGTGCGTCGGCGTGACAAGGTTTATATTGTGCACGCCCTTTTCCGCCAGCTCAAAGAATATTTCGCAGAGCCGCCCGCACGATATTTCCTTTCCGAAGCCGCCGTGCGCGATATCCGCATTCTGGCAGTAAACGCACCGCAGGCTGCATCCCGAGAAGAAAACCGTACCCGAGCCGCGCTCGCCCGAGATGCACGGCTCCTCCCAATAATGCGGCGCGGCACGCGCTATTTTTATTTCCGCACCCTGCCCGCAGTAGCCTGTGCCGCAGGTTCTGTCGGCGCCGCATTTTCGCGGACATATGTTGCATTTTTTCAAATTATACATTTGTATCATTCAAACTCCGAGTATATAAAATCCGTTATACTCCTGTATATCTTTCCTGAGCCACTCGGCAATAACCTCGTATTCGCGCGGCTTTTCCGCTTCTATCGCGGCGAGAATCTCCGCCGCCCGCTCGGCGCTGTAATAGTTCAGCCCGTAATAGCAGAATATACCCGAGCCGTCGGGAGAAATGCACGGCTCGAGATACTTGCCGTACTCTGCCGTAAATTCGTTCAGAAAATCCGTATCGACATAGAGCGAATCATCGCTCCAGTGGACTATGCGCGAGAGCGAAAAAAGCTTCTTTTTATCGTATCGGCGGCAAAAGGCAAACTCCATATAATCGCCGCCGTGCCGCTCGCTGTTACGGCAGAAAAATTTTCCCTCGTTCATTTTATTACAGCCCTCCATTCGCCGTCCGTGATGATATACTGAAATTCCGTTTTCGCAGGGTCGAGCATCATATCTATGAGTGCGCCGAGGTCGGCGACGGCATTTCTGCCGTCTGTCTCATCGCGCGAAAGCCATAGCATTTCGCCCTCGTCGGACGGGCGAAGCTCTCCCGAAAAATTCTCCGTTTCAAAGAGAAAGACGAGATACCTGCCGCCGTCATCGCGCGGAAACTGCTTTATCCCGCAGAGGCGCGGCTCGCTTATATCAAGCCCCGTCTCCTCTTTCATCTCGCGTATCACCGCATCGACTACGGATTCGCCGGGTTCTATATGACCGCCCGGGAGCGCGAGCCCGCGCCAGTCAGCTTTTGTTCTGTTTTGCAGGAGCAGGCGCTTTCCCTCATGCACGAGGCAAAGCACCGTCAGCTCCGTTTTTTCTGTTCTGTTCATATTTTCACTCGTGCTTTATACAGGCTGAAACTGGCTGTTGTAAAGCTTATTATAGAAACCGCCGCGTGCAAGCAGTTCGTCATGCGTGCCCTGCTCGATTATCTTGCCGTCTTTCATCACGAGGATGAGAGAAGCGTTTCTGATAGTCGAGAGTCTGTGCGCCACGACGAAGCTTGTCTTGCCGCGCATGAGCTTATCGAAAGCGTCCTGAACCTGAAGCTCCGTTCTCGTGTCGATATTCGAGGTAGCCTCATCGAGTATAAGCATCGGCGGCAGGGTGAGCATTACGCGCGTAATGCATAGCAACTGCTTCTGACCCTGGCTTATGCTGTCCTCATTGAGTACCGTATCAAGCCCCTGCGGCAGTTTTTCTATAAACTTCCAGCTGTGCGCATCCTTTGCCGCGCGGATGACCTCTTCATCCGTGGCATCGGGCTTGCCGAAGCAGATATTTTCGCGAACGGTGCCGCTCTTTATCCATGTTTCCTGAAGCACCATGCCGAAGCTGCCGCGCAGAGCATGGCGTGAGAGGCTTACCTCCGGCTTTCCGTCGATATCAATCTCGCCCGCGTCCACATCATAGAAACGCATGAGCAGATTGATGAATGTCGTTTTGCCGCATCCCGTGGGTCCGACTATCGCTATGCGCATACCCGGCTCCACATGGAGATTGAAATTTTCTATAAGCTTCTTCTCTTTATTATAACTGAAAGCGACATCGCGGATATCAACCTCGCCGCGTACATTTTCGAGAGTGCCTGCAGCATCGGGTGATTCTTCCTTTTCGTCCATCAGCTCAAAGAGTCTGCCCGCGCAGGCGAGCGCATTCTGCATCTCCGTGATAACGGAGCTGATATCGTTGAAGGGCTTCATATACTGGCTTGCATACGAGAGAAGTACGGCAAGTCCGCCGGCTGTGAGATTGCCGCCTGTTATCATAAGCGCACCGACGAGCGCGACGAGCGCATAGACGATATTGTTTACAAATCTCGTGGAGGGATTTGTGAGACTGCTGTAGAAAACCGCTTTCTGGCTGTATACGCGGAGCTTTTCGTTTATATCGGCAAAGCGCTCGGAGCTTCTCTTTTCGTAGCCGAAGGAGCGGACCACCTTCTGTCCGCCTATCATTTCGTCGATGAGCGCCGTCTGCTTTCCGCGCGCCTCGCTCTGCCGCCTGAACATATTATACGAGCGCGAAGCGATAAATTTCGCCACGATGAAGCTGAGCGGTGTGAGAAGCAGAACCATCAGTGTTATCCATACATTCTTGGAAAGCATGAAGATAAGCGTGAGCGCAATAGTCACAATTCCCGAAAAAAGCTGGGTGAAGCCGAGCAGCAGCCCATCCGAGAGGATGTCAGCATCGGAGATGATACGGCTGACTATATCGCCCGTGCTGTGGCTGTCGAGATAAGAGAGCGGCAGGCGCTGGATATGCTTTATCGCGCCCGAACGGATATCGCGCACTATGCGGAATGTCATGCGGTTGTTTACAAGGTTCATCAGCCATGCCGCAAAAGCGGAAACGGAAGCGAAAACGAGTATTTTCGCAAGATAAACCCACATTGCGTCAAAATCCACCTTGCCCTTGTCCGCGATATTGTCTATCGCATCGCCGAAGAGCATCGGAACATAGAGCTGGAGTGCCACGGAAAGCGCGGCGAGGATTATACCCGAGAAAAGGAGTATGCGGTATTTCGCGATGAACCGCATCAGCTTGCGGAATGTGCCTTTACTGCCGCGGAAGGTAGCCTTTTTTGCGTTGTTATCTTTTTTCATATTATTGCCCCCTCCCTTCAGTTTGCCTTGGCATAGAGCGCGCGCTCTTCGGGAAACTGCGAGAAGTAGATTTCCCTGTAAGTATCGCAGGTCTGCATGAGCGAGTCATGCGTGCCTATACCCATCATCGCGCCGTTGTCGAGAACGATTATCTTATCCGCCTGCCTGATTCCCGCTATTCTCTGCGAAACGAGGAATACAGTAATGTCGCCGCCGAGCGAATGTATCGCCTTTCGGAGCGCCGCGTCGGTCGCGTAGTCGAGCGCGCTGGAGCTGTCGTCGAGAATGAGTATCTCGGGCTTTTTCGTCAGCGTGCGCGCAATTGAAATTCTCTGCTTCTGTCCGCCGGAGAGGTTTCTCCCGTTCTGCTCGAGTACGAAGTCGAGCTTTCCGTCTTTGCCCTCCACTACATCCTTTGCCTGCGCCGTAGTCAGCGCGTCCCAGAGAGCCGCATCGTCGGCGTTTTCATCGCCCCAGCGGAGGTTTTCGCCGATGCTGCCCGAGAAGAGCACGGAACGCTGCTGAACCGTGCCGACCTTGCGACAGAGCGTTTCCGCGGTATATTTCTTTACATTGTTGCCGTCTATGAGCACGGCGCCGTCGCTTGCGTCATAGAAGCGCGGTATCAGGCTGACAAGCGTTGTCTTGCCGCTGCCCGTGCCGCCGATAATGCCGACAGTCTCGCCCTTTTTCGCTTCAAATGAGATATTTTTCAGGCTCGGTGCGGAAGCACCCTTATATGAAAATGTGACATTGTCGAAGCGGACGGCGCTATCGCCCGCCTTTTCACCGGCATCGCTTGCGGGATATTCCATGCTTGTTTTCACTGAGAGAATATTTGCCACGCGCTTTGCGCAAGCCATGGATTTATTGAGCGTGATAATAAGCGAAGCAAGCTTGATAAGCTCCACTATTATCTGGAGCATATAGTTGTAGAGCGCAATTACATAGCCCTGCTCGAGTGCTCCGACATTGACCTGCACGGCGGCGCGGTCGATGAGGAAAACAGCGCCGATATTTATCAGAACATAAGTAAGCGGATTGAGGAGCGCCGATATCTTGCCGACAAATTCATTGAGCTTTGTAAGCGCGTTGTTGCTCTCTTCAAATTCATCGACGGAATGCTCCTCGCGGCAGAATGCGCGTATTACGCGGACACCCGTGAGATTTTCTCTCGTGAGCCTCGTCACGCGGTCGAGTCTGCCCTGCACCTTGCCGAAAAGCGGAATGCTCACGAGCATTATCGCAAATACGACGACGAAAAGCACGGGGATGGTTATAGCGAAAATAACGCCGCATTTCACATTTATGATGAAAGCCGCTATCATCGAGCCGATGACGATAAAGGGACTGCGCAGGAGCAGACGAAGCCCGAGATTGAGTCCGTTCTGAACCTGATTTATATCGCTTCCGAGCCTTGTTATTATCGTGTCCGTGCCGAGCGTGTCAAGCTCGGTGAAGGAAAGGCTCTGCACATGGTCAAAGGTCGCCTGACGAAGCGATGCGGCAAAGCCGACGCTCGCCTTTGCGGCAAAGAACTGTGCCGCCACGGTGCAGCCGAGCCCGAGCGCCGCCATGCCGAGCAGAATCAGCGCACAGCGCACCATATAGGCTTTGTCGCCGTTTTTCACGCCGACATTTATCATATCGGCGACGACTACCGGCACAAGCAGGTCGAAAGCGACCTCCAGCACCTTGAAAAGCGGCGCGAGGATGCTCTCCTTCCTGTACTTTTTCAGATAGATGAGTAGATTTTTCATTTACTGGTTTTTCTCCGTTTTTTTGCGTGATTTTTATATTCAACAGCCGAAATCGGCAGTATAAATTTCTTCTACGGGAAATGATATCCTGACAAGCCCTGCCGAGACGATAGCCCCCTGCATTTTCCGGAATTCGCGCAGGATAAGCCCGCTCGCCCTGTAAAAAGCTTCCCTGCCGTCCTCGCCCGTGAGCGCGAGCGTGCAGTGCGGCGTCCACCTGTCGGGCAGATACCGGTCCCACCCCGTCGCGTCACAGTCGCAAAGCACCGCATGAAGCTCCCGCTGGAGAGCAAAAAGCGCACTGTTTCCCACAGGGGAAGCAAAGATTGTGCCCGTGTCGGTGAACATGCCGACAGAGTGAAAAGCTATCGGGAGCTTCTCTTTCGCCGCGGCAAACGCTTTCAGCTTCGGTATGCAGTCAGCTTCGTCTATGTCATTGTAGCAAGCCAGTGTGATATGCGGTCTCGATTTCCATTCGAGAAATTTTGTGCTTATCCCCTCCTCGGCTACCCTGCCAGCCAGATGGGCGAGTGCCGCCTCGGTATCCCTGTCAAAATAGGTTTCGATTGCATATTTCATGATTTTACCTCGGTTTCGGTTTTTGCTTTCATTTTGCAAAATCGAGCAGATTCAGCCCTATGCCATCGTCAAATCTGCGTCCGACCGCGCCGCATAATGTGCGCACAAAAATCTCCGCCGTCGCGCTTATCACGGCGCTGTTCAGATGTCCGCCGAAAACTCTGCCCGCAAAGTCTCCCGCCGAGAAATGCAGATGCAGATAGGTTTTCCCGTCCTTTTGCGTGATGTTTCCCGAGAGCGAAACTATCTCGTAGGCTCCCGAAAATTCGTTTGCGTAATATTTTTTCTCCGCCGTATCGTAAACGCCGACGGTAAAGGCGTTCACCGCGCCTATGCCGCTCACTTCGGCAAGCGTGATTTTCTCCTTTTCGGCAAGAGCAGTCATGCTCGCGCATATTTCATCGCCGACTCCGAGCCGCACGATGTATGTATCGCCGTGTTTTCTGTAATCCATATTTTCCTCCGTTCATGCTTTCGCGTGCAAATTCGCTTAATGCCGATGTCTTCCCGTCACAGCCGCCGATATGACGGAGATAATCGCAAGCAGGTACAGCACCGCGGCAAAAAGCGCATCCGACCGTCTCTGCCCCGCTATGAGACGCTCCGCCTTTTCAAACGAGAGCAGTTCTTCCCCGTCGCATACAACCTCGAGGATATAGCCCCTTTCCGGATGAATGCGCATCTCGAGCCTGTCGCCCGCCTTAAGCTTCCGCATTTTTTCATAGACTTTCGCATTGGTCATGCAGGCGCTTTCTATCACAAGCGGCTCGCGGTCATCAAAGAACACCTTGATTTCTCTGCTTCTGTTCTTTCCTTTTGTCTCCCTGTATGAAGAAAATGTCGCATTTACCGCGACGGTATCTTCCCTTGCCACGGGAGTATAGTATGTATATGTGCTCACAAGAAATATCGTTCCGAGCAGGAAGGAGGCCAGCGCCGTCATTAGCGCGGTTCTTCTCTTCTTGTCGCGGAATATCCCAGCGCCTTTGCGTTGCTTCATTTTTTCCTCCCAGCGCTTTGCCGTGCGCGAAAGCGCCTTACCATGCGTTATCGGGACTTTTTCGTTCTTCCTTTGCTTTTTTCGCTTTCTCCGCGCGGATTATCTTCGCAAGCCCGCAGGCAAAATATATTCCCAGTCCGAACGAAAATATCCCCGCCGCTATAAATTTTATTTCTGATTTAATCAGGTGCCTTGCGGCATCGTTATAGGAAACTATTTCGCTTCCGCCGCGCGTTATTTCGAGTATATCGCCGCCGCGCGGATGCACGCGGATAATTAGCCTGTCGCCGCTCTGCAATCTGCTGATGCCGCGCTGAACATTTCCGAAATTATCGATAGTCATATCTTCATAATCGCTGAATTTCAGGGTTATTCTTTCGCTGTAATTTTTACCGCTGCTTTCGTATTTCATCTTATATGAAGAGAATGTCGCCTGTATCACCTTGGCATCATCTCTGTCTACTGGTGAACAGCACAGTGCCATCACAATGCCGGAGATGCTTATAAAAAAGCTGAGTATCACCGCCGCTATCGTCCAGCCTTTTGTCAGCCCGTTTTTTTCGGCTTTGTCAACCGCCTTTTCAACCGATTTTTCTTCCATAATACTTTCCTTTCGCCGCGCCCGCGGCATTGCTTTACTTTTTATTATATCATCCGGCTTTCCTTTTATCAATGGCTTTTTCCGAAAAATTCGCATTATTTTCGGAAATCGCAAGCAGCCATGCTTGCTACAACTTTTAAGAGGTGGGCATTTTCCGCCTGCGCACATAAATATAAAACAAAGAGAGCCCGCCGATAAATTTGCGGTCTCTCCTTGCCGTGCTATTGAATTTGCAGAAACTCTTTGCATATATAAGCGTCAATACACGAATGTAGTATACAGTTTCCGTGCCGATATCGACGATTATATTACCGCTATCCCATATATGCACTCTGCCCTGCACCGAGCGGCGCGCCTGTCAAATGGGGGGGCGATAATAATCTAAAGTAAATTATACAACTCATATATTACAGTTTAAAAATATTATATATAACCGATGTATTAAAAGAAATGTATATAGCCATCCCATCTTTAAATACATAGAGTACTTCCAATCCTACCCTGCCGGAATATTGTCCTTTTGATGAGTCAAAAATTACTGTACCATTATATCCAAGTTCATGTAAATCATCGTATTTTATGTCGTTGCTTAATGTTTCAATAAATTCCGTACTGCTTTTTTCATCGCTCTCTATTATAAAATCCTGAGTATGAGAAAATTCTATTTTAGCTGTATCTCTCGGATAGCAAATAAATGAAATTATAAACCAGCCTTCATCTGTATTTATCGGAACATAAAACATTTCCTCAGCATCAGGCTCGTCATCATAAATAAAGTATCTTCTTATGCACTGTAATGGAAGCTCTTCACAAAATGTTTGCAGAGAAGCTTTTTTCTTTACAAGTGCATTAACATCAGTCATCTTTATTTCTCTTGTCACGAGTTCAAAACAGCTTTTATCATCGGGTGAGGGTATTGGTCTGCCATTTAAATCAAATTCAATAAATGCTTCAGTAGGCTCTGCAATCGGCTCGGTTGTAACAGTTTCTGACAATGTTGTTTCTGCTGTTTCCGCTGTCAATGATGTCGTAATTGTCGTCTCAACAGTTGTTACAGAATCCGTCGTTGTCGCTTCTGTCGTTGCAGTGCTTCCGGTATGTACTTCACCACAAGAAGTCACAATTAAACACGCAATCACAAAGAAAATAAGCATAATTTTTTTCATTTCATAGCCTCCTTAAAAATGAATATTTTTTGTCTCGCCTTTTTGACATAATTTTTATTTACTCTTCACATTCAATATCATTATCGTTGCAGAATTTGCGGGCAGTCTCAAGCCGGAATTTTTCTCTGAATAAAATGAAATTCCATGTTTCGCCATATTTTTCTTCGAAATCATCAAATACATATTTATCAAATAAATCCAAAAATTCGCTTGAATCAATTTGTACGCTCAATAGTTCATTTCGTATTTGTTCATCCTTTATTTCCGGAATAAACGCTTTTGCAATATCTGAAAAATGAGGTGAAGTATACATTATGCAGCGACGCTTGATAGCTTCGGCATCATCCTCCCAGTTGCCATCGTATTTTTTCCATCGTCCTTGTCTGTTTTGGTATATGAATGCGCGAAAATCAAGCGGTAAATATGGATTAGAGCGTAGAAGCGTATCTCTGTATATGTTTTTTATCCTATGGCTTTCTACCTCAAAATAAATTTCTCCGCTTTTTGTAAATACTCTCTGAGCTAATTCCCGAAGTCGCATATATTTCAGATAGTCACCAGCTTCATATGATATGCCATGCTTATCACAAAAATCCCGAGCTACACCAAGCCAGTATATTTCATCAAATTCATTGAAACTTTCATATTCGCCATATTTATTCAGTACATCGCGAATGATATATTTTTCAAATAAATCAAGAAATTCTTGTTGGTTTTCCAATGATTTTAATAGGTTATTTTTTATCTGCTCGTTTTTTATTTCTGACAAAAAGGCTTTGGCTTTTTCAAAAAGACTCGGGCGAATGTATTCTATGCAATGCTTTTTTGTGTTTTCCATGTCATGATACCATTCGCCGTTGTCACATACCCAATATCCATTTTCATATTTTACTTTTTCGTCTACATAAATCGCATTTTGAAGGAGCCTCTGACTATATTCTGCATATATATTTTCGATTTTCCCGTTTTTAATATCAAAATAAATCCCTCTCGCATATCCTCCGAAAACGCAAAGAGCCAGCTCCGTCAATTTCATCATATATCTCCTTTCGGGCTACCATAATTTATTTATAAATCACATAATGTACCGACGGAGGAGGCGAGGCACTGTCGGATTCTGCATATCTCAGTTTTATATCGGAGAGATATTCATCAATTTGTATGCTGTGATTTTCAAAATCACATATCATATCACCAGATGTTCCAACCCACATATTGACTTTTGGCGTATAGGAAAGACAGACATCAAGAATAGTTTTTATATTATTCATATTGATTTCAAAAAGCTTTTCCGAGCAGTTTATATACCACCATGGAGCTGTCAATCTGTCGCAATTATCATATTTATCAGAATCAGCTATGTTAAATGAATAGTTGTAATCGCACTCACTTTCAAATCGCTCGATATATCTCTCTTTATCGAATATTCCGATATTCAGCTTTTTCGATAAAAGGTGTAAATCGGCAGACAAACTATTGCAATTCATACTTGTATCTGAAATTGTAACTATAATAAACGCACTCATATATTAGCCTCATATTTATAAAGCTTTTATAGTAAAACCGGGATATAAGTTATATTGTGAATATTCTTTTTGAAAGTTTTTTACATACTCTGTAAGCTCGTCCGCAGAACTGTCTCGAGAAAAATAAACTGCAAAATCCGTTTCACCGAAATAATATCTGTCATCGCGAGGGTCAATCGGTCCGCCATATCCAAGCGAAAGCTCACTGCTTCCGATTTTGATTCGTTCCCACCACCATATCCTCATGATGAAATAACCCATATCTCTTATTTTTTCAATAAAATCAAACGGCTCGTCCACTATTATATCGGTTATGGCATCAACATGCGGCACTCCTATGCGTATTATTTCATGATTGAGCAAATATTCTTTTATGTTCATAATGGCGTTTTCCCTTTTCAATGATACTAAAGTATTACCGCTATCCCATATATGCACTCTGCCCTGCACCGAGCGGCGCGCCTGTCAAATGGGGGGCGACAGGCGTGCCACTCTTTTTTATTCGTCGGGCTTCAATAAGTCTAAAAACTCCTGTGGGGCTTCAAAATAAAGAGCTACTTCGTAGGCGTTACGATACCCGAATTGTCTGTCTTTAAACGACTTATCAGCACCGTACTCAATAAGCAGTTTCATTATTTTATAAGACTCAACGCTGTTAAAATTCCACCATCGCGCTGCCGCAATCAAAGGATATGATGCCCCTATACTTGGGTCTGCACCATTCTCAAGTAAAAGCTTTACAATATCCGTTTTCATAAATGTAACGGAAGTATACAGTGCTCCCAAATTGTATCTACGATTTATGTCTGCTCCGCGTTTTATTAAGGCTTCAACATAATCATATCTGCTTAAAGAACACGCCTTTTCAATCGGGCTGGAAATAGACATACCCCAAAATATAAATCTGTCAATAAACAAGTTCGGATTTCTGTTTATGTCATAGCTTTTATCTTCCAAGAGTTCATAAAATCTTTCATCATCGCCTTTATCCATGGCATCAAGGACATCAAGAACATATTGCCTCGAGCCAAATTTACTGCATGATGTAATCATAGTAAAAGTCAAGATTAGTAATAGCAAAATACTGATAATTCTTTTCATATTACCCCCAAAGGCTTCGCACAGCCCCGCCTGCCGACATGTTGATTCTATCATATATTGTCGTGCTGTCATCAGGTGTATTTCTATCAGTAGGTTTCTTTCATATTAAAATTGGTTACAGTAGTAATAATTTTTCCTGACTTATACAGCTCATAAGCATACTTTCCTATATAAGAAAACTTATCAACAGATAGCCTGTAATTTTTTCTTATATAGTAGTTTATACTGTTGTACAGCTTGGTAAGTTCACTTTCATGTTCTTTGAGATACCATACACCATTTTCAAAAGCATATTTTTCATACCATATGCGTCCAACATCATAAAGCGGGATTTCTCCGTTTCGTATATCAGGAAAACTCAACTCCAAAACTTCGGAGTTGGAACAGTTAATTAGTGTTGCATTATAAGGATTGGATACTATATTTGAATTCGGAAGTTTGACACACCAAGAAGGAGCTCTATCCTTTCCGACAAAATATTTTTTGTCCATAATGTGAAGCAACTCATCCTCGCTTGCTTCTGCACCATTTTCATTCTTATTGATTATTATTCCACCTTTTGAATAAATCAAATTTATAAGCTCGTTTGCATCTTCCTGCACAATATGAAATCTTATCTGTCTTCCCATAATTTTCCCTCATCAATTTATTTTGTATGTAATAAAATGCAATCTTTCCGGAGAAATACCGCCAAACTTAATAAGGTCATTAGCCGCCCTGCGCTCACGAGATACAGCACCTCCAAAAGTATTTGGCATTCCTGTTTTGTTTGTTACGCCAACTTGGTAGTAGTCTGTCTCGCCATCTTTTGTAACAGCAACATCAACACTTCGAGAGTTTTTTTCTCCTCCTTTTGTTGAAACATGAACCTCTTTTTCCACTTCACCGCCGACATTTTCTCCATTACTACAAATATCATCAATCATTTTCTGATGCTCCTCGCAACCTTTTCTTCCATTAGGATTACGAGACTTTTTGGGTGTCTCTTGCGGTGCATCATCAAAATCATCTTCACAATAACTATGTCCGGATGATGTATCATCGTCATCATCGCCCCATTCACCATAGCAACTACCAACATAGTTTATGCCCTCGGTTACAAGGTCAACGACCAGTTTTGCTTTATCATAAGCTTCCTGATTACCGCCAAGCAAATCATCGCGTACAGGATTATAGCCATCAGTAGCAATTTCTGTAATATCACTTAAACCAAAAGCTATTTGAGCGCCTGTTGCCGCCGCTGCAGCAACAGTAGTTGCACCTGATGCCAAAGATGTTACAGTGGCAACCGTAGCAGCTCCTGCTCCGAAATTAGCAGCAATCGTCCCCGCCGCGGCTCCAACAGCCGCAGCTGCCGCACCGGCAGTCATTACTATTGATGCGACAACCACAGCGGTTGATACGGCAATCAAGGCTATACCAAAAGCCTTCGACCAACTCCAGTGCCCGCTCGGATCTATATAACTTACAGGATTGTTCCAACAATAAGTATACAGGTTCAGCGATAAGAGGAAGCCGGGTACAGCATAGCTCCATCCGTCCTGCTGCGTGAATCTTCCCGTCTCCGCATCGTAGTATCTTGCGCGCAGATATATAGTTTTTGTTTCTATATCGTAGTACTCGCCGCAGTAGCGGAATACATTCGTATCGAATATGCCCGGGTTTTCCTCAACGCCAAAAGAATCATATTTATATCGCTTGATTATCGCACCGTTTGAGTTCGCAAGCGCTATCACATCGCCATGCCCATTGAAGCGATAATATGTCTTTGTTTCGCCCTTTTTGGCATATATGAGCGTCAATACGCGAATGTAGTATACAGTTTCCGTGCCGATATCGGCGATGATATTACCGCTATCCCATATATGCACTCTGCCCTGCACCGAGCGGCGCAGTCCGTCGGGACGATAGGTATAATATACCTTTCCCACGCCGTCCAGTGAATATTCAACCTGCATATTCCAGAGGTCATATTTGTATGAGCCTGCATAGTTGGCATCGACCATAGCATCCAGCTGATTACCGTTGGCATCATATGTATATGTCTTTGCCTGCACGGAAGTTGATTCGGTTGTCAGTCGGTTATTCTCATCATATGTATATGTTGTCGTAGTACCGTTGCTTTCCTTGGTCGCGCGGTTGCCTGCACTATCATATGTATATGATATCATACATTGCCTTGTGCCGTCAAGTGTTATTTCTTCGGATTTTATTCTGCCGAGGCTATCATATGTATATATTGTCTCTGCATTATTTTTATCTTTGATGCTCTCTACATTGCCATCGAGATAATATGTATATGTATCACTCTGCTGAATCTCATTGCCTACAGTTGTTATCATGGTTTTCAGCAGATTTGCCGCGTTGTATGTATATGTAACGATACTGCCGTCGTCCTTTATCTCGCTTGTGCGGTTGCCCACGGCATCGTATGTATATCTGACAAACGGCTCATGCGAAACGATTTCCGTATGATATGTCGGCGCAAAGAAGCTGTTTTCGCCCAAATCATGCTCGCCCGCGCGAATATAAACGATATTTGTAAGTTCATTGTCTATACCGCCATCTGACAGCCTCTTTACATATACCGTATATTCGATTTCATTATCATCATTGAAAATATAGATGCGTTCGGAATATTCATTTGCCGTCAAGCCCCCTGCGGGATATGTTGTTATCTGCGTATAGTTATATACATGGCTCTCGTTTTCAAACTCCTGATATATTCCGTATGTTCCCGTGAAATTCGTTCCGTCATGGGTGACTGTACCGCTATGATAAGCGCCATCCGCATCATCCAATTCCCACTCCTGTGGAACATAGAAATACTTCTTGGTATTTGTGCGCGTATCAGTAATCTCCACGCTGTGTATTTCCGGAGGTGTATCGGACAGAGTGAAGTACACATCATATTCACTGCCCGAAGACGGCACAACATGCCATTTTCCGCTGTAATCGGGATATGTGGGAACGCTTATTTCTTTCTTGGTACAAGCGGATATTACTCTGCCGAGAGCGTCATATTCATATCCCATCCAGCTGACGAGCAGGTCGTTTCTGTACAGCTTATGGTCTGTGCGCAGGTCGCGCGAATTATAGAAATATTCGTTTCTCGCGGAGGTATTGCCGCTTATCTCCGTTTCCGACGCCACTCTGCCGAGGCTATCGTATGTATAGAGCAATGTCGCGGTTTCGTTTGCCTTGGAGCGCACGGCGCCTGTGGCTGTATAGGTATATGATATTACCTGCGTTCTATCGTCTTTCTCTGCTTTATCCTCGATGGGGCGGAGCATGCTGTCATATGTATATGTGAATTTTGTGCCGTTGCGGTCATTCTTTTCGATAAGGGCGCCGTCAAGACGATATGTATATGTTTCCTCTGCGTCGCGTGCGTCTGTTATCTTGGTTTTTCTGCCGAAGAGGTCATAAGTGTAGCGCGTCGTCTTTCCGCCTGCCGTCATGGTGAGCATATTGCCCGCCGCATTGTATTCATATGTGCTGGCAAGTGCTTCCGCTTCACCCTCGTATGCCTTGGTTGAAATCAGATTGCCCATGTCATCATAGGCATTCACCGTGCGCGAATATGTTGCGCTTCCTGCTGTGCCTATCCTGCGCTTTTCCTCTGTGAGTCTGCCGAGAGTATCATATTTATATATTGTCTCGCCGGAAGTTCCGCCCTCAAGCGGTGTGACTTCTTCTGTTTTTCTGCCGAATTCATCATAGGTATATACGGCAGTATTGCCGCGCGCGTCGGTCGCGGTGAGCAGATTTCCGCGGGAATCATATGTACTTGTCGTTATATTGCCGAGAGCGTCGGTTGTGCTTGTAACATTGCCCATGCAGTCATATGTATAGCTTGTCGTTTCTCCCGAATGAAGAGTCACGGCGGTAACATTGCCGAAGTTGTCATATGTGTAGCTGTCCGCATACTCGGCGGTGCCATTCATGCGGGATTTGCGCACGACAAAACCGCGACCGTCTGTATATTCCGCCACAGTAACGGAGGGAGCATTGCTGTCGCCCACTACGGTTGTCTGAGTTTTGAAAAGTCCGCCTGACGATATGGAATAGCTGATATTTGTGCGCATGACGATGGCGTTTGACGAGTTATATTCGGTTTTTGAAACGAGTCTGTCCAGCACATCATATGCGTATACGGTCTTGCCGCCGTTATATTTTATATCGGAGGCGAGTCTGCCGTATTCGTCATATGTATGGGCTTCGAGCGTCTCATCGCCGTTCTTTACGGAAAGCAGATTGCCGTATCCGTCATATGCGTATATCAGCACAAGCCCTGAGCGCGAAGTCACGGTATTGGTATTCGACGCGATATTGTAAGAGTAGCTTTCCGTGCTGCCGTTCGGATATGTCACGGAAGTCAGCCTGCCGCGCGTGTCATAAGTCGAGGCGGTTGTTTTATTCAGAGCGTTGGTAACAGTCAGCTTCCTGCCCGCGGCATCGTAAGTATAGCTCTCGGAAAATTGTGTATCTTTGACAGCCGTATTTGCAAGATACGGTATTTCTGCTCCGTATGTATAATTCGTTATAACATTGACAATGCCGAGATGTTCCGTCTTTGTCGCAATATTTCCGCGCGCATTGTATGTATAGTCAAAGTGCGATATCACGGTGCCATTGGCAAGAAGCTTTTCCGTCGCCACGGCTTTTTTGTCATCCGTGAGGGTGTATTCCTTTTTTACAACGGTAGTGCTGTCCTGCCTTGAAGTCTCGCTTATAACGAGAGAATAAAGCGGGTCGTATGTATACGATTTGATATTCCCCGTGGCATCGCGATGGGATGTGATATTCCCTTTTGCGTCATAAGAAAAAGCTTCCGATGATACGCACGATGCTCTTCCGCCCGAGCCATAATTTCTGTATACAACACCGCTTTTCAGCTTATATGAATTGTAGGTCGTGTCAGTCTCGCTCAGCATAAGCTCCTTTCCGTCGGAAAGTTTGTGCGTTGTGCTTTCGTTTATGCAGAGATTATCCTCGTTGAATGTATAGTGGACTATTCTGTTTCCCGATATGATATCGTTTGTATAGGAAGTAAAGCCCGACCAATACATATCTCTTTCCTCTGCGCTTATGCCGGAAAGAGCCTGCATTGTATAATAGCCGCTGCAGTTGGTGTAAGTATACAGATTTTTGACCGCGTCCGAAACAGTATCTTTTCTCGATGAGATTGCGAAAAGCTCTTCAAGCCCATCCGTACCCCATTCCGCATATATAGTGTCATATACATAGTCGGTTTTGTCGCCGTTCGGATATGTAACCTGCGAAATCAGGCGATATTCCGTTTCCACGCTCGCGATTACTTCTTCTTCGGCTGTTTCGACATCGAATCTGCCGTATAATGCCGATTTCCCGATTGAATTTTCCAGATATGTAAAAGAGGTCGTTTCTCCGCCGCCATAGCTTATGGAATTTATGGTGCGGCTTGAAAAATCGGAGCCTGCTGTCGCAAACGAAACCGTTGCATTTCCCGGCGCACTTACAGAGGCGATCACACTGCCGGTATATGTAACAGTAATGCTTCTGCCGAAATCATCCGTTATCGATGAAAGATGCGGTTTTCCCCCTATAACGGTGAATGTATATTTGATTTTCCTGCCGAATCTGTCCTCGGAGCAGATGATATTGCCGTCGGCATCGAAATAATATTTTGTGCCGTCTTTTGCAGTGAGAAGAAACGCGGCGCTTCTTTCACACACGGTAATATCGACCGCTTCTATCGACAAATCGGTGGTTTTTCTGTTTTCAAATTCGAGATTTTTTATGCGATAGCTGTTACCGCCGAAATGGAGGAGATAAAATATATCTGCGGGTTTTGATTCGCCCGAGCCCGTGCCAGAATCAGAGTCTGAGTCAGAGTCGGAATTTGAAGAAGCTGAAGCCGAAGCCGGAGCTGACGGATTGTCAAGCTTTTCAAGCACAGGTATATCAAACCGCCAGCCCGGGGCAAGTCCGTTTGAATCGGACAGCGTTATCTTCGGCTTTGACATAGGGAGGGGGGCTTCCAATGTACCTTCTTCAAATACAACAGCGGGATAATACATTGCATCCTGTTCCTCGTATATCACGGGTATTCCGTTGGGAATCGCATAAGGACCCATCCATGCAAGCTTATCCTGCTCTGTAGCAAAATATTTTATGGAGTTTTCTCCGATATAGCGTTTTTCTTTTTTGGAGTTGTTTTCGTCTTCATCTTCATCTTCGTTTTTCTTTTCATCTTCTTTTATCACAAGCAGCTCTCCGTAGCGGACATAATACGATGTATAAAAAGTTTCTCCCCATGATTTTTCCGCGGTGCCGCTGTCAGAGGAATTATATGAAATCGAAAGCGAAAGGTCGGCACCGCCCGCGCCGACTATTGTGGCAAGCGGAAAAGAAAGCGAAAGATTTCCTGTCATAACATCGATGCTCTCATTTTTGGCAACTCCGAAAGTCATCGGTATATACTCGTTTTTCAGATATTTTGTCATATCCGCAACGCGTATATTTCCGCTGTCTGTGTCGGTCGTGGTCTTGACCGCATCTGCCGCTTTTTTATAAAAATCGGGCAACATATGAGAAAGCGCCGCGGATATCTCCTCGGCTCTTTTTCCTGTTACAAGCGTGACTTTTCCGTTTTTCAGTGCCTCCTTGAATTTACCGACTTCGGATAGATTCTGCGGTCTGCTGTAATATACGGCATCCGTCAGGTCAATTTCGTCAACGCCAGATATTTCCTCAAATTTTCCGTCTATATCGGTAATCGGCGTCACAGTGCCGCGCTTTGATATGTCAATTGCCGAAAGGCATATGCCAAGCCCCGGTACCGTCAGAATCATTGCAAATGTCATCAAAAAAATAATTGCATTACGAAAGAATGTCTTTGCGCATTTTCTCTTTCCGTTCATATTCAGTGTTCTCTCTTAAATAATTTTTTGCAGGTTGTGCAGTATGAATTTAATAATGGAAATGCGTTTTTCTACGATAGTTTTTACGGACAGGTTTTGTATTCAGTTAAGGTCTGACTTTCTCCGACACCGTCACGATACACAGTGCCTTCAAAAACGGCTTTGTACTGTACCCCGCTTTCGGCATCAAATTCAATGCTCACCATCAGTGTTCGCGTAGAACTCTTGTATGCCGAATCGACATATATCCAGTCACTTCCTACCTGCTTATACAGTGTAAGCGTTCCCTCGCAACTTGTTGCACCGGATTTTTTCGTCAAAGTTCCCGTAGCCGTCCCGACGCTACCCGAAAAGCTGATATCAAGCTTTATAACGGAAATATTGTCCCACTGCGGTGAAACAGTCGGCGGCTGTGCCGCAAAGCAAGATGTTGACATCAAAGACAATGCTATGATGCAGGTTAAAACAAAAGAACATAATCTGACAAATTTTTTCATGGCGATATGCCTCCTTTTTACTTGTTACTACTTATTACAAATAAAACACCGAAAAACTTACAGTTTTTTCGGTGTTTTATTATTTTTGTTAAAGTTAAACAAAATGTTTATATTCAATTGTTAAATCTGACATTATCTCACGCTTTGTGCAACCATTATCAATGTTTCGCGTCGAGTCCGTAGCCTGTCAAATCATATCCGTAACGCCCGTCGTTCCAGAATATTATAATCATATCGTCTTTATCATATGTCAGCATATTACCTGTAAACTCACCTATTTTCACTTCCCGGATTATCGCCGATTCAGAATCAATCTGCATTTGCCCGCCCGGAAGCAGTGATTGAGAGAATACCAAAATGCATTCATCGCCCAAATAATATTCCGCGAGATACATATTGTTGGTTTTACCAATCAGTTCTTCCCCAGCGGGGAATTGGCCGATTCGCGTAAGCGAACGCGGTCGGCGTCGCCGAGACAGGGGCGGAAGGTGGCAGCCGCAGGCTGACGGATGAGGTGTTGATAAAAGATTTGCAGCAATATTTGTCTTGAAATATCATTTTTCTCCTCATCCACCGCTACCGCGGTCCCCCTTCTCCCGCAGGAGAAGGCTATAAAAAACCATCTTTAATCTGTTTTTACAGTAAAAAATGCTTGTTCGGAACTAAAACCCGCAGGCTTGCAAGCCTGCGGGTTTTAAAGCAAATCGCGTAATTATACATTTGTATTAAGCCTTGATAGCAGGCACACGCACTCCACATGTCCAGTCCGCGGGAACATATCAAGGGCGCGGAGTTTCGTCGGCACATAGCCACGCTCCGTGAGCAGTGCGCAGTCGCGCGCCGCCGTCGCGCTGTTGCAAGAGACCATCACCACGCGCTCGGGCTGCATCCGCACTATCGCCTCGATAACATCGGAGTTGATTCCCTTTCGCGGCGGGTCGAGGATTATTACATCGGGGCGCACGCCGCGCTCCGAGAGCATCAGCGCCGCCTTGCCCGCATCCGCGCAGAAAAATTCCGCGTTTTCTATGCCGTTTTTCGCGGCGTTTTCGCGCGCGTTTTCAACCGCCTGCGGGATTATCTCCGCGCCGTAGAGCTTCTTCACCTTGCCCGAGAGAAAAAGCCCTATCGTGCCCGCGCCGCAGTAAAGGTCGAGCAGAGTCTCGTTTCCCGTCAGCGCCGCGAACTCGCCCGCAAGCGAATAAAGCCGCTCCGCTCCGTTTCTGTTCACCTGATAAAACGAGAGCGGCGAGATATCGAATTTCAGCCCGCCGAGCGTATCGCTTATCGTATCGCCGCCCCACAGCGTGACACATTCGTCGCCGAGAATTTCATTCGTTTTTCTCATATTTATATTGAGTATGATTGATTTTATACAAATGTTTAATTTAAGTAAATCCCTTATCAGCGCTTGCTTTTCGGGGATATCGCGCCCGTTTATGACGAGGCAGACCATCACCTCGCCGCTTCCCCTGCCATCGCGGATATAGAGGTGGCGGAGCAGTCCCCTGCCGCTTTCCTCATCATAGGCGGAAACTCCGCTTTCGCTCGCCCAGCGCTCGACGCAGGCGATTATCTTCTCATAAAAAGGCGGCGTCAGGCGGCAGTTTTCGCAGGGAATCATCCTGTGCGAATGCTTGGAATAAAATCCGAAGAAAATGCCGTTCTCTCCCGCCCCGCAGGGAAGCTGCGCCTTGTTGCGGTAGCCGTCGACCTCGGGCGATGGGACTATCGTATCGCATCTTATATCCAGAGCGCCGATACGCGCGAAATTTTCATCCACCCAGTGCTTTTTTATCATAAACTCCGCACTGTAAGAAATATGGCGGAAGGTGCATCCGCCGCACCTGCCGAAAACGGCACAGTCCGTTTCGGTTCTCTCAGGCGAAGGCTTGATTATCCGCTCGATTTTCGCATAACCGTAGCTTTTCAGTGCTTTCAGCACCTTTACCTCGCATATATCACCCACGGCGCACGCGGGTACAAAAAGCACATAGCCATCGGCTTTTCCTATTCCCATGCCCTCGCCCGTGATATCTGTTATTTCCACTGTGAGAATATCATTCTTCTTCGGCATATCTCTTTCTCCGGTATAATTTCATATTCAACTTTTATATTTTACCTCAAATATGCCCCAAAATCAAGATTCGGAGCTGAAAAAGAAAGACAAATTGTAAAGTTTTATATAAATTTTTCAAAATATTATTGAAAAAAGCACGATTATAGGTTATACTTTACTGGAAATAACTTTTCGGAGGTAAAATCAATGAACTTTTCCATGTTTCTTACAGAAACAACAGCCGGCGCGTCAAAATCCAGCTCCGGCAGTCTCATCATGACTCTTGTCATGGTAGCCGTACTCGGCGCAGCCATGTACTTCTTCATGTATCTCCCGCAGAAAAAGCAGGACAAGAAGAATAATGAAATGAAAAACAGCCTTTCCGTAGGCGATGAAGTAACTACAATCGGCGGCATAGTCGGCAGAGTCATCAGCATAAAGGATGACAGCTTCGTCCTCGAAACAACAAAGGACAGAACAAAAATCCGTTTCCTGCGCAGCGCTCTCCGCTCCATAGATGTCAAGGCTGACAGTGGTGACGACGATACTGCGGCAGCAGCCGACAAGGCGGATTCCAAGGCTCTTCCCAAGGCAGAGCTCAAGGATGTTCCGAACCCCAACGATAAGTAATCTATACATCTGTATAAAAGCAAGAAAGCGTTGCCGCGGCAACGCTTTCTTGCTTTTTGCGTGAAAACCCGCAAAAATTTCACAAAGTGACCGCGATTTATTTTGGCAAAAAGAATTTCCGCGCTTCTATTGACAGGGCGGCAGGCAAATGATATAATAGTTTTATTATAGTTTATTATGGCGTTTTATACTTAAAGAAAGTCAGGCTTATTTCAAATGAAACATTATTTTATAGTGAATCCCGAAGCGGGCAAGGGAAAAATGCTCGCCTCACTGCTCACAAAAATAAGATTTGCTTCCGAAGAGCTCGGCATCGATTATACCGTTTATAATACGACGACCACAGGTGACGGCACGCGCTATGTGAAAGAAGTATGCGAAAAGCATCCGGATGAGGATCTGCGCTTCTATGCCTGCGGCGGTGACGGAACGCTCTACGAGGTGGTAAACGGTGCTGTCGGTCATCACGGGGCGCAGGTCGCCGTCGTGCCTACGGGCACAGGAAACGATTTCGTACGGAACTTCACGGGAAGCGAAAACTTCCTCAATATAAAGCATCAGATACTCGGCACTCCGAAAAAGATAGACCTGCTGAAATGCAACGGCAGATACTGCATCAATGTCACAAATATAGGGCTCGACTGCGAGGTCGTGCAAAAGACGGACGAGCTGAAAAGAAGCGTGTTTATCCCGGGGCAGTTTGCCTACTATGCGGCGATCATCTCGAAATTCTTCGGAAAATTCGGCAATGAAATCAAGGTCGCCGTGGATGACGGACCGATGATGGAATATAATCTCACTCTCATAGCAATGGGCAATGGCTGTTATTACGGCGGCGGCTTCAAGGCTATGTCGCGGGCTTATCTCGACGATGGGCTCATCGATCTCTGCATGATAACCAACGCCACAAAGGCAGATTTTATAAAAGCCATCGCAGACTACAAAAAAGGCACCCATGTAAACAAGCTCGACAAATTTCCTTTTATCAGATACAAGAAATGCCGCAAGGTGGAGATAAGCACGGAAAAGGCGATGGGCGCCTGCGTGGACGGCGAGATATTTCCCTTCCGCCATCTGACGGTAGAGATAGTGCCGTCGGCACTGAATTTTGTTATTCCGAGAGGCTCGGGGTATGTTTCCGGCAATACGAAAGAAGGACTTGCCGCAGTCGATGCTTTGGTTTAAACATTACTACATAAAAATAAGAAAGGGCAAGGAATCCGAATATGGCAAAGGAACTTGACAAAACATACAATCCCGCGTCGCTTGAAGGCCCGCTCTATAAGAGCTGGTGCGAGCGCGGATATTTCACACCCACGGCTGACAAGAAAAAACAGCCCTTCACTATCGTTATCCCGCCACCGAATGTAACGGGACAACTGCATATGGGTCATGCGCTTGATGAAACTCTTCAGGATACGCTCATCCGCTTCAAGCGCATGCAGGGCTACTGCACACTGTGGGTTCCCGGCACTGACCATGCCGGAATAGCCACTCAGATAAAGGTCGAAGAAAATCTCCGCAAGGAAAAGGGGCTCTCCCGCTATGACCTCGGCAGAGAGAAATTTACCGAGCTTGTCTGGGAATGGAAAGAGAAATACGGCAACCGCATCATCGACCAGCTCAAAGCTCTCGGTTCCTCCTGCGACTGGAGCCGCCTGCGCTTCACCATGGACGATACACTCAGCGCCGCAGTAAAGAAAAACTTCGTTTCGCTCTATAATAAGGGGCTTATCTACCGCGGACTGCGCATCATAAACTACTGCCCGCACTGCGCCACTGCTCTCTCGGATGCCGAGGTCGAGCACAAGGATAAAGAGGGCGCATTCTGGCATATCCGCTATCCAATCAAGGGAAGCGAGGGCGAATATATCACCGTGGCAACGACGCGCCCCGAGACAATGCTCGGAGACACTGCCATCGCCGTTCATCCCGAGGATGAGCGATTCGCTTCGCTTGTCGGCAAGTTTGCCGTTCTCCCGCTCGTGGGCAGAGAGATACCTATCGTCGCCGACGAATATGTCGACCGCGAATTCGGCACGGGCTGCGTAAAGATAACGCCCTGCCACGACCCGAACGACTTCGAAGTAGGCAAGCGTCACAATCTCGAAATGATAACCGTCTTTGACAAGGACGCAAAGATAAACGAAAACGGCGGCAAATACCGGGGGCTTGACCGCTTTGAGGCGAGAAAGCAGATTGTTGCCGACCTCGAGGCAGGCGGTTATCTCGTGAAAATCGAGCCCTGCACGCATAATGTCGGTCACTGCTACCGTTGCGGCACGGTTGTCGAGCCGCTCGCCTCAAAGCAGTGGTTTGTAAAAATGGAGCCGCTCGCAAAGGGCGCCATCGAAGCAGTCGAGAGCGGCGATATCAGATATATCCCCGACCGCTTCTCGAAAATATATCTCAACTGGATGTACGGCATACGCGACTGGTGCATTTCCCGTCAGCTCTGGTGGGGTCACAGAATCCCCGCATACTACTGCGACGACTGCGGCGAGATGACCGTTTCCGAAACGGATGTCACGACCTGCCCGAAGTGCGGCAGCCACCACATCACGCAGGAGGAGGATGTGCTCGATACATGGTTCTCCTCTGCGCTCTGGCCTTTCTCCACGCTCGGCTGGCCCAATGAGGAGAGCGAGGACTACAAGTATTTCTATCCGACCTCAACTCTCGTTACAGGATATGACATCATTCCTTTCTGGGTTGCCAGAATGATAACGATGGGTCTGGAATGCACAGGCAAGAAGCCTTTTACAAATGTATTCATCCACGGGCTGGTGCGCGACGCGCAGGGCAGAAAAATGTCCAAGTCGCTTGGCAACGGCATAGACCCGATGGAGATTATCGACAAATACGGCGCCGACGCGCTCCGCTTTGCGCTCGTTACGGGCAATTCCCCCGGCAACGATATGCGATTCTCCGACGAGAAGATAGAATCGGCGAGAAACTTCACAAACAAGATTTGGAACGCCTCACGCTTCGCTCTCATGAATATTCCCAAGAGTCTGACGGATACGGCGCTTCCTCCCGTAGACGAGCTTCGCCTTGAGGACAAGTGGATTCTATCCTCGCTCAACAATCTCATCGGCGATGTTACGGAAAACCTCGAGAAATACGAACTCGGCGTTGCGCTCGCAAAGCTCTATGAGTTCATCTGGAGCGTACTCTGCGACTGGTATATTGAGCTTATCAAGCCGCGTCTTTTCGACAAGGGCTCGCACGACTGCGAAAACGCCTGCCGCGTTCTCGCATATACGCTCTCGAGAGCGATGGAACTGCTCCATCCCTTCATGCCGTTCATCACGGAAACGATATGGCAGGCTCTGCCGCATGAGGGCGAGAGCATCGTGATAGCGCAGTATCCGAAGAAGAGCGACGCGCTCTCCTTTGCCGCGGAAGAGGAATCGATGGACCTCGTCATCACCGCCATCCGCCAGATAAGAAACCGCCGAGCGGAGATGAATGTTCCGCCGTCCAAAAAGGCGAAAATGTATATCTGCTCCACAGCCCCCGAAGCTTTCTGCGAGAAAACCTCATATTTCTTTGAGAAGCTGGCAGGTGCCTCCGAGGTGGAATATCCCGCAGAGCATTCGGGAGAGGGATGCGTTCAGATAATCTCCGACAAGGCGATAATCTACATCCCTCTTGATGAAATGGTCGATTTTGATAAAGAGACGGCGCGCCTCACAGCCGAGAAAGAAAAGCTTCTCTCGGAGATAGAGCGCATAGACAGAAAGCTTGCAAACGAGGGCTTCGTCGCAAAAGCGCCCGCCGCCGTTATCGAGGGCGAGCGAAAGAAGCGCGAGGGCTATGCCGACAAGCTTGCTTCCGTTGAAGCCTCAATACTCAAATTCAGCAAAAAATAAAAAATTTCAATCGACACTAAAATGCGACTGCATTCGCAGAAGAAAAACGGTATACTCTTTTTTGAAGAGATGCCGTTTTTTATTTTGTCAAAAAACAAGGAAGGGTGAAAAATTGGAAAATCTGATAATGAAATATGAAAACGATGTGCTGACGGCAAGGCTCGCGGGTGAGCTCGACCATCATCTCGCCGCCGAAATCCGCACAAAAATAGACGAGGCGATGATGGCAAATCTGCCGAAGAAGCTGATACTGGAGCTTTCCGAGATAGAATTTATGGACAGCTCCGGACTCGGGCTGATACTCGGCAGATATACAAAGGCGCAGGAAATAGGTTGCCTGCTCATACTGCAAAATCCGACAAGGCGCATAAAAAGGATAATGGAGGTATCGGGCATAGGCGGCATGATAAAGACGGAAGAAACGAAATCGGAGGTAAACGAAAATGGCAAAAAAACCGGTAAATGAGCTGAAATGCACATTTCTCTCGACATCACAGAATGAAGCGCTGGCAAGAAATATAGTATCGGGCTTCATCCTGCCGCTCGACCCCGATATAGACGAGCTTGCCGATATCCGCTGTGCCGTGAGCGAGGCTGTCACAAACTGCGTAGTCCACGCCTACAGGTACAAAACAGGATATATCACCGTTTCGGCAAAATATTATGAGGACAGAACCCTGCGGCTCACAATTTCGGATAAGGGCTGCGGCATTCCCGATGTCAAAAAGGCGCGCACGCCGCTTTTCACGACGGCGCCCGATGAGGACAGATGCGGTATGGGCTTCTCCATCATGGAGAGCTTTGCCGATAAGCTTCTCGTTTCATCAAAGGTCGGCGCGGGCACAAAAGTCACTTTCATAAAGAAGCTTTCCGAGGCAAGCTACATAAAATAATCCGAAAAGGAGAGTTTTTTCATGTGCGGAAAGCAAGAACAGCTATATGACGACAATATGGCGCTCATCGCCCTTGCACAGAGCGGAGACGAGGCGGCGCTCGAGCGGCTCATCTCGCAGAATATGGGGCTGGTAAAAAACATAGCAAAGCGATTCATCGGCAGAAATGCGGAATTTGAGGACCTTGTACAGATTGGCTCCATCGGTATGCTCAAAGCGGCAAAAAGCTTTGACAGTTCCTATGGGACGGTTTTCTCGACATACGCCGTGCCGCTGATAATAGGCGAAATCCGCCGTTTTCTGCGCGATGACGGCATAATCAAGGTCAGCCGCGATATCCGCCGCCGCGGAAGCGAAATAATGAGAGCAAAGGAAAAATTCATCGCGGAAAACGACCGCGAACCAAAAATAAGCGAGCTTTCCGCCATCTGCGGCATATCGCCCGAGGATATCGTCTATGCGCTCGATGCCGTCTGCCCCGTGTATTCGCTTCAGGATACGCTCGGAAACGATGATGACGGCGCAACACTCGAAGCAGTCACCCCGAGCGCGGAAAACGAGATTGAACGCGCCACGGACAAGCTGGCACTCAAGGAAGCGATATCAAAGCTCGACGAGCAGAGCCGCAGTATCATCATGCTCCGGTATTATCGCGAACTTTCGCAGCAGCAGACGGCGCAGATACTGGGGCTGACGCAGGTCAAGGTATCGCGCGAGGAGAAGCGCATTTTCGCGCTCCTGCGAAAAGAATTATAGAACATTAAAACCGAAAGTCCCGCCGCGTGCGGGACTTTCGGTTTTCAGGCTGTATATCAGGTTCCTTTATTTTTAAGCGGTAAAAGCCACACTGCGATAAGCAAAGCGAAAAAGCCCCGCTTTGCCCGTTTTTGCGGCATCATCCACAAAAATCACGCGTTGCATTTGTGACAAACGGAGAAAATCAAGGCAAAATATACAAATATTTCAAGTCAAATTTTTGGCAATAATTCTTCTGTTTTAACATCAAAATGTTGACTTTTAACAGTAATATATGATATAATTAACATGATTGATTTTTGGTTATAAGGACGGTGAAAAAATGCCAAAGGACAGAAAGGAGCAGATAAAGGATATTCTCACTGAGAAACCCTTTGTCTCCCTGCATGAGCTGGAAGCGAAGTTTCCCGAGGTCACCAGCATGACTCTGCGCCGCGATATCGCTTATCTCGAGAGCAGAGGCGAGCTGATAAAAGTTCGCGGCGGCGCGCGCTCGATGAAATTCATCACTTCATCGATGGAGGACAAATTCGGAAAGCGCCTGCACGAATCCACCGAGGAAAAGGCGCGCATCGCTCTCGCAGCTCTCGCTTTCATAGAGCCGAACCGCTCTATTTTCATAGATTCGGGAACAACTGCGCTTGCACTTGCCTCGGTCGTTCCGGATCAGCATATCATCTTTACCACAACAGGTCCGCATGTCGCCATAGAGCTGGCGAAAAACAGAAAGAACATCGTTAATCTCGTCGGCGGCATGATAAATCACGATAATTTTTCCGTTTCGGGAATGGAAGCTCTGCGGTTTGTCTCCGAGATAAATATCGACATTGCCTTCATGGTTCCCTCATGCGTTTCCGTTTCCGGCGGATTCACCTGCGGAAACTATTCGGAATGTGAAATGAAGAAATTCATTCTCGCAAAGGCAATGCGGAAAATTGTCCTCATGGACAGCACGAAGCTCGGCAAAAGCCTGCCGTATACCTTCTGCCATGCGGAGGATATCGATGTGCTGATAACAGACGACGAGCTGCCGCGCGATTTTCGCGATCAGCTTGAGAAAAACAATGTCAAAATAATAATTGCAAAATAAAAACAACACGGCGGAAAACCCGTCGGGAATGGAGTAATAATATGGCAAATGCCGTAATCATGCCCCGCCAGGGGCAAAGTGTAGAAAGCTGTATCATCACCTCTTGGCACAAAAAGGTCGGCGACAAGGTTGCCGCAGGCGATGTGCTCTTCTCCTACGAAACCGACAAATCGGCTTTTGATGAGAAATCCGAGGTGGAGGGTACCCTTCTGAAGGTGCTTTTCGGTGAGGGCGATGATGTTCCCTGCCTCGAAACGGTCTGCTATATCGGAAGCGAAGGCGAAACGATAGCAGATGAAGCGAAAGCCGCACCGGAATCAAAGGCAGATGAAAAATCCGAAGTAAAAGTCGACGCGGCAGAGACAAAGCCCGCCGAGGTCGATATTCCCGCAAGAGCCGAGGGCGAGAGAGTAAAAATCTCCCCGAGGGCAAGAAATCTCGCGCTGAAAACAGGCGCCGACCTTTCCCATGCGGGCGCGACAGGACCGAACGGCAGAATAATAGAGCGCGATGTAGTCGCCGCGCTTGACGCGGGCTACACTGTGCCCACCGCAAAAGTAGAGGATTTCCTCGCCGGCAGATTCACGGCAGAGGTAAAGGCGGAAGCACCCGCAAGCGCAGCAGCTCCCGCGGCAGTTGCGGTTTCCGCAGTTTCCGCAGCCGCACCCGAGGCGGAATACGAGGATGTCAAGCTCCCGCAGATACGCAAGGTCATCGCCCGCTCGATGCAGGCTTCGCTTCAGGAATGCGCTCAGCTCACGCTCAATGCATCATTTGATGCCACTCAGATCATGGCTTTCCGCGCCGCTATGAAGGCAAACGGCGAAGCCATGGGCATGGGCAACATCACGATAAACGATATGATTCTCTTCGCCGTTGCGAAAACGCTCCCCGCACACAAGAGCCTCAATGCTCATTTCCTCGGCGAGAATATGCGCTTCTTCCGTAATGTAAATCTCGGCATAGCCGTCGATACGGAGCGCGGACTCATGGTTCCCACTGTGGCATGCGCGGAGAAGCTCACTCTTTCCGAGCTGGCTAAAGCCTCAAAATCCGTCATCACCGAAGCTCAGAGCGGCACGATAAGCCCCGATAAGCTGAAGGGCGCATCGTTTACGGTAAGCAATCTCGGCGCGATGGGCGTGGAAAGCTTCACCCCCGTGATAAATCCGCCGCAGACAGGCATACTCGGCGTCTGCTCGCTGACAAAGCGCGTAAAGGAAGTAGGCGGCGCACCAGTTTTCTATCCCTGCATACCGCTCTCGCTCACATTTGACCACAGGGCACTCGACGGCGCGCCCGCGGCAAGATTTTTGCGCGAGCTCTGCACAAATCTCGAAAACTTCAATCTCCTCCTCGCAAAATAAAACGGCGCGGCAAAGCCCCCACAACGGCGGAGGCGCATGCCGCAAAATACATGAGCCGTTGAGAAAAGGAAATAGCAATGTACGATTTGATTGTACTCGGCGGGGGACCTGCCGGATATAATGCGGCGGAGAGAGCCGCACACAGCGGAATGAAAACGCTCGTCCTCGAGGGTCGCGCGCTCGGCGGCGTCTGCCTCAACGAGGGTTGCGTTCCGACCAAAACCCTGCTCTACAGCGCAAAAATTTTCGACTATGCAAAGCACGGCGCAGACTACGGCGTAAAGACCGAAAACGCCTCCATAGACCACTCGTTTGTGGTGGCAAGAAAAGATAAAGTCGTAAAAATGCTCGTTTCGGGCATCCAGATGAAGCTGAAAAAGGCAGGCGTGGAGGTTGTTTCCGAATACGGAAAGATAGCGGGCAAAATCGACGGCGGTTTTGCCGTAGAGGCGGCAGGCAAGCGCTACGAAGGCGCAAAACTTCTCATCTGTACGGGCTCATATGCTTTCGTTCCGCCGATACCCGGGCTTCGCGAAGCCGTGGCATCCGGCTTTGCCATGACAAACCGCGAGATACTCGATATGAAAGAAGCACCCGCTTCCCTCGCAGTCATAGGCGGCGGTGTAATCGGGCTTGAGATGGCTTCGTATTTCAATTCCATCGGCACGAAAGTCACCGTTATCGAAATGCTCGACCATATAGCGGGCCCCACCGACAGCGAAATCTCGAAGATTCTCCTCCGCAATTATAAGGCAAAGGGCGTGGAATTTCTGCTCGGCGCCAAGGTTACGGGAGTTTCCGCCGGCAAGGTCGCATACGAGCTGGACGGCAAGCAGTGCGAAGTTGCGGCAGACAAGGTTCTCGTTTCCATCGGCAGGCGCGCAAATACAGCCGATATAGGGCTTGAGACGGTAGGCGTTCAGACAGAGCGCGGTGCCGTTGTCACCGATGAATACTGCAAGACAAATATCCCCGGCATATGGGCGGCAGGCGATATAAACGGCAAGTCCATGCTCGCGCACACGGCATATCGCGAGGGCGAGGTCGCCGTAGCCAATATGCTCGGCGCAAGAGAGAGAGTCAATTATCTCTCCATTCCCTCCGTCATATATACAAATCCCGAAGTGGCAAGCGTCGGCGAAACAAGCGAAAGCATCGCCGCAAAGGGACTCAATGCAAAAACCACCTCCGTCACGCTCAAATACAGCGGCAGATATATCGCCGAAAACGAGCACGGCGACGGCATAGTCAAGATAATCACGGATAAGGAGCACGGAACGGTGCTCGGAGTTCACATGATAGGAAGCTATGCCTCGGAGATAATCTACGGTGCCGCCATGATGGTGGAAAAGGAAATGCGCGCGGACGATGTGAAGAAGCTCGTATTCCCGCATCCCACGGTATGCGAGGTTATCCGCGAAGCGATGTTCATGATTTAAGCGAAAACAAATTTACATAAAACATAAAAAATTACGGATTCGGCGGTCACCGTTTCAAGAAAAACCCGTCGGGAAAGTGAGATTTACCATGCCTAAGAGTCAATATGTAGACCCCAAAAAAGTTTTTGAAGCAGGATATATCCATTTTGAGGATATTCCCGTTTGTCAGTACAGCCTCTCTCTCGAGGATGAGAGAAGAATATATTCCAAGGATGACCTCGTGCGCATCTATCGCGACATGGCGATAATCCGCGAATTTGAGACGATGCTCAACGAGATAAAGACAAAGAGCGTTTACAACGGCGTTGAATATACAAACCCCGGTCCCGCGCATCTTTCCATCGGTCAGGAAGCTTCCGCCGTCGGCGAAGCATACTGCCTCGATATAGACGACTTCACATTCGGCTCGCACAGAAGCCACGGCGAAATCCTCGCAAAGGGTCTCTCCGCAATAAACAAGCTCTCCGATGCCGAGCTCTATGATGTTATGAAAAACTTCCTCGGCGGCGAAACACTGAAAGTCGTAGAGGGCAAAGAAGAAGTAAAGGGCAATACAAAAGAGCTTGCCATCGACTTCCTGCTCTACGGCGCGCTCGCAGAGGTTTTCGCGAGAACGACAGGCTTCAATAAAGGTCTGGGCGGCTCGATGCACGCATTCTTCATTCCTTTCGGTATCTTCCCGAATAACGCCATAGTCGGCGGCAGTGCGCCCATCGCTCTCGGCGCAGCTCTCTATAAGAGAAGCAACAGAAAGAACGGCATCATCGTTGCCAACTGCGGTGACGGCGCTATGGGCAGAGGTCCTGTTCTTGAAGCGCTCAATATGTCCGCCATGGACCAGATAAAGAAACTCTGGGACAACGGAAGCGGCGAGGGTCTGCCGATACTCTTCAATGTATTCAATAACCATTACGGCATGGGCGGTCAGACCGCAGGCGAAACAATGGCATGGCAGATGGCAGCCAGAATAGGCGCGGGCGTAAACCCCGAGCAGATGCATGCCGAGAGAGTAAACGGCTATGACCCGCTCGCAGTCATCGACGCTTTCGCAAGAAAGAAAGAACTGCTCGTGCGCGGCAAGGGTCCGGCTCTCCTCGAAGTTGTAACATACCGCGTATCGGGACATTCCCCCTCCGACTCCTCCACATACAGAACGCCCGAGGAAATAGAAGCATGGAAGAATGCCGACCCGATAAAGGCTTACAGAGAGAAGCTGATACTCGGCGGCGTAGCTACGGAAGCGGAGCTTGATGCCGTTCACGATACAATCGTGCGCCGCATGACAAAAATCTGCCGCCTCGCTATAGACGACAGCGTTTCCCCGAGAATGGACCTCGACAAGCATCCCGACGCTATCGAATCCATCATGTTCTCCAATGAAGAGAAGCCGAAGCTCGACGACAGAAAGCCCGAGGTTCTCATTCCCAATAAAGAAGATGTGCCGCGTGTAAAGGATATCGCAGGTAAGGTTCGCTTTGCATTTGATGCAGAGGGCAAGCCTGTTTCCAAGATGAAGAGATACAATATCTGCGACGGTCTCTTTGAGCCGATTATAGATAAATTCTATGAGGACCCCACGCTCATCGCTTACGGCGAGGATAACCGCGACTGGGGCGGTGCCTTCGGCGTTTACAAGAAGATGACCGAGGCTATTCCCTATCACAGATTCTTCAATGCGCCTATTTCCGAGGCGGCTATAGTAGGCTCGGCTGTCGGCTATGCAATGTGCGGCGGCAGAGCCATAGTGGAGCTGATGTATGCGGACTTCATCGGTTGCGCGGGCGACGAAATCTTCAACCAGATTGCAAAATGGCAGGCGATGAGCGCCGGCATACTCAAGATGCCGATAATCCTGCGTGTTTCCGTCGGTTCCAAATACGGCGCACAGCACAGTCAGGACTGGACAGCACTCACAGCCCATATCCCGGGATTGAAAGTAGTATTCCCCTCCACTCCTTATGACGCAAAGGGTCTCATGACCTCCGCGCTCAACGGCACAGACCCCGTGATATTCTTCGAGAGCCAGAGAATTTACGACCGCGGCGAAGAATTCCACAAGGGCGGCGTTCCCGAGGGCGCATACGAAATCAAGATAGGCGAGCCCGATATCAAGCGCGAGGGCAAGGACATCACGATACTCACGATAGGCGCGGTTCTCTACCGTGCGCTCGACGCGGCAAAGCAGCTTGAAGAGAAATACGGCATTTCCGCCGAGGTCATCGACAGCCGCTCGATAGTTCCCTTCGATTACGCTCCGGTTATCGAATCCGTCAAGAAAACAGGCAAGATTGTCATCGTCGGCGATGCCTGCGAGCGAAATTCCGTGATGCGCGATATGGCTTCCAATATAGCCGAGCTTGCCTTTGATTATCTTGATGCTCCGCCTGTGGTAGTCGGCTCCAGAAACTGGATCACTCCCGCATATGAGCTTGAGAAATACTTCTTCCCGCAGCCCGATACCATCATCGACGCTATCACGCAGAAGATTCTTCCCATCCCGGGCAGAACACCTTACTACAACTTCACAGAGGCTGAAAAGATAGAGCGCGCGAAGAAAGGCGTATAATCTGACGACGAAAATTTTCAAATATCATAAAGAAATCAGGGATCTGCACGATCCCTGATTTCTTTATATCATGAGTTTCCGATTTCTACCGTCGCCTTTTCATCTTACCTTCGAGGCAAAATATTCTATTCTCTCGTCGAGAGTGGGCATTCTGTGCCGTATATCATGCGAAAACATGGAGTTTTCCGCATTCTCCGTCGCGCATTTCTCATGTCCTATCAGCGCATAAGCCGCATCAGAGAGATGGCGGAACATATCCTTCTGCATAGCCTGACAGTGAAAAGACTGCCGCGGCGAATTTATATCCTCGCCGCTTATCTGGAAGAGCTTATATTTCTCACAGAGATTCATTATCCTGCGGAGCTGACTCTCCGTATTGCGGCTCGGCATATATGTGACGGCATTGAATCCGATACGCGCTATCTCGCGGAAGAGACTGTCGAGATAATCATCCTCAAATTTCTGCGTTTTCTTATCCCCCGTGACAGAGTCGCCGACATCGCCGAGATAAGCATAGGCGAGTATCGCGCCGGCGTCCGTCACAACCTTTTCAAGCTCGTAGATATCGGGGCATTCCGCATAGGCATCGACATAGAATTTCTCCACGAGATTGCTTTTCAGCGCACCGAGAATATCATATTCGTAATATTCCGGCACAGCCGCAAGAATCTGCGCTCTCACCTTTTCGGAAACATCTATTCCCATTTCGCTTATCAGAAAGCGGAGTACCTCTTCGGGCGTTTGGCAGCGCGCCGTGATTTTTTTTGTCAGCGCATAGAGGATATGGCGCTCGGTGACGCTTCCGCCCTCATGTGCCATGGAAAGCGGCAGAACATCGTTTTCAAAATTCAGCGTAATTCCGTAGGGCGCGGTGAGTTCCGTTATGCGCGCGCACATTTTTCTGTTGCGGTCGTTGCGCTTGATGCGATAGTAGCGGAAGAATATATTGAGCGTTTCGATATTCTGATGCGGGATGCCGTGGATTGCGACATACGCTATGGATTTCTGGTCGGGATTGTTTATTCTTCTGCCGCAAAGCTCCGTATTCTGCATGAATGCGCGGCATTCCATGCCGACGGTCACAGGCAGGTCAACTATCCTCGCCGCCTCGATAAATTCCTTTGCGCCCGAGAGCGAATCATGGTCCATGATGCCCGCCGTGGCAAGTCCGCTCTGCCATGCCATATAGACCGCCTTTGTCGGCGAATAGGGCGAGAACGAATACGATGTATGTATATGGTTGTTTACAAATCCTGTCTTTTTCGGTTCGGGGATAGCGCCGGTCATGCTGAGCGCGCGGAGCTTGGCGAGAGCCTCCAGTCTGTTTTCCACATTCGGGGAGTTGAGCTCTTTTTCAAGTGCCTCTCTGAACATTATATTCTCCCCCTCCCGTCATTTCAGCATTTCCTGCCCGCCGGTGACGGGCAGTGCCTGACCTGTTTCGTATTCCTGCTCGACTATATAGAAGAGCGCGCGTGCAATATCTTTCGGCAGGCAACCGCGGTTCAGCGGCACCTTGCTCTCGTAGTAGCGGCGAACATCGTCCACCGTCTTTGCGCCGGGAACCTTGCCCGCATTCAGATACTGGACGAAAAGCCCGCGCACGGGGTCGGACCAGAGCGGTCCGTCGAGATAATTTCCGGGACATATCGCATTGACCTTGATGCCGTATGGCGCAAGCTCGAGCGCGAAGCTCTGCGTCAGTCCCAGCCCGCCGAATTTGCTTCCCGCATAGGCGAAATTCTTATTGCTTCCCGCAAGTCCCGATTTGGAATTTATCTCTATTATATCGGAGAGATAAGCGGGCGCATATTCGCGCTGAATCTTCATCGGGCGGCTCGCATACTTGGCACAGAGGAAATATGCCGTATAGTTGACGGCGGTAACAAGCTCGAAATTCGCCTTTGTCATCTCCTCCAGCCCGCCTGCACGCACGATGCCCGCATTGTTTACGAATATATCAAGTCCGCCGTAGGCAAGAACGCAGGCGTCTATCATATCGGAAACAGACTGCTCGTCGGAAACATTGGCAGAAATGGCAATGGCTCTGCCCGCGCCGTATTTTTCACATGCCTCGGCGGCAAAAGCCTTTGCGCCCTCGTAATTCATATCGGCGATGGCGACATACGCGCCCTCCTCGAGCATAGCCTCGGCAATACCTCTGCCGAAGCCCTGTGCCGCGCCCGTGACTATCGAAATCTTTTCGGAAAGGCGCTTTGCCGCTGCGCCCGAAAGTGCAACCTTTGCGCGGTAGCTTTCCACCTCCCAGTTTTTGATGAAGCGCGTCAGCTCCTCATCAAGCGGGAGCGCACCGCCGAAACTCTCGCTGTATACGGCGATGCTCATCGCATCGGCAAAGACTGCCGCCGCCGTATCGGCTTCCTTTTTCGTCTTGCCGCAGGAGAACATACCGACTCCCGAGACAAAAATTATCTTCGGCGCATAGCCGTACTGCGCCTTGTATGCAGCAAAGGCTTCCGCCACGCACTCCGGCAGGTTTTCGCCCGCCTCCACGAGAAGCGGCTCTGCCTTGCAGTAAACGATATGGTCGGGAGAGAAGCCGCCCGCTATAGGAGCGAAAGCCTCCCTGCTCGCGGCAAAAGAGAGTATATCTTTATTTACCGTGAATGTCACGACTGCGTTTCCACCCTCGCCGTAGAGCATACGGATTTCGGGAGCAAGGCGCAGAGCCGCCGCGCGGTCATATTCCGCTTCGCTCCTGTCGGGGAAACGCTTTATATTTTCCTTTATCTTAGCCATAGTCTCTGCGGCGGCGCGGTCTATCTCAGCCACAGTGTCGGCGGCAAAGAAAACTCCGTGATTCTGGAGGAAAATCAGCTTCGGCGCACTTCCCTTTTCAGCCTTATAGGCATCGGTTTTTTCCTTGCAGAGCGCGGCGAGAATATAGCCGGGCTTTGTGGAGCCGACCCATACGGCGTCGGGGAAAAGCCGTCTGCAAGCCGCCTCACCGCCTCGCGCGCAGGTAATGCCGTTGACAAGCGCGGGATGAACATGAAGCACGAATTTATAGGGGAGCAGGTCATGCAGGAGCGTTTCCACGCTCGGGCGCTTTGCTTCCTCGCCTGCGCACTTTGCCGCCATCATGTCGGCGAGCACCTCTGCTTCGCGCTCCGCTTCGTTTTCGGAATATTTCTTTTCGAGCATGGCGGAGAGCTTTTTTCTGTCCATTTTCACAAAGCCGCTCTCGCTTATCGTGGCGAGCGCTGTGCCCGAGCCCTTGACATAGAGCATATCTTCTGTTTTATATGAGGTATTGCCGCCGCCCGCGAGGACAAACTCGGGGTCAGAGCCGTAGCGGTGCGACATTTCGATCAGCGCCTTGATTGCTTCCATTCCCTCTTCCTCCTTTATATAGCCTTGGCGTTTGCGAGCAGATATTTCTCCGCTTCGAGACACCAAAGTCCGTTATTTGCTTTTACTATCGCGGCAAGCTCGCGGAACATGGGGTCACTCTCGCCGAGCTTCTCAAAATCCGCGATAGCCGTCATCGGCATTGAGATATTCGTATATGTCAGCTTCTTGCCGCCGGGAATTTTCGGCAGATTCAGCGTCGTTTCGGCAACACTGTCCAGCCCGCCGACATGGGTTATCATCGCCGCGGGATTTATCTTGCCCGCCGCCATCATCTCGAGCGACTCGAGCATATCCGCGCTGTTTCCGCCGCTTGTGCCGACGATATGTGTGGAGGCATAATGCACATTATAGAAATTGAATTTCGCGGAAAATTCGGGATTTGTCGGTCCCGCGAAGAAGTTCAGGCAGCCGTCCTTTGCAAGCAGTGCGTCGCCCATCTCGACAACAGGCGCGACAGGCGCATAGACGAATACATCGTCATAGCCCTTGCCGTCCGTGAGCGAGCGCAGATATGCCGTAGCGTCGTGGATACCCGCCGTATTAACATACATGAGCTTCACGCCGTTTGCCTCCGCCTTTGCGGGCGAAAGAATCTGCTCGGCGCGCGCAAGTCTTGCCGCGTCTATATCCGTCACCACGACAAGCGCGGGGCGGCGGTCGCAGTTTATCGCATAATCGACAGCGCCCAGTCCCATAGGTCCCGCACCCGCGAGTATAGCCATATTGCCGCCGCGGCGGATGCCCATTTCATGATTGTAGCTTCCCGCCTTTGTATGGTAATTTGCATGATAGCCGCCGACGATACACGACATCGGCTCGGAGAGCGAACCGTAGAAATACGCCTCGCCGTTATAGGGGAGCAGGCAGTCCATCTCCATGACCTCATGCGGAATGACAACATATGTCGCCGCGCCGCCTATATATTTGTAGGAATACCCGGGAGCGGCGAGACTGCCCTTGTAATTGAGCGCCGTCTGCACGACAAACCGCGCGCCGACCTCGTATCTGCCTCTCCATTTTTCGCCTATCTCAACTATCTCTCCGCAAAATTCATGACCGATTATGACGGGATTTTTCACCACATCGTCGGGAACGCGCTTATGCGCCGCGCCCTGACAAGCCGCCTTGTAGGTGGACATGCAGATGCTGTCCGAAAAAATATGTGCGAGAATCTCGTCGTCCTTTATCTTCGGAAGCTCGAATTCCTCAAGGCGCAAATCTCCCACTCCGTAAAGTCTTACCGCTTTGGTTTTCATAAAAAGTTCCTTTCTCGTGTCCGCTTCGGCGGGTTTATTTCGTTTTGTTTTTTCTCAGGCTTTGCATGAGAGCGCGGACTTCCCTTTTTTTCGCTTCCGTTTCTTCAGGCAGAAACTGCGCAGAGACAACCCTGTCGCCGTCAAGCTCGATAAGCAGAATATCATCCTCGTGCAGAGGAATCGAAAAATCCGATTTTCGCAGGTCATAAAAATTGCGCTCCTCATCCTCACAGACGACAAAGCCCTCCTCAAATCTGTCTATTCTTACCTTAAGCAAAGAAAAATCCTCTCCCTATTTATATAATATATATATCAATTATAATATAATAAGAAATTTTATTCAATAATTTTTCGCAAAAATCTGTCATTTCTGCGTTTTTTATGATATAATGGGTTTATAATCGTACAAAATACACAAAAACCCGCTCGGTTACCCACACGGAGGAACTTATGGAAAGCGAAAAAAACACGGCAAAGCGCCGCATAGACGAGCTTCGCGAGCTGCTCGCGCATCATTCGTATCTTTACTATGTCGAGGATGCGCCGCAGATTTCGGATTATGAATACGATAAGCTTTTCTATGAGCTTGTCGCGCTCGAAGAGAAATATCCCGAATTTGACAGCCCGACCTCGCCCACAAAGCGCGTCGGCGGCAAGGCTCTCGATAAATTCGAGAAAGTTACGCACGCCGTGCGGATGGGCAGTCTCTCGGATGTTTTTTCATATGACGAGGTGCGCGATTTCGTGGCGAAAACGAACGAAAAGCTCGGCAAAGCCACTGTTTTTTCCGTCGAGCCGAAGATAGATGGGCTTTCCGTTTCGCTCGTGTATGAAAACGGCAGGTTTTCGCTCGGCTCCACGCGAGGCGACGGCACGGTCGGCGAAAATGTGAGCGAAAACCTCAAAACGGTGCGCACCATCCCGATGAAAACAAAAGACGCGCTGCCGCATCTCGAGGTTCGCGGCGAGGTGTATATGCCGCGCGAGGCTTTCGCCGCGCTCAACGAAAAGCGCGAAGCCGAGGGCGAACAGCTATTTGCAAATCCGCGAAACGCCGCCGCAGGCTCGCTCCGTCAGCTTGATTCCAAGGTGACGGCGTCGCGCAGACTCGATATATTCGTTTTCAATGTTCAGGCGGCAGAGGGCATAGAGTTTTCCTCGCATATAGAGAGCCTTGAATATCTGAAAAGTCAGGGCTTCCACATAATAGACGGCATCCGTCGCGCCTCTTCGGCAGAGGAGATAATCTCCGCCATAGAGGAGATAGGCGCGGCAAGAGACAGCCTGCCCTATGATATTGACGGTGTTGTGATAAAGGCGGACAGTCTCGCCGAGCGCAGAATCCTCGGCGAAAACATCAGCACGCCGAAGTGGGCGATAGCATATAAATTCCCGCCCGAGCAGAAGCAGACAAAGCTGACGGATATCATCATTCAGGTCGGCAGGACAGGCGTACTCACGCCGAATGCCCGCCTTGAGCCGGTGCGCCTTGCCGGCACCGTCGTCAGCCGCGCGACACTGCATAATATAGATTTCATCCGAGAGAGAGATATACGCATCGGCGATACCGTCACGCTACAGAAAGCGGGCGATATCATCCCCGAGATAATCTGCGTCGATAAATCCAAGCGAAACGGAAGCGAAATTCCCTACGAGATGCCGACGCTCTGCCCCTCCTGCGGCGAGCCTGTCATCCGCGATGACGAAGCGGCGACGCGCTGTACAAATGCAAGCTGTCCCGCCCAGCTTGAGCGGCATATAACGCACTTTGCCGCGCGCGACGCGATGAATATCGACGGCATGGGACCCGCCGTGGTCAGACTGCTCATCGCGAGCGGACTTATTCACGATGTAGCCGATATATATTCCCTTTCCGCAGGCGAAATCGAGGGACTTGACCGCATGGGCAAGAAGTCCGCGGAAAATCTTATCGCCGCGATAGAGCGTTCCAAGTCGGCAGGACTGGATAAGCTCATCTATGCGCTCGGCATAAGGCAGGTCGGCGAAAAGGCGGCAAAATCGCTTGCCGAAGCTTTTCCCGATATAGAGCTGCTCTTCTCCGCATCGGAGGAGCAGATATCGGCAATATACGATTTCGGCGATATCTCGGCGCATTATATAGTGAATTTCTTCGCGCACCCACAGACGCGCGTACTCGTTGACGAGCTGAAAAGCCGCGGCGTGAAAACAACATATGAGGTGCAGAAGCGCGGCAATATCTTCGAGGGCATGACCTTTGTGCTCACAGGCACACTGCCGACGATGAAGCGCGATGAAGCTTCACGCCTCATAGAAGAAAACGGCGGCAAGGTTTCCTCCTCCGTTTCGGCTAAGACAAGCATGGTTCTCGCCGGAGAAGATGCGGGAAGCAAGCTGACAAAGGCGCAGAGCCTCGGCGTGCGCATAATAAGCGAGGAAGAACTTCTCGCCATGCTCGGAAGATGAAAAAGTCTTGACAGCAAGCGGATTTTATGGTAAAATATACATCCGTATATTTCGGTTATACATTTGTATAGAAAGATAGAAGGTGACAAAATGGCTGATTTTTATGACCATGTGAAAATATATATCAAGGCAGGAAACGGCGGCAACGGCTGTATTTCTTTCCGCCGGGAAAAGTATGTTTCCCACGGCGGACCCGACGGCGGTGACGGCGGTCACGGCGGCAATATCGTTTTCGTTATCGACGAGGGCACAAATACCCTGCTCGATTTCCGCAACCGCAAGAAGTTTGTCGCGGCAAACGGCGGCGACGGCAAGGCAAGCAAGTTTCACGGAGCGACCGCGCCCGACCTGATAATCCCCGTTCCCGAGGGTACGATAATACGCGATGCCGAAAGCGGCAGAATAATCAAGGATATGAGCCGCTGCGGTCCTTTCATCGCGGCAAAAGGCGGCAGAGGCGGCTGGGGAAACCGACATTTCGCAACGCCGACACGCCAGACTCCCCGCTTTGCCAAAAACGGGTTGCCGGGTGAAGAGCGCGAGGTCACGCTTGAGCTGAAAATGCTCGCCGATGTCGGTTTTGTCGGCATGCCGAATGTAGGCAAATCAACGCTTCTTTCCGTTATCTCCTCGGCAAGACCGAAGATTGCAAATTATCATTTTACAACGCTCGCTCCCATGCTCGGCGTTGTTTCCGTCGGCGATGGCAAGGGCTTTGTTGCCGCGGATATTCCCGGGCTTATCGAGGGTGCCTCGGAGGGACTCGGACTCGGTCACGATTTTCTCCGCCATGTGGACAGATGCCGTCTGCTCATTCATGTCGTAGATATTTCTCAGAGCGAGGGCAGAGATGCGATAGAAGATATCAGGATGATAAATGCGGAGCTGGAGAAATACAATCCCGAACTTGCCGCGCGCCCGCAGATAATCGCGGCAAACAAATGCGATATTCTCGACCGCACGCAGGTCGATGTCAATGCTTTTGAAAAATTCGTTTCAGACAGCGGTTATACACTTGTATATATCAGTGCCGCATCTGGAGAGGGTGTAAAAGAGCTTTGCCGCAAGGCATATGATATGCTCTCGGCTCTGCCGCCGCTGACGATTTACGAACCCGAATATGAAGAAGAGATAAAGGAGCAGGGCAAGCCCGACGAAATCACCGTAACAAAGGAAAAGGATGTTTTCGTAGTCGAGGGAGAATGGCTCCGGTGGCTCATGAGCTCGATAAATTTCGACGACCGCGAATCTTTCTCGTATTTCGAGCGCATGATGCGTGAAAACGGCGTCATAGACAAAATGCGTGAACTCGGCATCAAGGATGGCGATACCGTCTCCATGTACGACCTCGAATTTGATTTCGTGGATTGAGAATATATGATAAAAATCCCGTTTCCCTTGCGGAAGCGGGATTTTTTGCGTGTTATACGGATGTATATTTTTCGAAATGCGGAAACGCCGCTAAGCATCTCACGGGTAGCCATGGCGTTAATGCTCGGGAGACCATTAGTTTACCAAGAAGAAATATAAAGACACTTTTCTTTTCTCGTACTTTTCGGTGACGAAAAGTACCAAAAGTCATATAAGAGGAGTTCCACCTCTTATATATCTCCCCCTGTCGCCTCGCGGCGACCAGTGCGAACAAAGTGCCCCGACCGTCCCACTATAGCATAACCATGGCTACAGGTTCGAAACGCTAAAGCGCCGACTCGGATTCGCTGCTGTGCCATGTCGGGCTATGGCTAACCTCGCGGTTGATATTATGGTGCGTGTCTGGGTGCGAACATAGGGAGGTGTGGTTTATTTCGATAGTCCCGTCAGCGCAGGCACTAGACCCACGCCCGCCAACCCTACTATGCGGGCGTGCAGACAATGCGTGCACGAATCTGCTCGGCTTTTTCGTGTGATGTGTTCGCACGCGTGGTAGTATAAGATTGCGGAGAGCGGAAAAATCGCCTACTTTCGCTTTGCCATTTGTCGCACGCACTCGCCACGCATGGCTCGCGCGGCTAACTCGTGCACGCGGAGGGTATTTTTTAAGAGGGGGGGGAATGAACCAATGCACGCCGTGCGTTGGTTGGCGTCGCCGAGACAGGGGGAAAGCCCTCTTAAATGACTTTTGGTACTTTTCGTCACCAAAAAGTACCAGAAAAGAAAAGTTGCTTTATGCTTCTTCGCGGGAGACCACTGGTCTCCCCTACTATCCAAATCCCGAATTTCACCAACAGCCAAAAGAAAAACTCATATCTCTATCCGCTTTTTCTTTTGCATATGCAGGCGCAAAAGAAAAAGCTATAAAAAAAGAAAACGCCGGAAGAATATTTCGCACTCTGCGGAGCGCGACAAGAACTCCGCGTTCTTGACTGCGCCGCCTTCCCCAAAAGGCGGGGCGAAAACTTTAATATGGCAGGAAAAAGCTTTAATTTTGGGCAAGATTCTCGGTCTGCCTTTTTTAGCATTCCCCCTATGTGGGAATAGATAAAAATGCGCAGAGTCGTCGAATATCCGTTTCGTTGCCGTACAACCGTACGGCAGAGACGGATTTCGGCGAGAGAAAAAGTGAATATGATAAAAACGCAGGCAACCCGCCGCGCGGGTTGCCTGCCTTCCTTAAAACCGATATTATCAAAAAATTTTAGCTTTCATAAATGTCTTTATCAAATAAAAACATTTACCCCTTCACTTTTTCGGTCTGTGCTTTTTTAGAATTCCCACATTATTTCGACTGTGAGAGAATCCATTCCACCAGTCCCGGATATCCGAATGCCTGCGTCCATATATTGTGACCTACGCCCTCAAAATATGTCGCCTTGAATTTCGTGCCGCCTGCCGCTTTTATAGCCTGCTGCATATCCTGCGTTCCCTTTGCGGGGACTGTCGGGTCAGCCAGACCGTGGAAAGCCCATATTGCCATATCCTTGAGCTCAGCTGCCTTGGAGGGAATGCCTGCACCGCAGAGCGGTACAGCCGCCGCAAAAAGCTCGGGATTGCGCGCTATTATTTCCCATGTTCCGTATCCGCCCATGGATATGCCGGAAACATAAACTCGCTTTGTATCGATTTTGCCTTCCGCGATGTATTCCTTGAGCAGAGCCGTTGCTGCCTCAAGTGTTATCGTGGGCTTGGCTGTCAGCTCGCGGGAGCCTGTTTTCCATTCATGATTTATCGGAACCCAGTTGTATTCCGCAGGGTCATTACACTGCGGAGCGATTATTACACAGCTTCCGTCCGATACAAGCTTGTCAAGCAATGCATTGCTTCCGCCGAGGATTCTTATCTGTTTGGTATTGTCGCTTCCTATTTCACCGTAGCCATGGAGAAAAAGAAGAACGGGATATTCAGCCGATTTGCTCTCTTCATAGCCCTTGGGAAGGAACAACCTATAAGGAAGCGAGACAGTTTTTCCTGTCTCGCTCGTGTAGTTGTATGTTTTGAAAAGCATATCGTCTACAGACTTGCTTGCTTCGCCCATATCAAGAGCGAAATCATAAATATTGAGTTCGTCAATAGCGCCGACAAACTGACCGTCGCTGCCGTTATAACCGATAGTAAAGGGACAGCCTGCGGAGGAAGCATCGATAGCGGGGAGCTTTACTGCGAGCTTACCGTCAAAATAAACGCTGATTGTTCCTGCCTCTGCATCCTGAACAGCCACTGCATGATGCCACTCTGTATCTATAGCATCGCTTACGGGGTTGTTGCTGTACTTACTCTGGGAATTTGAAGATGTAATACCGAGATTGAGCTTGCTGTCGCCGGAGTTTATCCAGAAACCTGCATACTTATAGAGGTTCTTGCTCTGAACGAGACCCTTCTGGATAATGCAGGGCCAGTTTGTGCCGGCTTTCTTGCCGGACCACTTGAACCATACATCTATAGTAAAGCTGTCATTCTTCGAGAATTTGAAAGCTTCGTTGTCTGCAATCTCAATAAACTGATTTACCGACTCAAGGCTTACAGCCTTGCCGAATTTACCCTCTGTGAGCTTCAGCTTCTTATTTGCCTTCGCGTCATATCCGTTGCCGGAATCATCGGCGAATATGAGATCGTCGGTGAGCTCGTCAAATGTGATATGTACGAGCGGCTTCGGAACCTCGGGAACTACTACGGGAGGCTCGGTTGTCGTTTCCGTTGTCGTGGTTGCCTCTGTTGTGGTTTCCGTGGTGGTAGTAGCCTCTGTTGTCGTGGTGGCTACCGTTTCTTCTGTTGTTGTAGTTGTTGCTACTGTTGTAACGGTGGTTGTGCTTTCGGTGGTGGGTGTTTCCTTCTCACCGCAACCCGCTACGGCGCACGCAAGCATTATAACTGCGAGCATAAGCGCTACAATTTTTTTCATAAGTATCTCCTCTTGAAAATTTTTTCGCAAATGCGATTTATTATATAATACCATATCTGTGCAAAAAATACAAGAGTTTTCGTATACTTTTAATTCATTTGTGAAATATTGACATTTATTTTCCGCTTTTTTATGCAATAAAGCATATCCGCCGCCCGTCATGCATATAAGTTTATACAAAAAGATACCGCATGGAGGAATGTATGATTTACAGAAAAATTGCCGCGATGCTCTGCATAGCGATTCTGATTTCGGTTTTTTCGGTCGGCATATGCGCCGCCGAATTCACAGGTGAGCTTGATGCGAAAAGCGCCATACTCATGGAGATAAGCACAGGGCGCGTTTTATACGAAAAGAATGCGGATGAGCCTCTGCCGCCCGCTTCCGTCACGAAAATCATGACTATGCTTCTCGTCACCGAAGCGATAGACGACGGCGTGATTTCGCTTTCCGATATGGTGACGGCAAGCACGCGGGCAAGCAAGATGGGCGGCTCGCAGATTTTCCTCAAGGAGGGCGAGCAGATGAGCGTCGACGAACTGCTCAAGAGCCTTACCGTCGCCAGCGCAAACGACGCCGCCGTCGCTCTCGCCGAGCATCTCTGCGGAAGCGAAGAGGCGTTTGTAGCCAAAATGAACGAGCGCGCAAAACAGCTCGGCATGGAAAATACTAATTTTGAAAACACAAACGGTCTTGACGACACGACCGTAAATCATGTCACGAGCGCACGCGATATCGCTCTCATGAGCTGTGAACTTCTCAAGCATGACCTGATTTACAACTATACTACGATATGGATGGATACGATACGCGGCGGCGCTTTCGGGCTGACGAATACAAACCGCCTTATCCGTTTCTATAAGGGCGCGACGGGGCTGAAAACCGGCTCCACCTCAAAAGCGAAATTCTGCATCAGCGCCTCTGCCGAAAGGGACGGGCTCGGACTTGTCGCCGTGATAATGGGCTCACCCACAAGAGATGTGCGCAATGCCGCCGCGGCTTCCCTGCTCGATTTCGGATTTGCAAACTATGCTTTTCTGCAAAAGGAAAGCGAAGCACAAGCCGATATTCCCGTGAAAGGCGGCGTCAAAAACACGCTCTCCACCGTGAGCGAGGGCTTCTCGCAGGTCATAGACAAAGGCGCGGACAAGAAACTGACGGCGGAAACCGTGCTTCCCGAGAGTGTGGCGGCGCCTGTGAAAAAAGGCGACAAAATAGGCGAAATTATCTACAAAATAGACGGCACCGAGCTCGGTCGCGCCGATATCGTGGCAGATGAAGATATCGAAAAGATAAGCTTCTTCACCCTGCTCCCCCGCATCTTCAGGACGATGATAGGCGCGAAGAGAGGATAAAGCGCGGAGAACCGCTCTCGCATAAAATCACCACAGCACATAAAGGCGGCACGGGAAAATCCCCGTGCCGCCTTGTTTTTTGCCATGTTATACATTTGTATCAGTTGATATATCCGAGGTCTTTTGCGCCGTCTATCTCGCGTATGCGGCAGTATGTCGGATTCTTTTCCTCCTGATACCACTCGGGCGAATAGTGAAACCACCGCAGGAGAAATGTCCGCAGTGCCGTCCCGTGAGTGAAGACAAAAAGCGTATCCACGCCCTCGCGCTCGAAATCACGGTAAATCGTGCCCATGAACTGATGAATCCTTATCGCCACATCAAAGGGGCTTTCACCGAGAGGAAGCCGCGCATAAAACTTGCCCTGATTTTGCGTCTGGCGCAGATATTCATCGTATTCCACGGGATATTTATTTTTCCATTCCTCCTCGGGAAGCGAATCAAAAAGTCCGTATTGCTGTTCCACAAGAGTGATATCCTCGCGGATATCGGCGATTTTCAGATGCTTATTGAACTCCTCGCTCGTCTGCCGCGTGCGCAGATACGGACTGCGCCATATGCGCGCATGAGAGAGATCTATCCCGCGCTCGCGGCAATATTCCGAGAGCCACATTCCGCTTTCCGCAGACTGGCGTTTCCCTTTTTCCGTCAGCGGGACAAGATGGTCCGGCGTTCTTTTTATATAGTTTTCGCCCGCGCTCGCCTCGGATTCGCCGTGCCTTATCAAAAATATATGCATATCTTCTCCTTGATTATTTATGATATTTCACGCGCAGTATCGTCAGAAGAATCAGCGCCACCTGCACGGGAACGCCTATCAGAAAGATAGGCCACATATTATATTTGAGAAATTGCAAAAATATTGAGGTCAGGAGCGTCCAGCAGAATATGCTCGTATAAATTATCTCGTATTTCGTCTTGCCCCATTTAAGATTCAGCCTATAGAGCAGGGCGGCGGAAAGCGGAATAGCCCAGATAAAAACCGTCCATATATTTCTGCCGCGGTACGAAAGCGTATATGCATAAAATATCGCCGCGGCTATCCAGATGCCGGCTGTGCCGAGAAGCGAAATGAGAATATGATATCCCTTTTCTTCTTTCGGCGCGGAGTAGGTTTTGATTTCCTCCGAGGCGCCCTCGGTTACGAAATAGTCGACGGAAACGCCGAATATCTCCGCCATTCTGCATATTGTTTTCAGGTCGGGAAGCCCGTCGCCGCGCTCCCATTTCGAAATGGTCTTGTCCGAATAATTCAGCTTTTCCGCAAGCTCCAGTTGCGTCAGCTGGCGGCTCTTGCGAAGCTCCGTGATATTCGCGGCAACTATTTTTTCAAGCTCCATTTTATCCCTCCTTTGTTGCGCAGTCGCGTTTTATACTCTTGTATTATTTGCGAAAGTAATAGTAAATTCCTCTCCTGCAGAGGTTTCCGCGCTTATCATGCCGTCTGCGGTGCGGGTAAATTTCTTTTCGGATTTCACCGCAGGCAGGCTTCCCGCGCGGAGCGTCAGCTTGCCGCCGACGCGGCTTTTTACGCGGATTTCGGTGATTTTTCCGCCGCTCCAAGTGGCGCCAATCACAAAATTTCCTCTTGCAACAAGCCCGTCAAAGCTTCCGCTTTCCCACTCATCGGGAATCGCCGCAAGCACATCTGCATAGCCCGCATGGCTTTGCAGGAGCATTTCGCATATGCCCGCGCAGGCGCCGAAATTTCCGTCTATCTGGAAAGGCGGATGCGTATCCCAGAGATTGGGCAGGATGTTGTTTTTCAGCATGGAGGCGAGCAGGTCATGCGCGCGGTTGCCGCTGCCCGTCCTTGCCCAGAGGCAAAGCCTGTGAGCCGCCGCCCAGCCTGTCGATTTATCGGAGCGGCGCGTGAGTGTCACTTTTGCGCCCTCCATCCATTCGGGCGTGGTCTTGTTTATGAGCGTCCCGGGGTAAAGCCCCACAAGCTGAGAAATATGCCTGTGGCAATATTCGCCGATATCGCCGTAGTGCTCCTCCTCACGAAATTCCTTCACCTGTCCGTCCGCTCCTATGAGCACAGGGTCAAGCATATCTATCCGCCCTCTTATTTCATCGAGGATAGGCTCGTGTGCGCCGAGGATATCAGCTGCCTCGAGCGTGCGCCTGAAATTTTCATATATCATCTGCTGATCGAAGGCACATCCGACGGTAACATAATATTTCCCGTCCGCGCCCTGCTGCTCGGGCGAAGCCGAAACCTTGGCAAGGTATTTCCCGTCCCGCTCCTCAAGAGCGAGAAGCAGACAGCGCGACATATCGCGAAGATACGGATACGCGACTTTTTCGAGGTATTCCCTATCGCGCGTGTAATCGTAGTAATCCCAGAAAAGGAGCGAGGTAAAGCCTCCCGTGCCGGGACCGGAATGATTATTCGGATTGCCGAGCCCATGGTCGAGATGATATGGCGAAGCGCCCGTCGCTATTATCCAGCCGTTTTCGCCGTCCGGCAGTGCCTTTTCGGGCGAGATTTTTCTTATGTATTCATCGGCGCAGGCGCGAGCCTCCGCCATATACGCCGCGGCATAATCGCTGTAGGCGGAAAAAGTCTCCGCTATATTCGCCGCACAGGCGCACCAATAGTTCATCTGAACATTTATATTGTGATGGTAGTCGCTTCCCCAAGGCGAGCTGTCGTAAGCATTCCACACGCCCTGAAGATTTGCGGGGAGCGTGCCTTTTCTCGAGGATGAAATGAGCAGATATCTGCCGTATTGGCAAAGGAGCATTTCGAGATATCGCTTTTCCTCCGCCGCGGCTTCTCCGCTCTTGTATCGCAGGAGCAGCCTGTCCGTCGTCATATCGGGAATATCGCAGTTCAGATTCAGCTTCACCCTTGAAAAAAGCGCCGTATAATCCGCCGTGTGCCGCCTTTTGAGTTCGTCATAGCCGAGTGCCTCGGCATCGCGCAGAATGCGGCAGAGCATCTCATGCGGATGCGGATAGGGGGCAAGCTTCTTTTTCGGGTCGCTCTCGGTGAAAACGCGGCTTTCAAGCCTGTAATTCGTGCCGCATGTGAAGAGGAGCACCGCGCTGTCCGCGCCCGAGACGGATATCTTCCCGTTTTCGTTTTTCAGCTCCCCGCCGAAGTTCAAAACGGCAAGCCGAGCTTCGAAAAGTATATTGTAGTAGTGCGAAACGCCACTCTCCGAGAGGATATTTCCCTCTCCCGAGAAGATAGCGGATTTCCCGCAGCCGTCGCCCTCTTTTATGCAGTAATCACGCAGAAAAGGGTCATAGAGCGAGCAGTCAAACGAAAGTGCGCCGGCGCGGCTCGCCGAAAGCCTCACGACAAGCACGCGGTCGGGATACGAGGTGAAATATTCCCTCTCGTATCGAACGCCGCCGCAGGTGTATTTCACCTCGGCGAGCGCCCCGTCAAGGTCAAGCCCGCGGCTGTAGTCTGTCACATCGTCATGGGGAAATTCCAGTATCACATCGCAGAAAGAGCGAAGCCCGCCGCTTCCGTCGCGCCAGTGCGAGCCGCGCAGTGGCGGATTGCAGAGGCTGTTTTCCGTTATCTGAATGCGCTCTCTGCCGACCCTGCCGAAAATACTCGCACCGAAAAAGCCGTTTCCGAGCGGCAGAGACCACTTTTCCCAGCCCGCCTCGGGACTGTCGTTCTGCCGCGCGAAGTCATAGTCATAGACAGTCGGCGCGGGCTTGTCATAGCGCAGTTTCAGTTTCGGCTGATTTGTCATGGCGCTGTTCCTTTCAGATGGGTTTTATTCGCCGACGGCGGTGAGAAGCTTTTCGCCCTTTGCCTTCAGCAGGTATGTCACTATGCCGCAGGCGATGAGCTGGAGAGTGAAGAACGCCGAGAAAATAATAATCGGAGGCACGGAAAGTCCCGCCACCAGCACAATACTTGCAAACATACCTATCATCGCCGCTATCATCGCGGTGAATATCGTAACCATGACGGCAAAGCCCTGCTTGACAGCGGCGACCTCGTTTGTCCAGTCGAGATTGTATTTTTTAAGATTGAGCAGCATGCCGAAAACACCGGAATAATACGAAAAGGCAAGCGGAATAAGAAGCGTGAAAATAAATGTCACTATATCGGCTTTTATCGCCGCGGCAATGAGTGCCGAGGCAATCGCTATCGGTGCAAAAAGCAGAGTGAAATGCACTTTCAGCTTTGTTTTTATGATATCGCTATATGAGATGGGCAGGCTTTTGAGAAGCGGCAGACATCTGCCCTCGAGAGATATCGAGGAATATGTAGTACAGCTCATTCCCGCCATCATGCCGATGAAGAAAGGTGCCATCGCGCCCAAAACCGGAGCTACAGCCTCAAAAGACGCGGCGTCAAGCGATGAAATCTTCACCATAGCCAGCACCGCGGCGATGACGAGCATGAGCACGCCCGAGCAGGAATTCATGAGAATCATGCCCGAGGAGAAAATTCTCGATATTTCCTTTTTGAAAAGAGCCGAACGGGCATTTCCCGCACCCGCGGCAAGCTTATATTTGCCGCCCGTCTGCTTCTTATTGAAGAAATCGTGCAGTTCACCGTAGAATCTGCCGAAAACAAAGCACACGAGAGCGAATGCCGCTATGCTCGCACCGAAGAATATCGCGATGGACTTAAGGTCAAGCGTGAGCGCCGCCGTGAACATTCCCGCAAAGGGATAGTAGCGCATCAGCCCTGATTTCGTTATAGCTTCGAGAGCCGCCGCTATCTCGCTCTCTTCGATATTCGATGAGGTAAGCGAGATATAGAAAATACCGCCTATGAAAGCGACATATATAAGTGTGCTGACGACGCGCATATATTTGAAATGCGCGGAGATGAAGCTGACGAGCGCCGAAATGAGTGCGCCTATCATGATGGGAAGCATGGGAACAAAAAGCATCAGCAGAGGGTACATCACCCAGTATGATACAGGCATCTGCGCATGAAAAACAAGCGGCATAAAATAAAGCGGGAGCAATATCAGCGCCGTTGTTATGAGGTCAAAAATATATACCGTCGCCGTCTTTGCCGCAACGACAGTGCCCGCGCTTATCGGCAGTGAGAGCGTCATATCATAGTCGCGCGAGCAGAATATGACATTTTTCACCGATGAAACGGAGGAAAAAAGCGTTAGCGCCGACGCACCGAAAACAAGCACGGTGGTAAAAGTCTCAAAATTTCCCGCAACGCTGTAAAAAGCGCCGGCAAATATGTATTCATAGAAAGCCGCGAGGGCAAACATCAGAGCATAAAAGAACATCATGCCGCCGAAGGAAGCCACCTTTTTTGACTTGCTCCCGAAGCTGTTTTGCCTTCCTTGGTTCAGTGCCGAGGCAAGCTGTGCCTTCAGAAGAAGAAAAAATTTACTCATCGGCATTCAACTCGAGGAAAAGCTCCTCCAGACTGCTGTCGCCGCCGATTACGGACTCCGTATCGCCGGAAGCAACAAGTCTGCCTTCCTTGATAATGGCTATTTTATTGCAGAGCTTCTCCGCCACCTCAAGCACATGAGTGGAGAAGAATATCGCCGCGCCGCTCTCGGTCATTTCTTTGAACAACGTCTTGAGAATATGCGCCGCCTTCGGGTCAAGACCGACAAAAGGCTCATCAAGCAGGAGGAGCTTCGGATGGTGGATAAGAGCCGAGATGATGACAAGCTTCTGCTTCATGCCGTGCGAATAAGACGAAATCGGGGAACCGAGTGCTTCTTTTATCTCGAATGTGGCGGCATACTTTTCGATATCGGCATTGCGCTCCGCACCGACACCGTACATATCCGCGATGAAATTCAGATATTTGATGCCTGTCATGAATTCATATACATCGGGGTTATCGGGGATATATGCCATGAGCTTCTTGCATTCCACGGGATGCTCTTTTACGGACATTCCGTTTATGAGAATGTCGCCCTCGGAAAAGCTGAGTATGCCTGCGGCGGCTTTCAGCGAGGTGGTTTTGCCTGCACCGTTATGACCGATGAAGCCGTAAATATCGCCTGCCTCCACTGTGAGAGAAATGTCGTCTACCGCTTTCTTCCCGCCTTTATAGGTTTTGGAAAAATTGATGAATGATAACAAGATGCTGTTCCTCCTTGTCTGTAAAAACTGCGCGCGTATGTGCGCGCTATATTTCAGTGTCTTATTATTATATCACAGTTTAAAGCAAAAAGCAATACCCCGCCATTCTTTTTTGGCGGGGATTAACACATATGCGAAGCATGTGTGTTGGCGTCGCCGAGACGGGGGGATTAACACATATGCGAAGCGTTACTTAATTCCCAGACGATCCGCAATGATACATAAAGTAACTTTTCTTTTATCGTACTCGTATATCGTACTTTTCAGTGACGAAGAGGATGGTTCAGGGTGGCATAGCCACCTCTGAACGGCGTCGCCGAGACGGAGTATACCAAAAGTCATATAAGAGAGCGTTCCCCTCTCTTATATATCTCTCCCTGTCGCCTCGCGGCGACCGGTGCGAACAAAGTGCCCCGACCGTCCCGCTATAGCTTAACCACGGCTACAGGTTCGAAACGCTCAAGCGCCGACTCGGATTTACTGCTGTGCCATGTCAGGCTATGGCGAACCTCGCGGGAATTAACACATACGCGAAGCGTGTGTGTTGGCGTCGCCGAGACAGGGTCAAGTTTGGGTGCGTGTCTTGGTGCGAACATAGCGAGATAGGGCTTATTTTGATAATACCGTCAGCGTACAGACTAAATTCACGCCCGCCTTGCACTTTCAGCGGGCGTGCAGGCAATGCGTGCACGAATCTGCTCGGCTCTTTCGTGTGATATGTTCGCACGCGTGGTATGATTGAGATTGCGGGGAGCGCAAAACTATATACTTTTGCTCTGCCATTTGTCGCACGCACTTGCCACGCGCTACTTCTTGCGACTAACTCGTGCACGCGGAGGGTGTTTTTTAAGAGGGAGGAATTAACCAATGCACGCAGTGCGTTGGTTGGCGTCGCCGAGACAGGGGGAAAAAGCCCTCTTAAATGACTTTTGCCGCGCTTTTCGTCAGTGAAAAGCGCGAGAAAAGAAAAGTTACTTTATGATTCTATACGGCGGCAGCAAGCCGCCGCCCTACGATATAAAACCAAGTATAGCCAACATAAAAAGCAAAAAATATGTACTCTATCCCGTCAGCGCACTCACTTTATCCACGCCCGCCTTGCACTTTCAGCGGGCGTGCAGGCAATGCGTGCACGAATCTGCTCGGCTTCCTCGTGTGATATGTTCGCACGCGTGGCAGTATGAAGCTGCGGGGAGTGCGAAACTAACGACTTGCACCATTAGCCCTTTGCCTCCACGTACTTGCCACGCATTACTTCCTGCGACTAACTCGTGCACGCGGAGGGTGTTTTTTAAGAGGGAGGAAAGCCCTCTTAAATGACTTTTGCCGCGCTTTTCGTCAGTGAAAAGCGCGATAAAAGAAAAGTTTCTTTATGCTTCTTTTCGGGCATCAGCGCGCAAGCCCCCGAGAGTAGCTCTCGGGGGCTTGTCGCTTTCATTTATTTTTATTTTATTCTTTCACGGAATTTCACGGGGACTGTCGTCTCAATGAGTTCTATGCCGCACCTGTCGGCAAGGCGGCGCGCTTCTTCGTAATTATCGGCAAGTCCCACCGTATCGGGACTGTGCGCGTCACAGCCAAAGATAGCTTTTGACCCCTCGCGTGCCGCTATGCGAAAAAAGCTCTCCGACGGATAATACCTGCCCTCGCGCAGTCCCAGCCCGTTTATCTCGAGAGGCATGTCATAGCGGTTTGCCTCGCGGCACAGGCGCGTCATCTGCTCCTCGTACACATCCTCGTCGCCGGAAAATCTGAAAACATCGGGATGTGCCAGATAGAAATATTTTCCCGTGCGTATTCCTTCACATACCTGTGAAACATATTTTTCGAGCAGGACGGCATCATCTGTTTCGATAAAGCAGAAATGCGCGTCCTTCTCGTTATCGAGCGCGTGCTGACCGAGTATCATATAGTCATAGGGCAAGGAGGAAATCATCTCGTATGTCTTATCAAAAACCGCAGGATAATACTCCGTTTCATAGCCGATATACAATTGTATATAATCGCGAAATTCCTCGCGCAGAGCGGAAATCGACTCGATATAGCCTCTCTGCTCCTCGGGCTTCATGCGGAAATTTGAGTAGAAGCCGCCCTCAAACCCCTGCGGCGCATGGTCGGAAAATCCGAGCGCTGTCAAGCCCGCCTTTATTGCGGCAATAACATATTCCCTGTCCTCGCCTGCGGCATGATTACAGCGCTTTGTATGCGTATGAAAATTTGCAAGCATTTTAAATCCTTCTTCCGCGCGATTCATTTTTCCTCGCAATCGAAATATGCGATAAGCGGACGCACATCGGGCGACTCGAGCGTGATATTCACATTGCTGAGTCTGAAATCCTTCGCATAGCGCACGGTGAAGCCGTGACCTGCGCTGAGTCCGTGTCTGTCATATTCGGGATAGCGGTTATCTATCGGGCGCGGGCATCCGGGAATCTCGGAGAAGCCTCCCGCGAGAGTGAAGTCGCAGTTTTCGAAAAGGATATTTTCCATTATCTGCTCGGGCGACTGACCGACAGCCATAACCTCGCGGATATTCTTTGTATAGCTGAAAGGATAAGCGCGGTCAAAGCGCATATCGCGGAAGGTGACATTCTTTATGCCGCTTTTGCGGACGGGCGCACCGCCGCGCGGCAGTCTGTTTCTCGCGCCCACAGTGATGTATACAGGCGCACCGACATCCGTCATATCTATGCGCTCAAAAGTGACATTCTCAACCTCTGCGCCGTCCACAGTTTCGAGTGAAATGCCGCAACGGTTGACATTCTTTATCGCGCAGTCGGTGATATGTGCGTTTTTCAGGCAATAATAGGTGTCCGTACCGAATTTGATACCCGAAGCAAGGCTCTGTATCATCATATCCCATACATCGATATTGTAGCAACCGACAGGGTCGGAGCTCTTGAAGCAGAGTCCGTCGTCGCCCGCCATTATGTTGCAGGAATATATCGTCATGTCATGGCAGTCCACAGGGTCTATGCCGTCGCGGTTCGGCGTATTCATGCAGTCGAGATTCAGATGGTGCATCACGATATTCCCCGAGGAAAGCGGAACGACAGTCCAGAAAGCACTGTTCTTGAAGTTGATATTTTCTATCGTGATATCCTTGGAATATGTGATATAGACTATATCAGGACGGGCATCAAGTGCGCGTCTGTCGTTTACGGGGTCGTTCATCTTGAAGCGGTAAAGTCCGTTTCCGTCCAGCATACCGCCGCCCGTGATGCGGATGTTCTTTATATTCTCGCCGTAAATAAGTCCTCTGCCGAGCTGACGCACCGCGCAAAGGCTCGTTCCCGGCTCGCGGAGCGGATATTCGCCATGGTCCTGCGTGCCGAGGAGCGTCGCGTCGCGGTCAACGAAAAGCGTCATGTCGCTGCGCATGTCTATCTGACTGGAAAGGAATGTACCCGAGCCGAGATAGACAGTACCGCCCGTATATTCCGCCGCGTAAACTGCTTTCTGAATAGCGGAGGTATCGAGCGTTTTTCCGTCGCCGACAGCACCGTAGTCGCGCACATCGAAGATTTTGCCCGTCGGCGCAATGCGGCAGAAATCGGGCGCGTCATATATTCTTATGCGGTTGATACAGAGCTTGTCCTCGCAGGAATAAGCGAGACGGCAGGCGGAATCCACCTTTGAAACAAAGGCGAAATCCTTTGCACGAACGGCACCGTCCGCCATCAGCGTATAAACTCCGCGGACGGTATCGAGCGTTATCTTCAGGTTAGTCCAGTTTGCGCAGGGATAGTACATCCATTCGTTGAGCCCGCCGTAAATGCGCTCCCATTTGTCGCCGTTTGTGGCGTAGAGATTGTTTTTGTAGAGTGCTATGCGCAGGGCGACATTGCCGTTTTCATCCGTTATCTCGGGCGCGAGTGCGAAGCCCTCGCCCATCACTTTCACCTTTGTTTCCACGGTGAGAATGCCCGCAATCGCGGGGAAAGCATACGCAAGCGAAGCGCTGCCGCCGTTCTTTGCCGAGAGCGCCAGACTCTTGTCCGCAGCGAAAGGATATGCTTCGATTTCCACCTTGGCATTTTCGCAAGCCGTAACAAAACCGCTCTCCTCGGCGAAATCCTCGTTTACGGCATAGATTTCCGTATCGTCCTCTATGAGCAGATTGTCCACGCCGAGCTCGCCTATATGCGCGATGAACTTCACGCCGCGCGCGTCGGTCTCGGAAACAGGCAGATTAACGGCGGCACGGCGGCAACCGAGCCATGCGTCAAAAGCAGCCGCGTCTCTGTCGAAAACGAGCTTTACGCTGTAGTCCTCGCCCGCCTCGAAATCGCCTATTTTGACCGATTCCTCGCGGGAAGCCGCGTATATTTCGCCCATGTCGAATACTATGCAGGCGATGACGCCGCTCTTGCCGTAGACGGCGCAGGTCATATATTTGCCGTTTTTCTCGGCGGGAGTAATCTTTGCGCTTATCACTACGCGGCGACCGAAATCGGGCATTTCGCAGATGATGCAACCCTTTGACACCGCCGCATACTTGTCGCGCGGGTCGTCCGCACGCTCTCTGAGCGTGACATCGCCGACGGTTTCAATCCCCTCGGGCATACCCTCATTGAAAACCTCGCTGTAATATCGGCGGTATTCGCGCGGAATATATGCGGGCGGGAAAGCGCCGCAGGCGGGCGTTTCCGGCAGGGGCTTCTTTTCCTCGCCCTCAGCAGGAACGGCAAGCACGAAGAAATGGTCGTATCCCTCTCCCGCGAAGCCGTCGATATGAACAAGCGCACCTGCCGCGTATTTCTTTTTATAAAGCGCATATACCGCGCCGCTCTCAAGCGTTATTTCTCCCTCTGCGCGGGCAAAATCCGCAAGGCACTCGGGCGCGGGGATTTTTTCGTTTATCGCGACATAGATATCGCAATCGCGCTCGGTATAGAAATCAACCTCCTGCTTGTCATCAAACCCGTCGGCGGCGGAGTTGAAAGTGCGTATATAATCCGCACCGAAAAGCGCCTCGGGAGCGGATTTCACTCGCGCATCGCAGTTTGAATAGATTTTGGCGCCGACAGCAAAATCCGGCTCCACGCTGTACCAGCCGCTCGTATCCCACGGGGAAACGAATCTGCTTGTTATCGGCGAAGCGGGAACAAACGCCCCGTCGCTTATTCTGTTTGTATATTCGGACATATTGAACCTCCGTAAAAATATCAATTCCGCTTTATTTTATCATAACTTTCCCGCCTTGTCTATACCGAAAGCAAAAACTTTTTTCATTCGGCGGAAAAATACATCGCAAAGACAGCGGAAAAATACAATAGGCAGAGCGTTTCTCCCGTTTTTACCGGAAGAGCGCAAATCCGCCGCAAAAAGCGGAGCCGATTTCGGCTCCGCTTCAGAGTGTCGAAAAACCCTACATTCGAAATTAGTTTTGGTGATACATAGAATCGGCAACAAAAGAAAGCCTTCCCCAGTGGGGAATTGACCGATTTGCGAAGCAAACGCGGTCGGCGTCGCCGAGACAGGGGCAGAAGGTGGCAGCCGCAGGCTGACGG